>Ga0126381_100008600_pt1 | contig 11419 bp, 9 predicted proteins | sample PanSoiMetPlot_28_FD_96465 | JGI IMG/M metagenome (GOLD analysis project Ga0126381, IMG submission 96465) | Tropical forest soil microbial communities from Panama - MetaG Plot_28 | ecosystem: Environmental > Terrestrial > Soil > Tropical forest > Bulk soil | place: Panama | collected 2016-02-17 | reverse complement strand
CCAGCTCCGGCGGCAGCAGGTCAGAGACGATCGCGTCGCGAGTTAGGCTGTGTCGGAACCGGAACGCGCCCGCCTCAGGGCCGGCCGGCTCGATCAGCTGCATGTCGCGGGCATCCTGGAGCGCCGCGAGCACCTCATGGTCGGTAACGTCGGCCACGCCGGGCAGCAGGGTCCAGTCGAACTGCCGGCCCAGCACCGCGGCAGATACGATCACCATCCTGGCGCGCGGGCCGAGCGCGGCGATGCGCTCACGCACCGACCCGATGATCGATGATGGCACGCCAGTGACCACGCCATCGTTGACTTGCCAGCCGTCATGCCCCGGCACCAGCTGGCCGGACGACACGGCCGCGGCGAGAATCTCCTCGACGGCGAATGGCAGTCCGTCGCAATCGGCCAGCAGCCTGCTTACCGAGCGCGGCACTTCGGTGACCTCAAGGCAGGCCGCTGCCATCTCGGTAACATCTGACACGCTCAGCCGCGGCACCTCGAGTACTGTGGCGGCGCGCCGCGCGGTGAGGCTGTGTAGCAGGTCGCGCGCGGCCGACGGCATCGGGTGCCGCATCGTAATCACGCAGGCGACGCTGTAGGAGCTGATGTTGTCGGCTACGTACTCCACGATGGCCGCCGTCTCGGGGTCGGCCCACTGCAGGTCCTCGAGGATGAGCACGCCGCCCGGCCTGCGAGGCAGTGACAGCATCCGCAGCAGTGCCTCGCCGAAGATAACCGGGGACACCTCGGCGTCATGGTCGGTCGGGCGGCTCCATTCCGGGACTAGCGTGCCCAGCGCCGGCCGGTACTCAGCGATGCCGGATGCGTCCGGCGCAACGCCAGCCCTGGCCGCCCCCATCAGCGCCTCGCTGATCGGCCGGAACGGAACGGGCACCGACGACTGCGTTGCGCGCCCGGTAAGGACCATGAACCCGCGGCCTGCCGCCGCCGCAGCTAGCTCCCGGACAAGTCGGGATTTTCCCACTCCGGGATCACCGGTGACGAAGACCGCTCCGCCGCGACCCCGGCCGGCCGCGTCGAGCACGGCGGCCAGCGCCTGCATCTCAGCGGCCCGGTCGACGAGCACCGGGCACAACATGGCCCCCATCGCCCAGATACTACAAGAGTTACCCCTTGGTTACGAACAGTGATTTCCGCAGGTCGGAAGGCCATCCACGCGCCAGACGCAACGCTGCCGCAGGTTGCTGACCAGCAGTCTGGCTGGCTGCGCGTGATGACGGGAAGTCCGGAGTTGACGAAGGCCGCTGCCTCGCCTCATGCGGACTGCCAATGTCGGGCCATTTCCGGTCAGTCTGCGGTGGAATCGCTGGATACCTCGCCGATAGCATGGCGTTCGGCCCGCGGGGCACGCCGCATTGCTTTCAGAACATCGGTGAAACTCCAGGGCGGTTGCTGGTCATTACCACGCCATCCGGGCTTGAGCGCCTTTTCGAAGATTGGGCCGCCCTACTGCCCGGCTCGCCAGCAGCCCAGGCTCTTACTGCCATCGACCACGCCAACTGGATCGAATTCGTTGGCCCGCCTGCCGCCGTTTCCGATCCACTCTAGCTATCGCCATCCAGGAAAGCAGTATCGACCCGCCTGATCAGCGTTTGGCCACGATCACGAGATTGCCCCGGCGACGCTGCGCCCGGCCGTCCGGCCCGAAAACAGGCAGCCGCCGAGGAACGTGCCCTCGAGTGCGCGGTATCCGTGCATGCCCCCGCCGCCAAAGCCGGCGACCTCGCCTGCCGCCCACAGACCCGGGACCGGCTGCCCTGTGGCGTCGAGCACCCGAGCGTCGAGGTCGGTGTGCAGGCCGCCGAGGGTCTTGCGCGTCAGCACGTGCAGCCGTACCGCGATCAGCGGCCTCGCCGCCGGATCGAGGAATCGGTGCGGCCGGGCGACCCGGATTATCCGGTCGGGCAGATACCGGCGGGCGCCGTGTACGGCAGTCAGTTGCATGTCCTTGGTGAAAGAGTTGGCGACCTCGCGGTCACGCGCCTCGATCAGCTCCGTCAGGCCGGCCAGGTCGATCAGGGCCGCGCCGGCGAGCTTGTTCATGCCCGCGACCAGGGCGGGCAGGTCATCTTCGACCACGAAGTCGGCCCCGCGCCGCATGAAGGCGGCCACCGGCGCAGGCGGACCTGGCCGGAGGCGTTCGAGCAGGCGCACGATGCTCTTGTCGGTGAGGTCAGGGTTCTGCTCCGAGCCCGACAAGGCGAACTCGCGCTCGATGATCTTGCTGGTCAGCACGAACCACGTGTATTCGTATCCGGTCGTCATGATGTGCTCGAGCGTGCCGAGCGTGTCGAAGCCGGGGAACAGCGGCGCTGGCAGCGGCCGGCCGCGCGCGTCAAGCCACAGCGACGAAGGGCCTGGCAGGATCCGGATGCCGTGGTCCGGCCAGATCGGCGCGAAGTTCTCGATGCCCTCGGTGTAGTGCCACATCCGATCCGGGTTGATCACCGCGCCGCCTGCCGCCTGGCTGATCGCGAGCATCCGCCCGTCCACATGGGCCGGAACCCCGGAGAGCAGGTGCCCGGGCGGCGCGCCGAGTCGCGCCGGCCAGTGCCGGCGGACCAGTTCGTGATTGCCGCCGATGCCGCCGGAGGTGACCACCACCGCCTGGGCATGCAGCTCGAATTCGCCGGCCACCTGACGTGAGCTCGGCTGGCCGCGCGCTATCACCGCGGGCTCGAGGATGCTGCCGCGGACGCCGTCGACGACGCCGCCGGTTACCGTCAGGCCGTCGACCCGGTGGCGCAGCAGTATCTGGACTCGGCCCGCCAGCGCCGCCGACCGGACGGCTTCCTCGAACGGCGCCACCACAGCCGGGCCCGTTCCCCATGTGATGTGAAACCGGGGCACCGAGTTGCCGTGCCCGCCAGGCCCGTACCCGCCTCGCTCCGCCCAGCCAACCAGCGGGAAGAACCGGATCCCCCGGGCGTGCAGCCAGGACCGCTGCTCGCCGGCGGCGAAGGAGACATAGGCCTCGGCCCATCGCCGTGGCCAGTGGTCCTCGGGCCGGTCGAAGCCTGCGCTGCCGAGCCAGTCCTGCAGGGCGAGCTCGTAAGAGTCCTTGATGCCCATCCGCCGCTGCTCGGGCGATCCGACGAGGAACAGGCCGCCGAAGGACCAGAATGCCTGGCCCCCGAGGTAGGGCTCCTGATCGACGAGGATGACGCGGCGGCCGGCCGCGGCCAGCTCGGCCGTCGCCACCAGTCCCGACAGCCCCGCCCCGACCACGATGACGTCCGCCTCCAGCGCCATGGGCCTAGCCTGCCACTGCGCGGAAGCGAGCTAGCCCCGGGCCGCGCCTCACCCTAGGCTGAAGCGCGACGGGGGAGTGCGCGCACGCGAGGAGCTGCAGTGTTCGAGAGCATCATCGATCCCACGATCGGCCCGGCCAGTGCGGCCAGCCAGCCCCGCCCGACGCTCGCCGACCGCCCGGAGTCCCTGTCTGGCCTGCGGCTCGGGCTGCTTGCCAACACCAAGCGCAACGCCGAGCAGTTCCTCGCGGACGTGGGTGCCGAGCTTGCGCGTCAGTACGGCGTGGTGCCGGTGCTGGCAACAAAGAAGCCCAACATCGTGGACACCGCGCCGACCGAGATCATGGCGCAGCTCACCGATCAGTGCGACGTGGTGGTGGTTGGAGTAGGCGACTGCGGATCCTGCAGCGCGTCCGCTGTGGCCGACGGCATCCTGCTCGAGCAGGCCGGAATCCCGGCCGCCGTCATCATCAGCGACGCCTTCACGGTCAGCGCTGACGCGATGGCCGACCTGCGCGGGGCGCCCGGCTACCGGTACCTGACCACTGCGCACCCGGTGGCGAACCTGACCGCAGAAGGCGTGCAGGCTCGCGCGACGCAGGCCGTACCGGCGGTTGCGGCGATGCTCACCGAGCCAGTTCTGGCCGCCGCGCAGCCCGCATGACGGCATCCCCGGAGGCCAGCACCGACGATCCCGTCGCGCTGGCCAAGGCCGCCATCGAGTACTGCTATGAGCAAGGCTGGAGCGACGGCCTGCCCATGGTGCCGGCTACCCGGTCCGATGTTGACGCCTGCCTCGCCACCACTCCGCACCCGGCCGAGGAGATCATCGGTTCCCAGCCGCACCTGTCCCGTAGCATCACGGTGGCGCAGGCAGCGGCCAACGCCATCATGGCCGGCTGCAAGCCGGAGTATTTCCCGGTGGTTCTCGCCGCCTGGCAGGCGGTCTGCCAGGAACGATCCAGCCGTGGCGCGTGGCAGTCCACGAGCGGCCCGGCCCCGCTCATCGTGGTCAACGGCCCGGTCCGGCAGCGCCTTGGCATCAACTACGCCGGCGGCGCGTTCGGCCCGGGGTTCCGCGCGAACGCGACCATCGCCCGGTCGATCGGGCTTATGGTGCGCAACGGCTACGGCGTCCGGCCGCAGCAGCTGGAGCAGGCGACGCAGGGCCTGCCTGGGCGGTGGTCGATCTGCCTCGGCGAGAACGAGGAGATGTCCCCGTGGGAGCCGCTCAGCGCGGTCGGCGGCGTGGCCGCCGGCACTGATGCGGTGTCCGCCATCCTGATCCGGACCGTGGAGTACATCGACAACCGGTCCACCGACAGCGCCGAGGCGGTGCTGACTGACTTCGCGGACACCCTCGGGCGGATGGGTGCTTACGTCGGTGGCCCGCACTCGAGCGGCGGCCTCGTGCTCGGCCCTGAGCACGCGCAGTTGCTCGGCAACTCCGGATACAGCCGCGCCGACGTGCAGCAGTGGCTGTTCGAGCACGCGGTGCGGGATCCCGCGGACATGACAGCCGCGGGCAAGGGGGAGCACGTCGCCGACCGGCCGTTCGCGATGCTCCCGTCCGCCGACGCCATCCCGATCATCGTCGCCGGCGCCGCGAACGCGGCCATGTCGATGGTCTTCCGCCCGTTCGGCTGGGCCGCCTGGGCCGGGCGGTCGGTACCTGTCGAGTGGAAGGACCAGTAAGGGTGGACGTTTCCCTGGCCGGCAAGGTCGCGCTCGTCACCGGCGTCGGACCCAACATCGGTAGTGGTGTCGCGCTGGCACTGGCCCGGTACGGCGCGAAGGTCGCCTGCAATGACGTGGACGAGGCGTCGATCAAGGCGTGCATCGCCCGGATCGAGCGCAACGGCGGCGCGGCGATGGCCGCACCTGGCGACGTGACTGACGAGGCCTCGGTTCGGGGGTATGTCAACGACGTGCTGGCCCGGTGGGGCCGCATCGACATCCTCGTCAACAACGCGGCCCTGCTCGGCGGGCGCGGCGTGCTCGACGAGAGCGCCGAGGACTTCGAGCGGGCGGTCCGGGTATCGGCGCTCGGGAACTTCCTTAACACCAAGCACGTGGGCCGCGCTATGGCCGAGCGTGGCATCAGGGGCTCCATCGTCTGCATCTCGTCGTCTAACGGCTGGTCTGGCACCCCGGGCGTCGTCGCGTACGCCTTCCACAAGGGCGGCGTCAACAACTTCGTGCGCGCTGCCGCGATGGACCTGGCGCCGTACGGCATCCGGGTCAACAGCTTCACGCCGACCGCTCCCAATCCCGACAATCCCGAGCTGCTCGCCGAGCGCGCCCGGCAGGGGCTCCCGCCAGGCGGGATCCTGGTCACCGGCCGCGGCGGCGGCCTCGGCGGCCCGACCGGCGAAGAGCCGTGGCGTCGGCCGACCCGCTGGTCCGGGCAGCGCAACCCGATGGTGCCCATGGGCACGACTGGAACGCCGACTGACATCGGGCATGCGGTCGCATGGCTGTGCTCGGACTACGCCCGGCTCATTACCGGCATCGACCTGGTCGTCGACGGCGGCGCCCGGGCCAAGAATTTCGCCTACACCCCTGCCGCGCCCGAGGACCTGGCCGGCCCGCTGCCGCTGATCTCTCTGGACGAAACGCCAGGCGGTTCAGCGTAGGAGCCCGTTCCGGCACGTGGCAGCCGCCTGCTGGCCACCGCGAGGACAATCCCCCCGGCGCCCGCGATCGCGAACGCCCCGGCGACGCCTGCGCCGAGCGGCCAGCCGTGGGCGGTCGCCGAAGCGACCGCGGCGCCGCCTGCTCCGATGCCGAAGGCTGTGCCGAGAACGTCAGCCAGGTTCAGGGATGCAGACGCCCACCCTTCGCGGCCAGCTGGTGCCTCCTGCAGCATCAGCAGCGAGATGGGGGCGAACGCCAGTCCCATACCGAACCCAGCGATGGTCCATGCCGCGAGCCCGGTGTACACCGGGACCGCCGGCACAAGCACAAGCGACATGGCGGCCAGGCCGATGAGGATCACGGTTAGCCCGCGGCCGACCAGACGTCGCGCCGGCTGCCGCCGGTTCAGCCGTGCCTGTACCCAGGCGCCAGCTGTCCAGGCGAGCGTTGATCCGGTGACCGCGGCGCCGGCGAGGACGGGACTGTGGTGACGGACGGTGGTGATCGTGAGCGTGACGTAGGCATCCGCGCCGAAGAAGGTAAAGGTCAGCAGCCCGCGGCAGAGTATGACGGCCGGCAGGCCTCGCCTGGCCGTGAAGGTCCCGGCAGGCAGCAGGCCGCGCAGGGAAAAACAGACCGCGACGACGCCGCCGGCCAGCAGGCCCAGCCCGATGAAGACGTGGCCGCCACCGCTCAGCCGAGTCAGGCCCGCCAGGCTCAGCGCAGCGCCGGCGGCTGCCACAAGGCCGTCAAGGAAACGGTGCTCGGTCCCGCGCCGAGCTGGTGAGTCGTCGTCGAGTGGCTGCTTACCCAGCCGGGACAGGCCTGGCAGTGCCAGCGCCCCGGTGACGACGACCAGCGGGATCAGCCCGAGGAAGACCGCGCGCCAGCCGAAGAATCCAGCGACCGCGACACTGACCGCGGGGCCGACCATGCCCGGCAGCACCCACGCGGTGGACAGGACCGCCATCATGCGAGCTCGCAGGTGCTCGGGCAGGCTGCGGCCGATGGCGACGTACGCGACGGCGGGCACGGCCCCGGCGCCGATGCCCTGCAGGGCACGGCCGCCGACGAGCACCGGCATGGTCGGCGCCGAGCCCGCGATGGCCAGGCCAGCGCAGAACAGTACGAGACCGCCGACGAACGGGCGCGCCGGGCCGTACCGGTCGGCTTGCCGTCCGGCCGTCACGATGCCAATCACGTTACCGAGCATGAAGGCGCTGAAGACCCAGCCGTAGAGGCTCAGCCCGCCCAGGTCTCTAGCGACGACTGGCATGATCGTGATAACTGCCAGGGCCTCGGAGGCGATGAAGGTGATCGTCAGCACCAGGCCAATGGTGAGCGCGCGCCGCTGCGCCGACCACAGGCCACCGCTTGCGTCGACGTGCCCGGGGTTAGCGGTCACCTCGGCCGGTTCGTCCACTGCGCCGTCGGCCGTCATCCCTCGAGCCTAGAAGTTCCTCCGAGGCTGACGTCAACTCGGTCAGATGCGGACAAGGAACTCAGGTCGCCAGCTCACCGGCGCCAGCCTGGTCGCGGATGAGCGTCTCGAGACGGCTGAGCTGGGCAGTCAGGTCACTAGTCGTCACCACGTCCGCCAGCGCCAGCCGCACGGCTGCGAGTTCCCTAGCGAGGAACTCGGTGTCTGACTGAGTGCGCTCCGCGACTGCGCGATCCCGCTCCACGCTGGCCCGGTCCCGGTCGTCCTGGCGGTTCTGCGCGAGCAGGATGAGCGGCGCGGCATAGGCAGCCTGGGTGGAAAACGCCAGGTTCAGCAGGATGTATGGGTACGGATCCCAGGCCTTGAGCAGAGCGATGCTGTTGAGGACGATCCAGCCGATGACGAAGATCGTCTGGCCAGCCAGGAACCGGCCGGTGCCCAGAAACCTCGCGATGGCCTCGGACATGCGGCCGAACGCATCCGCGTCGTACCGGGCGCCGACGCGCGGCGAGGATCCGCGCGGCACCGCCAATTCCGCTCGCTCGGTGAGAAGCCGGGTAGCCTGCACGTCAGTCGCCTCGCTTTCGCCAGTTCGCCGGCAGCAGCCGGTCGAGTACGTCGTCCACCGTCACGGCCCCGACCAGTCGGCCGGCTTCGTTGCATACCGCGACGCTAACCAGGTTGTAGGCGGCCAGCCGGGCCGCGACCTCACGTTCCGGCAGATCCGTCCGGATAAACCCGCTGCTCTCGATGCACTGCCCGACCGGAGCTGACGGCAACTCACGGAGCAGCCGCTGGAAACCGACGGTGCCGAGATACCGGCCGGTCGGCGTCACGGACGGCGACTCACACACGTAGACCTGGGCCGCTAGCGAGAGACCCGTGCCTGGCTGCCGGATGCGGGCCAGCACCTCGGCCACTGGCACTTCCGGCGTCACCACCACGGGCCTTGAGGTCATCAGGCCGCCAGCGGTGGTGGCCTCGTAGCTGAGCAGGCGGCGAAGGTCAGCGGCGCGCTCTGCTGGCATCTCGTCGAGTAGCTGCTGGCGCTCGGCGACCGGCATCGCCGCCAGCAGGTCAGCAGCGTCGTCGGGTTCCATCTCTTCAACGATGTCGGCCACGCGCTCGACGCCGAGGCCGGCCAGGAACCCTATCTGATCAGCCTCGGGCATTTCCTGCAGAACGTCGGCGAGTTCCTCGTCATGCAAGGCGTCGGCAAGCTGCCTGCGCCCGGAGGCGGGCAGCGACCCGACCACACCGGCCAGGTCGGTTGGGTGCAGGTCACGTAGCCCAGCGATCTGGCTGCTCACTCCGGCATCAAACAGCTCGCGGTGCTTGCTCCAGGGCACGACGACACTCGGCTGGCGCAGCAGACCCCGTCGCTGCCCGAGGGCGAGCACCGCGAGCTCCCAGCCGACCCGGTCGGCCGAGCGCACGATGCCGATGTCGAGGACGACTCCGCCGTCGACCTTCCGGTCGTACAGCTCGGAGGCGAGTATCTCGCCGGCCCACCGGCGGAACCGACCGAGATCGACGCTGCTGCCCTCGAGCGATACGCCATCAACGGACACCTCAGCGACTCGGCCAAGGCTGACAAAGATCTGACGACGGTGCAGCGTAACGACGAGCCCGATCGCAGCCGGGGGGTCGACTCCGCTAGCCGGCGCGAGCACCACGTCCTTGACCCGGCCGATGACGAGGCCTTCGCTGTCGAGCAGCCTGCGGCCAGTCAGCCGGGACGTGAAGACCGTCTCCGGGGTCATAAGCGGTGGTCCGTTCCTGGGGCTGGCGCCGCAACTGCGGCATTAGCTCTCCCTTTACCACAAGTCACGCCGCTGATGAAGGTCAGTGCGGCGGGCCGGGCGGCTGCTTGCTGGCCTCCGCCCGGTACACCGGGTGGGAGGTAAGGAACGTGATGGCCGCCGCCCGCTCGGCGTTGATCGGCTCGTCCGGAAAGGCATTGAGCAGCGCCTCAGCCCGTTCCCGCACGCCCTTGCGGAACTCGGGGTGGGTGAGGATGAACAGGTCATTGCGCCGCACGCCTGCCAGTACGCGCTCCCCGGCCTCCTCGTTGCTCATGTACGGGAGGCGGGGCGGCGGCTGGCTGGGATCCCGCGGCGGTCGCGGCGGGTAGCCGGTGTCGGCGTAACGGTCCGGCCGGGCAGCTGAGCTGGACCCGAGGTTGCTGTGCACGGGACCGGGGATGTACGCGGACACGCCGATGTTCTCCGGGGCCAGCTCGATGTGCAGAGTCTCCGAGAGCGCGATGAGGCCGGCCTTGGTGAGGCAGTACAGGCCTGCCGAGACAGGCAGCAGGCCGCCCATCGACGAGGTGTTGACGATGTGACCGCCTTCGCCGTGGGCGCGGATCCGGGGCAGGAAAGCCTGCAGCCCGTGAGCGACGCCCTTGATGTTGACGTCGATGATCCAGTCCCAGTCGGCCTGCTTCGCGTGCGCGACCGGCCCGATGATGCCGATCCCGGCATTGTTGACCAGCACGTGGATCCGGCCGAACCGCTCCTGGGTCGCTGCGGCCGCCCGTTCGACCGCCTCGGCGTCGGTGACGTCCAGCTGCATGGTGACAATGTCCAGGCTTTCGGCGGCGAACAGCGCCGCGGACTCCTCCAGGTGCTGGGGTCGGCGGCCTGTTGCCACCACGCACATGCCCGCCCTCGCGAAGGCCAGCGCGATGCCGCGGCCGATGCCGCTCGACCCGCCGGTGACGAACGCGACCTTCCCCTCGACGTCCTTCATGAGCCGGTCAGCCCGAGCAGCCGGGCCGCGTTCTCCTTCATGATCAAGGGCCGGACCTCGGGCTTTATGGCGAGGTTCTCGAAATCGGAGATCCACCGCTCCGGCGTGATGACCGGGAAGTCGGTGCCGAACAGCACCTTGTTCTTGAGCAGGCTGCCCGCGTACTGCACCAGCTGCGGCGAGAAGTACTTCGGCGACCAGCCGGACAGGTCGATGTAGAAGCGGGGCTTGTGGGTGGCGATCGACAGCGCGATGTCCTGGAACGGGAAGCTCGGGTGGGCGGCGATGATGTCGAGGTCGGGGAAATCGACCGCGATGTCGTCCAGGTACAGCGGGTTCATGAACTTCAGCCGGATCCCGCCGCCACCGCGGGTGCCCGCGCCGACCCCCGTCTGCCCGGTGTGAAACAGCCCGATCAGCTGGTGCTCTTGCATCACCTCATACAAGGGGTAGGCGATCCGGTCGTTCGGGTAGAACGCCTGCGCTCCCGGATGAAACTTGACGCCCCGGATGCCGAACTCGGTCGCCAGCCGCTTCACCTGCGCAACACCGGCCCGCCCGCGGTGCGGGTCGATGCTGGCGAACGGGATGAGCACGTCCGCGTGCTCGGCGGCCAGCTCGGCGATCTCGAAGTTGTCAGGGACCGGGTCTTCGCCGGATTGCGAGAAGCTGTCGACGGTAAACGTGATCGCCGCCATGCCGCGCTGCCGGTAGTAGTCAGCGAGCTCCGGCACGCTGTACCGGGGCATGGTGCCGATGCGGAAGTACTCGCCCATGGCCTCACGGCTGCTGCCGGCCGGGTCCTGCTCCGTGCGCACCGACTTGTGCACGTGCGTGTGCACGTCGATCGCGGTGATAGTGCTCAGGTCAATCGGCACCTCGGTCTCCCGTCATCCGGGCAGGTCCTGCACGAACGGCGCGGCGGTCCGCTCCGCGATGATGTCGGGAGTGATGCCGGGCGCGCACTCGGTCAGGCGCAGCTCGCCGCCTGCAATGCAGAAGACCGCGAGGTCGGTGTACACCCTTGTCACTACTCCGCGTCCGGTGAGCGGGAAGGTGCACCGCTCGACGATCTTCGGCCGTCCCTTCCGGTCGACGTGCTCCATCGCGACCCAGACCTCCCTGGCGCCCGCGACCAGGTCCATGGCACCGCCGACGGCTGGGTTCTGACCGGGCACGTACCAGTTCGCCAGATCCCCGCCGCCGGAGACCTGCAGTGCGCCGAGCACGGTCACGTCCAGGTGGCCGCCGCGCACGACCGCGAACGACGTGGCCGAGTCGACGATAGCGGCCCCGGTGATGAGCGTGATGGGCTGCTTGCCTG
>Ga0126381_100008599_pt1 | contig 11419 bp, 8 predicted proteins | sample PanSoiMetPlot_28_FD_96465 | JGI IMG/M metagenome (GOLD analysis project Ga0126381, IMG submission 96465) | Tropical forest soil microbial communities from Panama - MetaG Plot_28 | ecosystem: Environmental > Terrestrial > Soil > Tropical forest > Bulk soil | place: Panama | collected 2016-02-17 | reverse complement strand
TCGCCGCCGAGCGCATCCACGCCGACGCGATCGACATTCTGATCGACCTCAAGGGCTATACGCAGCACGCCCGCCCGCGCATCGCTGCCCACCGGCCGGCTCCCGTCCAGGTGAGCTTTCTCGGCTATCCGGCGACCATGGGCGCCGATGTCATCGACTACATCCTGGTCGACGGGTTCGTCGTGCCGGCGGACGAGCAACCGCACTTCGCCGAGAAGCTCGTCCATCTTCCGGGCTGCTATCAGGTCAACGACCGGCGGCGCGAGGTTGCCGCCGCTGCGCCGTCGCGCGCGGCCTGCGGGCTGCCGCGTGAGGGCCTGGTCTTCTGCAGCTTCAACAACAGCTACAAGATCACCCCGGCTTTTTTCGACATCTGGATGCGCCTGCTCGCCGCCGTGCCGGGCAGCGTCCTGTGGCTGCTCGAGCCGAATGAGCTGGTCCAGCGCAATCTGCGCCAAGCGGCCGAGCGGCGCGGCGCATCGGCCGACCGGTTGGTCTTTGCACCGATCCTTCCGCTGCCGGACCATCTGGCTCGCCACCGCCACGCCGACCTGTTTCTCGATACGTTGCCCTGCAACGCGCACACCACGGCGAGCGATGCACTCTGGGCCGGGCTCCCGATCCTCACTTGCGCCGGGACCACGTTCGCGGGGCGCGTCGCCGGCAGCCTGCTCACCGCCATCGGCCTGCCTGAGTTGATCGCGAGCTCGCCCGCCGATTACGAGCGCAAGGCGCTGGCGCTCGCCCGCGATCCGCGCCGCTTGATGGAATTGCGCGCCGCACTGACGCGCAACCGCGACACCGCGCTGCCATTCGATTTGCCGCGCTCGGTTCGACACATCGAAGCCGCCTATGCGCGCATGTGGGATACCCGGTGCGCCGGCGATCCTCCAGTGCCGTTTGCGATCGCGGATGCGTGAGGCGACGCATTGTGTTTGCGATCCGATCCGCTAGGCTCTCCCCCAAACGCGCGGCCCGCACGGGCCGCGCCATGAGGGGTGGAACGCCATGTCCGATCAAAACGGCACCGACCGTACGCGCCCGCATGCGGGCGCGAGCGCCGAAGGGCCTGCGCGCCGCGATGTTCTCAAGCGCATCGCCGCCGTCGCCGGCACGGCGCCGCTCGCGCCGGCGCTGATCGCGGCCTCCGCTCCGACACAGGCGGCTGCGCAGCCGGCCGCGCCGGCACCCGCCGCGACGCCGCCCGAGTCCGGATATCAGTCGCTCGGGCCGGACGAGGCGGCCTTCGTCGAGGCGCTCGTCAACGTGATGTGCCCGGCCGATCATCTGAGCCCGAGCGGCGTCGATTGCGGGCTCGCGGTCTTCATCGACCGGCAGCTCGCCGGCGGTTTTGGCCAGGGCGAGCGCCTCTACATGCAAGGGCCGTGGCGCAAGGGAAAGCCGCAGCTCGGCTACCAGCTGCCGCTCACGCCCGAGCAGTTCTTCAAGGCCGGGATCGCCGCCGCCAACGCGGGGTGCAAGGCGCGTCATGGCAAGCCGTTCTTCGCGCTCGCGCCCGCCGACGCGGACGCGTTCCTCAAGGAGATCGCCGCCGGCAAGGTGACGGACCCGCGCGTGCCGCTCGGCCTGTGGTTCAACGAGCTCGTCTACCCGCTGTTCACCCAGGCCTGCTTCGCCGATCCGATCTATGGCGGCAACCGCGACAAGGTCTTCTGGCGCATGGTCGGCTATCCGGGCCTGCCGGCGACGCACCGCAACGACATGGTGCAATTCCGCGGCAAGCCGTTTCCGGGCGCCAAGGATCCGAAATCGATCGCGGACTTCAGCTAGCGCATATCCCGGGAAAACAGACACGAGGGGAGGGCGCCATGGCAACCACGCTCGCCAAGAAGACCGTCGTGATCGTCGGCGGCGGACTGACCGCCGCGCTGGTCGCGCGCCAGCTCACCGCCAAGGGCACGGACGTGCTGGTGCTTGAGCGCGGGCACGACCGCCGCAACGGGCCAGAGTCGACCCTGCCGAACCAGCGCGACGAGCTGCGCTGGGACATCCACGGCGGGCTCGGCCAGGACTGGGCGGTCGAGACCTACACGGTGCGGCACGCCGTAAAGGACGAGGCGCTGCCGGCGCGCCGGCTCGGCGCGTTCCTGCCCGGCACGGGATTGGGCGGCGCCGCCAGCCACTGGAACGGATTCACGTGGCGCTGGTCCGAATACGATCCGGTGCTGCGCACGCGGTTCGAGAGCCGCTACGGCAAGCAGGCGATCCCGGCGGATCTGCTCATCCAGGACTGGGGCGTCACCTATGCGGAGATGGAGCCCCATCACCATCTGTTCGAGAAGCTCTATGGCATCTCGGGCAAGGCCGGAAACATCAATGGCGTGATCCAGGCGGGCGGCAACCCGTTCGAGGCGCCGCGCCGCGACGACTATCCGCAGCCGCCGCTCGAGCCGACCGAAGCGGGGCTGATCTTCAAGGCGGCGTGCGAAAAGCTCGGCCATAAGCCGTTCATCGCGCCGTCGGGCAACTCGTCGGGCGCCTACACCAATCCGGACGGAATGCGGCTCGCGCCCTGCCAGTATTGCGGCCACTGCGAGAAATTCATCTGCGAGGCGCAGGCCAAGGCGACGCCCGAGACTCTGCTCTATCCGGTGCTGATGGAGCGGCCGAACTTCGAGATCCGGCTGCGCTGCCACGTGGTCGGCATCGACTACGACCGGCAGGGCAAGCGCGCGACCGGGGTGCGCTACGTCGACCTCGTCACCGGTGAGGAATACGAGCAGCCCGCCGACGTCGTCGCGCTGTGCGCCTTCACGATGACCAATACGCGCCTGCTGTTGATGACCGGAATCGGCGAGCCCTACGATCCGGCGACCGGCGCCGGCGTCGTCGGGCGGAATTTCTGCTACCAGACCAACGCGGCCGCCAACGTCTTTGTGAAGGACCGCTGGATCAATCCGTTCCTGGCGAGCGGCAGCACCGGCGTCACCATCGACGAGTTCAACAACGACAATTTCGATCACGCCGGGCTCGGCTTCCTGGGCGGCGCCGGCATCAGCGCCAACCTCACCAACGGCCGTCCGATCGGCAATCGCCGCGTGCCGCCCGGCACCGCGCAATGGGGCACGCAATGGAAGCAGGCGAATGCGGAGTGGTATGCGCATTCGTTCGCGCTGCAGGCGCAAGGCACGAGCTATCCGCACCGCGAGAACTACCTGAGCCTCGATCCGACCTGGCGCGACGCCTACGGGCAGCCGCTGCTGCGCCTCACCTTCGACTGGCGCGACAATGACGTGAAGATGTCCGAGTACTGCAGCCAGAAGATCAACGAGATCGCGAAGGCAATGGATGCGACCGTCGTCGCGCCGGCGACGGCGCGCAAGAGCCCGTTCGACACGCGCATCTACCAGAGCACGCACACGACCGGCGGAACGCCGATGGGCGCCGATCCCAAGACCAGCGTGGTGTCGCAGCATCTGCAGCACTGGGATGCCGAGAACCTGTTCGTGGTCGGCGCCTCGGTGTTTCCGCACAATGCGGGCTACAACCCGACCGGCGTGCTCGCCGCGCTGGCGCTGCGGCTCGGCGACGACCTCACCGGCTACGTGGAACGGCCGCGCCGGCTGTGACGATGTCGGTCCGCGGCGCGCAGAGCCGCGCCATCCACGTCATCTCGGCGATCGGCATGCGCGACGTCATCGCCGATGTCAGGGACGACTTCGCGGCGGTGTCCGGCCACACGCTCACGGCGACCGCGGTGGAGACCGGCGAGATCCGCCGCCGCGTGCTGGCGGGCGAGCCGTTCGACGTGATCGTCGTGCCGCGCGAGGCGGCGGAGGATCTGACAGATGCGGGCAGGATGGCGCGCGGGGCGGTGCCGCTGGTCCGGGTCAATTTCGGCCTTGCGGTGCGCACCACCGCGCCGCTGCCCGACACGCGCACGCCGGACGCGCTGCGACGTACGTTGCTGGCCGCCGAACGGGTGCTGATCACCGATCCGGCGACCGGCGGCATCAGCGGCGTGCATCTCATGACGGTGCTCGACGCGCTCGGCATCGCCGCGGCGATGCGCGGCAAGCTCGTGCCGCTGGGCGGCGGCGGCTCGCATGCGGCGCGCCTGGTGCGAGGCGAGGGCGATCTCGCGGTGCAGGCCGAGCATGAGATCCGCGCCGTGGAGGGTGCGGCCTTTCTGGCCTATCCGGAGGAATTCCAGCGCAGCGTCGTGTTCGTGGCCGGCATTGGGACGGCGACGGCCGACCCGGCCGCCGGCAAGAGCTTCATCGCCTTCATGCGCGGCCCGCGAGCCGCGACGGCGATCGCGGCGCGCGGCCTGATGCCGGCCTGACCGCGGGCACGGCGCCCGCACGGGCGGGTCGAATGCTCATTCCTGCCATCGCCCCGTCGCAGCCTGATCCGCTTTTGGCCGGGGCAAACGCGGCATCCGGGTACGCCGTCCTGATCGCAGTGGTCGGCCGCGGAACCCAGCGGGGGATCGGCGATTGTTCTTGCGGTTCGACGGGGACCGATTGCGGGACCCAATACGGAACACCCGGCCTGCGCGGCCATCCGGAGACATTGCCTTGAATCGACGCAACTTTATTCTTGCGGCGGGAATGCCGTTGCTCGCCGGAGCGGCCGGCCGCCTTGCGGGGCCGGCCCGGGCCGCGCCGGATGCCGGCAGCCCGTTCGATCCGTCGGTGGTGCGCCAGCTCGCGCGCGATCTCGCGCAAAAGCCCTTCAAGCCGCCGGATACCACGCTGCCCGACAACCTTAAGGATCTGAGCTACGACCAGTACCGCTCGATCCGCTTCCTGCCGGAGCGGGCGCTGTGGAAGGACGAGCACCTGCGCTTTCAGGCGCAGTTCTTTCATCGCGGCTTCTACTACACGAGCCGCATCGACATGTTTCAGGTGGCTGACGGGCGCGCCATCCCGATCCGCTACTCGCTGAGCCTGTTCAACTTCGGCAAGGTCGCGCCGCCGCCGCCCGACGCGGACCTCGGCTTTGCCGGCTTCCGGCTGCACGCGCCGATGAACAGGCCGGATTACTACGACGAGGTCTGCGTCTTTCTCGGCGCGAGCTACTTTCGCGCCGTCGCCAAGGGCCAGATCTACGGCCTCTCCGCGCGCGGGCTCACGATCAACACGGCCGACCCGAAGGGCGAGGAGTTTCCGCTGTTTCGCAGCTTCTGGATCGAGAAGCCGGCGCCCAATGCGGATTCGATCGTGGTGCACGCGCTGCTCGACTCCGAGAGCCTCGCTGGAGCCTACCGGTTCACCATCCGGCCCGGCATGGCGACGATCTTCGACGCCGAGGTCGCGCTCTATCCGCGCCGCGACGTCGCGAATGTCGGGCTCGCGCCCAGCACCAGCATGTTCTTCTTCGACTTCAACGACCGCCAGGGCGTCGACGACTATCGCCCGGCGGTGCACGATTCCGACGGGCTCGCCATCCATAACGGCCGCGGCGAGGACATTTGGCGTCCGCTGCACAATCCGCGCGACCTGCAGATCTCCACCTTCGCGGACACCAATCCGCGCGGCTTCGGCCTGCTGCAGCGCCAGCGCGATTTCCGCAGCTATCAGGATCTGGAGGCCCATTACGAGCAGCGCCCGAGCCTGTGGGTCGAGCCGATCGGCGACTGGGGCGAGGGCGCGGTGCAGCTCGTCGAGATCCCGACCAAGGAGGAGATCCACGACAACATCGTCGCGTTCTGGCGGCCGAAGGACGCGTTGAAGCAGAAGGGCGAGTACAGCGTCACGTATCGCCTGCATTGGGGCGACGAACGGCCGGGGACGCCGCCGCTCGCCCGATTCGTCAAGGCGCGGATCGGCGCCGGACCGGACAACAGCCGGCTGTTCGTGCTCGACCTCGTCGGCGACAACCTCAAGGGCGCCAAGGTCGAGGACGCGAAGGCGGATCTCGCCGCCGACAAGGGCAAGATCTCCAATGTGGTGATTCAGCCCAATCCGGCGACCGGCGGCTGGCGCGTGAGCTTCCGCTTCGAGGCCGGCAAGGAGCCGACGGTCGAGCTGCGCGGCCGCCTGATGGCGGGCGAGACGCCGCTCTCCGAGGTGTGGGTCTATCGATGGACCGCATGAGCGAGGCGCGCATCGCGCCGACGGAGCCGCGCCGTTTTCTGCCGCCCGAGGCGCCGCTCGCCATGCCGGCGCAGGCGCTGCGGGCGACGGAGCGCGATCCGGCCCGGCCGCGTCCGGCGCGCCCGCGGTGGCTCGCCGTGCGCCGCGCATTCGTCTTCGGCGCGGCGATCGCCGGGACGGCGGCGGCAGGCTACCAGATGTACAAGGTATTCGAGGTCGGCGGGCTCACGGTGCTCGAGACCGTCGTGCTGGCGCTGTTCGTGATCCTCTTTGCCTGGATCGCGCTTTCCTTCGCGAGCGCCTGCGCGGGCTTCGTGCTGGAGCTGATCGGGCCCGCCCGCGTGCTCGGCATCGACGCGTCGGCGCCGCTGCCGGCGATCACCAGCGCGAATGCGCTGCTCCTGCCCACCTACAACGAGGATCCGCGCCGCGTCATGGCGCGCCTGCAGGCCACCTACGAGTCGGTCGCTGCGACCGGGCACGGAGACAAATTCGATTTCTTCGTGCTGAGCGATACGACCGACCCGGACATTTGGATCGCCGAGCAGCAGGCGCATCTCGAGCTCGTGCGCCGCACCGGCAGCGCGCGCATCTTCTATCGCCACCGGGCGGAGAACATCGGCCGCAAGGCCGGCAACATCGCCGAGTGGATATCGCGCTTCGGCGGCCGCTATGCGCACATGATCGTGCTCGATGCCGACAGCCTGATGAGCGGCGACGCGATCGTGCGCCTGATCGCGGCGCTCGAGCGCCACGCGGACGTGGCGCTGATCCAGACGCTGCCGGTGATCGTCAATGGCGCGACGCCATTTGCCCGCCTGCAGGAATTCGCCGGGCGCCTCTACGGGCCGCTGATCGCGCGCGGCGTCGCGTGGTGGCACGGGCCGGACGGCAACTATTTCGGTCACAATGCCGCGATCCGCATCGCGGCGTTCGCGGCGCATGCGGGGCTGCCGACGCTGCGCGGCCGCAAGCCGTTCGGCGGGCATATTCTCAGCCACGATTTCGTCGAGGCGGCGCTGATGCGGCGCGCCGGCTGGGGCATCTGGATGGCGCCCGATCTCGCCGGCAGCTACGAGGAGACGCCGCCCTCGCTCGCCGACTACATCGTGCGCGACCGGCGCTGGTGCCAGGGCAATCTGCAGCACCTCGGCGTGCTGCCGGCCCGCGGGCTGCATTGGGTGTCGCGGCTGCACCTGCTCACCGGGATCGGATCGTACGTCACGGCGCCGCTCTGGGTCGCGATCCTGCTCGTCGGTGTGCTGATCTCGTTGGAGGCGCACTTCGTGCGGCCGGAGTATTTTCCGCCCGGCTTTTCCCTGTTTCCCAACTGGCCGGTGCAGGACCCGGTGCGCGCCGCCTGGGTGTTCGGCATCACGATGGGCATTTTAATCGTGCCGAAACTCCTCGCCTACCTCACCCTGCTGGCGCGGCCGCGCGAGCGGCGCGGCTTTGGCGGCGCCATCCTTGCCTTCATCAGCATGCTGGTCGAGATCGTCATGTCCGGGCTGCTCGCCCCCGTCATGATGGTGAGCCAGTCGCGCGCCATCGTGGACGTGCTGCTCGGCCGCGACTCCGGCTGGCAGACGCAACGGCGCGATGCCGACGCATTGCCGATGCGCGATGCGCTGCGCCGGTTCGCGCCGCATACGGCGGCCGGGATCGTGCTCGCGGCCTGCGCCTACGCGGTGTCGCTGCCGCTGCTCCTGTGGATGCTGCCGGTGATCGTCGGGCTCCTGCTCGCGATCCCGCTCGCGGCGTTCACCGCCGACGGGCGGACCCGCAACCGGCGCCTGCTGCTCACGCCCGATATGCGTGATCCGCCGGAAGTCGTGCGCAGCGCGCATGCGCTCGCCCAGGCGTGGGGACAAGCGCCGGCGCTCGACGCGGTGGCGCGGCTTTGCGGCGACGCGGAGCTGCGCGCGGCCCATCGCGCCACGCTGCCGCCGCCGCGCCCGCGTGGGCGGGGCGAGATCGACGTGCCGCTCGCCACCGCGCGCGCAAAGCTCGCGACGTTGGAGACGCGGGACGACGCGGCGCTGCTCACGCGCCAGGAAAAGACGGCCGTGCTCGCCGATGCTGCGGCGCTCGAGACGCTGCTCGCGCTGCCGGCTGCGCGCATCCGATAACGGTGACGACAAAAGAAAGCCCCGGCGGGGTGGAGTGCGCCGGGGCTTGTCGGGCCGCACGCGTAGACAGGGAGCGGGCGCGACGAGTGGTTCGACTCCGCAACGCGCGTTCCGCAGGCTTGTTCCAGCGCGTCATCGCGCCACCGGATTCTTTTCGCGCGCGAGTCCGTTATGCGACCGACCGCGCGCCACGGCGCGGCGCGATTATACCTATATGGCGCGGTCTGCGTCGGATAGGCGACCCTGCGCGATACAAAGCCGACCGCGCGGGACAAATGCGAGCGCATCCGGCTTCGCGCGTTCATGCATGCCGGGTCATGTCGCGCTTCTTTTCTAAGCGCGCCAATTGCGCTCGGCGGCGTCGCGCGAATAACGGGAGCGGATGCACTTTAGTTTAGAATGACGCGGACCGATGCACTTTAGAATGACGCGGACCAAAGCCCGCGGCCAATGCTACCCGGGGCTCCGCCGTGCCGCGTTTTGCTGCGAAATGTCGATGTTTTGCGATGCAGTGCGCGTTTCAAGCAATTGCGGCGAATGCCGAAAATAGAGGGCTTTGGACAAAGCCCGCGCGCTTTAACGCTAACGCCGGCACGTAAACCCTAACGCCTCAGGTTAATCCGCGGCTTTATACGCGGCGAGCTTCGCGCCGTGCTAGCAGCATTTTTCCTTCAAGCACGGGAGACTGCAATGCGAAGCCTTTTGTCCACGAGCGCGATCGTCGTCGTTCTGCTCGCGACGAGCGCCATCAGGCCCGCGGATGCGCGTCACGTGTCGTCCGCTCATCTAAGCGCTCATCCAAGCGGTTGCGATGTACGGCAGACGGAGGGCGGCTGCGTAAGCGCCAGCCCCGAGCACGTGCAATCGACCAGCGCCGAGCGCGTGAAATCGAGCCGCGCCGTCCACTCGCGTCGCGGAGGTGCGGCGCGACGCGACGCGGCCGGCTGCGGCGGATCGCTCTCGCTCATACGCGCGGCCTCCGGCGCAACCGCATGCATCGCCCGCTCGGCGGCGGGCGCATTCCAGGGTTTCGTCAGTGCGCTCGAGGCGACCGGTTATCGCATCGACTTCATGGGCGGCTGGCGCGCGCACGGCAGCTGCCGCCAATGCAACATGCACCCGCGCGGGCTTGCGCTCGACATCAATCAGACCGGCCGCAACCGCGTCACGCGCCGGCTGCCGGCCGGCGTGACCGCGTTGGCGGCGCACTACGGACTGCTGCACGGCGCCGTCTGGTCGAATGCGGATGCCGGGCATTTCGAGCTGCTGAGCGAGTCGCCCACGCGCTTCGCCTACGCATCGGCGGATGGCGGCGTCGTCTCCCGCCGCGGCCGTCACCAGGTGGCCGCGCTGAGCGTGACGCACACCGACGGTGCGGGCATGCAGGGCAGCGGCTATCAGTGAGCGCCTGCGGGTGCGCACAGCGCAAAGGCCTCGGCGCGCGCCGAGGCCTTTTGTTCAGGCGACCGTCCGGATGATTGTTGCTGCGCGCCGAGCGCATCGACACATCGTTGAGCGCGCAACACTGCCGGGTTTCGGCTCGCTGGCCGGCGGCGACGTGCTGTACGGGCTCAGCCGATGGGACCCTGACTGAGAATTTCGACGTCGGCCGAGCCGCGCTGCACGCCGGTCTCGAGTACGAAAATGCCGCCCCCTTGCTCGAGTGCGTCCTTCAGGCGGTGAGCTTCCCTGGACAAAACCGTGCGCGCGATCCGCTCGGGCTGCCCATCCTTCAACTCGAAGGTAATCCGAACATCGGCAGTCCATCTGACGCCCATCGTCCATCCTCCAGATTGATACCGGCGCGCGGGGCAGGGCGTCCCCGCGGCCAGGCACCAATTTAGGCGTTTTGCGGGCGCGCATCCAGGCGCGGAACCCTGGGCATTAAGGTTAACCGCGATTTAATGGGGGGTTTGCGGCCGCAAAGGTATTGGTTTGAGGTGCGCCCGGCGCGTGGCCGGTTTACCATGAGCTTGCTCTTGCCCCCTCAAGAGCAAACGGCCCCGGTCTCTCCCCATGCCCCCCGTCGGACCCGAGATCGGGGCCACCCCTTTTGCGGGACGCGCCCCGGGCGGGCGTCGGGCGTATCTTACCTCTCAGTCGCGCACCGAAGCCTCTGGCGTCATCTCTTGTCATCGGGATGTCGCGCCGGCGTCACATCGATCGGCGGCGGTCTTGGGGCGCCACGCACGGCGGGCGCGCCCGCGACCAGGGCGACCCAACGCGGCGACGACAAGCACAATGAGCACTGCGGCCAGCATGGCGAAGCTTCGCCGCGTGCACGCTTGGCGACATGGATGCAGGTCAAGGCCGCAGGCTACGGGGATATCCGCTCAGACTGCAGGAACTCGGCCAGGACACGGTCGCGATGGGCCTGGTGCTCGACCTGGAGCCACTGAAAGGTCCTGACCAGCTTCCTGGCCGCGCTCGCGTCGTGGCCGATGCGCTCGCGCCGCTCGGCTTCGACCCGGTGGCGCTCGGCATGGCGACGGCAGTGCTTGACGGCGTCCTCGGCCTCCCTGAGTTCTTCTTCGATCGGCGTCATGATCCCGTAACGCGAGACCCAAGCCTCGGTTTCGCCGCCCTGCGCGTTCTTCCAGCCGATTTCGGCCGGCTCCGAGAGGAGCGCATAGCAGGCGGCGCCAGCGTGGATGCGGCTCGCCGGGCAGTGCCAGACCTCGGTCTGGCGGCCGCGGAGCGCCTGATGCCGCAGCGCCATCAACTCTCCGCAGATCGGGCAGACGGGGGTAGGGCGGCGTGCCGGCATGGGCGCCATTTGGGCAGACGGCCGGGTTCCCACATTGCGCTGGATCAAGGTTTTCCGGTTCGCGCCGTGCTGCCGGCCGGGAGGGCGAAGAGTTCGTTGCGCGTTCTAGCCTCCACCTGCAGCGGAGGGTGAGCCCCTCATGATGGCGACGATCTCCTGGGCGTCGGGCAGACGATCGAGCTCGGCGGCGAGCGATTGCAGCCGGGCAGCGGCGCTCGGGCCGAGGAGTCCGCTGACATTCGCGGCGAATTTGGCCTCGACCTCGTGCCGTCCGACCGGGTTCTCGGGACTGCCGCGGCGATGCCAGACCTCGCGGGTGAAGCATCGGCCGTCGTGCGTCGTGACGGCGACACGGGCGGCGTGACGAAACGCGGGGCCTCGGCCTTCGATTTCCGGGTCGACGGCGATCGCGATACGGGGGATGAAGGCGAGGATGTCCGCATCCGCGATCGCCGCGTCGG
>Ga0126381_100008597_pt1 | contig 11420 bp, 12 predicted proteins | sample PanSoiMetPlot_28_FD_96465 | JGI IMG/M metagenome (GOLD analysis project Ga0126381, IMG submission 96465) | Tropical forest soil microbial communities from Panama - MetaG Plot_28 | ecosystem: Environmental > Terrestrial > Soil > Tropical forest > Bulk soil | place: Panama | collected 2016-02-17 | reverse complement strand
CGCCGCTGGGCATCACGCACGTCGATATGCCCATGACACAGGAAAAGATCTGGAAGCTGGTCCAGGGAGCCAACGCCTAATGATGACGCCACAGAATTTTGATTATTCCGCCCCCAAGTCTTTGGACGAAGCGCTCTCTTTGCTCGCCGAAGGCGCGAAGCCGCTCGCCGGCGGGATGAGCCTCATCCCCATGATGAAGCTCCGCCTCGCCGCGCCCGAACACCTCGTCGACCTCGGACGCGTCAAAGAACTGAACTACATCCGCGAACAGGGCGGCGCCATCCACGTTGGCGCCACGACGACTCACTACGATGTCGAAACGTCAAGCTTGCTGCTCTCGAAATGCCCGCTGCTTGCTCAAACTGCCGCCTCCATCGGTGACGTTCAAGTCCGTAACACCGGAACCATAGGCGGCAGCGTCGCCCACGCCGATCCCTCCGCGGACTACCCTGCCGCATTGGTAGCGCTCGAAGCCAAAGTAGTTCTCAAAAGTTCCACCGGAGAACGGACCGTGGATATCTCTGACTTCCTGATCGACACCTTCACCACATCCATTGAGCCGGGCGAAATCATCCGAGAAATCATCGTCCCTGTCGAGACTGCGCATACGAACTACGAAAAGATGGCTCAAATCGCCAGCGGCTTCGCAGTCGTAGGCGTCGCTGCAAGAGTGCAGAAGACAGGCGACAAGATCTCTATGGTGCGCATTGGAGTCACCGGTCTTTCGAATCACGCCTACCGCGCAACCGCCGCGGAGAAGGCGCTGGAAGGAACCGTGGGCTCCGCAGCCGATGTTCAGAAAGCCGCCGCTCTAGTGGATCAAGGCATCGACGCCAACGCCGATATCCACGCATCGGCCGACTACCGCCGCCATCTCGCGCGAGTCTACGCCGCTCGCTCACTGGGAGCCGCGCTTGCGAGGAATGCGTGAAGATCTCCGGATCCTCCATCCTCAAACTGCCGCCTGAGAAGGCCTATGAAGTAATGCAGGATCCCGAGCAACTCGCCCGAGCCATCCCCGGCTGCGAGTCGCTCGAAAAAATCGGCGACAACGAATACAAAATGAAAATGAAGATGGCGCTCGCGAGCTTATCGGGCGCCTTCGACGGCAAGGTTAAGATCTCAGATCAAAACCCGCCCACAAGCTTTCGCCTCACCGTGGAAGGAGCCGGCAGAATCGGCCACATGAAAGGCGGCGGCCTATTAACGCTGGCGCCCCACGCCGACGGCGCCGAAGTGTCTTACGATGGCGACGTCCAGGTCGGTGGAACCATCGCCGCAGTAGGCCAGCGCCTGATCGACTCGAGCGCCAAAATGATGATCAAGCGCTTCTTCGAAAAGCTTGCCTCTTAACCTGTCTTCTCAAAGCGGAATATTCCCATGCTTCTTCCGAGGCACGGTATCGACTTTTGTCTCCAATAACCTCAACGCCCGAATCACCCGCGGCCGAGTCTCATGCGGCTCAATCACATCGTCCAAAAAACCATGCTCCGCCGCGACGAATGGATTGGCAAACCGCTCCCGGAACTCCTCAACCTTTTCCTTCCGGGCCTCCGCACTCTCCTGACGGTAAATGATATTAACCGCCCCCTCAGCCCCCATCACGGCGATCTCCGCGCTCGGCCAAGCAAGGTTCACATCGGTGCGTAGATGCTTGGAGCCCATGACGCAGTATGCTCCGCCGTAGGCCTTTCGTGTAATGACCGTGATTTTCGGCACGGTCGCTTCGGCGTACGCATAAAGCAGCTTCGCCCCGTGCCGAATAATTCCGCCAAACTCCTGCGCCGTTCCCGGCAGGAAGCCTGGCACATCCTCGAACGTAAGTATCGGAATGTTGAACGCATCGCAGAACCGGACGAACCGCGCGCCTTTGACCGAGGAGTCGATATCCAAACATCCGGCCAGAAACGCCGGCTGATTCGCGACAATCCCAACCGTTCGTCCATCCATACGCGCGAAGCCAATCACGATGTTCTTCGCCCAATGCTCGTGCACTTCAAAGAAATCGCCCGAGTCCACCACGCGATGGATCACGTCCTTGATGTCATAGGGCTGATTCGCATTCGCGGGCACAAGCGAGTCAAGCTCCGGATCTTGGCGATCCGGCGGATCAATGCTCTCCTCACGCGGCGCATCGTCGCGATTGTTCGATGGCAGAAAGCCTACCAGCGCCCGGATCATCTGCAGGCATTCCTCATCACCGTGAGCCATGAAATGCGCCACGCCGCTTTTGGAGTTGTGCGTTGCCGCTCCGCCAAGATCCTCTTTTGTGACGTCTTCATGCGTGACCGTCTTGATTACGTCTGGACCCGTGACGAACATATAGCTCGTGGATTCCACCATGAACGTAAAGTCCGTCAATGCGGGTGAATAAACCGCGCCGCCCGCACAAGGCCCCATAATCGCCGAGATCTGCGGCACCACACCGCTCGCGAGCGTGTTGCGCAGAAAGATGTCCGCATAGCCCGCAAGGGACAAGACGCCTTCTTGAATCCGGGCGCCACCCGAATCGTTCAGCCCGATGATCGGCGCTCCGGTCTTCAAAGCGAGATCCATAATTTTCACGATCTTCTTCGCGTTCGTCTCCGAAAGCGATCCGCCGAACACCGTGAAATCCTGTGCGAACACGAAGACCGGGCGCCCGTGGATCAATCCGTGGCCGGTAACGAATCCATCGCCTTCGATAATCTGCTCTTCCATGCCGAATTCGCGGGACCGATGGCGCACCAGCTTGTCTGTTTCTTCGAAGGAAGCTTCATCAAGCAGCAGTTCGATCCGCTCGCGCGCTGAGAGCTTGCCTTCCTTGTGTTGCCGGGCGCGCCGCTCCTCCCCTCCACCCGCTTCGGCAGCCGCGTGCCGGCGGCGAAGTTCCTTTATCCTGTCAAGCATACGAGACCCTGAGCATACGAGAATAGAGTAACCCGTTTTGTTTCTTTCGCGTCCAACCATAAGAGTGCGTCGTTTTAGCTTGGGATTCGTGTGTCTCGCCGTTTTCGCGCAAGACCTTACCATCAAAACCAATGTCCCGTTGGTGCAGATTCCAGTAACGGTCACGGATCGCAAGGGCCGCTTCATTGAGAGGCTCGAACCCGGCGACTTCGTTGTGCGCGATGAAGGCGTGCCTCAAAAGTTCAAACTCGATACTTCGGATACGTTGGTCTCGCCTGTCGCAGCAGTGTTTGTAGTTCAGGCAAGCGGCATCTCCGCTGCGGCGCTCGCAAAGATTCAATTGGTTGGCCCGCTGGTGCGGCCAATGATCGGCGATGGAGGACGCGCCGCCGTGATCGCGTTCGATAGCGAAGTCGAAATTCGCCAGCCGTTCACCTCCGATGCAACCAAGTTTCGACAGGCATTCGAAGGCATTCAGCCGCGCGTGATCAAGAAGGCCCGCATGTACGACGCGATTCTCGAAGCTGCAGCGATTTTGGAAACCCGCCCGCTCGGCGACCGCCGCATCATTTTTCTCATCAGTGAATCGCGCGACCGTTCAAGCCATGCCAAACTCGGCGAGACGATTGAGCGCGTGCAGAAGGCAGGCATCGCCGTTTATCCAATCACCTACTCGGCGCAAAAAGTCGCCTGGACTGCAAGACCCGAAGACGATCCTGCGATGCCCGGAGGGCCCGACTACGGCGGAGCGGTTGTGGAGCTTGGCCGTCTTGGCGTTCCGAACGCAGCAGAAGCATTCGCGCATGCCACCGGCGGCCGTCACCAAGGGTTCACTACATTCGATGGACTGCAAGAAGTGCTCGCGCGCGATGCAAACGAGATTCACAGTCAATATTTGTTGAGCTTTACTCCGCCGGATTCTTCGGAACGGATGTTCCGAAGGCTGGAAGTATTTTTACCCAAGCGGCCTGACGCTGTAGTCCGCGCACGTCCGGGGTATTGGCCCGAGTGAAATAGGCTCCTCTAAAGAAACTCATAATCGCCAAGGGACGTTTAAGAGTAAGGTTCATGTCGAGTTTTTGCTTTCTTATGCATGCTCTTGATTTGTTGTTGATAGCGCCGCTGAAAGAATTGCATGCCTTTATCGACAAAGTGACTCCCGTAGCGCAACAGGCGCTAGATCAGTCGGGCCAAAGTGTTGGGGCCATGGCGCTGATGGCGCCCAGCCGGCTGCGCAGCCGCATCGCTAACCGGGTTCAAGGCAGCGTCCAGGGTAAAATGCGCCGGGCCGTCCTGGCCTCCTGCGGCCTCCCGAGGTGAGTCAAAATCAACCCGCGAATTGTCGCGATCCGCGCTCGATCCAGATCATCTAGCGAAGGCGACGTGAGTGTCGCTTCCGCGCGTGTAAGCAGGGTCGAATCAGGGCGCAAGATAGCGTCGATGTAGAGCGCTTCGATCTGCACACTCGTGCGGCTGAAGAATGTAACGGGGCGGCGTTCCATCAAATCGAGCTGTTTGCGATTCAAGGACGCGGCTTTGTCATGATCGCCCACGAATTCGGTAAAGAGCAGCCACGGCTCGACACGCGGGAATGATCTCGATGGGACGCCGGGAGGTACCGTAGCGAATGGTTCGACCACTGCCCATGTCTCGGCGACCACCGCTGTCGGCGGCGCATCCACCACCACCGGGCTCGCCGACTTCGGCATTTTGAAGATCTGTGCAAGCTCCGCGCATTACCAGGCTGTCGGCAACGTCAATGCGTCATTTTCGATCGACTTCTTCCTGATCTATCCCACAAAGGCCGCAAATACACCCGTGACACTTACGATCCCGCTGAACTGCCACGTCACTATTGGCGCCGCGTTGGGTCTCGTTAACCTCAAGTTGCGCCGTCGCAAATAGGATCGGATTCGGCCGCGGATGATCTCAAAGGTTCCATCTGCTGCCCTATCCGCGCCTTAGCCGTTCGGTATTTGGATCGAGCCCTCTAAATAAGGAACCGCGCGTCCCGCCATCTTTACTCGATTGCCAAGGTCTTCGCACCAGAGTTCGCCTCCACGCTTGGAGACTTGGCGGGCGAAGAGGGATCTCTTGCCGAGGCGCTGCGACCAATACGGCACAAGAGTCGAATGCGCTGACCCCGTCACCGGATCCTCCGGAATCCCCTTTGCCGGAGCGAAGAACCGCGACACGAAATCACAATCCGAACCCTGCGCTGTCGCGATCACAGCAAATTTGTCCAGCTTGGCGACTCTGGCCATGTCGGGCTTAAGGGCAAGCACTTGAGCTTCGGACTCATAAACGCACAAATATATTCGTCCTGTATATGACTCGCGTGGAGGCGCGCCCAATGCCTCCGGCAGCCCTGCGTTGATCGAGCCCTTCTGAGGAGGATGCGCCGGAAAGTTCAGCGCGTACAAATCGCCCTCGCGCTCCACCGGCAGATCGCCGCTCAAAGTCTCGAACATAACGCGATTCCCCGCCTGTTCTTTGCGGATATTAAATATGACCTCGGACGTAGCGACAGTTGCATGCCCACACAGGTCCACCTCTACTTCAGGCGTGAACCAGCGCAGCCGGTATCGGCCGGGCCCCGCGGGAACGTAGTACGCGGTCTCGGCCAAATTGTTCTCGGCGGCGATGGCCTGGAGGGTTTCGTCAGGCAACCAGTGATCTAAAGGACAGACTGCGGCCGGGTTGCCTCGGAATAGGGCGGGGGCAAAAGCGTCTACCTGATAGATAGGGACCTTCATTCAATGATTTTAGCGGGAAGTCGTTTTTCGAAGGAACTCCTGGGAAATGGGTTCCGTAGAATAGGACATGAGTATGAAACACCACCTCTCAGCCCTGTTCCTGACTGCGGCTCTAGCTGCGTCTTCCGCCTTCGCGGCGATCGACCCCGTGCTGCTTTCGCTGGCCCCTTCGGACGCCAACGTGTTCGCAGGGATGCAGGTGGACCAAAGCCGAAACTCTGCGCTCGGGCAGTATTTGCTGTCCCAAATCCCGCAGAATCAGCAGCTCGACGCATTCGTTACGATGACCGGCTTTGATCCTCGGCGCGATATTCGCCAACTGTTGGTGACATCATCGGGGAAGGGGAACGGACTAATGCTGGCGCGCGGAGTGTTTCCTACGGACAAACTTTCGGCCGCTCTGACACTGGGCGGAGCCGTCAAAAGCACCTATAACGGCATCGATATCTATAACCCGAAGGACGGTAAAGGCGATCCGTCTTTCGCGTTCCTCGACACCAGCACAGCGATCATGGGTGATCGCGCTGCTGTTCAGGCGACCATCGACCGCTATCGTTCCGGTGCGGCTTTCAAGGGCGATCTTGGAAATCGCGCGACCGACCTAAGTAATAACTACCAGATGTGGTTCGTCGCAGCCTCCGTTCAGGACATGCTTTCGCAATTGGGACAGCCGCAGCAGCAGGCTGCTGGTCCGGTTCCGGTTCAGGCGCTCCAGGCGATTCTTCAGACCGCAGGCGGCGTGAAGCTCGGGGTTGACGCGGTTTCGGTGGCTGTCGAAGCGGTGACTAAAACCGACAAAGATGCCCAGTCCTTGGTCGACGTGTGCAAATTCCTCACCAGCATGGTTCAGATGAACCGCAATAGCGATCCGAACGCCGCAAAGCTCGCTGCGATTTTCGATTCCGCGAGCATTACCGCCAACGGAGCCTCGATGAAAGTAAGCCTGGCTATTCCGCAAAATGACCTGGAACAGCTTCTTCCTAAGAACGCCCCCGCCGCGGGACGACCGAACAACCCCCGCGTCCGCCTGAACAAATAACCTGCGGCGCCGCTGGGTCTACCCGCGGTTTTAGCGGGCTCCGGACCGAGTCTGCATAATCTTAATCGTAGTCTCAAGCTGCTGAATCCTCTCAGCTTGAGCCGCATTCTCTTTCTTGAGCCGCTCATTCTCTGCTTCCATCTCGTTGCGCCGGGCCGCCGGGTCGTTGCCGGAGTCTGCATCGTTGGATTTCCCGATAAACCTGGATGCTTCCTGCGTTTTCTCCCCACCTTGATCTTCAACCATGAGGCGGACCCCGACATCGCTCGTACGCCGCTGGTAGGTGAAGTTGCCCCGGCTAAGATCGTCGGCTGTCAGAGCGATCGACTTAAGGGCCCCACCATCGGTAATTTCCAGCATCCCCCTCACTGCGGAAGCAACCGGATGCGACGAGTGGTTCCATCCAATCTGTAGTTGCCCATCCTTCTCCAGAACGGATAAGGAGATTGGCTCGGAACTGCTGTTCAATAAGAAATAGCGCAGCGCCACAACCGACAACGCGACGATCACTACACCCCACACCACCACCCAGGGCCATTTTCTACCGCCGGGCCCCTTAGGGATCGAACGATCGAGCATCGTAAGCCGAAGCTCCGGTTCAGGCGCCGTGGGCTTAGCCTCGGTAGGGGTCACAGCAGGAGCCGCCGCGGATCCTGTCGTCGATGATACAGACTGGCGCGTCCTTCGGTCGAGTCCGGGCCGCTGCTCCGCACGCGGACGCTCGACGAGTACTCCAGCCAACCGATCCGGAAAACTAAATTCCAAATAGCTGTGCTCGCCCCTCACTAAGCCCCCGGACTCACGGGCGAAGAATCCTGCGCGCATGGCGCCGGACCGGCCGGGACGTATCACCATCGCAATCTGCCAGGGAGCGCTGAAGTATGTCTCGTAAATTTCAAGATCGCTGGACGAGAGATTAATTTCGCTGCGCGTATGGGAAACGAAAAATCCCACTGGCGTCATCTCGGATAAGGAAGGGTCCTCCGCCGGTGCGCCATCTAACTGGGCCCCTAGAGTAGCGCGGTCACTCGCGGAAAGCTGGAAGGATGGCCCTAAAGCATGCTCACACTGGATCGGGCGTATGGCGAGAACTTGAATTTCTTCTCCTTCTTTGCGCCCATACAACACGCCTCCCACTTCGATGCCACCGCGGGCCATCTTCTGAAATCCCTGCGCGACCTCGTAGCGGATCTCCTCAATTGCGATAAGGGAGTATTTGATTTGGAACGGGATCTCGGGCGTGGTCCACGTTCCGTACTTCACCTCGCTCATAGATTAAGTCCTCTCTCGGCGGCAGGACTCGCCGCCCAGGCGATCGGCGCGGTTGGCGCGTCCGGATCGTCCGGTTCGTGGACATGCACGTAGTACGTTGCGGCTGCCATCCCGGCGCCGAACAGGAGCGCCACTAGCGCCCAAGCAATAGTCTTCACATTCCAGGCCCGATCTGCTTCCACGGCCGCCACAGTCGAGAATACAATGGCCGCGGCCGCACCCAGCGTCAGAACAAATTTGCTGTACCAAGGGACGAAATCCATGTGTCCGGCGCCTCCAACCTCGGTCCAAAAACCAAGCAGGGCTGGCAGCGCCACTAGAAATTCCAGCATGTAAGCAACGCGAATTGTACGGGAAGGCATGAACAGCCGAGCCCAATTGTACCCCGAGTGGAATCCGGATCCGCTCGCCCGCGAAACGAGTGTTCCGAATTCTAGTAAGCGCACAGGACGCGGCGGATTCCAAACGGGTACCAGAAACCCTGCCGCCGCGTCCGTTGTGCGCTGGTTACTGGAGAGTTGCGTCCTAAAAACAATGGCTGCCAGTTTGACTGGCAGCCGTTTTTGCCCTTTGGCGCTTACCTAAACTAAGGATTATTGCGCTGCTTTCGCCGCCGCAAGCGCCTTCTCGTAGTCCGGGTGATCCGCAACTTCCTTCACATATTCCACGTAACGGATCGTATTATCCTTCCCCAAAACGAAAATTGCTCGCGAGTGGATTTTCAAATCCTTAATCAGCGTTCCGTAAGCCTGCCCGAAGGAGCCGTCCCGATGGTCGGAAACCATCTTTACGTGGTCCACTCCGAAGGCGCCGCACCAGCGTTTTTGCGCGAAAGGCAGATCCATGCTGAACGTGTACACGCTGAGCTGCGGGTTTTTCCCGACCTCTTCGTTGAAGCGCTTGGTCTGGGCATCGCATACCGGTGTGTCGAGAGAAGGCACCACGCTGAAGATACGGACGCCATTGCCGGTTGCGGCCAGATCCACAGGCTTCAGCGAATCGTCGATGGCATGAAAATCGGGAGCCTTGTCGCCGGCGTGAAGCTCCGGCCCGAGCACCGTCATGGGATTTCCTCGGAGAGTAGTTGCTGCTTGTCGTTCTGCCACTTGGTTGGACATATAGCAACCATTGTAGTGAATCAGATTGTTTGCGGGAGCAGTTTTTCCAGGCTTTTGGAATCTGTTGCAGGCTGATTACAGGCATAGTTCTCGCACACATACGCGGTAGCGAGTCCGCCAACAGCGCCCATGGGCTGAGGCGCATCTTCCGCCCGAGTCACCACAGCGTTCGGGAGGAACCTGGTCCGAACCACTCGCAGCATCTCCTCCGACGGAGCTCCCGCGAACACAATCTCCATCGGACGCGCCGTGGCGAATGCGAATGCAACCAACATTTGGGGAACGCCTGTCCCTTGTGTTCGCAACCGGGAGCCGAAAGCTCGCAACGCGCTTTCCGCCGCAACACCGAATCGATCATCCCCCGTCATCCGCGCGAGCCTCAGCAGCGCCAGCGTCATTACGGAATTGCCCGACGGCTCGGCTCCATCGTAATCATCCTTCAGTCGCAGGACCAAATCTGCCTGCCCTTCCGCTGTCGAAAAGAACCCGCCTTCCTTTGCATCAGAGAACCGATCAATCGCAATCTCGGCAAGCTGTTTAGCCCAGGCGAGGTATTCGGAGTCGAACGTCGTTTCGTATAAGTCGAGCAGTGCAAGGGTGAGCCCCGCGTAATCGTCCAGAAAACCTTCCACCGCGGCCTCACCTTCGCGGAAGCGGCGCAATAGGGTTCGGTCCGACTCTTTCCATAGATGACGCTTCAGAAAATCAGCTGCCCGACGCGCCACCTCGGCATATTCGGGTTCGCCGAGCGCCTGCGAACCCTTGGCAAACGCCGAAATCATCATCGCGTTCCAACTCGTCAGGACCTTATCGTCGAGGTGAGGCCGGACTCGCGTGGAGCGTTGCTTTATCAGAGCTTCCCTGGCGCCCTCAATGGCCCGTTGCACATCCTCAGTCTGCCACTCATACTTGCTCGCGACTTCTTCTTCCGTGGCGGCCTGATAGAGAATGTTTCGCCCCGTGAATTCCCCATGAGGATCTTCGTCGACGTTTCCGTTCTCACGCACGCCAAACCTGGCCCCAAAAATCGTCGCGTCGCGTGCGCCAAGTACTTGCTGGATTTCCGTGGCGCTCCAGATGTAAAAAGCTCCTTCGCCTTTCTCGTGCGGGTGCGCAGGATCAATCACACTGTCCGCATCTTCCGCGGAACAGAAGGCCCCTTCGGGGTGCGAGAGATCCCGCAATACGTAGTGAAAGACGTCGCGCGCCACCTCAGCGAGCGCTTCTTCGCCGGTGATCTGATACGCCTCGATGTAAGACACCGCAAGCTGCGCCTGGTCATACAGCATCTTCTCGAAGTGCGGCACGAACCAATGTGCATCGACCGAATACCGGTGGAATCCCCCAGCCAACTGATCCCGCATGCCTCCCTTCGCCATTTCGCGAAGCGTGAACAGCACCATGTTTAGCGCGTCTTCTTCCTTTTGGTCCACGGCGTAGCGCAATAAGAAATTAAGAACGCTAGGACGAGGAAACTTCGGCGCGCCCCCAAAACCACCAAGCTTCGAATCGAACGATCGCCGGAACGCTCTGTAAGCCGAATCCAACACATCTCGCCCCGGCATGCCGCTTTCGGCTTCAACGGCGGAGTAGCTGCGAAGCTGCTCCAGCACCTGCGCGCCCGATTGCTCGACTCGGCCTCGGTCTTCTCGCCAGGCCTGCGCGAGACTCTCAAGCACGGAACGAAATCCAGGCCGTCCCCAGCGATTATCCGGCGGAAAATAAGTTCCGCCGAAAAACGGTTTCCGGTCTGGAGTGAGAAATACCGACATCGGCCACCCGCCCGAGCCCGTCGAAGCTTGGACGAATAGCATATAAATGCGATCTACATCCGGGCGCTCTTCTCGATCGACCTTGATCGATACAAAGTGTTCATTCAGAACACGTGCGATGGATTCGTTCTCGAACGACTCACGTTCCATGACGTGACACCAATGACACGTCGAGTAGCCGACCGAGAGAAATACAGGCTTGTCCTCACGCCTGGCTTTCTCAAACGCCTCCTCCCCCCAGGGAAGCCAGTCCACTGGATTGTTTGCATGCTGCAGGAGATAAGGACTTTTTTCAAGCGCAAGGCGATTCGGCATAGAAGAAAAAATAAATGCTGAACTCTGTGCCCCAGGCAAAATGCCTAACCTGTCCCTATGAGCCTGCGGCACACAAATACCAAAGAAAACACCGACCGAGCTTTCGATCCTGACCTATGGCACAGGCTTTAGCCTGTGATCTTCGCCGGTAGCCTGCGCCCGAGAGTATTTTCGACCCTGTGGCACAGGCTTTAGCCTGTGGATTCACGAAGTGCAATACCCGTTTGTTGAGATGCTCCTGCAGGCGATTTCCGAACGG
>Ga0126381_100008596_pt1 | contig 11421 bp, 9 predicted proteins | sample PanSoiMetPlot_28_FD_96465 | JGI IMG/M metagenome (GOLD analysis project Ga0126381, IMG submission 96465) | Tropical forest soil microbial communities from Panama - MetaG Plot_28 | ecosystem: Environmental > Terrestrial > Soil > Tropical forest > Bulk soil | place: Panama | collected 2016-02-17 | reverse complement strand
CGGAGCAATTGAGTTTGTCGATCCGTAACGCTACGACAAGGACAATCAGCAGCCAGAAGACAATCCCAATTCTCAATATCACGAGAAGGTGGCTCCCTTAGAAGCGGGGCCTTAGGCAGTACAGCACTCCACAACACGCCCCCTCACAGTGCGCTAGACTCTACCACAATGGAGGTGCAATTCTTATGCCCACCGACAAGGTAAAGAAGCCAAACACTTCCGTTACGATAAGCGATTCAAGCAAACTCATCTACCAATTCCCGCAGCCCTGTTTGCAGTGCGGGGATTATCTTTCAATCGTGCCTGGATTCGCGCTGGAGATCCTTACCGACAAGGGTGAACACAAGGGCTACGTTCATCTAACAGGTCGTTGCAAGGAAGAGTGGCTGAAGAATCACCCAACTGACCGCTGCGAGAAAATAGCCAGCTAGAAAACTAGTTAAGCAGGGCCTCGGAAAGCCCTCGGCTCCTGGACCCTCTCCACAAGTCGTAACGGATCTCGCGGCCCTTGGCCTTATCCGGATGGTCTGTATCCGCATAGGGCTAGTGCAGTTTTCGAGAGGCACAATAAGCCACATCTGTTCAGAGACTTCGAGATTTTCGGGAGGCACAATCAGAGCCCTTGAACATGGGTCGATCCTATCGCAACACCCTCGATCGTGCCCTCTTGCAAGTTGCTGGCTCTACGAGTGCGCGAAGTTTTGATAAGGGATGCGGTCTTTTCGGGCATAGTCAATTCTGTCGGGTCGAACGGCTAATTGAAAACATTTCAGTATTTTGTTAACATTGATATAAGCGAGCTGCTAGATGATTGTCGCTGATGCGTCGGTGCTTATCGCCCTTGCGAAAATGCGGAGGCTTGATCTGCTCCACTCCGTACATCACGGCGTTTTGATCGGGCCCCAGGTGAAGGCAGAAACGGTCGATGCCGGCAAAGGAATTCTTGCTCCGGGCGTGGAGCGCATTGAAAAAGCACTGGATGATGGTTGGCTTCAAGTTGCACGACTCTCGTCTAAGGAAAGGAGCACGGCGCACAGCATCATTACCAAGGGCGGCCTCGGCGCAGGGGAGGCAGAATCCATTGCCCTGGCTAGCTCTCGCAAACTCATGGTCATCCTCGATGACAAGGCAGCCCGGGCATTTGCTGAGGTTATGAGGATCACGTTCCTTGGAACTGCGGGGCTGTTGTTCCAGGCGTTTGTGAAAAAGCATTTGACTCTTGCTGAGCTGGAGGATGCGGTAGAGGCACTGAGTCAAACAATCTGGCTATCGCCAGCCGTGGTTTCTGACATATTAAGGAAGGCTCGGGAGGCTGACCGATGAAAAAGGAACAGATGGTGGGAACGAGGCTGCCTGAGACAGTGGTCCGGGACCTCGAAGCAATCGAACAGGTCGAGCAAGCGGACCGCTCGACGACGGTGAGAAAACTCCTTTCTCGGGCGATAGGGGACTGGAAATTAGACCACTATTCGCGTCTGTATAGCAGCGGCAAGCTCACGTTAGCACGTGCTGCCCGTGAAGCGGGAGTCTCGCTCTGGGAAATGATGGATTATGTGAAAACCAAGAAAATCACTGCACAGTATGACCTTGAGGATTTTCGGCGCGATCTAAAAATGGTCATGGGCCGGTGAAGGTCTGTTGTGCCTCACCAAAACTTCGCGTCGTCATCGGAGCTAATCGCGCGTGCACGCGCATCGATCAGGATTGGGGACTGCAAGTTTGATCCAACGATCAAGTCACGCACCAACGGCTGAATGCAACGCGTCTGTCCTTTACCTGTCCAATAGCGATTCCTTTCCGTTCCTTACAATGACTTCGAGCGCCACCCGCGTCCTGTAAGTTGTTGAAATTCCGACCATGGGTGGGCTCATAACCCAAGGGTCGGTGGTTGCCCCGGGAATTTCCAGAGTGCGCGCAATGCGGCTCAATTCTGTGATGTTTTTCTCTTTCAGTTCTGTAATAGTCATATTCACCAGCGGGTAAAGAAGGAATGTGGGTGCTGGGATTGGAGAGGACGTGGCAGCTTGGCTAGTGGTTAGCGTGGACAACATGAAGACCAGCGTGTCCGGGCGCGAGCCCGTGAAATCGACTGGCACGAGAGTAAGCCATGACGGAACCGCGAGTTGAGCTTCAGCCAAGCGCTAGCGTTTCCATCCCTGCGTCGCGGGATGGTCCACTTCGTAGATACGGATCTGCCGTGTGCCATGGGGATTCCGGAGAGCGAAAGTGTCGAGTCCGGCGACCAAGGATGACGATCTGCCGAACCCCTCTTTCGACAGCTTCTGATAAAGCATCTTCCGCAATCCGGCTTCGTGCCGTGGTGAATAGGCGTCCGATGCTGGCCAAAGGGTGTTGGTTCGCAAATTGCACCACGTCCTTTTCGTCTTCGCGCAGAACCTTCATGGCAAATGGGTCATAGAGGATTGAGCCGTGATCGAGCACCTGATGAACGGCGCGTTGGCGCGCGATCATCAGGGCCGTGCGGCTGGGCTCATTGGGCTTCATGTCCGAGGTCTCCATTCTGTCCAACTAATCGCACGAGTGTCGGGTGCCAGTCGCGCCGCCACGCCGATATGTTCCGTTCCATTCGATATCTCTCGCTCAATTGGCGTGGACGAGAGGTAGAAAAATCCGATCAATAATCTCCTCTATGTCCGGTGCCGATATCGGCTGCCGCGGTATCATGAGCTGATAGCGCACGAGGTCGAAAGGCAGCGCAGCCAAGCGAGGCGTAAGCTTCTCAGCAGCGATTTCGCCGCGTCCAACCCCGCGAGCTAGAATTTCCGTCATTATTTTTTCGTTGCGTTCACGCACCTCTGCAAAGAGCGAAGAATCGCTCTCATGGAGAAGCTCTGCAATCAGGCCAAAGATTACTTCTGGACTTACTGCGTTCAGCATTTCTGAAACGCCGTTCAGAATGACCATGAGATCGCCCCGGACGGTTCCTGTGTCCGGTGCCTCGGATGAAAGAACAGGTTGGTTGCTCTCAATGCGGCGTATACCAGCCGGGCGCGCGTGGGCCAGCGCCGGTAGATCACCGGCTTGCTGGTGCCCGCCCTGGCTGCGATCCGCTCGATCGAGAAGTTGACGTAGCCCGTTTCAGCAAGCTCTTGCAACACGACCTGGAAGATGGCCGCTTCCAAGGCCTTACCGCGTCTACGGCTACGCACTGCCCTTGCCATGCTGTTCAGCCCGACATCCAGTCTGACTTCACTCAGTCCCCTGTTCTGACGATTTCCGAAGCTTCAATGCAATTTCGCGCGCTCCATCTTAGCTTGTCTTAGGATGGGGACGTCGGGATCAGCATTTTTCCAGAGCGTAAGGAAATCTTCATACGCCGCCTTGGCTTTGGCAGCGTTACCCTCTTCCGCATACGCCCTGCCAAGCTGTAAGTGAGCCAGCGCTCCGATTGGATCGTTGAGCACGATCCCGCGATGGTCAAGAATCTTCTGGAATTCGGCAGCCGCTTCATGCCTTTGACGTGTCGCCAAATAGGCTTGCGCCCGTATATACACAGCATAGAAGTTGCCGGAATCGTAGAGAATGCCTGGCGCTATTCCGAACTCATGGGGCAACGCAGTCTGGAGCAGTTTGATTGCCCTGGAAGGCTCGCTGTGTTTCAAAGCAAGGATCGCCCTGAGAGTTGGCACATAGCTAAATCTGACCATCGTGTCGTCTGGGAAACGATTTGCCAGATCAATTGCGAGTGCCCGAGACCTGGAATAGTCCCCAGCAAGAGCCAAGGCAAAGGCAGCTCCATATTCCACATCCCTGTTCTTTGAGAGGCCAAGCGCCGTCGCTGCACTGTGCTTTGCAGCGGGGCCATTTCCGAATAAGCCCTCTCGCAGCGCCGCTTGTGCTTCATAGAGTGCCGCCATTCCGCGATGGCCCTCCCTCTGAGCTAAATCCGATGAGCGCTCTGATGTCCTCCTCGCCTCCGCTAGATGGCCGGCATACCCTAATCGAAGCGCCTCGGAGTTTGAAATCAAATCTTCCACCCCGGTCTTTCCCTGAGCTTTAGCCGCGTCTCGCCCCATTTCCGCATCGTCACCTTTCCAAAAAGCAATAAGGTATTGCTGAATGGAGAGTTCGGGGCTTTGTAGGTTGCGCTGAAGAGCTCGCTGAATCGGGTCCTTTGCTTCGCTTGCACGCTCCAGAGCAAGCTCGCTGGAAGAAAGAATGAAATATCCGATGGAAAAGTCCGGATCGAGTTCGACCACTACCTTAGCCTCTTTAACCGATTCTTCATATCTGGCTAATGCAGGATAAATAGCTCCTCCGAGGAACGCGTGTGGGATCATTGCACGAGGATAAGCCTGTGCCCACAGGTCACAGGTCTGCGCCGCTTTATCTACGTTTCCTGTAACCTGCAGATCGTAGGAAGCAGAAATAAAGAACTTCTCGTAATCGCTGACACGATCTCTCAGTTGATACGCTCTGCTGGTGTTCTCGGCAGAAAGGATCGATTCCCCAATATCGCCGTACATGCGGCCTAGCGCAGCATAGGCCATGGCGAATTTGGGGTCGATCTCAATGGCGTGATGGAAAAAGGGCACGGCGGCTGCCGAACCAGTTGAGGAGAGAACCTTCCAGCCCGTACTGTAGGCCTTCAAGGCTTCGAGTGAGGGTGTCGTGGCCTCGGCGAGCGGAGTGTCATGCTTTTTGACTGTCGTAAGTGATTCACCGACTCGGGCCCTGAGTTTACTTGCTATTTGATCCAGGGCATTCAATACATTTTCCTTTTTTTCCGCTTGGACCTGCTCCTCAGCTAGAACCTCTCCCGTGCGGCAGTCCCTCGCTCGCAGTCCTAACACATACTGGCTTCCGAGGCTCGCAATCGAGCCGTCTAGGACTGCGGAACTTGCGGTCCGCTCACAGACCTCTCGAGCGATTTCCGGGGTAAGTCGTGCGTCCCCAGGCTGGCCCATTAGCTGCAGCGTACGCTGCGTGCGTTCCTCTGAAATGAGACTCAGAAACGGGGACTGTTCAAGCTGCACCGCCATGCCTTGCCGCAGCGTCCCGTCAAATACCGGATCACCGGTCGAATTGGCGAACTCAGCGAGCACAACAGTGTCTTTTTCGGTGAGCACCTCTTTGCTGATAAAGAAAAATCGGAATGTCCCTAGAGCGACAGCGATGAACAGAGGGATGACGATAACGAAACCCCATTTTTTGGACCGGTGACTTCCGGCTTTGCGTTCTTCCGTCTCAGGGGCTTGGTTACCTTCCGTGATAGGACTCACGGAATCGGATCGTTGAACGGCTGGAACGATGAAACGGTAGCCTCGCCTGGGAATCGTCTCGATGTATCGGGGGTTTTCGGCGTCATCGCCCAACGCCTCCCGCATTTTGCGAACCGCAACTCTAAGGCTGCTGTCAAAATCGACGAAGGTGTTGCATTGCCAGATGCGGCGCTGGATTTCCTCACCAGTGACAACCCTTCCGGCATTTTCCAGAAGGAACACAAGCAGACGAAAAGGTTGCTGTTGCAGTTTTACGCGCTTGCCGTCCTTTAGGAGGTCGCCAGAAGAGGCATTCACTTCGAAAGGACCAAACTGATAAATAATCGCAGAAGGCGTTTCCACGGCTGGCCCTAAGAACTACGATTGGTAGCAGAGTTTATCACGCCTTAGTCCTGTTCCCAGCCTTCCCGATGCCTCCCTCGTTTCAGAGAGTTACGGGTTAACAAAAGATTCACGCAAAGTTTCGTTGACGCAAACGGGAAGCTGGGTTTTTCGTCGTGTGGTGAAGCCAACTGGGCTGTCGATGTCAGACTGGCCCAGCAAGCCGGGGGGCGAGATATGTGCAGACGAACGGTCATGTTGGCAGGAGTCATGTTGGCCGCTCTAGCTGCAACTGTGGCTACCAAGCTGAGGACCTTACAGGCGAAAGTCGACTGGTCGTTACCGCAATCCGCATCGAAGGCCCAAGCAACTGTTCGAAGCCCTTTGGCTACAGTCCCCCACGGGACCGGCAAGGCGCACATCGCAGCAGACGACATGAAACTGCCTCTGAGCTTTGAGCCTAATCAGGGCCAAACGAATCCAGCGGTGAGGTTCCTGGCAAGAGGAAACGGTTATACCCTGTACCTGACGTCGAACGAAGCCTTCCTATCTCTGCGCAGGCCGTCGCCGAGCGGCGTGAAAGATCGACCGTCGCCACTTTACAAAATGAAAATGGATGGTCCTGAGTCCATGTTGCTCCACATGAAGCTTGTCGGAGCTAATCCAGTGACGATAGTTTCGGGTATTGAGGGACTGCCCGGCAAGAGCAACTATTTCATCGGAAACAATCCAAAAACATGGCAAAGGAATGTGCCAACATTCGCCAAGGTAAAGTACAAGAATGTCTACCCAGGCGTCGATCTGGTCTATTACGGCAATCAGGGACGGTTGGAGTATGACTTTGTTGTTGCTCCAGGCGCCGACCCGAGAATGATCGAGTTGTCGTTTCCCGGGGTAAAGAAATTATCAACCGACGCCGAAGGCAACCTGGTAATCGGTTTGAAATATGGTGAAGTTCTTGAACCTGCCCCGACTGTTTTTCAGCAAGTGAACGGGATCAAAGAGACGCTCGCCGGTCGGTACATACTTAAAGATGGAAATCGAGTGGCGTTCCAAATCAGCACCTGGGACCGCTCCAAAGCAGTTGTAATTGATCCGGCGATCCAATTCTCGACGTACCTGGGAGGCAGCGGCGATGAGTCTCCCTTTGGCGGCTATATGGACCTAGATCGCTTCGGTAGCGTTTACGTGGTGGGTTGCACGACTTCGACCGACTTTCCCACGACGCCCGACTCCCTGCAATCCACGTTCGCTGGCGGTACAGTCGGCGGCCCATTCGGTGGCGATGCCTTCGTGACAAAGCTAAATCCACAAGGGTCTGCCGTCGTGTACTCCACCTATTTAGGTGGGAACGGAGACGATTGCGGTCTCGGCATCGCTGTCAACCCTCTCGGCGTGACCTACCTAACGGGCCAGACGAGTTCGACGGATTTCCCAACAACCAGCCGAGCCTTTCAGCCGTCCTTCGGAGGAGGAAATCTCGACGGTTTCGTGGCCAAGCTAAGCGCGGATGGTTCTGTTTTGATTTATTCCACCTACCTTGGAGGAAGCGGGGACGATGCAGCCCTAATCGGGCCGACCGACTCTGGTGGCCACGTCTACGCGGAGGGTTTGACCTCTTCGACGGACTTTCCCAACACCGCCGGCGCATTCCAGCGCACCTACGGTGGAGGAGCGTTTGACGCCTTCGTGACTAAGCTGAAGGCTGATGGCTCCGGGCTTGTTTTCTCCACTTATCTTGGGGGTAGTGGCGACGACCTGGGTTTTGATGGGACCATCGACCGCTTCGGCAATGCCTACATTACCGGTATAACCTCGTCTACCGATTTTCCCACCACACCACGCGCCTTCCAGCGTGCTTACGGCGGAGGTGACGTTGATACGTTCGTGACCAAGCTGAAGCGGGACGGCACCGTTTTGGTCTACTCCACGTACCTTGGTGGGAGCGGCCACGAGGAACCACGCGACCTGACGGTGGATGTCTTCGGCAATGCATACGTGCCAGGGTTCACCAACTCGAACGACTTCCCGATTACCCCGGGAGCTTTCCAGACCTCCTTTGCAGGAGGCAACTCGGACGGTTACCTCACCAAGTTCAACACGTCGGGTTCCACCGTGATGTATTCAACCTACCTTGGCGGAAGCGGAGACGATTTAGCTGGCGCCGTCCGAGTGGACAGGTTCGGCAACGCCTACGTGCCAGGACAGACAAGTTCGACCGACTTTCCGACGACCGCAAACGCTTTCCAGAGCACTTATGGTGGTGGCAACTCTGACGCCTTCGTGACAAAGTTGAACCGCAAGGGCTCTGGCCTCCTTTTCTCGAGCTACCTGGGCGGTAGCGGCGACGACGGCAGTGTGGGGTTCGGAACCGGCGTCGATGGTTTAGGAAACATGTACGTGTACGGATCCACGAATTCAACCGATTTCCCAATCACCAAAGATGCTTTTCAGATGCAGTACGGCGGCGGGAATTCGGATAACTTCGTTACCAAAATAGCTATCGGCACAGGTGTCGACCATCCCCCTGCGTTACATCGAGGGCCGCTAGGAAGCGCTCATCCTTCGGGTCCGGCTGTTCCGTGTTCACGCATGCATCAGGTGATCCGCGACTCACATTGAAGTGGCATTGTCATTCGGAGCTGGGCGTCGGATTACGGCTATCGAACCGAATGGTAATGCGGCGGAACAGAAATTTCGCAGCATTTCGCCACAGAACTCAGTTTGGAGGTCGTCCATGAAAGTTCTCAGATCGATTCTTTGTCAACTCACCCTTACTTTCGTGCTCGCTGTTTTGAGTCTCCCTTACCCGGTTCGCGCTGAGGAAAACTGGAATGCGACCGTCGCCGGCCAGAGCAAAGACATGGCCAAACAAGCTATTGCATTTCTTCCCAATGAGCTTTGGATTCACGCCGGCGACAGTATCACCTGGACGTTTGCTAGTGGTGATATTCATACGGTGACGTTCCTGACTGTCGGCCAAGTTTATCCCTTCGATTTCACCCAGGGCTGTCCCCCGATCACGCCCAGCGGATCGCCTTTCGATGGCTCGTCTTGTGTCTCCAGCGCGCCTTCTGTGCTGGAGCAGACCTATCAGGTGATCTTCCCCAAGGCGGGGAATTATGAAATCGTCTGCCTGGTACACGCGCAGATGTTCGGTGTCATTCATGTCCTTGACCCAACCCTGCCGTTGCCGCACGATCAGGCATTCTATGACGAACAGGCCAAACAGCAGTTGAAGACGTTGCTGACAGATGGTGATCGCCATCAGCATCCGGCCGAACATCGGCACACGATCGGGGATTTATTCTCCGCCGGGGTCATTTCCCATCGGACTTCGGTTACGGCCGGTGTGGGCGAAATTGCTGCCACCGCCGGCGGACAGCAGTCGTTTTCCGTAGTGCGTTTCTTTAACGGCACCGTCACGATTCACGCGGGCGACACCGTGGAATGGACCAATCTGGATCCGGCAATCGGGCACACCATTACCTTTGGTATGGTACCGCAAGATCTTTTCGATCCGTCATGCAGTCCCAACTGCGCCGTGAATACAGACCCGGACGGCGCGCTCCACGCGACTATCACCAGCACGCAACAAAACGTTCACTCCGGGGCGATCGTAGCGCTCCTGGAAGATGAGCCGGGCGTGCCACAGGGTCCGGCCTTTCCTCCGATAAGGTTTCGTCTCACGTTCAAAACGCCGGGAACGTATCCCTACGTGTGCGCTTTTCACGACAATCTTGGGATGGACGGTACTGTGGTTGTTTTGCCCTGATGCCACGACGCGGCTGCGTGTAAACATCCGGGCCGAAGTACCTGACGCAGCCGCCAGGTGAGAAACGAACGTCCTAGCAGAGAAATCGACGGTATCGTTCGCACATGTCAAACCCTTGTGACCGCAGCGCCACGAAGCGATTTTGGTTGCCAAACACGATTCTTTCGGTGGGCCTCGTTCTTCAGAGCCAAGAGCTGGGACGCAGCCATATGCCTCAAGCAACAACCAGCTTGCATCTGAAAAAAAGGCTGAATGGACAATGACACTGATCCAACGAATACAGGCACCGTGCGGTCCTCGCGTATGCGGGATCAATCCTTGGGGTTTTTGTATTCGCGAGCCCGACGGCCCACAACTGCCTGATTAAGAATCTCCATCGCAATGCGGAGGAGTTAGACTTGACTTCTGGGCAGGGAACCAAATGTCAGATCACCCGGCCTCGCAATCCAACGCTCTAGTATTTGCCTTCCTTACCGTTCTCATCTTTAGTGTCGTCGTCGGCACGAGTTTCTATTGCCTGACTCCCCCGCCGGTTGTACCTAACACGGCTCCGCCGGCGGAATTTTCTGCTTCCCGAGCGTTCGAGCACCTGAAAGTTATAGCCTCGGAGCCGCACCCTACCGGTTCCCCCGCGAATGCCCGCGTACGTGACTACCTGATCCACCAGTTGCAGGGGCTAGAACTGGAGCCTCAAGTCCAGAGGACCGGTATTCCGAGCTTGCTTGATATCTATCCCGGCCCATACGCGGCCGGCATCGTGGAGAACGTGATGGCCCGCCTAAGAGGTAACGGTAGCACCGGAGCCGTGCTCCTGATGGCGCACTACGACTCGGTCAGTACAGCTCCGGGAGCCACGGACGATGGTTCGGGAGTTGTCACCTTGCTTGAAACTTTGCGCGCTTTGAAGAATGGGCTCCCGCTACGCAATGACATCATTTTTCTTTTCACCGACGGCGAAGAGCTCGGTGAGGTGGGCTCCCAAGGCTTCGTAAGCGAGCATCCGTGGGCAAAAGATGTATCGGTAGTTTGGAATTTGGATAGCGGCGGTAGTTGCGGAGCAGCGGGTATCGAGATTTCTAACGGATGGGCTCTCCAGGAATTCAAAAAGGTAGTTCCGCATCCTCTTACTAGCTCTATCGGTGCGGAACTGGCAAAACTGGCCCCACCAGGCGGAGACGACACCCTGGTGTTTGATCGCAAGAAACTGACGATTGCCGACGTGAGCTACGGTGGCTGTCAGTTCAGATACCACACCGCGAAAGATGATGTAGAGAATATTGACCTTCGCAGCGTACAGCATCTGGGAATTTACACCCTCGCAGTTGCGCGCGATTGGGGAAACGCGAACTTGGGAGAGACTCCAGCACCGCTAGATAGCCTCTTTTTTGTCATCCCAGGACGAATCGTCTCCTATCCGGTGGCGCTCGTCCGGCCGCTCACTGTCTTGCTCGGCATTCTCTTCGTAATTGTTCTCGTGCTTGGCCTCCGGCGCGGGCGACTCAGCCTCCTGCCCTTTGCATTAGGAACCCTTCTCTGGTTGGGTTCTACGCTGTTGTGCGCTGCATTGGGGGCCCCGCTGTGGTGGGTGTTAAAGAGGCTCGGGTTGGTGAATTTCTCCTACTCTTCCGCCTATAACGCCAGGACATACGCACTGGCTTTCGTCACCTTAACGATTGCTGCAGGGTTCGCTGCGTTCAGGTTCTCTAGGAGAAGGATCGGCGCCGAGAATCTCACCATGGGTGGTCTCTTTTGGTATCTGATACTGGCGGCCATTTCAGGCTGGTTTACGCCGGGTCTCAATGTTCTTTTCGCGTTCCCTCTCGGACTTGGCCTGCTTTCGCTGGCGATGTCGTCCCGTTCAGGGCGCGACAGGATTTTGGGAGGCATTCTGCGGTTGCTCTTTGCGGTTCCTGCTATTTTCCTTTTCACGCTCCTGATTGCCGCTATAGGCATGGGCCTGCCGGGAGATCCTCTGCCGAGTCTCGTGATCTCGGTAATTCTGACCGCTATTTTCTTGGCGTTTCTCGCTCCCCAGCTTGACCCGATCACCGGAGCCGGGAATTCACGCATTTCCGCAGCGTT
>Ga0126381_100008595_pt1 | contig 11421 bp, 11 predicted proteins | sample PanSoiMetPlot_28_FD_96465 | JGI IMG/M metagenome (GOLD analysis project Ga0126381, IMG submission 96465) | Tropical forest soil microbial communities from Panama - MetaG Plot_28 | ecosystem: Environmental > Terrestrial > Soil > Tropical forest > Bulk soil | place: Panama | collected 2016-02-17 | reverse complement strand
TCGGTGATCGCCTGAAAGACGCGCTCCGGCGGCGCCGCGATGAAGATTTCCGCGACAACCGTGTCCTGATCCGGTGTGATTGCGGCAGTGGCCATATTCAGGTCTCCGGTCAAGCGAGATTGTTGTTCCTTCCGCCAAGACCCTAATTCGAGGACTTAAGAGGCCTTGCGGGTGACGACGGTTTCGCCGCGTTCCAGCAGGGCCTGGATCCATCCCAGCATTCGCGGCCAGCCTTGATAGCTTTCCGCAAGTTCCGGATAAGCCGCCAGTCCCGCATGGCGAAGGCGAAGCAGCGTTCCGCCTCGGGTCGGTTCCAATTCCCAGCGCACCGTGGTCTTCGCCGCCTTGGTCCAGCTCGCGATCCAGGTGTGCACCAGCAGGCGCGGCGGGTCGAATTCCAGGTACTGGCCCTTCACCTCGAAGACACTTCCGTCGGGACGCTGGCCCACACAGTGCCAGCTTCCGCTGGGTCGAGGATCGCAGGTGAACTCGGTGCAGCGGTAAAGATTCCCTTGTCCCCACCAATTGACGACCTGCGCCGGATCCACCAGCGCCTGAAACACGCGCTCCGGAGCGGCGGCAATGTGAATCTCGGCGAGAATTTCGTCGGTCGTTGCCTGCATGCTTGCCAATTCTGTCATAGATCATCCTCCCTGCTGCCCTGGCGTGCGCATGGCTTCAGTTCTTGCGATGGAGATCGAAGTGCGCGACCTTGCTCTGTCCGCCCTCCATCCAGGTCCACTCCTCGCTGTAATGGCTGCCGTCGGTGAAGGTGAAGACGGCATGGTGCATGTGCCCGGCCTGCGGGCTGGCCAGGTTGGTAGCATCGACGAAGTTAAATTCCATGGTCTTGCCGTCGGGCGAGAGGCTGGCGGCCATGCGTGGCTGGTTGCCGGAGGCGCAGAAGTGCGTCATCAGCACGCGGTTGCCGTCCAGCGTGTACATCGTGACCATGGACGCGTGGGTGGCGTCGGCCATGACGGCGGTGCCCTGCGAGACGACCCGGTAGTCGACAGTGACCGCTTCGTCCCCCATCTTCCCCTCCCAGGTTCCGGCCATGGACTTCAGCTTGTCGAAGGCTCTTTGCCCGTCGGACTGCGCGAAGGCGGCCGCGGCGGTGAGCGTCAGCATCAGGCAAAAGGCGCAGCGAAGGGTTTTCATTTTTCGTCTCCTCAAACTTGACTGCCACTGCTTCTATGGCTTGTCCTTGCGGGATCGTGTACTTTCCGCGATCTCCTTGGCGTATTCCGATTCGACGAAGGCCTTCAGGCTGGCCAGGCTGCGCTGCCAGAACACGCGATATTGATCCAGCCAGGAATCGACGGCCTTCAACGGTTCGGGATTGAGACTGTACAAGCGGTGCCTTCCTTCGCGGCGCTCCTCGACCAGGTGCGCACGGCGCAGCAAGCGCAGGTGCTTGGAGATGGCCGGCCGCGATACGGGGAAAGACCGGGCGATGCGTCCCGCCGGCTGGCTGCCTGCGCGCAACAGGTCGAGCACGGCGCGGCGGGTGGGATCGGAGAGGGCGTGAAAAGTGGCCTCGGCCGAATATGTAACCGAACGGTTCCGCATAATGTGTAACTGTATGGTTACGGAATCGGAGTTGTCAAGGGAAATTTTCAGGAGGCAGAAGGGAGCGAATTCTTGAGGTTGGGATTCGCTATGAGTGGGAAGGTGCGCACCCTGTCACCTTACCCTCGGGCAGTGGGGCAAAGTTGCCCTTCATAACATTCCCTTTGATCCACTTCTCGAGGGGATGCATCAGACGAGCGTTTGGGTCCTCGTACCGCATCACGCCAGCCGAGCCTTCTTGGTGCAATGAGCTGCTGTTAAACCTGCCGAAAATATTCGTGAGGGTCAGCACTTGCAGAGTCGAGTCCCTTGGGATTGTCAAGTTCACAATCTCGCTATCCTGGATCAAGCCCCGGAACCCGTTGGGCCGGTTTTGAGCCTGTTCTAATTGCGGTTCATCGAGGAGCTGCCGCAGTTCGGAGAGTTGAGCCCCGTCGAGCTCACCAGTAATGCCCCGGGTCGTGGGCTGCCCAGAGTATCGGCCTGAAGTCTCCTCAGCAACAAACTTGCCGTCGCCATACACGATCGTGCAGCTCCTATCAACGAACCCGCCGCCGGCATGCGCCTTCGCTACCGAGAGGAGGTAACTACCTACCAAGGTCTTTCCTCCCGCCGGGACCGTGGCATCGTGCGCGGGGGAGCAGCGGTTTGCGGATTGGAAAGCGATTTCAGTATGCGGGGACTTCTTGACCTTGTTCAGCCAGTCCAGGATCGGCTCCAGGGAGGCGCGAAAGGGCTTGCGAGCACTTCGGTCCATAAAAATCAGTTTCTGATCATCGCGTCCGCGAATGATATCCACTACGAATTGGTCGAGGGTGTCGGTAACCAATTCGTGATGAATATCTGCCTGGGATAGATTCATAAGCTGCGGAGAATCAAGCACTCCCTGCAGTCTGGCTAAGTCCTCTGGGTTCAACAGGCCGAGATACACGTTGGTCTGATTGTTAAAATGGCGCTCCAAGCGGTAGTCACCGGAGCGGTTGAGCAGCACGCAGGCGTCTTCTCCGTCGTAGACGCGCTCGACCCGTACCATCAAGCCGGAGGCTGGCTGCGGCGCGGGCGAATTTTGTGCGTGGAGTGGAAGGTCTGCCGTCGAGGCTAGAAAAATAAGGAGCCCGCACCGCCAGAGGTTCATACGAGCAATATAGTTTCGAACGGGAAGAAACCCAAGGAGTCATTTGTCTCCTGCGGCGTGGTCCCCCTCAGACGCTGAAGAGCGTCCCTAGCTTCCGAAACTTCGCGGCGCAAGTGAGTTCGTGCCTTTGCCGAAGGACGTTTGCGCTCTCGGAAGGGGCCGAGACACGGAGCGGATCTGGGTCGCCTGCGGCGCTGGACGCTTGCGCTGGTAGGTGCGCGAGGCGCCTGTCCCCCATAAGAGCCATCTCCGGCCCGATGGGGGCGCCCGTCCTCACATGACCGTGGGGGGATCGGGGTTAGCGCCCGTTGCTGCCAGTTACCAGGTTGAGGAAGGCTTCATGAATGCGAGTATCTTCCGATAACTCGGGGTGGAACGTGGCGGCCATGGTCTTCCCCTGGCGGACGGCGACGGGATCGCGGCCCTCGGTGGCTATGACTTCGACGGCTGGGCCGACGCGCTCAATTTTCGGGGCGCGGATGAAGACCATCTCGATGGGCGAAGTGCCCAGCCGGCCTTCGCGGATAGAGCTATCAAGCTGGCGTCCATAGGCGTTGCGGCGGATCGAGATGTCAAGCGCGCCGAGTCCCGCCTGCTTCGGGTTTTCCACTTCGCGGGCCAGCAGGATGGCTCCGGCGCAGGTGCCGAAGGTGGGCTTCAGGCGCACGAACTGCTTGAGCTTCTCGAATCCCTCCGTACCAAGCAGCTTGAGAAACGTGCTCGACTCGCCGCCGGGGATAACGAGCCCGTCAACCTGGTCGAGTTGTTCGGGCTTTTTGACCAGCACGACGGTGGCGCCAAGAGTTTCCAGGCGGCGGCGGTGCGCGTCGAAATCGCCCTGCAGGGCCAGGACACCGATCGTCATAGGGCTGCTCCCTGGCTTTCCTCTGGCAGTTCCGGATAGCGCCCGAGACTGCAATGTGTTAGTATGTGTTCATGGAGAACACACGAAGCACAACCCTCAGCATTCGTCTCAAACCCGAGATCAAGAAACGGCTGGCGCGGCTGGCGAAGGCCTCCGGCCGCAGTTCCAATTTCCTGATTTCCGATGCCGTTGAGTCCTACGTGGCCGACCAGGAACGGATGCTGGCCGAGATTCGGCAGGCAGACCGTCAGGTCCAGTCGGGCCACTATGTCGAGCGTGAGGCGATGAAAGCCTGGCTGCTCTCCTGGGGCACGGAGCACGAACTGCCTCCACCGAAGTGCGCCTGCGGCAAGACCCACGATGCCGAGGAACTGTGCCGGTAGAGATCGTTTGGTCTCCGCTGGCGCTGGCGCGGCTGAGAGAGATTCGGACCTACGTGGCCCGGGACAAACCAGAGGCCGCCGCAAGGCTCGCCACTCGTATTGTTTCCCTCGTCGAAGCACTACGAGAGCATCCCTATCTTGGCCGGGTGGGCGCCGAGCCGGGCATTCGCGAACTGGTGATTGGCGGTACGCCATATATCGTGCTGTATCGCGTGCAAAGCGGGCGCGCGATCGTGAGCACGATCTGGCACGGGAAGCAGCGGTTGTGAATTGTATTGGCCGTGGGTTATCCCTCCTTGGCCGGGTCGCGTAGGGGCAGGTGTCCCACATGCCCGCCCAGCCGGGGACGTCTGTGACTACACGATTCCTTACCATCCCCTCGTCTGCAGCATGTGGGCTTCGTCGAGCGCCGACACGGCGAGGCCTTTCATGGCGCCGGTCAGGTCTTCGCTGACTTCAAGCAACACTTTAGGATCGTTGAAGTGGGTCGCAGCCTTCACTATGGCGCGGGCGCGCTTCTCGGCTTCCCGGGGGTCGGCGAATTCGGTCGAGTTCTTCATGAAGATGCCCGAGCCCACGAAGACCGCCTCGGCTCCGAGTTGCATGACCAGCGAAGCGTCGGCGGGAGTGGCAATGCCTCCGGCGGAAAAGTTCGGCACCGGCAGCTTCCCTGCCCTGGCGACGATGCGGATCAGTTCATAAGGCGCGCCGTGCTCTTTGGCCTTCGCATAAAGCTCCTCTTCGCTGAGCACGGTGAGGATCTTCATCTCCTGCACGATCTGGCGAATGTGCTTGACGGCGTGGACGACGTCGCCAGTTCCGGCCTCTCCCTTGGTGCGGATCATGGCTGCGCCCTCGGCGATGCGGCGCAGGGCTTCGCCCAGGTTACGCGCGCCGCAGACAAACGGGACCGTGAAAGCGTGTTTGTCGACATGGTGGGCTTCGTCGGCAGGGGTGAGGACTTCGGACTCGTCGATGTAGTCGACGCCGAGTTCCTGGAGAATCTGGGCCTCGGCGAAGTGACCGATGCGGCACTTGGCCATCACCGGGATGGAGACGGCGGCCATGATTTCGCGAATCTTTTTGGGGGAAGCCATGCGGGCGACGCCACCCTCGGCGCGGATCTGCGCGGGCACCCGTTCGAGCGCCATGACGGCGACGGCACCGGCCCTTTCGGCGATTTCCGCCTGGCCGGCGTCTGTGACATCCATGATGACTCCGCCTTTGAGCATCTCTGCGAGGCCGGTTTTCAGGCGCAGGCTGGTGGTATCTGCGGAGGGTTGCCGGGGGGATTCCAGGCGCACTCCGTTTTTCGGCTGCTGTGACAGCGCACGCTTTCCGTTATTTTTCGACATAAGTCCTCTTTTCCGGGAACAGCTGCTTTCAGTATGCCGGTAGAATGGCTAGCTAGAAATGTCCATTTAGTCTATTCTTACCATACCATTTATGGCGAAGCAGTCGAGCACCCTGCCCCTGAACTTGCCGGAACCGCAGCCGGGCGTGCCGCTCTATCGCTGGTTCTACGAGGAGCTGCGGCGCGCGATTCTCGACGGACGCCTGCCCTCGGGGGCGCGCCTGCCGGCGACGCGCGACCTGGCGGCGCAGTACGGGCTCTCGCGTCCCACGATCGTAACCGCCTTTGAGCAGTTGCGGTCGGAAGGATATGTGGAAGGCAAAGTGGGCTCGGGAACTTATGTGAGCAAGACGCTGCCCGATGCGCTGCTCGACGCGCCGCGCGCGAAATCAGCGGTGAAAGCGAAGATGCGCAAGATTCGCTTTTCCGAATATGCGCGGCGCCTGCCGGGGTTTGCGCGCAACCCGTTTCGTCCTGTGCGCGCGTTTCGCGTCAGCTATCCCGCACTCGACGGCTTTCCCGTCAGCTTGTGGGCGCAGGTGGCGGCGCGGCGTTTGCGGCGCGCCTCGGTGCAGTTGCTGGGGGGGGGCGAGGCGCTCGGGTATCGTCTTTTGCGCGAGGCGGTGGCGGAGTATCTGAACACTTCACGGGGGGTAAAGTGCACGGCCGAGCAGGTGTTGATTATTTCCGGCGTGCAGCAGGCGCTCGACCGGGCAGCCCACCTGCTGCTCAATCCGCGCGATGCGGTATGGATGGAGGATCCCGGTTATCCGGGCGCGGGGCATGTGTTCGAGGCCATGGGGGCGAGGATCTGCCCGGTGCCGGTGGATATCCATGGGATGAATCTGGAAGAAGGGCGGCGGCGCTGGGATCGGCCGCGGCTGGTCTATGTGACGCCCGCGCACCAGTTCCCTCTCGGAGTCACGATGAGCCTGGCGCGGCGCTTGGCGCTGCTGGCATGGGCCCGGCGCGCGGGCGCGGTGATCTTCGAGGACGACTACGATTCGGAGTACCGCTACGCGGGGCGTCCGATTCCCGCACTGCAGGGTTTCGATCCGGCGGGGCTGGTGATTTTCGCAGGCAGTTTCAGCGACGCGCTGTTTCCCGGTCTGCGGTTGGGATACGTGGTGGTGCCGGAGGCGATGGTGGACAAATTTGCCGCTGCCGAGTCAGTGAGTACGCATCATCCGCCGCTGATTGAACAGGCGATCCTGTGCGACTTCATCAGCGAAGGCCATTTTGCACGCCACGTGCGCCGCATGCGGGAGCTCTATGCCGAGAGGCTCGGGGTGTTGCTGGAGTGCGCGCATGCGGAACTGGACGGCCTGGTGACCATTCCTCCCGTGGAAGCGGGGCTGCGCACGGTGGCGTGGCTGAGCCGTGGCATACGCGCGGAGGCCGCGGCGCGCGCCGCAGCCAGGCATGACGTCGATGTGCTTCCCCTCAGCCGGTACGCCTACGGGCGCTCGCCGGTCAACGGCCTGGTGCTGGGCTTTGCGGCGGTGGATGGGCGGGAAATTCGGCGGGGAGTAGCTGAGCTGGCCAAGGCTCTTGGAACCGTGTAGGTATCTTGACGGGTCATCTATGCTGTCAGTGGTCTTACGCGGGGGTTAGAGGCACCGCGTGTAAGGCTGATTTACGCTATCTGATCGGAGATGGCGAACTTAGGCATCCCAAGGACCTTCGCTTGCGCCCACCTTCGTCGGTCGTTCGCGGTACCCTGCTTGTTTTCTGCCTGGTGGCATCCCTTCAAAGCCTGCTCGCGCAACCAGCAGCCGAGTCTCCCGCCGCGGTTTATCAACAATTACAAAATGTCGCCGCGATCGATAAGTGCGTCGAGGCAGAGAATGCGATTCTCAAGCGGGATCGAGTAACTCTCACCTTTACCCGCGGCATGGTGTATTTCTCTCCGGCGGTCGCGGGCAATGTTCGGGCCGCGGTCTTTGTGGGCGAGGGGCGTCTCGAAGCCGCGCCCCCGGCAGTTGATTTCGAGCGCGATCACGTTCGCCGCATGCTGAAAGCCGACGAAGTGTCATCGGACTTCAAGACTGCCGTGCTGCGCTTCACCGACGATACCGCCGGCGAACTGCTCAAGGCCGGCTTTCGCCAGGCACAATGCAGCTCGGAGCAGGCCAGCCGCCTGGGGGTGGAACTGGAGCCGCGCCTTCTGAAAGAAGCCGGGATGAACGTCTCGGCACGACAACTGCAGTCCATTTTGAACCGAGAGACAGCGGGATTCTTCCTGGCCCAGGTAAACGGAGGCAAACTGGGCCGCTTCACCTACTTGTTTGACCCGGAGGTGAGAATTCCCGCCGACGCCTTCGGCATCAATGCCGGCGAGAAGGGACTGATCTTCGCCTACGACGAAACTCTCTCCGGAAATGATGTGTGGATGGCGTTTCATTCCGAGCAGGAATACGCAACCGGAATCGCCTCGTACTCCGACATGTACAACCTTGTCGATACCACGCGATACGGATTGACTCTCGACCTGACCGAGCCCAGGAAGGTGCTGGGACTCAACGCCAAGATGGACGTGGTGTGCCGGAAGGACGGAGTCAGAGTGATCCCGTTTGCAGTGGGCGAATATCTGGGCACGGATTACGCCGAGCGCCGCAAGAAGCAGCTTCACGTCCTGGGTGCTCATCTGGCAGGCGGGACGGAGTTACTTTTCTTCCAGGAGCCGTGGGAGGGCGGGTTCAGCATCGTTCTGCCGCAGGCGGCCTCCGCGGGCGAGCATCTGGCGCTTAACCTCGATCTGAAGGGCGACTTCATGATGGAGTCGGAGGTGGTGGCCGGCACCTACTTCCCGCGAAGCGCGGAAACCTGGTACCCGCGTCACGGCTATCTGGGCCGCGCCCAGTTTGACGTATCGATGATTCATCGTAAGGGCGATCGCGTCGTCAGTATCGGCGAGTTGGCCCACGAGGGGCCGGCGGAGGCTGGGAAAGACGCTATCGCCACCGAATTTCGTATGGAGCAGCCCATCGGCTTCATTTCCTTTGCCATAGGGCCGTACGAGATCCACCGCGACGCGGCAATGGTGAACAATCAACGATTGCCCATCGAATTCTATTCGATGCCGGGGAGCCGCGCTGCAATCAAGGAGGATTTCATTCTGGCGGAGATGAACAACAGCGTCCGCTTCTTTAGCCAGATGTTCGGCAATTATCCCTATCCCATATTTCGCGGCGTGTATCGCCCCTTTGATTTCGGACAGGGATTTCCCACCACCATCATGATTCCCAACGCCGATCTCGCCAATTACTCCACGTATTCCTTTATTGCGCACGAGACTTCCCACCAGTGGTGGGGGGACATGGTCGAGTGGCGCTCGTACCGCGACCAGTGGCTGAGCGAAGGATTCGCCGAGTACTCGGGGATGCTCTACGCGCAGTTGCGCGATAAGACGTCATCGGAAAGGCAGCTGATCGAGACGGCGCGGCAAGCTCTGAAGATGCCTCCCGGCACGCTGACCGGTGTCGGCCATGGCAGGCTGGTGGACGTGGGCCCGCTGGTGATGGGGTATCGCGTGGAAGGGCGGGAGACGCGGGGAGCGTATCAGGCTCTGGTCTACGACAAGGGCGCGCTGGTTCTGCGGATGCTGCACTTCCTGTTTACCGACACCCAGACCGGGGATGGGACGCCGTTTTTCGACATGATGCATGACTTCGTGGAACGGTACAAAGGCAAATCAGCCAGCACCGAACAGTTCTTCGCGGTGGCGAGCGAACACGTGAAAAACACCGCGCTGGCGAAGAAGTACGGCTACAAGGACCTGAACTGGTTCTACCGCCAGTGGGTGGCGCAGGCGTATCTGCCGTCCTATGAACTTTCCTATCACTTGGAGCCGGATGCGGGTGGCGGGGTCTTGTTGAAGGGCGAGTTGTTGCAAACTGGGCTTCCGGACGGAGAAACCTGGTTCGGCGTGCTGCCCCTGGTTGTGCACACGGCGCGCGGAGGGATGGCGCGGGGCAGTGTTGCCGTCCTCGGTCCGCGTACGCCGGTCAGCGTCCGATTGCCGCAGGCGCCCCAGAAAGTAGAGTTGGACCCGGACCTGTGGGTCCTGTCGGCTAAGACTTCGATCAACAAGCAGTAGGACTATTTCTCCACGAACCTGGCGAACATTTTCTTGGGGTCGATGGCGACAAACAGCCCCCGGCTGCGGGCCAGGACCTCGTTTTTCTGGTTGAGGATTTCGGCCATGTTGATGTGGCGGCGTCCGGTGACCTCGACTTCGCGGGATTCAACGCGCAGCGGTTTATTGAGCGGCACCGGTTTCAGGTAATCAACCGTGATCTGCGAGGTAAGGGCGACGACGTGGCGGAGTTTGTTCACTTTGCCCATGGCCTCGTCGAGGATGGTGGCGATGATGCCGCCATGGCAGTGTCCGGGAGGGCCGCTGTAGCGCTTGCCCAGGCGGAAGCGGCACACAAAGCAGTCGCGTTCCTCGTCGTAGGTGAATTTCAGCCGCATGCCCTCGGGGTTGTGCGGGCCGCAGGCAAAGCAGAAGTTTTTCTGCAGGCGGACGTAGCGGGTATCGTGGCCAGAGGCCTTCTTGGCAGGCATGTCGGGGGAGATTTTACCGTGCGCGGGGGATCGGTGTCGTCCGCTGAACTCGGGGTTTTCGCAGTCGCGCCGGGCTGTATCGCCCATCCGGCGCGGGACGGACGCGGGCCACCATCCATTGGCGGGATTAGCCCGTTTCCGGGCCGGTTGGACGAGGGCGCCCGCCTTGCGCGCGTCGTCCTTCTCTATCGCGACGGAATCCTGTATAAAAAAAGGTCTCCGCACGGAATTGCTTACCAGCGACGACTGTTTTCGTCGAACCTCGTGCGTCACCAGGCTTCTCGGACATTTTTTCTGGACAAGGAGTTCCACCTTGCGCTCATTTCGCCACCTGTCGTTCGTCTTCGCGCTGCTGTGTAGCGTTTCTCTGCTGTCGCAAACCACTCCTTCGGTTCCGCCGGAGAACAAGAAGCAGGAACCTCCCGCCGCCAAGGGCAACAAGAAGAAGGAAAAACCGGCGCAGGAGGCGGCCAAGCCTGCCGAAGAAGAGAAAAAGGGCAGCATGACTGCTGACACCTTCAGCGGGCTGCAATTCCGCCTGATCGGCCCTTCGGTGGCCTCAGGGCGGGTGATTGCTTTTGCGGTAAACCCGAAGAACAAGTCCGAGTACTACGTGGGCACGGCATCGAGCGGAGTGTGGAAGACTACGAACGACGGCACGACCTGGAGCCCGGTGTTCGACGGTGAGGGATCGTATTCAATCGGCTCGGTCACGCTTGATCCCAACGATCCGTCCGTCGTGTGGGTGGGGACCGGCGAAAGCAACAGCCAGCGCAGCGTGGGCTACGGCGACGGCGTGTATCGCTCCGACGACGGCGGCAAGAGCTGGAAGAACATGGGGCTGAAGAAGTCGGAGCATATCGGGCGGATCGTGGTGGATCCGCGCGACAGCAAAGTGGTCTACGTGGCTGCCGAGGGGCCACTGTGGGGGCCGGGCGGGGACCGCGGACTCTTCAAGACGACCGATGGCGGCAAGACGTGGAAGGCGGTGCTGACCATCAGTGAAAACACTGGCGTTGCGGATGTGGCGATTGATCCCTCGAATCCGGATATCGTTTATGCGGCGGCCTACCAGCGGCGGCGACACGTGTTCACCCTGATTGACGGCGGCCCGGAGAGCGCCCTCTATAAGTCAACCGACGCGGGAGCGACCTGGAACAAACTGAAGTCCGGGTTGCCGTCAGAAGATCTGGGACGCATTGGGCTGGCGGTTTCGCCGGTTGATCCCAACGTGGTGTATGCCGCGGTCGAGGCGGCCAACAAGAAAGGCGGTGTCTTCCGCTCGACCGACAAGGGCGCCACCTGGGAAAAGCGCAACGACTTCGATGCCGGCGCCATGTATTACGGGCAGGTCATCGCCGATCCCAAGAACATGGACCGCATTTACGTGATGAACGTTTCGCTGCGCGTCTCCGACGACGGCGGCAAGACGCTGCACAAGATCAACGAAGTGAATCATCACGGCGACAATCACGCCATCTGGGTGGATCCCGACAACACGAAGCACCTGTTGCTGGGCAGTGACGGCGGCGTGTATGAGAGC
>Ga0126381_100008594_pt1 | contig 11422 bp, 6 predicted proteins | sample PanSoiMetPlot_28_FD_96465 | JGI IMG/M metagenome (GOLD analysis project Ga0126381, IMG submission 96465) | Tropical forest soil microbial communities from Panama - MetaG Plot_28 | ecosystem: Environmental > Terrestrial > Soil > Tropical forest > Bulk soil | place: Panama | collected 2016-02-17 | reverse complement strand
GATGCGAACTTTCCCACGCATCCTGCGTTTTGGGTGGTGAGGGCCGCGTGAGCACGAGCGACGAAAAAGACCTGGTCGCGCGCTGCCGCGAGGGCCAGGACGACGCCTGGAGGGAGCTGGTGGACCGGTTCGGCCACAAGGTCTACGCCATTGCCTATCACTTCACCCTGAAGCGCGAAGACGCGGAGGAGCTGTCGCAGGAGATCTTCCTCAAGCTCTTCGAGAACCTCCACCGCTACGACGGCGGATTTCCCCTGGTGGCCTGGATCCTGTCGGTGTCCCGCAACCTCTGCATCGACCGTTACCGCCGGCGCAAGCGCGAGAAGTCGTTCCGCTTCGTGTCCGACGAAGCGGTCACTGCGATGCTGCCCTCCGAAGACGATCCGGCGAAGGCCGCGCTCCGGAAGGAGCGCGCGCAGATGCTCTTCACCGCGCTCGCCGACGTGCCCGAGGATCTCGCCGAGATCCTCATTCTCCGCGACCTCAACGGCCTCGCGTACGACGAGATCGGCAAGGCCCTGGAGCTCCCCGAGGGAACCGTCAAGTCGCGCCTCTTCCGGGCGCGCGCCGAGGTCGCCCGGAAGATCCGCGAGCGCCAGGAGAGCCGCAACGCCCCCGGGGCGTTCGCGTCGATCGCGATGGCTGCGGCGGGGCTCGTATGAGCTGCGGCGAGCTCGAGCGGCTGTTCGTGGCGGGAGCACCCGACTCCCAGGCGAAGGCTCATCGCGACGGCTGCGCCGATTGCCGGCGCGCCGCCGCCGACCTCGAGCGGACCGAGGCGATCGTGTCGTCCCTTCAGCCGCCCGTGTGGAGTTCGAACCTCCGCCAGGCGCTGCTCGCGATCCCGAGTCTCACGGTCACGTGCGAGCAGGCGGACGCGCTCACCGCCGCCCTCGTCGAAGGCGAGATCGCGGACGCCGACGAGCGGCGTCTGCGAAGCCACTTCACGCGGTGCTCCGGATGCGCCGAGGCGGCCGAGACGCTCGCCGCCGCCCGCGGGCTCGCGGCTCCCGCGCCGCCGCCCTGGCTCGCGACGCGCCTCACGGCCGCGCGCCCGCCGCGCAAGAAATCGTTCTGGCGCTCGGCCCTGTCCGGAAGGATGGTCGTCGTCTACGCTTACGCCGCCGCGATCCTCGTGATGGTGCTGGGCCTGAACCCCACGGCGGTCGTGCGCAACGCGCGCTTCGCGAGCCTCGGCGAGTCGACGCGCAGCGCGGTCATCGTCGCCGAGAGCTCGATCGGCGACCGGCTCGGCGCATTCCAGGAAAAGGCGCTGCGCACGCTCGCGGTCTGGCGAGGCCACGTCGGAGGCTACGGGCGCGCGGCGGTCTCGAACGCCATCGCCTTCGTGTGGAGACCCGATTCGAAGAAGACCCCGACGCATCCTCGCTTCGGCAAAGACGGCGGCGCGGCGTCCCTGCCCGTCGAGATCCGCCTCGCCGGGCGCGACGGCGCGGAACCTTTTGCCGCGCGATTTCGTGTGTAAGAGCGACGAAAGATGACGAGGAGAGAACGATGAACGAAACGTCCACCCCCCAGCCCGCGACGCCTCCTCCGGCGGCGGCCCCGGCGGCCGCGCCTCCGCCCGCCGCGGCGCCCTACCCCGTGGTCGTGGACCGCAAGTCTCCCGCGCTGGCGGGCTTCCTGTCCTTCTTCCCGGGGCTCGGGCATCTCTACCTGGGGCTCTACCCGCGGGCCTTCGCGGTCGGCGGCGCCTTCATCCTGGGAATCATGATGACGTCCCACGGCGGGCCGGGCGAGTTCTTCGGCCCGCTCGTCGCGTTCGTCTGGTTCTTCGGCATCATCGACGCGGTTCGCCAGGCCAAGGCGATCAACCGCGGACAGGCCGTGGAAGCGGGCTTCGCGGGCGACCAGCAGCTGCGGCGCGCCGCGGTGGGAACGGGCGCCCTGACCTGGGGCGTGATCCTGGTCGGGCTCGGCGCGCTGCTCCTGATCGATCGCTACTTCGACATCGACTGGTCGTTCATGTCGGAGTGGGGCGGCCCGGCGGCGTTCATCCTGCTCGGCCTGGTGCTGATCGTCGCCCACGTCCGGAAGCGCCGGCAGGAGAACGACTCGCAAGCGGGAATGCCACCGAGAAGCAGCTAGAGCTCGGCGCAATCAGCCCCCCTCACCCCTACGCCCCGAAAACGCCGGCCTTTGGCCGGCGTTGCCTACTGCTGAGGGTATGCCTTCGGTGGTCGGCGCCCAAAGGGAGAGGGGTTTTGCTTTTCTTTCGCCCCCTCTCCCCGACGGCCCTCTCCCGCTGGGTGCGAGGGGAGCTACCTTCGTTTGAAGTATTTCTCCAAGTCATCCTCCGACATCGAGAGGACGACCGGCCGGCCGTGCGGGCACGTGAATCGATCCCGCGTCTTCGCCCAGTCGGAGACGAGGTGCCGGATCTCCTCGGGCGCGAGGTGATAGCGAATCGTCACGGCCGAGCGGCAGGCGAGGCTCGCCGCGAGCCGGTCGCGACGCAGGGCCTCGTCCGCGGCGCCCGAGTCGGCGAGCGCTCCGAGCGCCATCCGCAGCGTCTCGGCGGGGTCCCGGTCCGTGGCTTCCGCGGGAAGCGCCGCGATCGCGTACGACCGTCCGGACATCGGCTCGACCTCGAAGCCCGAGGCCGCGAGGTCCTCGCTCCGGGACGCCAGCGTCTCCACCTCCTCCGGCGTCGCTTCGAAGAGGACGCGGAGGAGAAGTTTCTGCGACAGCATGCGTCCCGAGGCGATCCGGTCGCGGATCCGCTCGTACAGCGTGCGCTCGTGGGCCGCGTGCTGGTCGATGACGAGGAGACCCTCGGGGCCGGTCGCGACGATGAACGACTCGCGGTGCTGCCCGATCGGGACGATGTCCGGAACCTTCTTCTCCGCGGGGGCGGCCGCGGCCGGCCCTTCCGCCGGAGCCGAGGGAGGCGCCGGAACGACCACGGGCGCGCCGGGCGGAGCCGCAAACGGATCGCGGTAGGGAGCGCTCGGCTCGGCGACGGCCGTTCCCGAGGGCACGGGGCGCAGCCGCCGCTCCTCCTTACCGGCGAGCAGCGCCGAGTGCAGCGCGTGATAGACGAGGCGATACGCCGTCGCCGAGTCGGCGAAGCGCACCTGGGTCTTCCCGGGAGAGACGTTGACGTCGACCGCTCCGGGCTCCGCGGTCAGGAAGAGAAAGACGCCCGGATGGCGGTCGAGGCGGATGGCGTCGCGCGACGCCTGGCCGATCGCCCGCGTCAGCACTCGATCCTCGACGGGACGCCCGTTGACGAAGAGGTACTGGTGGCGCCGCGTCGGAAACGTGACGCTGCCGCGAGTGGCGTAGCCGAGCAGCCGTAGTCCGCCGGCGCGCGCCTCGAAGAGCTCGAGCTCGCCGAGCGTGGCCACGCCGAATACCTGCAGGATCCTCGCTCCCCGGTCGACCGCCGCGGGAGCGTCGAGCGTTTCGCGCCCGCCTGAGCGCAGCGTGAACGCGACGGCGGGATGGGCGAGCGCCGCCTTCATGACGGCGGCGGCCACGCCCCGCGCCTCGGCTTCGGGCGAGGCGAGGAACTTTCGCCGCGCCGGCGTCCGCGCGAACAACTCCTCGACGAGGACGTCCGTCCCCCTCGGCCGCGCCGCCGGCTCCTCGGCGGGCTTCGCGCCGTGCTCCACCGTGAGGCGCACCGCCTCGGGCGTCGAGCCGTCCGAGGCCGTCAGCGTCAGCTTCGACACCGACGCGATCGACGGCAGCGCCTCGCCGCGAAAGCCGAACGTCTCGACGCGCTGCAGGTCCTCGTCCGAGGTGATCTTCGACGTCGCGTGGCGCTCGAGGGCGAGGCGGGCGTCCTCGGCCGACATCCCCGAGCCGTCGTCGCGCACCAGGATCCGCTCGATCCCGCCGCCGTCGATCTCGACGTCGATGCGCGTCGCGCCGGCGTCGAGCGCGTTCTCGATCAGCTCCTTGACGGCGGAGGCCGGCTTCTCGACCACTTCGCCCGCGGCGATGCGGTCGATGACGGAGCTCGCGAGACGGTGGACACGGGGCATCGCCAGAGTCTATCGCTCGAGCGACGAGGTCTCGTCCGCGGCGAGAGAAGGCAACTGCTTCGCGACAATCCATACGCAGAGGATCGCCGGCGAACTCCGCGAAAGGGGTTCGGACATGAGAAGGAAGCTCGCGCCGATGGTCCTGTTCTGCGCTCTGGTGACAAGCGGTTCTGTCGGTCGCGCCCAGAGCGGACCCGACAACGATCCGGACGCAGCGCCGGGTTACGTCCATAGTGTGTTCCACAGCGGCTCCGTCGACTCGATCAACATGTACAACGGCCAGCTCACGATCCCGATCGCGATGGGACCGGCGTACCCGATCGGGCCCAGACTCCGCGTGCAGGTCGTCCTGACGTACAACTCGAGATCCACCGACTACGGCGCACCGTCGGCAGGCGAGCAGAATCACACGTTCTTCTTCAAGCCGCTCGTCGGCAATCCGTCGCTCGGTTCCGGCTGGGAGCTGACGCTCGGCGCGATCAAGACCTGCAAGCACGGGACGATCAGCAACGTCTGTTATTTCGCCCCGGACGGCAGCCAGCACATGTTCGGGAGTGGGGCAAAGGCGAGCGATGGGTCCCAGCTCTATCTCTCGGGCAGCGGCCCGTACGACATGTGGGACGGCGATGGGAACCACTACGTCTTCGGCGTCAACGAGCATGTCTCGGGCTACGACGACATCGGCCTTCCCGAGGGCTACACGCACGATTTCGGGCGCGGGCGGGATGGCTGGTACCTGTCCTCGGTCACGGACCCCTGGGGCAACTCCTACGCGATCTCGTACTACACCCGCGCCGAGGTCGCGACGCCGCTGTGGACGTACGGGACGTCGACGTGCAGCGCCCACACGACGGCGATCATGCAGATGCGCAACCCGGCCGCAACCGGAACGTGGATCCCGAAGGACCTCACGCTTCCCTCGGGCGGGAAGATCCACTTCCACACCGGCACGGTGCTCGGCCTCTCGGGAATGCTGACGTCCGTCGATTTTCCGGAGATCGTCGAGGGCATCTCCACGACGAAGACGTGGACCCTTGGCTACGAGAACGCGTTCGTCACGCTCGACCACGGCTGCGGCGCTCCGTCGTCGGTGCCGGTGAACGTCCCTCGGTTGAAGAGCCTGACCATGCCCGCCGACGACTCGGGAAGCGGACCCGCCTACCAGTTCTCGTCGTCGTCCGAGTTCAAACAGGTCCTCCTCGACCAGATCGCCTTGCCGGCCGGAGGCGCGATCCAGTACTGCTACAACGCGTACACGTTCTTTCACGGCCGGGGCGGCAAGCTCGAGCCGGGGTGTCCCGGCATGACCCCGCCGGTCGACGATGCGAACAACGTCGTAACCGAGTCCCTCGCGTGCTCGGCGGCCGTCGGCGAGGATGAACCGCCCGAAATCCCCGGCGGCTGTACGCCCGAGAACTCCAACCGCTGGATCGACACGCAGGTCGGGGTCGTGCGGCGGCGCGAGATCGTCGGGACGTCGCACAACGACACGACCTACCGGCAGTTCGCGTTCCCGTTCGGAGAAACGGGAGACGCCTCGAACCCGCACGACTCGCAGACCCTCACGATCGCGATCTTTCCGGGTACGGATCGCAACAACGACGCGGGGCGGAGCCGCGCGAAGGCGACCCTGTTCCGCAGCACGCGCGGACGGGCTGGCAACGGCAACGAGATCGGCAGCGTCCCGGGCGACATCGTCGGCGCGGAGCTCGAGGAACGCGTCTTCGAGACCGACCCCACCGCGGCGACTCTCCAGGATCCTCCGTGCGGCGGCGGGACGGATTCGGGGTTCTGCGGAAGCCGCGCGGTCCGCGTCGTTCAGAAAACCTGGGAAGTCGACGCCGGCGGACTCCCCGGGAGCGACCGACGGCTCCAGAGCGAGAAGACCATCTTCGGTGCGAGCAACTGCGGGACCTGCCCCTGGCACCAGTCCGCCTTCACGCTCTCGCCCGGAAGCACCTGGGATGGCAACGGCCGGCACTACGACGTCGAGACGCACACGGGCAGCCTCGGCTCCGACGCGAAGACGATCGCCACCGACTGGGCGCCGCTCAACTGGGCCTCGGGCCCGCCGCCCGGACAGCCGGTCCTGCCCAACCTCCTCCAGCAGCGGACGACGATCCTGGGGTCTTCCATTCGCGACGAGTACTTCGAGTTCGAGACCGCGGCGCCGGGCAAGATCGGCTTCCTGAAAGGCCGATTCGTCTACGACGCGGCGTACGACGTGGCCCTCGTGACGTGCCGCTTCGACGACGGCGCCGGAAACGCGGACAAGGAGCTCACGCGGACCGTCTCCTCCGCGAGCCCGCCGACCCGCACCTACTGCTCGTCGACCTATCCCGTCTTTCCGTCGTCCGTCGGAACCGACGGCGACTTGTTCGGGAAGGACCTTTCGTGGCAGCACGGGGAACTGTTGACCGTTCGCTGGATCAACGGCGCCGTCTCGACGCCCACGTTCAACCTCAAGGACGTCACACGCGACGCGACCACCGGCTGGATCACCTCGTCCCGCGACGCGTCCGGCCTGGAGACGTCATACTCGTACGACGGGCTCGGACGCGTCCACACGATCACGCCGCCGGCCTCGTACGAGCTGCCGACCTTCGTCTGCTACGAAGGGTCCGCGGCCACGACCGCGTACCGCGCGGCGACCAAGCAGGCCTGCCCCGTCGCGTCCTCGAACGCGGCCGCATCGACGTGGCAACACTTCGAGTACGACGGGCTGTCGCGCCTCGTTCGCGAGAAACGGCTCCAGCCGGCCTCCTCCGTCGTCAAACGGTTCACGCTCTATGACGGCCCCGGCAATGCCTTTTACCAGTCCGAATGGGTTCCCGACGCGACGTCCGAAGCGGTGACCCAGGACCTCGCGACGTCGTGCGTCTTCAGCGGCGGCAACCTGAACGGGCGCGCCCGTCCTTCCGCGGCGCCCGGAACCTTCCGGATGTGTTGGGACCCCTTCGGGCGGCCTCAGCAGGTCGTGGGCCCGAAGATGTCGAGCCTCGTCACCATCGACCGGAGCGACGGAACGGGCAACCCCTACAGCGAGACCCGGGAGGCGGTCCTGACCTATTGCATCAACGCCACGTTCTCGAACCTGCAGACAGGCGCGTGCGCCCTCGGCGGGATCAACGCCACGACGACGACCCGGAGAGACGCGTTCGGACGGATCACGAACGTCACCGAGCCGTCCGGCGACGCGACGTCGTATGCCTACGACGTCAACGACAAGATCACCTCGGTCGTCCAGGGCGTGCAGAGCCGTTCCTTCGGCTGGGACGCGCACGGCTTCCTGCGGTCCGAGTCCACGCCCGAGCGCGGTTCGGTGTCCTACACGTCGATCGGCGGCCTCGGGAACGTGCGCGCCGAGACGCAGCCGGACGGCCTCTCGATCCGCCGGACCTTCGACTTCGCGGGTCGGCTCGCCGAGGTCGAGGCGCCGGCTGGAACCAAGTACCTGGTGAACTGCTGGGACGGCGCGGCGGCGTGCGTCGACGGAAGCGCCGGCTTCGGCGGCGGCTCGTATCCCAAGGGCAAGCTGACGCGGCGCTATGGATACAACTGGATCCCGACCGTGGGCCCGGTCGTCGACGAACAATTCACGTACGGAGACGCCGGAGGACGCCTCTCGCAGCTGCAGACGGCGGTCGGAACCGGCGATCTCGGCGGCCCGAGCCAGGCCACGACCCAGAGTTGGACCTACAGCGGGCTCGGCCTCGTCGCCACCCACAACCATCCCCAGGTCTCCGGCGCCTTCCCCGTCGTGACGACCTACACGAACGGACTCCCGACCGCGGTTTCGGGCAACGACGCGAGCCTGGTGAGCGCGGCGACCTACAACCCCGCAGGCGGACTCGCGTCGTGGACCTCGAACACGAGCCCGACGGCCGTCGTCACGACCATCACGCAGGACGCCACGATGCTGCCCAGACCCTCGCAGATCACGGCGAAGAGGGGCGCCACGACGCTCTTCAGCACGGGCTCATACACATACGACGGCGCCGGGAACGTCCTCTCGGAGAGCGACCCGGCGGGCGGCGGCGTCTTCACCTACGACAGCCGGTCGCGCATCCTGTCGGCCAACTACGCGTCGAGCTCGCGCCCCTTCACGTACGACCCGTGGGGCAACCTCCTCACGAACGGGCCGTTCTCGCTCCCGGTCGACGCGCACAACCACCTCGTCCTCGGCGGATCCACGTCGACCGTCTCGTACGACGGCCGCGGCAATCTCACGGCGCACAACGCCGACGCGATGTCCTACGACGCTCTCGACCGGCTCTACCGGAACCAGAGCGGATCGACCGACTGGGTCTTTCTGCACAACGGCTCGGGCGAACGTCTCGTCAAGTTCCCGGGAAACGTCACGCTCGCGCGGCGCGAGATGGCCCGTCTAGTCGGCGAAGCCAACAAGGCGGCGGGAAAGACGGGCTGGACGAACGCGCCCGACGTCTGCCTCGGGACCTTCTCGGACGTGCCGTGCAGCGACGCCGACGCCCGGTGGATCCAGACGCTCTTCGACCATGGAACGTCGGCCGGCTGCGGCAGCGGGCGGTTCTGTCCGGACCCGCCGAACGGAACGTTGAACCGCGCGCAGATGGCCACGTTCGTCGTCAAGGGCTACCGGGCGGACGGCGCCCCGACGCCGGCCTGCACGAATCTCTTCGCGGACGTGCCGTGCTCCGGCACCTCGCAGTGGGTCCCGTTTGCTCCCTACATCGAGCAGCTCTCGCGGGACGGCGTCACCGCCGGCTGCGGCGGGAACAACTTCTGCCCCGGCAACCCCGTGACGCCCTGGCAGATCCTCGTGTGGATGTCGAAGACTCCGGCCGTGCCGGGAGGAGTCGCGTGGAGCGCCGTCTATCACCCGGTTCCCCGCAGCGCGATCTATACTCTTCGCGATGAGCAGAATCGCGTCGTCACCGAGATGACCGACGCGGCTTCGGGCTCCGCCTCCGCCACGCTCTCGGTTTCACGCAACAACGTCTTTCTCGGCAACCTCCTCGTCGCGTCCAAGACGTCGACGGGCTGGAACTACGACGTCTCGGACCACGTGGGCAGTGCGCGCGCGCTCTGGGACGCCGGCGGGAATCTCACCGAAACCCATCGCTTCTGGCCGTACGGCGAAGACACGAACACGTCGCCGCCGAACCAGCACCTCGCGTTTCAGGGCATGGAGCGCAACGACGCCGTCGCTCAGCACTTCGACCACGCTCGGACGCAGCAGTACAACCTGGGGAGGTTCTTGAGCACGGATCGGATTGGCGGCAAATCGATCATGCCTCAGAGTTGGAATCGCTACAGCTACGCGGGGAACAATCCGTTGCGGTTGGTCGACCCGACGGGTCTGTGGCCGTCGTCCGGTTGGTGGTGGACCTTCGGCCTCTTCGGCGGCGAAGTTCACCAGAAATCGATCGATCGGGCCCTGCCCTTCCTCCCGGCCCACGATCGAACGATTCTCAAAGATCAACAGAAATTCGCCGACCGCTTCGTGTTTCAACACGATCAGTCGCGACACGCGATGACGAACGCCGGTTCCGCCGAGTCGGAGGCTCGCGATACCGCCAACGCGCTCGTTCGAGAGTGGCTCACGTCGGCGCGGCAACTCGAAGCGCGCGGTGAGCACGATCTGGCCTTGAGCATCCTTGCTCTCGCGATTCATGCGCTGCAGGACGCGACGTCTCCGAGCCACGCAGGGTTCGCCGTGTGGCCCTCCGGCTGGTACGGAAGGCTGGATCACATCGTGAACGAAGATTTCGATCCGGGAGAGGGCAGCAATCTCGATCATGCGACCCAGGAGGCGTATGCCTACTTCGCGAATCCCGACATCCCGCTGCCGGAAGACTTCTTCGCCAACATCGGCACTGACGAGTACAAGGTCCGACACGATCCGTTCAGGGGGACAGGCTTCTGTTCCGCCGACGGCGTCTGTCACTGAATGACCTGCCGCATGAGCCGAGCCCTTGGAGTTCTTCTCATCGCCGCGGCGTCCACGTACTGCGGACCGAGTCCGGCGGTCTCGGGTCGAAAGGCTGAGATCCGAAACATCATCGCGAAGAATCTGCACTTCCACATCCACTGCTGGTGCATGGCCCCGGACGACCGGACGGTGGCGGCGGTCCTCGCGGTCGCCAAGGACAACGACATCGCCGTCCTCGCCGAGCTCCTGTCCGATCCGAATGACTCGATCGCCCTGGGCGCGCAGGGCACTCTCATCGCGATAGCGGCAGACGATCTCGCGAAGATCAGACCGGGCATCTCTCGCGAAAAGTGGCTGGAGCACGACGTGCTCGAAAAGACGTCGGCCCCCTCCGTACGTGCTTTGCAGCAGGTGGAATCGGGCGGCCCAAACACCCGGGCGAGAGCCATAGCGACCGACGCCCTCATCGAGATCGGGATTACGGAGCGAAAATGGCGCGAATCGCATCCACCGATGGTGCAGGAGTAGCCGCCCGATCATGAACGAACGAAGACTCCTCGCCGCAGTCCTCGTCGCATGCGTCCTCGTCGCGAATCCCCGGACCCTCGCCGCCGCCGAGGCCAGGACCATCACCATCTTCGAAGGCCGTCAGATCGAGATCCCCGTACCGCCGGGATGGAGTTTCGAGAACAAGTCCTCCCCGGGCAAAGACGTGCAGACGATCGAGCTGGCCGATCCGAAGAAGGAGATCCAGCTCGACGTCTCCTTCCTTCCCGACTCCGATGGCGAAATGAGCACGCGGAAGGCGCTCGAGGACCAGGCGCGAAAGATCTTTGTCTTCTACCTGCAGCAGTCGGTCGAAAGGGACATGAAGCTCGACGCCTTCGAGGCTCCCGGCGGCCTCGGCGTCGTCACGTCGTTCACCGACAAGACCCTGGACCCGAAGCACATCCCCGCGGGCGAGAAACTGATCTCGACGACGGGCATCCGGTCCTGGAAGGGCGTCTACCTGATCTTCACGCTGCTGTCCGACACGAGGAGCTCCGCGGCGTATCGGACCGCCCTCGACGTCGTCCAGAAGGGCCTCAAACAGGTGAAGGCGCCGGCGAGCTTCTGAGCATCCGGCGGTCTCCTGACGCGCCGGAGAAAACCTGTCGACAGCGGGTCCGTATCATCCTCGCCGGAGGGTTGACTCATGAAAGCGGTGACATCTTCGCTGGCGATCGGAGCGGCCATTCTCGGTTCCGCAGCGGCGGCCACGGCGCAACCGAGCGATGCCGATGCGGTCAAGGCCGTAGTGCAGTCGGCCTATGTCGAGGGCGTGCACGCGAACCTGAACCCCGACCAGATGCGGCAGGGGTTCCATCCCGACTTCCGAATGCTCATGCTCCGCGACGGCAAGCTGACGGCCGTCACCCTCGAGGAATGGATCGGCCGCATGCAGGCGAACGCGAAGCAGAACCCCAACGCGCCGAAGCCCTCGGTGCGCGCGGAG
>Ga0126381_100008593_pt1 | contig 11423 bp, 8 predicted proteins | sample PanSoiMetPlot_28_FD_96465 | JGI IMG/M metagenome (GOLD analysis project Ga0126381, IMG submission 96465) | Tropical forest soil microbial communities from Panama - MetaG Plot_28 | ecosystem: Environmental > Terrestrial > Soil > Tropical forest > Bulk soil | place: Panama | collected 2016-02-17 | reverse complement strand
TCGTGGTGCTCGAAAATATTGTGCGCCATATGGAAATGGGCAAGTCGCGAATGGAAGCGGCGCTCGATGGCGGCAAGGAAATCGCATTCACCATCATGTCCATGACGCTGTCGCTCGCGGCGGTGTTTATTCCAGTGCTGTTCATGGGCGGCATTGTTGGACGTCTGTTCCATGAATTCGCTGTTGTCATCATTGTCGCGATTCTGATCTCCGGCTTCGTCTCTTTGAGCCTTACGCCGATGCTTTGCAGCCGGTTCATGAGTGCTCATGCAACCAGTCACAACGCGATCTATCGATTTACCGAGCGGATGTTTGACGGCATGCGCGATCTATACGCCTGGACTTTGCGCGGCGCGATTCGGTATAAACCCATTACCATGGCGATCGGCATAGGCACTGTCGTCGCCACTTACTTCCTTTACGGAATGCTTCCCAAGGGATTCATTCCAAGCCAGGACACCATGCAGCTTAGCGCGTCCACGGAGCTTGCGCAGGACGCTTCGTTTGATGCGATGGTCAAGGCGCAGACCGCCGCCATGAAGGTAATCGGCGATGACAAAAATGTCGCCGTGTATTTCTCAACGGTCAATGCTCAAGGCGGCAATAGCGGCGCCGGCAACTCCGGCCGTATGCAATTGCGTTTGAAACCCCGCGGCAAAGGACCGGACGAGCGGCAGCTTACGCCCGAACAGGTGATCGAAGAATTGCGTCCAAAACTGAACGCCGTTCCCGGCATTCGAGTGTACCTGCAGAATCCGCCATTGATTCGAATCGGCGGACAGAACACCAGAGCGATATATCAGTACACGCTGCAAGCGCAGGACCTGGACCAGCTCTACAAATCCGCTGGCGAACTTGAAAAGAAGCTGCGCGAAGTTCCTGAGTTGACCGACGTTTCGAGCGACCTTCAGATCGCCAGCCCCTCGGTTAAGGTGGACATCGATCGCGACCGAGCTTCTTCCTTCGGCGTGAGCGCGGACACCATCGCCAACGCGCTGTACAACGCTTACGGCACGCGTCAAGTCTCGGACATTTACACGCCAACAACGGACTACTGGGTCATCATGGAACTGCTGCCCGAGTTCCAGCGCGATCCAAACGCACTTTCGCTCCTCACCGTTCGGTCGACCACAGGCAGGCTTGTTCCGCTGAATACCATTACGACAACGCGAGGTAGCGTCGGGCCCCTTTCCGTGGCCCACCTTGGACAACTCCCCTCAGTGACGATCTCATTCAACTTGGCCCCCGGCGTTGCGTTGGGCGAGGCTGTGGACAAAGTTGAAGCGGTAGCAACGGAGATATTACCGGACACCATTCGCACTTCCTTCCAAGGAGTTGCGGCAGCGTTCCAATCTTCGTTAACGGGCATGGGCTTGCTGCTGATCGTCGCTGTGCTTGTAATCTACATGGTGCTCGGCATTCTGTATGAGAGCTTCATCCATCCGCTGACGATTCTTTCCGGTTTGCCTTCGGCTGGATTGGGTGCGCTGGCGACGCTCCTGATCTTCCGTGACGAACTAAATATTTACTCGTTCGTCGGAATCATCATGCTGGTCGGTATTGTGAAAAAGAACGCGATCATGATGATCGACTTCGCCCTGGAAGCTCAAAAGACCGGCATGTCGCCTTCCGAAGCGATTTACGAAGCAGGCTTGGTCCGCTTCCGCCCGATTATGATGACGACGGCCGCCGCCCTTATGGGCACCTTGCCGATCGCTCTCGGGTTGGGCGCAGGCGGCGAAGCTCGACGTCCCTTAGGTTTATCTGTTGTCGGCGGCTTGGTCGTTTCGCAGTTGCTGACGCTCTACATCACTCCCGTGGTCTACATGTACATGGAGCGCGCGCGGAGTTTGATGGGCAAGCGTAAAGCGAACAAGAAGCCTGTGGGTCCACTCCCCGAACCCCAAATGTCCCACCGCTAACAGCGCGGGTTACCGCCTAAAGCCTGTGCCAATGGTCAGGACTAAACATGCGGGCATCCGTAGCCTGTCCCTGTGAGCCTGCGGCACCCAAATACCAAGGAAAACACCGACCGTGTTTTCGATCCTGACCTGTGGCACAGGCTTTAGCCTGTGATCTTGGCAATGTCAGATCTATCTCACGAATTGTCTTTGACGGTCGGAATTGCCAGCGGCACAGGCTCTAACCGGCTCGACCCCTGAACCGCGAGCATCCATGCCGGATACTCAGGCGGAAGCGCGCTCACGTCATCAAGTTGCTTGATCTCCTCGGCCGACAACTTCACATCCACTGCAGCAATGTTGTCTTCAAGTTGATCGACTCGCTTCGCGCCAATGATCACTGAAGTCACCACAGGCTTCGCAAGCAGCCACGCGAGTGAAATTCGCGCTGCGCTGCACCCGTGTGCTTTCGCTATCGGACCGGCCACGTCGAGTATTTTCCAGACGCGCTCCTTATCGACCAGCGGAAAATCGAACTGCGAACGCCGCGAGTCCGTAGGCTTCTGGTTCTCGCGAGTGAACTTGCCCGAAAGAATTCCGCCCGCGAGGGGACTCCACACCAGAAGTCCTGTTTTTTCGGCCTCAAGCAATGGGACGATCTCACACTCCAGGTCGCGTCCGGCGAGCGAGTAATATGCCTGCAACGTATCGAACCGCGCCAGGTTCTTGAAGTGCGAAATGCCAAGAGCCTTGGCGATCTTCCAGGCCTGCCAGTTGGAGCACCCGATGTAACGCACCTTCCCATGCAGCACCAAAGTATGCAGCGCCTGTAGCGTCTCCTCCAGCGGCGTAACCGCGTCGTTTCCGTGAATCTGATACAGATCGATATGATCGGTTTGAAGCCGCTTGAGGCTGGCTTCGACGGCGTCCATAATGTGGCCGCGCGAAGCTCCGACATCATTGCGGCCGGGCCCAACACGCCCGAACACCTTGGTTGCGATTACGACATCTTTGCGCGCGATCCCCAGATTGCGCAGCGATTGCCCAAGCATCTTCTCGCTCTCGCCTTCGGAGTAGACGTCTGCAGTGTCGAAGAAATTAATCCCCGCGCCGATGGACGTCTTTACAAGCTGATCGGCGCCAGACTGATCCACTGCGCCAATCGCTTTCCACATTCCCTGTCCGCCTGAAAACGTCATCGTGCCAAAGCACAGCTTGGACACGAGCAATCCTGTATCACCTAGAGTTTTATATTGCATAGTCGTCCACAGGTTAGCGCACGTAGTGCAGGCTGGCAGCCTGCGGCGGATTGGTAATCCGCCTCTCAAACAGTTCTAGACGCTGCAGGCAGGCGGGTTGCCAACCCGCCGCAGACTGCCAGTCTGCACTACATGGCGTTCAAGCCTTAAATTCGCCGTCCAACGCATAGCGCTCCAGCTCGGCTTCCCTTGGGACCAGCAAGCGCCGTTTCCCGGCAGTGAGCGCGCCTTGCACGATGAGCCCTTCATTTTCCAAACGGCTCAGAGTCCGAGAGACAACCTCACGCACGGAGCCCACGTGCTTTGCCAGATCCTCGTTTGAAAGCGTAAGCGACACTTCAAGTCCCGCATCGGTCCGGACACCTTGTTCCCTGCCCTGCTTCAACAAAAAGTTTGCGATCCGCTGGCCGACTTGCTGTAGAGCCAATGAATCGACGAGTTCCGCATGTCCCCGCACTCGCCGAGCCATCAACTTCAAAGCGGTCACTGCCGCGTCGGGATGCTTCATCAGGAATCGAAGCACGGCGTCTTTTTCCAGAAACAAAATAGATGCAGGCTCTTCGGCAACCGCCGTTGCGGGATAGGGTCCATCATCGAATAAAGGAACTTCGGCAAGCGTCGCTCCTGCACGCTCGATGTGAATGGTTTGCTCCCGCCCTTGGGCATTCATTCGATACGCGCGAACCTGCCCGGAGACGATCACGAATAACCCAGCCGCTTGTTCGCCCGCACGGAATAACACTTCGCCCTTGTCCAAACAGCGTACTTGCGCAAGATCGGCGAGCTCCGCTAATGCCTCATCCTTCAATTTTCCAAACAGCGCTGTATGCCGAAAGGCAGCAATTCTATTCACTTTGTACTAGCTGTAGCACGCGCGCGTGACGTAAGTCACAGGCGATCCGCAGGCGAGCCGATAACATAGAAGTGTGAGCAGAATGTTGCGATATGCGGCCATGTTCGCCGCGATTCTGGCTGTAGGCGCGATGGCGGCGTGGGCCGCCCGTGACGATAACGACTATCCCTATATTCCCTACGACCACGCGTCCCTCCAATACAAGAAAGCCACTCCTGACGACGCGATCACAAGACTTCAAGAAAAGCTCGATAAGGGCAGCACGAAGCTCGCCTATGATCCAAAATTTGGCTACCTGCCAAGCCTGCTAAGGCAGCTGAACGTGAACATCGATTCGCAAATGCTCGTGTTTTCGAAGACCAGCTTTCAGGGCCCGAAAATCTCTCCCGCGAAACCACGCGCGCTGTATTTCAATGACGATGTGGCGGTCGGATTTGTGCAGGATGGCGACGTGATGGAATTTACCGCGCTCGACCCGAAGCTCGGAATCAATTTCTACACGATGGAGCGCGAAAAGACGGACAAGCCGAGCTTCTTTCGCCGCACAGATGAATGCTTTAGCTGCCACCTGATACCAGGCACGCTCTACGTTCCGGGCCTCCTCACGACATCCGTTTACCCGCGTCCCGACGGCGCGCTGCGCTTCCAGGCCGCGGCCTTGTTTGTCGACCACCGAACGCCGCTCGATCAGCGCTGGGGTGGTTGGTACGTCACGGGCAACGCCGGAGACCTGCAGCATCGCGGGAACTCCGTCGCGCCCAATCCCGACCAGCCCACGATCCTCGATCTGCGCAACAATCAGAATCTGACGAGCCTTGCTCGGCGATTTGATACAACGCAGTACTTGACAGGCACAAGCGACCTGATTGCGCTAATGACTCTGGAACATCAGACCCGAATGACAAGCTTGCTCACGCGGCTGCGTTGGGAGTATGAGGTTGCCGATAAAGACGGCAAACTGGCGCAGCTCCAGCCTCGGATGGAATTCCTGACCGACGAAATCGTCTCTTATATGCTGTTTGTCGGCGAGGCGAAGATGTACAATCCGATGACGGGTGTCTCAACGTTCACTGAGACGTTTCCGCAACGCGGTCCCAAGGACAAGCAAGGCCGGTCTCTGCGCGATTTCGATTTGAAGACTCGCTTATTCCGCTATCCGCTCAGCTATATGATTTACGACCAGGCGTTCGACGCGCTTCCAGAGACCGCGAAGGCTACGATCTACCAGAAGCTGTTTGACGTGCTTACGGAGAAGAACAAGGACGAGAAGTTCTCCCGCTTGTCTGCGGCAGATCGCCACGCGATCTTAGAGATTTTGTCGGACACGAAATCGTCGGTTCCCGACTATTGGCGCGCTGTTGCTAAGTAGCCGCTAAGTAGCCATCGATACGTCAAAGTTGATTACGGCAGCATATCCTGCCCGTGTGGAGCCCAAACTTCATAGGGCTCTGCAAAACTGACTATTTCGCCGCCGTGATTTTGGAAACCGTGATTGTGTCCCCATTCACGTTCCCAGTTACATTGACCATCTGGCCGGCATATTGCATTAGCTCGGAAAGGCTTTGATTCGTGATGTTGTAGACCTTCCCATCCGCAACAACCACATACTTCCCGCCTGCCTTAACGCAAGCGAGAGTACAGTCACGATCCGTCTTCAAATCTTTGTGCTCTGCCACCATCTTTGCGTGAGTGACGCCGCAGGCGCTGTCACTAATCGATCCTTTGAGGGTTTGATTCGCGCCAAAGACCAGCGAACTCCCTCCAACCACCAATGCAAACGGAAATAGATATCGGCCAAGAACCTTCATTGCCTCCTCCTTTCGGTAGACATTCTCTTCTTTGATCCTCAGCCAATCTATTCGTTTCAAATGCAATACACGGGCCTTCCTGAAGGGCGCCTTCGGTCAGGGCTGCATTTCGTAGATGTGATATCGCCGCAGAATTCGGTAGGGTCGAAAAACCGGCATTGTCTTCAACACGGATGCGAATTCCGGGAACATCAAAATGAGGATGACGTGTCTAGGATTCTGCTTTACAGAAGCTTCCAGGTTCTCCAGAACCTTGGCCAGAACCGAAGGCTCAAAGGGATTAAACATATGAACTACCAGATTTCCCGGCGGAAAAGAGTAATCTGACGCATCCCCGTTGATGGATTCAATTCGGCTCATGGATTCGATTTCAGTGGATGCGCCCATTCGACAGCGGTATCGTTGGATGTTTCGCTGAGCAGCCGCATGAAGCTCCACCGCGAACTCTATGCCTTCGACACGGTGAAACGAATGCTCCGCCGCAAGGAATAATACGCGACCCTTCCCTGATCCCAGATCCACGAAAGTATATTCGGACCGATTGATCGCAGGCAGATCCTTTAACGCTTGGCGCACATTACGCGCACGAACCGGCAGATAGTCAAAGCCTCCGCTCTGGGATTCCCCTACCAGAGTCAGATCTTTCAGCGAGACAAATCCGCGGGTCTCAATGCCTCTCGTTACATCGAACCAAAGCGCTTCGGCGTCGACGATGACTTTTCGAATTGTGTTGAGAATCACCGGCTCCGCGTCTCTTACCTCACTGGAATCAGTCGTGCATTTCGCGTGCTTCATTCCGGATCGTCGGCACAATCCAGTCGCTAAGTATGTTCAAGCGTGTGGGAAGAAGCCACTTAAAGTTCTTAACCAGCCGTCGTATGACCCGCCAATCCAAACGCGTGCGGTCCAGATGAATGACCGATGTGGGAATGAAATAAGAATGCCGGAGCAGCGGCTTTCCTATCCCGGCCCAAAATACCAAGTCGAGGTAACCTCGCTGAATAAGGCTTTCTATAAAGTACCCCCGCAGCACAATGGATAGAGAACTGTTGGGATAGTCCTTCTCGTTGTTCATTTGACAGAAAACGACGGCGCGATTCCCTTCATACCAACCACCCAAAATGCTCACGTACTCCCCGTCAGGACGCCGAATGCCGACCAGAACCGGAAGCTTTGCGTGGGCTAGCATACCAAGGGCCCTGTCAAGTCCACTGCGATCACCGCCCACAACGTTTTTCTCGAGCATCTGAAAAGCGCTCGCGCGAAACCCCTCCAAGGTCATTTCTTCCACGTATTTTTGCCCCGCGGCTTCTGATCGGCGGCGATAATAGCGGAAATTCCTTCTGGTTTGTTTACCTAAACGTTCAAGAAACAACTCGTAAGTAGCGGAAAGATTGAGCACCGCATGGTTCCGAAGGTCCTCTTGAAAGATATCGAAACTCTGCGGTGGGCACATCCCTCGGACCACTGCGTCCTCTAACGATCCCGGACAGACGAGCATGCGCAACGCTCGGACGCTGCGTAGCGCCCAAATCTTTTGAATTGCTGCTTCCAGCACCTTTGCGCGAAGATTTTCTTTCGAAATCAACATCCCGCCCATGGTTGCGTCTGCGTAAATAATTCCCAGGGGAAATCCGAAGCGCTGCAATTCTTTTGCGAAGAGCACGCCGACAAGTTCATCGCGATTTTTAACGGAGACAATTCTTGGAATCCATAATCCCTCTTCAATCGACGCGAGGTAAAACAGGGGATCCCAGTTATATTCCTGATTCCAGGGAAGATGTCTAACCGCTTTGGAAAGTAAAGCGATCTCGTCAGGAGTGGATAGAACCTCGGCCGTAATAGACCCGTCCGCCCCGGGGCGTGCTGAGGGCGCCCACGTTGTCGCTATGGCCATTCTCCTCCTCCGCAGGATTGACGGCTCAAGAATCTAGGCCATCCCAGTTCAGACTGGCCTTTTCGTCGACTGGCCGTCGGATGGGGTCATCCGTTTCTTACGCGCCTTTTCTAATCCCATGCGGCATAGTGCTACGGACATGAGAGGCGTAAGCCACCCCATTCGTTTCACATTCGCGATACATTTTTTTTAGCCTCACGTTTCGCTAAAGCCGATTTGTTACTCAATCGACGTCGCCTGCGAGCCAGTCGTAGGTGATCTGCCCTCTCGGATCGCTCGAGCCAGAACCCAATGCGCCAGGCATTTTCGACGCAGCCCCACGCGCCCGCTTGGCGACATTATGAATTTCCCTGCGCCAGTATACCTCAGAAATTAATGGCGATCGAGGTTTTTATAGTGAAGAAGACACCCCTCTTAGAAGCCTCCCCCCAACATAATTCGCGCATCTCGCTCGGGTTGAAACGAAATTACGTTTCAACTTTATCTTGTAAGGTAGCTAGTACTCCTATCAATACCTAACTTCATGATAACCTTATAGGACTGGGCGCGAATGTGGGAAGTTTTTGAGTAGTTCCGTCGCAAAAAAGACGCGTCAGATCTTTCGTCACCCTACAGTGCTTCTTTTCGCGGCGCTCTCACCCGCACGCAGCCTTCATATTTGGGAACATCGGAGTTTTGAGGGCCTCCGACAACCTGTTGCTGGGTTCATTCGCCACACCTATGACGGTCAAAACAGCTACACCCCCGTCCCCGCAGCGGATGCGCAATTATTTGAGCGGGACACATCGCCGACCTAGCCGTTTGCCATCACAGGGGTGAACCCACCCGACCCCGCCCGTCCGTATTTAAGAGGTGTCGGCGGTTCGGTGGCTACGTTTTTGGCCCGAATCAACTGGGTTACGCTATTTCAGCGGAACAGGGCTCTGCGGCCAATCGGCCTCGAACCGAGCCGGGAAAGCGGAGTCGAAATCCATAGAATCCCCAACGACCCGAGTATCATCAAATCAGCCGTACAGGAGGCGGTTATGGAACAAACTCCTCAAATCAACATTTCCAGGATCAACGTCGGCGGGGGCCTGATAGGCCTGCTGATCACCCTCGGCTCGATGCTGATCTTCTACCTCGGCATTCCCCTGATTCGCTATGCACTTCCAGTAGCGCTAGCCGTAGGCTGCGCAGTAGCACTAGTGCTGCGCCTGACGCATCACGAAACCCCAGCTTCCTCGCGAATTCTCTCAGATCGAAAATAATCCAGCCACTAGGGAAAACTGCGCGAACGATTTCTGCTCGTCATCGCGCCGCAAAACTAAAAATCCGCGAAAACCTTCTCCCGTGATCCTTCACTACTATGGGAGTAATGAGACACCTCCCGATTTGGTGCTTTCTGGGATGCTTGGTGGCCATCGTGGCGGCGCAGACGAAAAGCGAAAGTTCCATGACTCCGAAGGACCGCTTGGCGCGGTGGAAGACCGTTGACATGGCTCCTCCACCGGCGAGCATTTCCGCCAAAGAGCGCCAGATGGTCGACAAACTGGTGGAGGCGTCGCGTTTACTGAACAGCGTCTACTGGCGCCAAAGCGATCTCGAAGGGCTGTCCTTATATAAAACCACTAACAATCCTGACATCAAGCGCCTCCTGGGCATCATGGGAAGCCGCTGGGACCTGCTGGACGAGAATCGGCCATTCGTGGGCAATGCACCGATACCGCCCGGACATGAGCTTTATCCCCGCGGATTGACGCGAGCTCAGATTGAACAATATGTTCAGCAGCACCCCGAAGACAAAGCGGCGGTCTATAGCGGCTACACGGTCGTGAAGCGTCAGGGCGCCAGATTGATCGGCGTTCCTTATCATGAGGAGTTCAAGGAATTCCTTCAGCCAATGGCCGCTGCGCTGAACGACGCGGCTGGTTTGAGCGCCGATGCCGCGTTCGCCAACTTTCTTCGCCTCCGAGCCCAGGCTCTGCTGAGTGACGACTACTATAAGAGCGACTTGGCATGGCTCGATCTGAAGGATCCCAAGTTTGATGTCATCTTCGCGCCATATGAGACTTATCTGGACGATCTGCTTGGGGTGAAGACATCGTACGGCGCCGCGGTGCTGATCCGCAACGAAGAGGAGAGCCGCAAGCTCGCAATCTACGAAAAGTACATTCCGGATATCCAGGATTCGCTGCCAATCGAGGCCGCAGATAGGCCGTCGAAGCGAGGTCACCTGACGCCCATGGAAGTGATGGATGCGCCTTATCGCGCGGGCGATTTGCGTTACGGCTACCAGGCTGTCGCCGATAACCTTCCAAACGATCCCAGGATTCACCAGGAGAAGGGCACCAAGAAAATCTTCTTCAAGAATTTCATGGACGCGAGGGTAAATTTCGTGATTCTGCCTATCGCCCGCAAGTTGATGCAGCCGAGCCAGGCAGCAAAGGCGTCCGGCGACGGATATCTGGCCGCGACGCTCCTGCATGAGATCTCCCATGGACTCGGTCCGGCATTTGCGCGCAAGAACGGGAAGCAAGTGGATATACGCGAAGCGATCGGACCCGCTTATTCAGGACTGGAAGAAGCCAAGGCTGACGTGACAGGTATGTTCGGCCTGAAATGGCTGGTGGATCATGGCGCGCTTCCCTCTTCGCGCCTGGAGGAATACTACGCTTCGTACGTCGCCGGAATCTTCCGGACCCTGCGATTCGGAACCGGAGAAGCGCATGGCCGCGCGGAGATGATGGAGTTCAACTATTTGCTTCAGGAACGTGCGCTGTCGTATACGGGCGGTAAGTACACGATCGACTATGCCCGCATGCCCACCGCAATCGCCGCGCTCGCAAAGGAACTGCTGACCATGGAATCCACCGGTGATCGCGGTCGCGCCGAAGCGTGGTTCGCTAAGTACGACAAGATGCCGGCCGAGCTTACTGCGGCGCTCGCCGGGACGAAAGATGTTCCTGTGGATATCGAGCCTGTGTTCTCATACAGGGGCGAAGTGCGATAGCTGCCTCTGAAGTCGTCAAGATGATCCCGTTTTGTCCCTCCGTGCGCATCCCACGGCGGAGGTACTCATGCAATCGATCGTTCTCTTGGCCACCTCGGCGCTACTCGCCTCAACGAGCTTCGCCACTACCATCACGGCAACCAGCGCCACCGGAAATCTCAAAGACTCCGGCAGCGCGAAGTTCGAAGGAAAGAATCTTACCGGCAAAGAAACCATCAACTGGAAGACGGGCGAAGACGCCGCCGACGGCAAACAGTTTTGTTCTACGCCATGCAATGAGGGTTCCGAGCCGAAATTCGATCCCGGGCCGAAGCCCGGAACGTTCGCGGGAAGAAAAGCCTTCCAAGGCTTCAATGTGACGTTCACGGGAGACAATGGCAGCATTTCGAACCCCAGCGGCGAGGGATCCAGCACCGTGGGGAAATGCAGCCAGTTCAATGACACCATTTGCGGAACCGCCACCTGGACTGTCCATGCCGATGGAATGCTGGGCAAGGACACAACTTTGAATCGGTCCTGGATCACCCGCGCCGAGGGCAGCGATCCGTGGCCCTTTTCCCCCAGTGATTTCGCCGGCTTCGGAAGCACCTACGATCTCTGGACGCCAGCCGGCCTCGATGCGCTCGACGTCGGTCCCATGGGCGCCGCCGGTCTGGATGTGCAGTATCAAACGGCGGCCGGGTTTGTGGATCTGCTGGACATCTCCTTCACTT
>Ga0126381_100008592_pt1 | contig 11423 bp, 9 predicted proteins | sample PanSoiMetPlot_28_FD_96465 | JGI IMG/M metagenome (GOLD analysis project Ga0126381, IMG submission 96465) | Tropical forest soil microbial communities from Panama - MetaG Plot_28 | ecosystem: Environmental > Terrestrial > Soil > Tropical forest > Bulk soil | place: Panama | collected 2016-02-17 | reverse complement strand
TGCAGGGTCCCATGGCCGCGTAAATGTCCGCGACCTCCGTTTCAAAGTCTTCCTGCATTTTGTCGATCGCGTGCCTGACAATCTCCGCAAGCGTTCCGCGCCATCCCGCGTGAACGGCGCCGATGGCACGGGTTCTGCAATCGAGCAAAAGAATCGGTACGCAGTCCGCCGTACGGACGCCAATGCTCTTTCCAATACCGTCGGTGATTAGAGCATCTCCTTCGCGCTCGCGGTTTCTTACGCCATTGGCATTTACTACGCGATCGGAATGAACCTGATGAAGCGTGATCTCGGCGAACGGACTTGCCCGCCGCGTCCCGAACCCATGCCGCTGCCAAACGAATTCCTGCAACGCATCGCTACGATAGATTCCATCCGAGCCGAGGCGGAATGAACCATTTACAACAGGACTCTGTGAGGAACCGGCCTGCCCGGGACGGATCACGAAACCAGTGTAGCGCCAGATCGCGCTTCGGCCCCCCTGCGAGCTCGGTCGGTACGGTACCAATCGAGGGTCAGTTGCAAACCCTGCTCGAATGTGAACTGCGGCGCGTGTCCGAGTTCCCTCACAGCGGCCGTCACATCGGATTGCGAATGACGAACGTCGCCGGGCCGGGCCGGGCCATACTGCGCTGGCAACTCGATACCTTCCAATTTCTGCAATAGGCGCCAGGTTTCATTAAGAGTGTACCGGTTGCCGTTTCCTGCGTTGAAGACTTTGCCGGCCACGCCATGCGCTTCGAAAGCCTTCAACAACAGTGCGACTACGTCCTCAACGTAGGTAAAGTCCCGTGATTGCTCGCCGTCGCCATTAATAGTCGGGCTGCGCCGCTCGAGGAGGCACGTTAGAAAAATAGAAAGCACACCAGAGTAAACGCTGGTTGGATCCTGTCGGGGTCCAAATACGTTGAAGAAACGCAATGAGACGGTTTCCAGGCCGAAGCACTCGAAAAAAACAGCGGCATAGTACTCGCCCAGCAGTTTTTGCGCGGCATAGGGAGACTTCGGCCTAGGCAGCATCGTTTCCACCTTGGGCAATACCTCTGTATCGCCATATGCTGACGAGGATCCCGCATACACCAGGCGGCCCGCCTTCCCCTCGGCGGCGGCACGGAACACATTGAAGGTGCCATTGATGTTGACTTCATGGCTCGGGACAGGATTCAAAATCGACTTCGGCACCGAGGGCAGCGCCGCCAGGTGGAAAACGCCTTCGGCGCCGGCGATAACAGGTGCGATCCGGGCGTAGTCCCGAATATCGTATTCGTGTACGGTGACCTGATCGGCGACCTCTTCCAAGTTGTCCAGACGGCCGGTCGAAAGATCGTCGATGACATGAACGCGCCGCCCCCGTCGAAGCAACGCCCGAACGAGAGCCGAGCCGATGAACCCGGCTCCGCCTGTAACGACATAACGTTTCATATAGGTTGCGTAAGTTGTGAAGTCGGCAAAGCGGCTCGTAGGTGCTGAATCGAGCGGCTCGCGACTTCCACAGGATCACGGCTGAAATCGAAAGCCTCCAGCGAAATCCACCCCGGATAGCCGATTTCGTCTAATGTCGCCAGGAGCGCTCGAAAATCGTAATCTCCCATACCCGGTTCGCGGCCATCATACTCGTTTACATGAACGTGCCGAATAAACTTGGCGAACTGACGGATCAACCGGGTATGGGGTTCCCGCTCGCGAACGGCGTTGTGAACATCGAACATGGTCTGTACCGCCGGGCTGCCGATTTGCCGTACGATAGCGACCGCTTCCTCGAGAGTTGTCACCACATCCGTCTGATCCGGTGATAGCGGTTCGACCAGAATCGTGACGCCCGACGGTTCGGCGTGTGGGGCGGAACGGGATAACTCGTCGGCAAAAATCTTCACGGCATCGCCCGGACTCATCCCATCCACCGTCGAGCGTTGTTTCGGCGAGCCGAATACCATTACTACGTTCTTCTCGGAAACCTCATCCGCTAGCTCAGCACACAGGTCGATCAAAGACCGGATATAGTTCCACGTGCGTCTGCGCGTGGTTTCATTTGCCGTCGTGGCGTGAAGGTCCGGCGGCCCAACGAGCAACCAATGCACACCTACAAAGCTGAGGTCCGAATCCTGCAAAGCTTTTCGGAGGCTCGCCCGTTCCTCGCGCCCCAGTTCGGCAGCGTTTGGACCGAGCGTGAACGGTGCAATCTCGAGACCCGCATAGCCAAGCGCTCGAACCCGACTGCACGCTTCGGCGAAAGGCAGGTTTTGAAAGAGCTCATTGCAGACAGCAAAACGCGATGGAACACTCACTCGACACTAGTATCGGGCATTGCAATCCTGCAAGAAAGGCGGAACCCTCGGCTAGAGTTCCGCCTTCATTTGCACTACCCGCGGTCGATTAAAGCTTGTTACCTGCCCGCGTGCGCTGCCCGCTCCTGATTCGCGTCTTTTACGGAGGCCGCCCAGTCGTCAGCTTCCTTCTCTGCCTGTTCACGCGTGATGCCGTACCGCTCCTGAATTTTGCCTACCAGCTCATCTTTTTTTCCGCTCAAAGTAGTCACATCATTGTCCGTGAGTTTCCCCCAGCGCTGTTTCACGGAGCCCTTCAATTGTTTCCATTTTCCTTCAAATTGATCTGAATTCATAATCAACTCCTTCGGCTACGATGTGGGCAATTGCAGAGCCAAAGGCGAACCCGCCTATTTTCTTAGTGCCTCGACACCGGTGTGTCTGCAAATTGTTCCAGCAGGCTATTTTTTTCTCTCCGTAAAACTTCGAGTACCAACGCCTCTGGGATACTCAGAAAGGGTATGTGCCGGGACGAAGTGTTGCTCGAAACCAAACTGCCTCTGCCGCTCGTCGCCCGAGGTAAGGTCAGAGATATCTACGATCTCGGTGATAGTCTGCTCTTTGTCGCATCCGACCGAATTTCCGCTTTCGACTGCATTCTCGGCAGCGGAATCCCGTGCAAGGGACGCATCCTGACACAGATGTCCGTCTTCTGGTTTGAGTACTTAAGCGATATCGTTCCATCCCATCTGTTGACAGCAAACGTGAGTGAATATCCGTGGAAGGTCACTCCCTTCCGGAAGAAGTTAGAAGGCCGCTCGATGCTGGTGAAGAAAGCGGAGATGGTCCCCGTTGAGTGTGTTGCGCGCGGCTATCTGGCCGGATCGGGCTGGAAGGAGTACAAGGAGAGTGGATCTGTGTGTGGGATTCCGCTCCCGCCCGGAATGCGGGATGGGGACCGTCTGCCCGAGCCTATCTTTACACCGGCCACCAAAGCCCAGAGCGGACACGATATGAATGTTTCTTTTCAGTATGTGACCCGGCAATTGGGAGTGGATCTGGCCGGACAGCTTAGGGATCTGACACTCGATCTCTACGGCCGCGCTGCAAAATACGCGTTGCAGCACGGGATCATCGTCGCGGACACCAAATTCGAGTTCGGCTTCGTAAATGAACGGCTTGTCCTGGCCGATGAAGTCCTGACACCGGACTCCTCACGCTATTGGCCTGCGGACACGTATCTACCTGGCGGACCCCAGTATTCATTCGACAAGCAATACGTTCGTGATTATCTGGAGACTCTGAGCTGGGATAAGCGGCCTCCTGCGCCTGCGCTGCCCCCCGAAGTCGTCAACAAGACGACTGAGAAGTATGAAGAGGCGTTTACGCGGTTGACTGGCCGGACACTGTCGCAAGGAGTGGCTTAGCCTCCAATGTGGCTCCTCAACTGGTTCGATATCGTACTGTTATTGATGATCCTGGTGTCCGTTATCACGGGCTTCCGCACCGGATTTGCGCGTGTGGTCATCGGGCTCGTCGCGACGGTAGCAGGCATTCTCGCCGGATTCTGGTGCTACCGACTGGTGGCCGGACAACTGATTGGGTGGACCCACATGAACACCCGCCTGGCAAACGTTTTCGGATTCGTGATCGTTTTCGTAATCGTTGTGATTCTTGGATCGTTGCTCGCCACGGTCTTGGCGAGACTGTTTCGTTGGATGGGTCTCTCCTGGTTTGATCATCTGCTCGGAGGCGTAGCGGGCTTTGTCCGCGGAGTCGTGGTGATTGCCGCGCTTGCCGATATCGTTGTAGCCTTTGCGCCATCGCCCGTTCCCAGCTTTCTGCAAGGCTCACGCGTCCTGCCTTATGCGAGCGAGCTCGGGATCGCGATGGCGCAGCTCGCACCACGCGAACTCAAGGATGCGTTCAACCAGCAAATGGAGAACCTGAAACAGCTCTGGGCGGCACCGGACGTCAGACACACGCGAGACGTTTGATCAGCACGGTGGCCGCCTCTTGCTAATCATTTTTGACCTCGATGGCACGCTCATCGATTCGAGCGTCGATCTTTCTCTTTCGATGAATGCCACCCGCGCGCACTTTGCGCTTCCGCCGCTCAATCCGCATCTGATTTATTCTTATGTCGGCGACGGCGCCGCCATGCTTGTCCGCCGTTCCATGCCTGCCGGCACTTCGGAGACTCAATTGAGTGAGGCACTGGCCTTCTTCCTCCGGTTTTATCGCGCTCATGCCCTTGAGCACACCCGGCTTTATCCTGGAGTTCGTGAAGTGGTAGAGGAACTCTCCTCATCCGGACACAAACTGGCAGTGCTGACGAACAAACCGGCGCGTATCAGCTTCGATATTGTGGCGGCGCTTGGATTGAAGGAGCTGTTTCTTCGCGTGTACGGTGGTGACAGCTTTGCCAATAAGAAGCCCGATCCGATTGGGATCTCGCAACTCATGCAGGACGCGGATACGGCTGCTGCCATGACTCTGATGGTGGGTGACAGTGCGGTCGATGTGCGAACAGCAAGCAACGCAGGCGTGCGGAGTTGCGGTGTTTTGTGGGGATTTCAACCCGATTCTTTCGAGTCGGCAAAGCCCGATGTGCTGATAAGCGAGCCGCAGGAACTCCTCCAACAGGTTTCTGCTATCGGTTGAGCACTGGAACATACTGGTACGCTCCGGTGTCTGTTCCTACGGAGCGAGACCATGTTCCATCAGACATTTGTCGACACCGGGCAGACGACGACAAAGCCGGTTACCGTAGTATTCTCCGTAGCGCTTCAGGCAGGCGTGCTGTCTCTGCTCGTGTTGCTTCCGCTCGTCTATACGCAAGCGCTGCCAAACGCGCAATTGCGAAGTATGCTGGCGGCTCCTGCTCCGCCTCGCGCTGCGCCTCCAAAGCCCCCAGTCGCCTTGAAACCGCACAACGCAGTCGTCGCTCAGCCGTTCTCGGCGGCGCTGATTGCTCCCATCAGGATTCCACAGCAAGTGAATAACATCGAACAGGTTGTCCGGCCGCCGGATCTAATGGTCACCAATGGCGTGGGTGAACCCCAGGGAACCACAGATACCGTCATTGGCGTATTGGGCTCGCTGCCGGATCCTTCTCCGCCCACGTCCCCACCGGTCGCAAAGGTCATAACAGCGAACGGGCCGGTAAGGGTGGCGACCGGCGTCGCTGAAGCCAACCTCACCCGTAAGGTAATGCCTGTCTACCCCCCGCTGGCGAAGGCTGCACGCGTTCAGGGACTCGTCGAATTCACGGCCATCATCAACAAGGAAGGCGTTATTGCGCGTCTGCAGCTTTTGCGCGGGCACCCGCTTCTTGTCCAGGCCGCCAGAGACGCGGTTCTTCAGTGGAGATACCGCCCGACTCTCCTGAACGGGCAACCGGTCGAAGTGACTACCGGCATTCTTGTAAACTTTACGCTGGTGCAGTAACCCGAGTTAGAATCGGGAACGCTGCGTCATGAAACGAATATTCTGCCTTTTTGCAGTAGCTCTCCCTATTTTTCTAAGCAGTTTCGTCATTGCGAAACCGGCGAAGCCGCGGAAAGAACCGCCCTGGACTCGCGATGCTGCCTTCGCCTGGTACGCGAAACAACCGTGGCTCGTAGGCAGCAACTATGTACCTGCATACGCCGTAAACGAACTGGAGATGTGGCAGGCTGAGACGTTCGATCCCAAGCAGATAGACACCGAACTGGGTTGGGCGGAAGGCATCGGCATGAATACCATGCGAGTCTTTCTTCATGATCTGCTCTGGAAACAGGACGCTGATGGTTTCAAGAAGCGAATCGATACATTTCTGGGAATCTGCGCCAAGCACAACATCAGACCGATGCTTGTGCTCTTTGATTCCGTATGGGATCCTGACCCGCGTCTTGGGCCGCAACCAGAACCTCGGCCCGGTGTTCATAACTCGCGTTGGGTACAGAGCCCCGGCAGAGCGGCGCTCGGAGACTCGTCGCAGTATCCGCAGTTGGAGCAGTACGTAAAGGGCGTCGTCGGCGCCTTCGCAAAGGATGATCGCGTACTGGCGTGGGACATCTGGAATGAGCCGGATAACTTGAACGGCTCCAGCTACAAAGATCCGGAAAAAAAAATGGACTTGGTTCTGGAGTTATTGCCGAAGGCCTTCGCATGGGCTCGTTCCGTACATCCGGAACAACCCCTGACAAGCGGCATATGGCATGAAGATCCTTCCAAACCGCAACCACCTTCGATCATGGCAAAGGAGCAACTCGATCTCTCCGACATCATTTCGTTCCACAGTTACGACCCTGCCCCAAAATTTAAGCAGCAGATAAGCTGGCTGCAAAGTTATAAACGGCCGATTATTTGCACCGAGTATATGGCCCGACCACGAGGAAGCACTTTCGAAGCCATTCTGCCCGTCGCCAAGCATTTCAAGGTGGGAGCGATAAATTGGGGCTTCGTAGCGGGAAAATCACAAACGAACTTGCCCTGGGATTCATGGCAACATCCGTACACTCAGAGTCAACCGCCTGTTTGGTTCCATGACATCTTCCACTCCGACGGAACGCCCTACCTTCCGGACGAAGCAAGCTTCATTCGAAAGGAAACGAAGGGCTCATAATTTCGCGCCGGTTGTTTACAGCGCTAAGGAGTTTATCTGGTGAGCCGGTCCGCGTCCGAAGTTTCTGTCTTGATTGTTGGGGCTGGCCCGACCGGGCTTACGCTCGCTTGTGATCTTGCCCGCCGCAACGTTGATTTCAGGCTCGTGGACAAATCACCCGCATACTTTGTCGGGTCCAGAGGCAAGGGTCTTCAGCCGCGAACCCTGGAGGTCCTGGATGATCTCGGAGTCGTTGACCGCATCTTGGGCCAGGGCCGCTTTCATCTGCCGTTTAGAGGATACGAGGGAACGGCCATAATAGACCACGATTTGTATGAGGGCCACAACCCTACGCCGTCGGTGCCCTACGCGAGTCCGCTTATCATTCCGCAATGGCGCGTCGAAGAGACACTACGGCAACTGCTGCACGACAGCGGGAAAGAGGTTGAGCTTCAAAGCGAGCTCGTTTGGATCGACCAGGATGAGGATGGGGTCACCGCAACACTCCAAAAGGATGAAGCACGGGAACAAGTCCGCTGCAAGTACCTCGTAGCAGCCGATGGTGGACACAGTTTTGTGCGTAAGTTCATGAAGTTCGGCTTTGAAGGAGAGACGTGGGAAAACGCACGGATGTTTGTGGGCGATGTTCGGGTGGACGGGTTAGACCACGACCATTGGCATTCCTGGCCGCATCATCCGCACGGGTGGCTGGGTCTCTGCCCGCTTCCTTCAACTCCATCATTTCAATTTCAAGCCGGTATTTCTCCTGAAACGGAAGAGGAGCCATCGTTAGCAGGTTTTCAGAGGATCGTTGACGAACGTACCGGCCGGCCGGACTTGAAGCTTTCGGATCCGACATGGCTTTCGCTCTATCGGGTAAATATCAGGATGGTCAATCGATTCCGAATGGGCAGAATCTTCCTGGCTGGCGATGCCGCTCATGTTCATTCGCCCGCAGGTGGACAGGGGATGAATACCGGGATGCAAGACTCTTACAACCTTGGATGGAAACTCGGGCTGGTACTGCATGGTGCAAGGGAGTCACTCCTGGACACTTATGAAGAGGAACGCTTGCCCGTCGCTGCTTCCGTACTAGGGATCACTACGCGTTTATCGCGTGAATTCCAGGCCGGGGGCCGGCACTTGCCTCGAAACTCGGAGACATTGCAGCTGGGAATCAACTACAGGTACAGCTCGTTGAGCCATCAACAAAACTCGTCCTTGGATTCTTTGGCGCCGGGAGACCGCGCACCGGATGGCCCTCTGCTGGATTCCCGCGGCAACCGGCTACGGCTTTTTGATCTATTTCGGGGACCTCGGTTTACGCTGCTCAGCATAGGAGCAACTGGCCTTGAGCCGCTCCGTCGGTTGGGTAATCGCTATAAAGGGCATCTACAGGTGCATGAGATCAGCACGGATCCCTTGGAAAGGGGGGATTCTCAAGGTGCATTGAGGGAGGACGGCGGACATATTTCTGATGCGTACGGCGCGAAGGCTCCCCTGCTGGCCCTGATTCGGTCGGACGGATATATCTGCTGGCTCGGTGAGCCTAGCTCACTTGCTGCCGCGGAATCCTGTTTGAAAAGTATCTTAGGCGTTTAGGCGTAGGCCGGTTCAATCTGCTCCGCTGCGCTGAAATAAGCACAGTCGGGATGATGGAATACCAGCGCAGAAACACTGGCTTCCGGTTCCATCATGAATCCTTCCGTTAGCTGCACACCGATTTCTTCCGGGCGAAGCAGGCGCCACAACTTGGCCTGATCCTCCAGGTTCGGGCAGGCCGGATAACCGAAGCTGTAACGCTTTCCACGATAGCGGGATGTGAAGCGCTCGTGCATCGTCATCGTCGGAGGATCGGGGAAACCCCAATCTTCTCGAATACGTCGGTGAAGCCATTCCGCGCAAGCTTCCGCCGTCTCGATGCCCAGCGCCTGGAGCGCATGTGCCTTGAAATATTCGCCGCGCGACTTGGCTTCATTGGAATGCTCAATGATCCCTTCGCCCGAAGTCACCACAAACACCGCCATATGATCCCGGCGGCCATCCTGAGGATCGAGCGCATAATCACTCAAACACAGCCCATCGGACTTCGCCTGGCGTCCGAAATGAAAGCTCTCACTCGGCGAACCCCACCCGGGACTGAACAAATGAAGCGTGTTCCCTTCTCTCTCTACCTCGAAGAACTGCCAGACGGCACGCGCCTTCATCCAAGCTGCCGCCTCACGCTTTACCTCCTCCACGTTGTGGAACAGTTCCAGCGCTTTCGGATCCCGCTCTCCCAGCAACTTCTCAAAATTCCCTTTGAATCCGAGATGCCGGCCATACAGCATGAACGGATTGATGTAGCTCCAGACCTCCGCCAGGTGTGGAATTGTGCGAATTCTCCGCTCGAGGTATGGCGCCGCCGGAATCGCCAAGTCCGTGCGCACTTTTGGGCTACGATGATCACCGGACGGAACGGCACTCGGTTGAGCCGCGGTAACTTCACTGACCACTTCCTGGGCAACGTATTGCGAAAGAAGTTGTTCGCGCACTTCGGGATCCATGAGCTCGTTCATCAGGCGCAAACCCGTCATGGCATCCTTCGCATAGAGCGTCGGCGCTTTGTAATTGGGTGCAATCTTAGTGTTTGTGAATTTCTCGGATAGCGCAGCTCCTCCGACCAGCAGTGGAACACGAATGCCCGCGTCCTTCAGATCGCCGGCCGTGGTCACCATCTGTTGCGCGCTCTTGACAAGAAGTCCTGATAGGCCAATCGCGTCCGGAGAATGTTTCTGATATGCCTTGATGAGATCTTCAGGCGGGACCTTGATTCCTAAGTTGATCACCTGGTAGCCGTTGTTGCTGAGAATGATCTCGACAAGGTTCTTGCCTATATCGTGAACGTCACCTTTCACCGTAGCTAGAACGATCTTGCCGCGCGCCGACGTATCCGACTTCTCCATGAACTGCTCTAAGTGATTCACTGCGGCTTTCATTGCTTCGGCCGACTGAAGGACTTCCGCGACAATCAGCTCATTGTTGTTGAACAGCCGCCCCACTTCGGACATCCCAGCCATTAGCGGGCCGTTGATGATTTCGAGAGGAGCCACTCCGTCCTTGCGCTTCAGGTCCAGATCGCCTATCAGTCCATCTTTGGTGCCTTCGATGATGTAGTTTGCGAGACGTTCGTCGAGAGGGAGATCCGAAGTCTGCTTTCTTTGCCTGCCGGTTGCGCCGCGGAAGTGTTCGGAGATCGCAGCAATATGGAACTGATTTACCGCAACCTTCTGGTCGCGCGACTGCACCCTCCAATCCTCCGGAACGTTTTCAAGCAAGGTCGCATTGGGATGGTCGAAGGCTACGTCGACTGGAGGCGTGTTGAACAGCAGCGCTTCTGCCAGGCGTCGGTCGACTTCCGGGATGCTGGCGAAGCGTTCGAGTTTCTCTGCATTCACAATGGCGAGATCCAGCCCGGCCTTGGTGCAGTAGTACAGGAAAACGGAGTTGACCACCTCGCGAGCGGCGGCCGGAAGTCCGAAAGAGATGTTAGAGATTCCCAGGATGGTTTTGATGTATGGGATCTGCTCTGTGATGAGGCGGATTGACTCGATGGTTTCCACCGCCCCTCCAATATAGTTTTCGTCGCCCGTTGCGCACGGGAATACCAGCGGGTCAATGAGAATATCTTCCGGCGCGATTCCGTATTTTGTTGTTAAAATGTCAACCGATCGCTTTGCTACCGCCAGTTTTCGTTCGCGCGTGAATGCCTGCGCCTGGACCTTGTCTTCGTCAATGCACCCCACCACCAGGGCCGCGCCATACTTTCGGGCAATCGGGCAAATCCGTTCGAACTTCTCTTCTCCGTCTTCCAGATTGATGGAGTTGATGATGCTCTTGCCCTGGCAATAAGTAAGCGAAAGTTCGACCGAGCGAGGATCGGTCGTATCGATCATTACCGGGGCCTTGATTTTGCGGATGAGCTTCTCGTAGAACAGCGGAATATCGCTCAGTTCGTCGCGATCACTGGATTGCAGGCAGACGTCGATCACATGCGCGCCATTTCGGATCTGCCATCGCGCAATCTCCGTCGCCTCCTCCCACTTTTCTTCCGCGATCATCTTCTTGAATAGCCGCGAGCCGATCACATTCGTGCGCTCGCCGACGATCAGAGGCCGGTTGCTGTCTTCCGCCTCGACCATCTCGATGCCCGAAAAATATGTCCTGTGACTCGTTTCTTTCACGTCACGCGGCTTCTTGCTTTCCGCCATTTGTGCGATGGCGCGAATGTGGTCGGGACGTGTTCCACAGCAGCCTCCCACCATGTTCAGCCAGCCGTGATCGATAAAGCGCTCGAGCTGCGCTGCCAGGCTCGTCGGCGTTTCCAGGTACTGGCCGCTTTCGGCATCGGGCAAACCGGCATTCGGATAGCAGGAAATATGCGTCGTCGCGAGTTCGTGAAGGGATCGAATGTGATCCGTCATCAGATCCGGGCCCGTCGCACAGTTGAGACCCACCGCGAGCAAATCCGCATGAGCTACGGACACGTAGAATGCATCCACGGGCTGGCCGGCCAACATGGTTCCCATCTG
>Ga0126381_100008591_pt1 | contig 11424 bp, 12 predicted proteins | sample PanSoiMetPlot_28_FD_96465 | JGI IMG/M metagenome (GOLD analysis project Ga0126381, IMG submission 96465) | Tropical forest soil microbial communities from Panama - MetaG Plot_28 | ecosystem: Environmental > Terrestrial > Soil > Tropical forest > Bulk soil | place: Panama | collected 2016-02-17 | reverse complement strand
GGATCGCCTGAACCGCCTGTTCGACAGATGGCTGCCCTATCCGCGAGTCCTGCATCCTTATCCGAGTGCGCGCTTTGACGCCACTCATCGAAGATAGGAGCCGTATGCGTTAGCAGCGCCCGTACGGATCTGTGCGGGGGGCGATCAGCAATGATCGTCCCTACCGCGACCTGTACTCCATTTCTATGAACACTCCCCTTCTATGAACACCGAAATCGCGGTAATGGGCTACCCTGAAAAGCGTGCCGGATCGGCTGTGGGACGAACCTGGTGGCAATGTAGGAATCGAGCGAGCGGAGGATCGAAAGAGCCGCGTAATCGTTTTCTGACCCCACGAAGGCCCTGAGCAATCCGGGCCCTTTTCGCGTTAGCATCGGCCCATGCCATGCTGTCATGATTTCGAGAGATTCGTTTCGGCGGATCGAGAGAAGCTAGGATTCATATCTTACAGGGCGATCAAAATGCCGCCACGCGACCCACCCATTCGACTAAATGGAATAATTCACAGAAGTACTGATGGAGCCGAGAATCTCTTGCTCATAAACTTCTGTCCATGGTGCGGTTCTAACCTCGAATCGAATCCAAAGGCCAACTTTCCGTCAAGGATAGAACCAAACTAGCCCATTACCGAAATCGCCAATCCACATGCTGTTTCCCCCTTTTCGAGACCAAATCACGGAAACGGCTCACCATAGCGCTGTCTCGCCCGTTTTGCGCACTTCGTTTTGTAATCCAGCCCCCGCGGCGCAAGTTCGTTTCGTAAGCGCCACTTTTCACGGCCCGTGCCGAGCCGCGACGGCGACGGAGCGGCCTTCCGCCGAACCGACTTCGTTTTGTACACACGCCTCGCCGCGCCGAACCCGGCCCCGACTTCGTTTTGTAAACCTACCCCACCGCCCGGCTGCCCCCGTCCTTTTTGAACATCCGCGCCATTCGACTGGAACCCTCCCCCGTCTGATATCCTTTGAAATTAAGGAATTTGGGCGTCGCCCGGGGTGTGTGAAGCCTCCGTGCATGCCTGCCTTCGGAGTTTCACAACATGTCAGGTCATTCAAAATGGGCGACAATCAAGCACAAAAAGGCCGCCCTCGACGCTAAGCGCGGCAAGGTCTTCACGCGCCTCATTAAGGAAATTCAGATCGCAGCCCGATCCGGCGGCGATCCCGACGGCAATCCGCGCCTTCGCACGGCGATCGCGGCCGCGAAAGCGGTTTCCATGCCCTCCGACAACATCAAAAAAGCCGTCATGCGCGGCACCGGTGAATTGGAAGGCGGGCAAATCGACGAGATCATGTTCGAGGGTTACGGCCCTGGCGGCGCAGCCGTGCTTGTGGCGGTCGCGACCGACAACCGCAATCGGACGGTCAGCGAGATCCGCCACGTCTTCGGCAAAAACGGCGGCAACCTCGGCGAGCAGGGCAGCGTGTCCTGGATGTTCGAGCGCAAGAGTCAGATTGTGATCGAAAAGGAAAAGGCGGAAGAAGACCAGTTGATGAATCTGGTTCTCGAAGCCGGCGCCGAGGACCTCCGGGACGAAGGCGATTCCTGGGAAGTGATTTCCGATCCGCCTGCTCACGAAGCCGTCCTGAATGCCATTCAGAAGGCCGGGATCGAAACCGTTTCTGCCGATGCGGTGGCGATGGTTCCGAAGAACCTGATCAAGCTCGAAGGCAAAAATGCGTCGGGCATGCTGAAGCTCAACGATGCGCTCGAAGAGCACGATGACGTGCAGAACGTCTATTCGAACTTCGACATCGACGAAGAAGAAGTCGAAAGTCTGGCTTAGCCGGCAAGCCGATGCGCGTGCTCGGAATCGATTGCGGCGCGGAACGGACGGGGTACGGCGTCATCGAGACTGACGGCCGGTCTCATCGTCTCGTCGCGGCAGGTTGCATCCGCTCAAAAACGAGCGATCCCTTCGAGCAGCGTCTCCTGAATATCGCGGGAGGGCTTCGCAATCTTTTCGCCGAATATCGGCCGGATGATGCCGCGGTCGAGGAGGTCTTTTTCGCCGTTAATGCGCGCAGCGCTCTCCGGCTCTCTCATGTTCGCGGGGTCGCTCTGTTGACCATAGCGGAAGCATCGTTGGCCGTCTCGGAGTACTCGCCTCTCGAGGTCAAGATGAGCGTCACCGGGTACGGCCGCGCGCAGAAGAGCCAGGTGCAGCAAATGGTGGCCTCGATACTCAAGCTTGACGCCCCCCTCCGGTCTGAGGATGCGAGCGATGCGCTCGCCATCGCAATTTGTCACGCGAACCATTTCCCGGCCAGGAGGAGCGCGATCGCGTGAAGATTCTGGCACTGCTCCTTGCCATCCCGCTCGCGGCAGTGGCCGCGCCGAAAATGACGTTTTCGAAGTCGTTTCCCGGAAGCGTTCCGCCGTATATCGAGATCACCGTGGACCGAAGCGGAGCGGCGGAATACAAAGAAGATCCGAAGGACGAAAACCCGCTTAAGTTCCAGTTGAAGCAGGCGGATGCGGACACGATTTTCGGGCTGGTGGACAAACTCGACCATTTCTCCCGCCCGCTGGAATCCGGCCTCAAAGTGGCGAACATGGGCATGAAGACATTCCGCTATCAGGACGACAACGGCGCCGCAAAAGAAGTGAAGTTCAACTACTCCGAGGACCTCGAAGCCAAGGCTTTGCTCGATTGGTTTGAGCGCATCGCGGAGTCGGAGCGCTGTCTGATCGACCTGGAACGTACCGTTCGTTTCGATAAGCTGGGAGTGCAGGATTCGATTCTGAGGATCGAGGTAGAACGCGACCAGAAGCGACTGGTCGCCGAGGAGCAGTTCCTGCCAATGCTGGACCGGGTTACCAAAAGCGAAAGTTACATGCACATGGCCCGCGCTCGCGCCGCCGCGCTCGCCGAGAGCATTCGGGCTCCAAAATGAAGTGGCTTGCCGTATTCCTTTTGGCCGCCGCCGGGTTTGCCCAGTCGCCTGAACCAACTGTCACCGCGGGCGACGCTGAAAAAGAACAGCTCGACCTCAGCAAGGCGATTTCGGAGGCAGGCGCAAGCGGCATCGATTACATCCGGGCGCTGGAGCGCCACCTTGCGAAATATCCCGACACCAAACGGCGCGCCGAAATCGAAAAGGCGCTGGCGAAATCCGCGCTTGAGGCGAATGATCGTGCGCGGGTTATCAAATACGGCGAAAGAGTTCTGAAAGCTGAGGCCGCAAGCGACGACCTTCAGCTCATGGACGCGGTAATCCGCGGACTCCTGGATAACGACGATCCGGATGCGGCGCGAAGAGCTCTGGTGTACGTGAAGATGTATGAAAACGCGCTCGACGCGATGCGCCCCCGCTACGCTGAGAGCCACATGAGCGAAGGCCAGTGGACGGCCCAGGTCGATAAAGGCAAGGCCCGCGCCATCGTTCTGGAAGCTCGCGCGACGGGAGTAATCGGCAACCAGGAAGAAGCTCTTCGTCTGGCGCGTCTTTCCTGGGACACGTCGCCGAACGCGGAGAGCGCGCGAGAGATCGGCCGCTGGCTGCTGAAGCTGGGTCGAAAGCCGGAAGCCGTGGATTACTACGCTGATGCCTTTGTGATCGAAGACGGCCGCGCCACGGAGGAAGAACGCGCGAGGGATCGGAAACGGCTCGGTGAGATTTATGTCTCGCTGTACGGCTCTGAAAAGGGCCTCGGGGACGCGATCCTTGCCGCATACGACAGAACGAGCGCTGCCAAAACCGCGCGGCTTGCGTCTATCAAAGCGAAGGACCCGAATGCCGGAGCGAGCCAGATTTCGGAATTTACGTTGCCAGGCGCGGACGGAGGCGAGCCGATCGCGATTTCGTCGCTCAAGGGGAAAACAGTAGTGATGGATTTCTGGGCGACGTGGTGTGAGCCGTGCAAAATCCAGCACCCCATGATCGAAAAGCTTGAGGCGAAATACGCGGACAAAGGCGTAGTCTTCCTCTCGGTGGATTCGGATAACGATCACTCGGTGGTAGCCCCGTTCCTCAAAGAGATGAACTGGAAAGGCCGGATCTATTTCGATGCCGGTATCTCGCGCCTGCTGAACGTGTCGTCGATTCCCACGGTGATCGTTCTGGACCCCAACGGCAAGATCTCCAGCCGTATGATCGGGTTCATACCCGAACGGTTTGAATCCATGCTGACCGAGCGCATCGAGGAGACCCGGGCGAACTGAGGGTTATGCGCGCGGCGATCTTCGCAGCCATTGGCCTGGCGGTTATCGGGACGGCTTTCGCCTGGCAGAAACCTTTCCGCGAGTATCCCGGCGTCGAGTACGAGAATTTCCCTCTTCCCCCCGATTACCAGGAAAAGACGGAATGGGTATTCGCCCGGCTGATGTATCCGGCGATCGCAACCTACGGATTCCGTGGCAATCCGGACTGGAAGCACGGCAACGCCAACTGGACCATCGACTATCCGCGATCTGATCGGCACCTGGCTGAAGCGGTGCGCCGCCTGACGCGCATTCACGTGCGCTCCGTGGAGCAACCGGTCGACCTCGATGACGGTGACGACGTATTTAACTACCCCTGGCTTTACGCCGTTGAGGTTGGATACTGGGACCTCACCGACGATCAGGTAAAGAAGTTTCGGGAGTACCTTCTGCGTGGAGGCTTCTTCATGTGCGACGACTTCCACGGCACACAGGAATGGCGCGGCTTCGTTCGCACGATGAATAAGGTATTTCCCGACCGCCAGATCGTGGACATCCCGGATGATGACCCGATCTTTCACGTGCTTTACGATCTGAGCGACCGGTTTCAGGTTCCCGGCGCGCAGTATTTGTATTCGGGCAGAATTGCGGAAAAGGACGGATTCGGCGCGAAGTGGCGCGGCATTTACGACGACAAGGGCCGCCTGATGGCCGCCATCTGTCACAACATGGATCTCGGCGACTCGTGGGAGTGGGCTGACGTACCGGCTTATCCGGAGAAGTTCTCGGCGCTCGGAATCAGAATCGCGACCAACTACATCGTCTACGCGATGTCTCACTAGTGTAGGTCACGCGACTTGAGTCGCGTCTCTGGCGCTCCATGCTACGCTTGGGACAACCGGAACCCAGATGCGATACCGCACTCTGCTCGTTGCCTCAAGTGCCCTGACGGTTCTGTTGGGCACGGCTCTGGCTTGGGAGTCCAAGCCGAAACCCTTCCGCGAGTATCCGGGACGCGAGTACGAAGACTTTCCGCTTCCTCCGGACTCAGCGGAGAAGACCGAATGGGTTTTCGCCCGATTGATGTATCCGCAGTATGCCGGGATGCTGGGCGGAAGAGGTTACCGGCGCTTCGGCGGCTGGGGCGGTGGCGACTCCTACAAGCGGGGTTATTCGAGTTGGACCACTGATTATCCCCGTGCGGACCGGCATCTTGCGACGGCGCTGCGGCGCCTCACGCGCGTTCATGTGCGATCGGTCGAGCAACCTGTTGATCTCGACGATGAGGATGACGTCTACAACTATCCGTGGTTATATGCGGTAGAGGTCGGACACTGGGCGCTGACGGACGAGCAGGCGAAAAAAATGCGCGATTATCTCGATCGCGGCGGGTTCTTCATGTGCGACGATTTCCACGGCACGCAGGAGTGGGCCGTCTTCGTGGAGAGCATGCACAAAGTTTTCCCGGACCGCGAGATCGTAGATCTTCCTAAGAACGAACCGATCTTCCACACGATCTACGATCTCGATGACAAATATCAGGTGCCAGGCGCGCAGTATCTGAGATCACACCGGACTTATGAGTTCGATGGCTACGATCCGCACTGGCGCGGCATTTACGACAACCGCGGCAGGGTAGTCGTCGCGATCTGCAATGACATGGATCTCGGCGATTCCTGGGAGTGGGCGGATGATCCGAACTACGATGAGAAGTTTTCCGCGATGGGGTTTCGCATCGCCGCGAACTACCTCGTCTATTCCATGACCCACTAATCGTCGAGGTGAAGGCTCAGATCGTCAGGGCGCAGACAATGCGCAAGCGCCGTCTCGCGTGAGATCGTTCCGTGACGAACCATCTCGGCCAGCGACTGTTCCATCGTCATCATGCCGTGGGCCCGGCCAGTGGAAATCTGAAGCCGAAGCTGATGGTCGTCGCCGCGCCGGATGAGACTACGGACGGCATCGGTCGCCACCATGACTTCGAGGGCGGGGAACCGGCGCTCGCCGTTGGCGCCTGGAACCAACTGCTGGGCGATGATTGCGGTCAAGGCAAGAGACAACTGCTGCCGGATTTGTGCCTGATTCGACTGCGGGAACGAATCGAGGATGCGCGAGATCGCCTGGCCGGTGTCGTTCGTGTGCAGCGTTGAGAAAACCAGATGGCCCGTTTCGGCGGCCATCAACACGGTAGACATCGTCTCGGCGTCCCGCATCTCGCCCACAAGGATTACGTCCGGATTCTGCCGGAGGATGCTGCGCAGTGAGTTAACAAAGTCGGGCGTGTCGCGCCCGACTTCGATTTGTTCCACCACCGAATGTGCGTTTGTGTAGTGATATTCGATCGGATCTTCAATCGTCACGATGTGGAACCGGTTGCGCTTGTTCACGAGCTCCACCAACGCGGCGAGAGTCGTGGTCTTGCCGCAACCGGTCGGGCCGGTGACGAGGATCAAGCCCTGACGGCGCTCGACGAGTTTGGCCAGTCCTGCTGGAAGATGCAGGGATTCCAACGAAGGCACGCGCGCCGGCAGCAATCGAATAGACGCTGCCACTCCGCCGCGCTGGAAATGCAGGTTGGCCCGGCAGCGAACGCCGTTGCCGCGCACGAAGCTGAAGTCGAGAGACTTGCGGCGGTTTAGTTCCGCCCGCTGCTCGGCAGAGAGCAGTGGAAAAAGGAGGCTCTGGATGTCCTCGACAGCCAAAGGGTCCGACCCCGCCGCCGTCAGACTGCCGCCCACGCGGATAACGGCGGGCGAATCGGCGACGAGCAGGACATCGGATGCGTGCCGCTCCGATGCGAGTGAGAGAAGGTGTTCAAGCCCGGCGGAAGGCTTCTGGGAGAGAACAGCGCCGCCTGGCGCTGCGCGGTTAAGTTCGGTGACGATGCGCTCGAGTTCGTTGTCGTAGGCCGGCAAACTCGGTTCCGCTCGTCAGACCTTCTTCGCCGCCTTTGCCGCGATCTTGCGCTCCACGGCCGCCATCAGCCGGGTGTGGATGTCCTCCGGAATCGTGCACGATTTCATGCCCTTGTAGACCGAGATCGTCTTGCGAGCGGTGTCGCAGATGACGAAGCAGTTCGGGCATTCCGAAATGTGACTTTCCAGCTTTGTTTTAATCTCCTGATCCGTCTTCTCGTCCAGAAAGTCCGAGAGTTCGGCCAGAAACTCCTTACATGTAAGCAAAGGCGTCGTCTCCTTTGCGCTTGAAAAAGCGGGTCAGCTTGTCGCGCAATTGCAGGCGCGCGCGCAGCAGGCGGCTCTTGACCGCGGGTACAGAAAGTTCTAACACGTCAGCGGTTTCTTCCGTAGAGAGGCCGTCTACATCGCGCAGGGTGAAGACGGTTTTGTAAATGGGCGCGAGTCCATCGATGGCCTCAGTGAGAATCGTGTTCAATTCGGCCTGAGAATAGCGCACCTCGGGATCGGGATCCCATGCGGCGATTTCCCGGACGACAGTATCCTCGCCGGTATCGATCTGTTCGTCGATGGAAACCGTCCGGTCGCTTTTTCGCTTCCGCAGTTTCATCAGCGCCTGGTTAACGGCGATGCGAACGATCCAGGTGTAGAACTTCGAATTCCCCTGAAACTGATCGAGGTGCTCGAAGGCTTTGAGAAAACTCTCCTGGAGGACGTCCTCCGCATCTTCGCGATTCTGCGTGATGTTCATCGCGAGGCGGAAAATTTTCCCTTCGTACTGGCGGATGAGAGCCGAAAAAGCTCCCATGTCGCCTTCCCTGGCGCGGTTGACCAACTCCAGTTCGGCTTTCGCTTCCTCGGAGATCTCGGCCGCGGCCGCTGCTGCTAACGATACGCTCTCGGTGGCCATTTTGCGCGAATCCCCATTTTCCCATGCGCCGGAGGGCGGCGAGTATGCGGGGAAATAGCCATTCCCGGCTTCCGTGCCGGAGGCGTACAGAGTCATACCCACCTTCGATGACGTAAGTCGAACGAAAGTTTCGCCTAATTGGCTTTGGGCGCCCTATCCCAGTTCTTGAGCACGCGCAGGATGTATTCGCGCGTCTCCCGGTAGGGCGGCACGCCATGATATTTCTCGACGGCTGCCGGACCGGCATTGTAGGCGGCGAGAGCCAGCAATACCTGATCGGGGCTGTCTTCGTACTTAGCCAGAAGGTCCCTCAGATACTCGGCTCCGCCATCGGCGTTTTGGGCAGGGTCTTTGGGATCGACTCCCAAGTCGTGCGCCGTCTGCGGCATCAGTTGCATGAGGCCGATAGCGCCCTTGGGCGAGAGCGCCTCCGGATGAAAGCCCGATTCGACCTTCATCACGCTCCGTACGAACGATTCGGGCAGGGAGTATTTCTTTGCGGCATTGGCGGCGAGATCGGTCGGAACCGCGATCAGGTGCGGCGCGGGCGCCGCTTGGGGCGGGGCAGGCGCAGCGGGTGGGGGCACCACCAGATCATCCTGCTCAAACCGGCTGATAGCGCCGGCGGGCATCTGTGTGAAGCCTCCATCGGAATAAAGCCGAACCAGAGAGCCGTCGGTTTCGTGGCGGTCGGCATGGACGCGAAATCCATTCGAAAGCACGGCGTATTCCCCCGCCGACACGGGCGCGGCAGCCGAGAGGGTCAGCGTTCCTATGCCGATAAGATGGAGGATTCTCATGCCAACTAGTTCAGTGACGCATCTGGAGTGCAGTGTGTGTACCCGGAAATACGAAGCCGGGAAGGTCTGGAATCTCTGCGAATGCGGCGGACCCTTTCTGGTACGCTACGACCTCGCTAAGTTGAAGGAAAGCTGGGGGAAGGAGGCCCTGAAAGGCGCGGTCACGTCGATGTGGCGCTACTCGCCGGCGCTTCCCGTGGAGCATTCAGAGTCTATTGTCTCACTCGGTGAAGGAATGACCCCGATCATTGAGGCCAAGCGGACGGGGGCCAGAATCGGCGCTCCGAACCTCCTGATCAAGGACGAAGGGCTGAATCCCACCGGGTCTTTTAAGGCCCGCGGGCTCTCCTGCGCGGTTTCCATGTGCGTGGAACTGGGCCTGAAGAGGCTGGCGATCCCGTCTGCGGGTAACGCGGCGAGCGCTCTGGCCGCTTACTCAGCGGCGGCGGCCATCGAAGCGAACATCTTCATGCCTCAGGACGTGCCGCAGTCGAACTACATCGAATGTAAGGCTTACGGGGCCAAAGTGACGCTCGTAGACGGACTGATCAGCGACTGCGGGCGGATCGTCGCCGAACGAAAGCAGGCGGAAGGCTGGTTCGAGATTTCGACGCTGAAGGAGCCCTACCGCATCGAGGGCAAGAAGACGATGGGCTACGAGGCTGCCGAGCAACTCGGCTGGGAATTGCCTGACGCGATTTTCTACCCGACCGGAGGCGGCGTCGGCATGATCGGGATGTGGAAGGCCTTCGCCGAAATGGAGGCAATGGGCTGGATAGGCCCGCAGCGGCCGAAGATGATTGCTGTCCAGGCCGAAGGCTGCCAGCCGATTGTTCGTGCGCTGAACGAAGGCGCCGAGGTGAGCCGCTTTTGGGAAGACGCCACCACAGTCGCGGCTGGCCTTCGTGTTCCGAAACCCCTGGGGGATCGTTTGACGCTTCAGGCGGTGCGCGAGAGCGGCGGTACGGCGATTGCGGTTTCTGATCAGGATCTGGTGGATGCGGGCATCCGGCTGGCGGAAGAAGAGGGGATTTTCGCCGCGCCGGAAGGCGCCGCCTGCGTCGCGGCGGCCGAAAGGCTCGTGGCGGAGGGCTTCCTGAAGTCCACCGATCGAATGCTGATCTACAACACGGGATCGGGGCTGAAGTACCTCGAAGCGTATTCGACGCGATTCCCACGGAACGCGGCGGAGGAGACCGATAAGCTCGGCGGGCTGATCACGCCGCGGTAACGGCTCAGGTCTGGCTTAGCCCGCCATCCACCGCGACGAGTTGTCCGGTGATGAATCGGCTGCTTTTCAGAAAAGACAAGACCGCTTCGGCGATTTCCTCGCCGGTTCCTGCGCGCTTCGCAGGGGTGGCGGCGATGAAGCGCTCGATCCGGTCATCAATCTTATCGAAGGGTATGACACCGGGTGCGACCGAGTTGACCGAAATCTTTGGCGCCCATGCTTTCGCGAGCGCACGCGTCAGCATCACGACGCCCGCTTTCGAGGCGCAGTAGTGCGCGTGTCGCGCCCAGGGCTTCAACGCGCCCAACGAGCTGATGTTCACGATCCTGCCGCCATCGCCCCCGAGCATGATCTTTGCGGCGGCCTGGCAGCAAAAAAAAACGGACTTTAGGTTTACCGAGTGGATGAAGTCCCAATCGGACTCTTCGATCTTCAGCGGATCGAATTCGGTAAACCGCGCTGCGTTGTTGACGAGACCGTCGAGGCGTCCAAAATGCCCGGCGACCCGGTCGAACATGGCGCGAATCTCGTCCACGCTTTCGAGATTGGCGCGGAAGAGCGGGGCTCCATTGCACTCAGCAGCGGTGCGTTCCGCTTCCTCTCGAGAGCCGTGGTAATGGACCGCAACGCGCGCCCCCTCGGCAGCAAGCGCGAGCGCTATGGATCGTCCGATTCGTTTCGCCGCCCCGGTGACAAGAACGACCTGACCTTCCAGGCTCATCCGCCCACCTGTGGCTCGGCCGCGAGAATCTCCTCATCCTCGCGCGATACGGCCTGCGCGGGCGGTTCGGGAAGACGCCCGCTCCAGTTCGCCCAGGTCCAGAAAATGGCCGTTGTCGAGCTGATGAAACCGGACCACATGCCGATCGTCCTCGGGCTGAAGCTGATGGAAGCCGCTCCCGCCGCCATCATCGAAAGCAGCATCACAGACCAGGTCAACGACTCCAGCGTAGCGAAGACGCGTCCCCGATAGCGGTCTTCCACGTGGTGCAGCAGCTGGGAAAAGTTCAGGACGGAACTGATCGCGACCGCGCCCCGCGACAGGGCAATGAACACGCACGCGAGCCCGATGGTCGGCATCTGGCTGAAGGCCACGTACGAAAGCCCGTGAATCACGTAAACAATCGCGATTGTGCGCTTGTACGCCACGAAGCTCAGCCGCTTGCCCAGCCAGTAGCCCGTCGCGCCGCCAATCAGAAGGCCAACGCCCGCGCAGCCCCAGATCACTCCGATTCCGAGCGGTCCCGCATGGAACACCTTTTCTCCGAACAGGCTGAAAAGGATTTGCGCCGCGCCTCCGCCGCTTGCCCATCCGATGCTGATCAGGGCGACGCCCGCGACCAGCGGCGTGGATCGCATGTAAGCCAGACCCGCGCGGTATTGCTGAAAACTTCCCTCTCGGTGTCTCGGCGCCTCTTTATCCG
>Ga0126381_100008589_pt1 | contig 11425 bp, 6 predicted proteins | sample PanSoiMetPlot_28_FD_96465 | JGI IMG/M metagenome (GOLD analysis project Ga0126381, IMG submission 96465) | Tropical forest soil microbial communities from Panama - MetaG Plot_28 | ecosystem: Environmental > Terrestrial > Soil > Tropical forest > Bulk soil | place: Panama | collected 2016-02-17 | reverse complement strand
GCAGATTGTCGCGGTGGTTGCACATCCTCCGGGAATGGATGCGCGGATCTGGAGTCGGGATGAGGAGAGCGAAGGGCCTGGAATCGGCTATGAGGAATTGCTGGCACTCGTGCGCAGAGCCGCTCCGTTTGCGAGATTGAGCCGCGCCCTGTTCGATGGAGTGTTGGATATGCTGACGGGGCGGTATCCGTCTGACGAGTTTGCAGAGTTGCGCCCACGAATTACGTGGGATCGGATGCGGAACTGGCTGACTCCGCGAATGGGCGCGAAACGGATTGCAATTCTGAATGCGGGGACGATTCCGGATCGCGGGATGTATGGGGTGTTTCTGGCGGGGGAGCGTGCGAAGCCGGTGCGAGTGGGCGAGCTGGATGAGGAGATGGTATTCGAGAGCAAGGTGGGCGAGACGTTTGTGCTGGGGGCTTCGGCCTGGAGGATTGAAGAGATCGGGCATGATCGCGTTTTGGTATCGGCGGCTCCGGGGGAGGCGGGGAAGATGCCGTTCTGGCATGGGGACCTGGCAGGACGGCCAATCGAGTTTGGGCGAAGGATCGGCGCATTGGTGAGGGAGGTTCGCGAGGTGCCGCGCGGGGCCGCGATGGCTCGGCTGACGGAGGAGCATGATCTCGATCCGTTGGCCGCAGAGAACGCCCTCAGGTATCTGGTCGATCAGGAGTTGGCGACGAAGATCGTTCCGGATGACAGGAATGTTCTGATTGAGCGAGTGCGCGATGAGCTTGGGTTTTGGAGAGTGTGCGTGCTCACTCCTTTCGGCAGCAGGGTGCATACACCCTGGGCAATGGCGGCGACGGCAAAGATTCGGGAAGACGGTGGTCCGGACGTCGAGACGATGTGGACGGAGGATGGGTTTGTGCTGCGCTTTCCGGACACGGAGGAGCCGCCTTCGATTGAGGGGATCCTCCTCGAGCCGGGTGAGGCGGCGGAACTCGTGTTGCAGCAGCTTGGGGCCACCGCGATGTTTGCGGCAAAGTTTCGCGAGAGTGCGGCGCGCGCCTTGCTGCTGCCGAGACGGAGGGCGGATGGGCGCCGCCCGCTGTGGATGCAAAGGAAGCAGGCGTACGACCTTTTGAGGGTAGCCAGCCGGTATGCGTCGTTTCCGATTCTACTGGAGGCATACCGCGAGTGCCTTCGGGACCTGTTTGATATGCCGGCGCTGATGGAGCTGCTCCGTCTGATCCGAAACAGGGACCTGCAGGTCCACACGGTGGATTCGACGAAGGCGAGTCCGTTTGCTTCGGCGCTGCTGTTTGGATATGTGGCGAACTATTTGTATGACGGCGATGCTCCGTTGGCGGAGAGACGCGCACAGGTGCTGACGATTGATCAAGGTCAGCTGCGGGAGTTGATGGGGGACGCCGATCTTCGGGAGTTGCTGGACGCGGGCGCGATCGAAGAGACAGAGGAGCAACTTCAATGCCGGACGGAGAGCACGAGGGCGCGGTCGATGGATGGTGTGCACGATCTGCTGTTGCGTCTTGGAGACCTGACTTCAACAGAGTTGCAGGCTCGTTCAGCAAACGACGCGGTTGCGCAGACCGTGGCCAGACTGTTGCGAGATGGACGCGTGGTGGAGGTGCGGATCGCGGGAGAGATGAGAGTGATTGCTGTGGAGGATTCGTCACGGTACCGCGAAGCATTGAAGGTGAAGTTGCCTGCGGGGCTGCCTCGTGTGTTTCTGGAGCCGGCTCAGGATGCGCTGGTTGACCTGGTACGGCGATATGCCCGTACGCACGGGCCCTTTACGGCGCAGGAGGTTGGGGAAAGGCTCGGACTGCCCCTGAAGCGCGTTGAAGCGGTGCTGGAGCGACTGGTGCAGATGGGGCGTGTCGTGGAAGGAGGGTTCCGGCCGGGTGGCATTCATCGAGAGTGGTGTGAGGGCGAGGTCTTGCGTACGATCCGGCGAAAGAGCCTGGCGCGGCTGCGCAAGGAAGTGGAGCCGGTGGAGCAGAAAACTCTGGCACGGCTGATTACGCGGTGGCAGGGTGTAGTGCAACCACGGCGAGGCTTGGATGCTTTGCTGGATGCAATTGAAAACCTGCAGGGCGCTCCACTGCCTGCTTCGATCCTAGAGACGGAAATTCTTCCGGCGCGGATCGCGGATTACAAGTCGAGCGACCTGGATATGGTGATTGCGGCGGGCGAGGTGGTCTGGGCTGGGCTGGAGCCATTGGGCGAGCATGATGGGAGGATGGGACTCTACCTGGCGGAGAGGCTGTCTGCGTTGTGGTCTCCGTCTGGATCGGTGCCCCAGATTGCCGAGGGACGTGAGGCTTCAATCGTGAGCTGTCTGAGGGACCGTGGAGCTTCATTCTTTCAGGAGATTCATGACGGGGTCGGAGGCGGGTATCCGGGAGAGACGCTCGATGCGCTTTGGGGTTTGGTGTGGAAGGGAGTCGTGAGGAACGACGGGATGTCCGCGTTGCGGGCCTACTGCGAGCGTCCTGCGACTAGCCGGCAGCCGAAACGAGTTCATCAGCAGGGGCCGGCGTTCCGATCGCGGCGGACCACTCCGCCGAGCGGGCAGGGAAGGTGGGTTCTGAATGCTGTAGCACTTGAAGTCACACGCTCTGCGAGTGAGTGGAGCCATGCTGTAGCACTGCAGATGTTGCAGAGATATGGCGTCGTGTTTCGCGAGACGGCGCACGCTGAGAACCTGCCCGGAGGGTTTTCGGCGGTGTACGACGTACTGAAGGCGATGGAGGAGAACGGGCGAATTCGCCGAGGGTATTTTGCAGCCGACCTGGGAGCGACGCAGTTTGCGTTGCCGGGGGCGGTCGAGATGCTGCGGTCGCTTCGGGTGCAGAGTGAAACGGCACGGCCGGAGATGCTGCAACTGGCGGCGATTGATCCCGCGAATCCTTATGGTGCGCTGCTGCGGTGGCCTGCGGGCGGTGATGCGGCATCCTTGTTGACGCGAAGTGTGGGCGCTCGCGTGGTCCTTTGTGCGGGAGAACTTGTGGCGTACCTGCGAAGAGGGAATCCGAATGCGCAGGTTTTTTTGCCTGAGGACGAACCTCAGCGCGGGCAGGTGGCGCGGGCACTGGCGGAATTCTTTGTCCGACAGGTTCAGGAACGGAGTGAAGGTGGAGATTCGCGAGCCGGGATGTTGATTACTTCGCTGAATGGCGTTGCGGTGCGAGAGCACTCCATGGCGCCGTATCTGTTGGAGGCCGGATTCTCGGCGGCTCCGATGGGATTCAATGTTCGGCGCAAGACAGATTCAGCGATGGAATCTGCGAGGAAGTTTCATTTCGACGAAGATTAACGTCGACTTGATGCGTGCGTTGGGATTGTAGTGCTGCCATGCCGATTCTATTGTCGTGCCTGATTGCGGGAGCAGAATCTGTTGCCACTCAGCGAGCTATTTGCCCGAGCCGACAGCTCCGGAGGTGACGGTGCCGGCGGGCTTGAAGGATCAGGGAGTGACGGCATTTCACAACTTTCTACTGATGGGACCGTACAAGGCGTTTGCTTCCACGGGGAACGGTGGATGGGGAATGGCGTGGGGCCATTCGATCAGGCGATGGCAGACCGAAAGTCGCTCGAAAATTGCCGCAGCTCCGCGCAGGCGTCCGTGCAATGCACCGTTGTGGTGCGGTCGCCGCAGAGAAAGCTACTGCGGTGGAGGTTGTTGTTGCGGCTGTGGTTGCTGTTTCTTGTCGCCACCGCCGAAGATCTTCTGGAACAAGTTCTTCTTCTTAGGCTGCTCGGGTTGCGCATTGTCAGGGCCCGGGTTCTGTCCGGGAGGCGCAGGGGTAACTGGATGAGTTGGTGCGCCTGGCAGCACGGGCGGGGGAGTGGCGGCTTGCGGGTTGGGGTGTTCTCCGACGCCAAAGATCTTCTGGATGAAGTTCTGCGGGCTCTCGGACATCTGTCCGCAGGAGTTGACGGGTGCCGTGCCATCGAGGAAGGCGATGGGCATTGCGTTGTCGGGACAGGTTGAATCGGCGACAAGATCGGTGGCTCTGTCGATGCGAACGACCGTGATGCCTTCTGGCGCAGAGAAGGGCTTGACATCGGAGTACTGCGGAAGCTGGATCGCCCGCTTCATGAACTCAGTCCAGATGGGGGCGGCGGCGTGGGCTCCCTCGATTTTTATGTCGGTGTAGTCGTCGTTTCCGACCCAGACGATGCAGAGGAGGTTTGAAGTGTATCCGGCGAACCATGCATCGTGGCTGGTTCCAGTCTTGCCGGCAGCGGGTGCGGTGAAGCCATGTCCGCGCACTGCTCCCGCTGGGGTGCCGTAGTTGATGGTGCCTTCGAGGAGAGATTGAGTGAGGTAGGCGACACGCGGATCGAGGACCTGCTTGGCTTCGGGGGAGAAGTCCGAGACGATGTCTCCGCTGGGATTTCGGACAGAGGCCAGCATCCACGGGGTAAGGTGCACTCCATTGTTCGCGAAGACTGTGTACGCGCCGGACATGTCGAGCGGCGTAGCATCATAAGCGCCGATCGAGACGGAAGGAGTTCCACGGGCGCTGACGATGCCTGAGGATCGGGCAAGGGCGGCGACGTTCTGGAAGCCGACCATCTCGCCCAGTTGGATCGTCGCGTTGTTGAGGGAGTGAGCTAATGCATAGGCGGCCGTCACGTCGCCGCGAAAGTCACCCCTGAAGTTGTTTGGGGTGTAGGTCTGCCGGCCGTTGTCGAAGGTAAAGGTCGTGGGGACATCACTCAGGTGAGTAAGGGCAGTGAAGACGCCACCGTCGCCGAGGGAGGTGCCGTTGAGGCTGCTGTTGTAGGCCGTTGCGTAGACGAAGGGCTTGAAGATGGAGCCTGTTGGGCGCTTAGCGACAGCGTGATTGAGTTGCGATGTGCCGTAGTTGCGGCCGCCGACGAGAGCAAGAACCTGTCCGGTGTGCGGGTTGAGGGCAATGAGAGCGACCTGCGGGTAGGTGATGGGGGCTGTGCTTTTGCCGTGCTGCTTGCGGACGATCTCGTCGACGTTCTTGATTCCGGATTCCACTGCGGCGGAGGCGATGGCCTGCAGGTCGGGATCGAGCGAGGTGTAGATGCGGAGATCCTGGTGAGCGAGGTCCTGGTCGCCGATGCGCTGGACGAGCTGGTCGTGAACGAGGTCCACGAAGTAGGGTGCTTCGCTGGCGTCAACGTTGGGAGGAGCGAGCCGGAGCGGTTCTGCCTTAGCGTGATTTGCCTCAGACGCGCTGATCGCGCCGGTCTCGACCATGGAGTCGAGGACGACGTTTCGACGCTCGATGGCGCGCTCGGGGTGACGATAGGGGTCGAGTCGGCTGGGACGCTGGATCATTCCGGCGAGTAGCGCGTACTCGGCGGTGCCGAGTTGCTTGAGGTCTTTGCCGAAGAAGGCCTGAGAAGCTTCACCGAAGCCATTGATGTCGTAGCTGCCCCGGTGCCCGAGGTTGATCTCGTTAGCGTACATCTCGAAGATCTGCTGCTTACTAAATCGTGCTTCGAGCTGCAGGGTGATAAGCAACTCGATCATCTTGCGCTTAACGCTCTTTTCCGGGGTGAGGAAGAGGTTTTTGGCGAGCTGCTGGGTGAGGGTAGAACCTCCGCAGCGTCGCCGACCGGTGAGGATATCAGTGACGCCGCACTTAAGGATGCGACCGTAGTTGATGCCGCCGTGCTCGAAAAAGTTGCGGTCTTCGATGGATGTGACAGCCTGGACGAGACGGGGAGGAAGGTCCGCATAAGAGAGCATGCGGCGCTTAGTGCGATTCTTGTCCTCCGAGAGGGCGGTGATGAGTTGCGGTTCGAGCTCGTAGGCGCTGAGTGCGGCGCCGTTTTCCGCGGTGATCTTCTGAACTGTGCCGCCGGTCGTGTCGATAGTGGCGCCATCGGTGGAGTGGTAGCTTTGGGGACCGGGCTTGATGAAGATGTTGTCGCCATTCAGCTGGTAGGTACCGAGTTGCGAGTTGGCGTTGTAGCCTGCGCGGCGCAGGTCGGCGGCGATGGCACTGGCAGTGTATTTCTGGCCGTTGCGGATTTCGCGCGGCGCGGCGTAGATCTGCGAGACGTTGGCGAAGATGTGGCCGGAGGCCAGGCGGTCGTCAACAACCTTCTGGTACTTGTGGTAGTAGTAGCCGAAGACGATCGCAAAAAGGACGAGACCCGCGAGCGCCACCACGATGGCTACGCGAAGAACGCGATGGCGCAGCGTACCGGTTCCTGTAACTTTGCTGGCGGCGTATTTGAGCTTGACGGGCAAACGGACTCTTTCTAATAGACGATTAGATGGTACAAGCGTTCTATTTAGGTTGCAGCGCCGATGATATTTGGGAAGCTACTTTGCTTGCAGCTTCTGTGATATTGACATCCCGGTTGATTTTCAGGAACCGATCGACGAGTTCAACCTTTCCTTCCGCAACTCCACGCCCAACATTGATGCGATACGGGATACCTACGAGATCGGCGTCCTTGAATTTGACTCCGGCACGTTCATCTCGGTCATCCAGAAGGACGTCCAACCGGGCTGCTGAGAGTTCGGCAGCGATCTTTTCGCCGGCGGCCAGGAGATTGGCGTCGCCGATGTTGGTGATGGTGACGACGACCTGGAATGGCGCGATGGCCGGATGAAGAGAAAAGGAGGAGCCGTCGTTTGCAGCAGCGGAGGTTTCGATGGCCGAGGTGAGGATGCGCTCGACGCCGATACCATAGCTTCCCATGATCGGCTTGACCTCTTTGCCGTCGCGGTTGAGGACGGTGGCTCCCATGGATTCGGTGTACTTACGGCCGAGCTTGAAGATGTGGCCGACCTCGACGGCCTTGCCAATGCGGAGCGGAGAGCCGTTGATCGGGCAGGCTTCGCCTTCGTTGACGTTACGAATGTCGGCAGTCAGGGTCACTGCGAAGTCCCTTCCCGGAGTCACATTGCGATAGTGGTAGTCCATTTTGTTTGCGCCTGCTACGAGGTTCTTCCGGCCCTGAAGACCGACGTCCATCACAACGATCGTTCGGATGCCTTCAGGGGGGTTATCGCGAAGCACGCCTTTCAGCTTGTCGAGCTCTTTACCGCTCTTAAGGCCGTTGAGAGAGCCCTCGGTCATCACTTGCTCGATGCCGATGGGACCGAGATAGCCAGCTGGTCCACCGATGTGCAACTCCAGCTCTTCCGGCATCATCGGACGGAGGTCGGTTGTTCCTGCGACTGCATTGAGTTTGGTCTCGTTGACTTCGTGATCACCGCGAAGGAAGGCAACGATCGGGCGCAGCGGAGGGGCTTGGATCACAGACTCCTTTGGGGAAGCACCAATCTTGGATGTCGCTGGCTGCCCCATGAAGGCGACGCATTTGATGTCCTGCGATGCGGCGATGCCGAAGAATTCGGTGACCTCGGCAATCGAGGCCTTTCCTGGCGTGGAGACGAGTTCGGGCGAGCCATCGCCGGTGGGAGCGAGGTCTTCGACCGGGGTTAGTTGGGATGTGGCTTTTTCGAGGTTGGCAGCGTAGCCGGAGGCGCTGGAGGCGATGAGGTCTTCGCCGGCATCGGTGTAGACCATGAACTCCTGCGAGGCGGAGCCTCCCATGGCGCCGGAGTCGGCTTCGACGGCGACAAACTCGAGGCCGCAGCGGGTGAAGATAGCGCGGTAGGCGCAGTCGTGCTTATTATAGCTCTCGTCCAGGCCGGCTTCATCGATATCGAAGGAGTAGGCGTCCTTCATGATGAATTGGCGGACGCGGAGCAGGCCGGATTTGGGGCGCGGTTCGTCGCGGAATTTGGTTTGGATCTGGTACCAAATCTGGGGAAGCTGCTTGTAGCTGCGGAGCTCATTGCGGGCGATGGAGGTCATGACCTCTTCGTGGGTCATGCCGAGGCAGAGATCGGCGCCTTTTCGGTCCTTCAGGCGGAACATGTTATCGCCCATGACGGACCAGCGGCCGGACTCCTCCCAGATCTCACGCGGATTGATGGCGGGCAGCAGGAACTCCTGACCAATCCTGTCCATCTCTTCGCGCACGATGCCGATGATCTTGTTGATCGAACGGTTGCCGAGGAAGAGGTAGCTGTAGATGCCGGCTCCGAGCTGGCGGATGTAGCCGGCTCTGAGAAGGAGCTTGTGGCTGGCGACTTCGGCGTCTGCAGGGGCTTCACGAAGGGTGGGGATAAAGAGTTGCGACCAGCGATGCATGCGTTCTGTGGGACCTTCCGGATCTTTGAGCGAGTCTTTCTATCTTTTGTTTATTCTACCGTTTGGTTGCGTGGAAAGCTTCCGGGCCACCCAAGCTGCGGGCTTGACGAGAACCGGTAACGGCACTTTCTTGGGTGTCCGCGCTGATGAATGATGCAGTCGGGTGGGACGTCGACGATCTCGATGAACTTGGCGCCGGCGAGCTCGAGAGTTCGGCGAGAGGCACTATTTCCGGGGTCGCAGGTGATCCAGAGTGGGTCGAGACCGAGCTGGTGCGCGAGCGGGAGCATCAGGCGTACGGCTCGGGCGGCAGAGTGATGTCCGCGATGTGGTGGGAGAACGCCGTAGCCGATGTGTCCAGCGTAGAGCTCAATGTGAGGCGTTGATCCTATGCTGAGACGAATGTTTCCAAGAACTATATGAGTCTCCAGATGCACCATGCGGAATTGATAGGTGGGCACATGGTGGGCGGGGTGTAGTTCGAACCTGTTGAGCTCAAGTTCGAACTCGTGATTGCTCAGCTTCCCAGGAGATACGGGCATGATGGGTGGTTCGGGCATAGCGCGGACCCATTCAGATGAGTTCGAGCGTCCAGAGGTCGTGGAGATGGAGAACGCCCTCAGCAGTATGGTTCGGTGTAATGACGATGAGCGATGTGATCTTCTTTTCTTCCATCAGGGCGAGCGCTGAGGAGGCGAAGGCATCGGCGCTGATGGTGAGGGGGTGGGGGTTCATGATCTCGGCAGCAGCGTGGTTGAGGGCGCTCCCCCCGTCGCGTTCGAGCAAGCGACGGAGGTCTCCGTCGGAAATCATGCCCAGCAACTTGTTTTCAGGGCTTAAGACGGTTGTCATGCCTAGCTTCTTGCGGGACATCTCATAGATGACTTGCGGCATGGGGGTGTCGGGAGCCACTTGGGGCATTGACTCGCCGGAGTGCATGAGTTCGCGGACTCGGGCGAGGCGCTTGCCGAGGCGTCCGCCAGGGTGGAGTTCGGCGAAGTCTACGGCCTTCCATCCGCGACGACGGCTGACCTCGAGGGCGAGCGCGTCGCCGAGGGCGAGCATCACGGTGGTGGAGGCGGTGGGGGCGAGGTTGTGGGGGCAGGCCTCGGTGCTGACGCTGGTGTCGAGGGTGACGTCGCTGGCCTGGGCTAGAGTAGAGGTGAGACAGCCGCAGAGGGTAATGAGCTTGTCGGCGAGGCGCTTGAGGAGCGGAAGGAGGCGAAGAAGCTCTTCGGTCTCTCCGCTGGCAGAAAGGACCATAACGGTGTCGCCGCGCGCTAGCATGCCGAGGTCGCCGTGCAGGGCGTCGGCGGGATGGAGGTAGTGGGCGGGGGTTCCGGTGGAACGGAGGGTGGCGGCGATCTTACGCGCGATAATGCCGCTCTTTCCGATGCCGGTGACTATGATGCGATTGCGGGTTGCGGTGGCCTGCAGGAGCAGTTCGACAGCCTCGTGGAAGGTGGCAAGCATAGGGCCGTCGAGCCGGCGCGCGAGCTGCTCGAGAGCGGCGGCCTCGATGCGGACGAACTCGGAGGGACCTGCTGGGTCGTTTGGTAGTGTCTGGGGCATGATTCGAACCTTCCCGATGCTAGCAGAGCCTAACTGAAAGTGGCCTAACTCCTTTCCTGTGCAGGACAAACGGTGCGGTTGCTTTTCCGTCTACACTGGTAGAAGGGCGACGAGGGTGCGCCTGCTGGAAGGATGTGGACCGAGATGCGTAAAGCAGTTGTTTTGCTGGTGATGGTGGTGGGAGTCTCGCTGATGCTGTGGGCAGGTTGGCATAACCTGCGCGAACGGAAGCTTTCGATGCAGCGGGCGAATGAGGCTCGTGCAACTCTCATTCCGGATAAGGGCGGTGATGCTGCTCAGGGGCCCGAGTTGGATGGACCAAAGCTCACAGGGAAGGTGGCCCCGGCATTTGTGCTCACGAACCTGGAGGGGAAGAAGGTTTCGCTCGGCGACTATAAGGGGCGACCGGTCCTGGTGAACTTCTGGGCGACGTGGTGCGCTCCATGCAAGCTGGAGATGCCGTGGTTTGAGGAGTTCCGGAAGCAGTATGCATCGCAGGGGTTCGAGATTCTGGGAATTACAGATGATGCGGACGCTGGCAAGGACGTGATCTCGAAGGCGGCGCAGAAGGCGGGTGTTAGCTATCCGATCCTACTGACGGATGGGAAGATTGAGAAGGCCTACGGGGCGACGGACTATCTGCCGATGTCGTTCTATGTGGACCGCAACGGTGTTGTCGTTGAGGAGACTGCGGGGCTGGGAACGAAGGACGAGATCGAGGCGAACATCAAGAAGGCGATTGCTTCGGGCAATAAGACGGTTTCGGCTGGTGGGGAATGAGGGCGATTGCGCTTGCCGGGCTGCTTGCGATCCCCAGTGTGTTGGTTGCTCAGCAGTCGGGCGACCTGAGTACTCCTGTCGCGAAGCCGAAGCAGTATGTGAGTTATGAAGCTGAGGAGCAGGCGGTGAAGGCAGGGAAGCGGAGCGTGGTGGAGATGCGCTTCCGCGTGATGGATGGTTATCACGTGAACTCGCATACTCCGAAGTCGGAGTTGCTGATTCCGACGGCTTTGAAGCTGGATACTGCCGATGGCGTGAAGGCGGAGGCGGTGCAATATCCGGCGGGGACGCAGTACAGCTTCAGCTTCGAGCCCGGGGAGAAGCTGGACGTTTATACCGGCGTGTTCACGGTGAAGGTCCCCGTGACTGTTGCGGCTGGAGCGCATACGCTGATTGGCGCGCTTCGCTACCAGGCGTGTGACAATGCGGCCTGTTATCCGCCGAAGACGCTTCCTGTGCAACTGGTCCTGAATGCCAAGTAGCGAGAGCGGTTCTCCCCAAGCAGTGTCAGAGATTGCTGCGCTCTGCGATGACATGATGGAACGAGACGGCTAAGAGGAGATGAGCAGGACGCAATGGACGAGTTCAGAAGACTGACGACGCTTCCGCCGTATGTGTTCAACATCACCAGTGAGCTGAAGGCGGCAGCCAGGAAGCGCGGCGAAGACATCATCGACTTCGGAATGGGCAATCCGGACGGGGCGACTCCGAAGAACGTCGTCGACAAGCTGATTGAGGCCGCGCAGAAGACCCAGACGCATCGCTACTCGCTGTCGCGCGGAATTCCGCGACTGCGGCGGGCGATCACGAACTGGTACAGGGCGCGGTACAACGTTGAACTCGATCAGGAGACTGAGGCGATTGTTACGATCGGCTCGAAGGAGGGAATCGCACATCTTTGTCTTGCGGTCCTGGGTGATGCGGACACGGTTGCGGTGCCG
>Ga0126381_100008586_pt1 | contig 11428 bp, 9 predicted proteins | sample PanSoiMetPlot_28_FD_96465 | JGI IMG/M metagenome (GOLD analysis project Ga0126381, IMG submission 96465) | Tropical forest soil microbial communities from Panama - MetaG Plot_28 | ecosystem: Environmental > Terrestrial > Soil > Tropical forest > Bulk soil | place: Panama | collected 2016-02-17 | reverse complement strand
TGGAGTTTCCGCGAGAGCTGGTGGCACCGCGTAAGGCGCGCCCGCGCCATGCAGAGGGTCCGCTGCGTGAGGAAGGGCAGGCGCCGGAGAAGTCGCAGCTGCGCATTTTCGAGGTGGATTCAGAGGCAATCAGCCACGAGCCGGTAGCACCAAAAGCGGTAGAGGAGCAGGTGCTCCCTGAGTGGCATTCGATTCGACTGGACGCGCGGCCTTCGGGAGGTTCAGCAACTGCTGCTCCTGAAGAGGCTCGTGCCAGCCGCCGCAGCGCCGATGGTCCGCAGAATGCCGGCAAGACCGGGCCCGGCAAGCCGCCTTCTCGCGGGGCCGGGGAGCCGCGGGGAAGCGGCAATGGTGAGACCAACTCACGCTATTCGTCGTTCGTGGAACTGCCTCTGCAGGTTGCGTCAATGGAAGACAGGATCATGGCGGGGATTGTCGATCTGGCTATGGTGTTGATTGCTTTCCTGCTGTTCGTGCTGGTGTTTGTGGCATGCACGGCGCATCCACCGACAGGAAAGTCGGCCCTCGCATATGCGGCTGTCGCGCTGGTGTCGATCTCTGTGCTCTACCAATGGATCTTCTTTACCTACGCGAACGGCACGCCGGGCATGCGCTATGCCAAGATCGCGCTGTGCACGTTTGAAGATGAAAATCCCGCGCGCAGGGAGATGCAATGGCGGATTGCAGCGCTGTTTCTTTCTGCGATACCGGTGGGACTGGGATTTCTGTGGGCCCTGTTCGACGACGATGGCCTCGGGTGGCACGACCGCATCACGCGGACTTACCAAAGAAGCTACCGATAGGGATCGCGGCTGCGGGGAGAGACAAAATCGGGCCGGTGATCTGGCCCGATGAATCAGGCCTTCTTTGAGGCGAACCGGATCAGGCCAAGTCCGCCAGCTGCTTCGCCGTCAAAAACCGTGAAATAGCCGTTCATGAGGGGAAGACCGAGAATTGTGAACCCTGGATCACCCTCGGATATAGCCACCGCTGCCGCTCCGACTTCCTCTGTGTCGACCTGCCAATAATCGGAGGGAGCGACCTTGAGAGAGACATCTCCGGTGTCGCCCTCGAGTATGAAGGTCAATGCAGGCCAGGCAGCCAGGTTAAGGTCTGCATTGGAGACCGACTTGCCGGAAATCGACTTGGTCAAGAGGGCCTGCTGTTCAGCAGTAAATTTTGACAAAAAGGCGTCCAGCATTTGACGGCTCATACACAGGCTGTTGGTTCCGCTATCGACGATGGAATTGGACGGCGCACCTTTCGGGCCCTGCATACGAGCGGAAATAGGATCGCTAGTGCCGACGACGACGGCTTTGAGGGTCGTGCTATACCAATCGTCGGAGACTACCTTAACGTTTGCAAAGCCCCCCGTATAGAGGTCGGTGCATTCTTCGCCACCGCCTACGACCATCCAGCCCTGGTTCAGGGGATCGTTCAGACCTCCGTTGCCTGCGTGAATGAAGGAACGGTGAGTGAGAAAAGAGATTATGTCAGAGGTTATTCCCTCGCCCGCAAGCTGGGTCAGATATGGCTGGATGTCGCCGTGCTTGCCCGCGCGCACCTGGGTCTCCGAGAATTTGTGAGCCCAGGTGTTCTGCGGCATGGAAAAGGCGTCGTCGAGTGGCGCGTATGCCAGACCAAGAATGCCATCAGAACCGTTGAACATGTTGGGTGAGGCCTGATAGGCGACCGAGGCATTGGCGTCGTTCAAAGCAACCGCTGAATTCCCTTGTCCGACGCTTATCCTGGTCTTGATCACGGCACCGGTCCAGCTGCTGTTGTCGCCATAGGCATCGGTTTGGGCGAGATCTGTAGTCTGATCGCCGCCTGCCAGGTTCGGAGTGTATTTCTTGCCGTCGAGTGCGAGGGCGCTGCTGCCTGTATCCAGGATGACATTCATGGGCTGCTGTTGCGGACCTACAAGGATGCTGGCGGTATAGTCGCCCTCCATGTAGAAATTTGTGATTGGGATTCGAGCCGTCTTTGGCATGGGAAACTACCTCCACAGATTGTTTTGGCTGCAATAGATTTTCCTTGGCAGTGGGCCTCTGCAGACTTCCGGAAGGGTGGCCACTATAACTCGCCGTGTGCCACTAAACAAGGGCTATGTTGATTAAAAAAGTGTGGATTGGTGGGCAGATTTGAAGGAGAGATATCGCGTTCCGATGGCAGCAGTTGTTTTTGTAGTAGCAGCCTTTCACTCGGCGCGGACGGATTCCCCGAGCAGTATTCGCCGCCTCGATGGATCGACCATTTCGATTCGCGATGCGGATGCATTCGTGAAAAAGACGCTTGCGGCGGCGCACGTAACCGGCGCGGAAATCGCCGTTCTTAACGATGGCAGACTGGTCTGGAGCGCGGGGTACGGGCTTCGGCGCAAGAATCCCGACCTGCCGATGGATGCGCAGACGACGATCTGGGCGGCGTCGATCACGAAGAGCGTCTTCGCGACCTATGTGATGCAACTGGTTGGGCGCGGCGAATTCAATCTGGATGAGCCGGTTGCGAAGCAGCTTGCCAAGCCGCTCAACGAATATGAGCCGTATCGCGAAACGGCCTCGGAGCTGGTGGGCGATCCGCAATGGCAACTCGTGACGCCGCGCATGCTGCTCTCACACACCTCGGGTTTAGCGAACTTTGCTTTCATAGAGCCGGACAAGAAGATGCATCTGCACTTCAAGCCGGGAACGCAGTTTCTGTATTCCGGCGAAGGGATCAATGTGGTGCAGTTTGTCATCGAGCAGAAAAAGGGTAAGTCCATCGACGAGTTGATGCAGGAGGCGATATTCGGGCCGCTGGGCATGACACATACCGGGCTCATTTACCGCAAGGAATTTGAGACGAACATTGCCGACCGGTTTGACGCTGATGAGCGCTTTCGCTCGCAAACGCGCCGCTTTCCCGCGCGAGCTGCAGGATCGATGGCAACGTCAGCCGACGATCTTTCGCGATTCGCGGCGGCGCTCCTCGATAACAGGATCATCCGCAAGTCGACCCGCGCAGAGATGATGAGTCCGGTTTTCTATATCCACATGAAGCATGAGTTCGGGCTGCCGGGAGAGAAGGTGCAAGATACAGACACCAGGGAAGCGGATGGCGTCGGGCTGGCGTACGGAGTTGGATGGGGGCTGCTGACGAAGACAAAATTCGGTCCGGCGTTCTTCAAGGAAGGGCACGGAGACGGTGCGCAGAATTACATGATCTGCTTCGAACGGCAGAAGTCTTGCATGATTGTGCTGACGAACAGCGACAATGGCGAACTCGCATTCCGGCCGCTATTCGAGACGATTCTCGGGGATACGGTCACTCCGTGGGAGTGGGAGGGGTATACGCCGGAGTACATCGAGCAGAGCAGGAAACAGCCGTGACCGGAGTCAGCGGGCTGCCTGCTCGGCGGCTGCTCCGGCGCCGATGAGGGCGATCGTCGGGTCTTCCGGGATGACCTCGACGGTGTAATTCTGCAGCGGGCTCATCTTGACCATCTGATACAGGTGCTCGCGGAGGCGCGCGACTTCCACCCGCTTGACGTCGCGGCCGGTGAAATAAAAGCGGCCCGGACCTTCGAGGTAGATCTGGGTCGCGGTGGCCGCAGCCAGTGCCAGGTGATAAAGCTCAACGAAATCCGCGCAGCGTTTGTCGCCCTTGCGCGCGGCGGCGAAGACCTCGTCGGGTTCCAAATCCAGGAAGCGCAGGCGCATGGCCCGGTGTCCGGTGATGCCTTCCAAGTGCCCGCGGCCGCCACAAGCGCAATACTTCTCTTTGGGGTCCAGGGTGACGACGGTGTGTCCACCCTCCCAGGGGCCCTCGGTATAGGGGTAGCGTCCAAAACCGATCCCGTTGCCGATGGTCCAGACACGGACGAGGCGGTCGAGCTGACCGCGGGTTGCGGCCACGCCTGCGGCGACGGCGTCCGCGTCGTTCAGGGCGTTGATCTTATAGTTGAGCCCGCGCGAACTGAGGCCATCCTTTACGGCTTCAGCGATATTGGCGCCCTTGAGCTGGGGAAGGTTGGGTGAGTCCTCGATAACGCCGTTGCGCACGATGCCAGGAACGGCGATACCGGCACATTCGACTCCGCTGCCCGCCGGGGCGAGCGCAGCGATCTGATCGCAGAGGACCTCAGCCAAGGCATCGGCCGGCAACTCGATCAGACCGCCGCTTTCCTCGGGGTCGTGGTCGTGGCCAGGATAGCGTCTCAGTTCGCCGACTACCTTGTGATCTTCGAGGAGGCTGGCCACAACCTTCTCGGTCATGACTACGCCAACGGTCTTTGCCATATCGCCCTTCCTGTCCCCACTTCTGTGTCAGTTTTCGAACCGGGCCAGGCGATTGACGCCGTTAAACGCGGCTGCCTTGTAGCACTCGGCCAGAGTTGGATAGTTGAACACGGTATCGATGAAATAGTCCACGGTGCCTTTAAGAACCATCGCCGCCTGGCCAATGTGGACCAGCTCGGCGGCACCCTCGCCGATGATGTGCACGCCCAGAATCTCCCGCGTCTCGCGATGAAAGATCAGCTTGAGGCGCCCAGTGGTGTCGCCGCGGATCTGCCCGCGCGCAATCTCGCGATAGTACGCTACGCCCACTTCGTACGGCACGTCTTCCTCGGTGAGCTGTTCTTCAGTCTTGCCGATGAATGAGATTTCGGGGATAGTGTAGATGCCGTAGGGGTAGAAGCTGGGATTCGATTGCACCGCATCTTCCCCGAATGCCCGCTCAGCGGCGATACGTCCCTGCTCCATTGAGACAGAGGCGAGGCTGGGAAAGCCGATTACGTCGCCGACGGCATAAATGTGCGGCACCTTGGTTCGGAAATCCTTATCGACGGGAACGCGCCCGCGTGAATCAGCCTCAATGCCGGCTGCCGGCAGATTCAGCTCTCCAACGTTGCCCTGCCGTCCGACGGCATAGAGGAGCGCATCGCCGGATAATTTCTTCTTGCTCTCGAGATTGGCGACCACGGTGCCGTCGGCTAATTCCTCGACGCTCTCCACTTCTTCGTGAAGGCGCATGGTCACGCGGCTGTCGCGCAGGTGATAGCTGAGGGCTTCGACGATTTCCTGATCGGCGAACTCGAGGAGCTTGGGCCGCTTTTCTACCAGTGTGACGCGCACCCCGAGGGCCGCAAACATGCAGGTGTATTCGACGCCGATGACGCCGCCGCCGACCACGATCATCGTCTTCGGCAGGCTTTGCAGCTCAAGGATCTGATCGCTGTTGATGATGGTGCGGCCGTTAATGGGCACTTTAGCGGTGTCGGCGGGTTTGGTTCCCACGGCGATCACGATGTTGTTTGCTTCGAGGGAGTTCGATCCCTGCCTGCTGACCACGCGGATGTGCGTGGGGTCTTCAAAGCTGGCGACGCCGGTGATGACGTCGACGCCGTTGCGCGAGAGCTGGGCGTCAGTAACGTCGATCTCTGTTTTGATGACGTGCTGAATGCGGAAGGCGAGATCGGACATGGTGATCTTTTCCTTCACGCGATAGTTCATGCCGTAGATCGAGCGGTAGTTGTAGCCGGACAGATGGAGGACCGCTTCACGCATTGTTTTGCTGGGAATGGTTCCGGTGTTGATGCACACGCCGCCGACTACATCGCGCATCTCGACCAGGGCCACACGCTTGCCCTTCTTCACCGCGGAAACTGCCGCGCGCTGACCCGAAGGACCCGATCCGATTACGAGCAAATCGTAAATAGCCATGTTTTCCGTTTACTCACTGGAACCGTATCACGCGCCCATCTTAACCCCGCCAGTGTAAGCCCTACGTAAATCTCTGTGTGTCTTATTTCGAAACCGATTTAGGAGGGCATCCCGTTTTCGCGTCTATAGTCGAAAAATGCTTCTATACGCTATCACCGGACGGCGGCTGTTGCCAGGCGACGAGGAGGAGAGGCAGGATCGGCTGGTTTCGCTGGCGAGTGAGTGGGCGAGCGGCGGGGTGGAGTACATCCAGATCCGGGAGAAGGATCTTGCGAAGGACGATCTGCTGGGCTTGGCAAAGAGGATGGTGGACGCGGTGCGGATCGGAGGTCGAGCCACGCGGGTTTTGGTGAATGGGCCGCCGGAGGTGGCGCTGGAGGCTGGGGCTGATGGAGTGCACCTGCCGGGTTCCGCTCTAGCGGATGCGGCGGACGAGGCTCGCGAAGTGTATCGGCGATCCGGGCGGGAGGCGGTTGTGAGCCGGGCTTGCCACTCAGTGGAGGAAGTGCTCGCAGCGCGGGATGCGTCATTGATTGTCTTTGCACCGGTATTCGAAAAGGTGTCCGGGCCGGATTCGGGAGAGATGCGCCAGGGCATGGGGCTCGAAGTGCTTTCCGAGGCTTGCCAGGCTGCAGGATCGGTTCCGGTGGTTGCTCTGGGAGGGGTCACGGCGCAAAACGCCGGAGCATGTGTTGAAGCGGGAGCTTCAGGAGTGGCGGGAATCCGGCTATTTTGGGGGGATGAGTGGCGGGCGTTGCGCTAGGGTGTCAACGGTAAACTCAGATGTGCTTGTGTAAGTCCAGCGACCCATGTCCCACTACAACAGCTTTGTCCGCATTCCGGCGCTGGCGATCCGGCAGAGGGTTCGACCGCTGCCGCGCATCGGCGTCTTCGATGAGGATGTGCTGCGACTGCGGGTGTGGCCGCAGGATATCGACTTCAATCTGCATATGAATAACGCTCGTTATCTCAGCTTCATGGATTACGGGCGAGTGCATCTTTCGGCGGTGACGGGGATTCTGACGCCGACGCTCAATGAGGGTTGGGCACCGCTGGTTGGGTCGCTGTCGATTACCTACCGGCGGTCGCTGGGGCTGTTTGCGGCTTTCACGCTGAGCACGCGCACGCTGTGCTGGGACGAGAAATGGTTCTACATGGAGCAAATATTCCGAGGCCCGTCGGGGCTGGCGGCGATTGCCTGGGTCAAGGGATTGTTCCGGGCGAGGGACCGCAATGTGCCTCCGCAGCGCGTCGTGGATATGATCGTGCCGGGAACGGTTTCTCCGCCGGTACCCAGGGCGCTGGAGGAATGGAACGATCTGACGAAGTGGAAGCTACAGAGCCAGGATCTCGAATAATCTCGCGTGGGCTTCAGCGGCCGGAGTACGATCCTCACATCCGGTTCGCGTGCTGATGCGTATGTTTGTTGAGGCCAGCCCTGCTCCATTGCTAATGGCCGAGAGGTTTGACCATGGCGACGATTGGAGCTTTCTGCTTTCCGGGTACGGGCCACCTGAACCCTTTCACTGCGCTTGCCCGGAGACTGCAGCAGCGCGGACACCGTGTGATCATCTTTGGCATTGCCGATACCGAGGCGCGGGTGCGCGCGGCTGGGGTTGAGTTCCGGCAAGTGGGTGTTGAGGATTATCCTCTCGGTACGCTCAAGCAACTCGATGACAAGCTCAGCAGGTTGAGAGGCCTGGAGACGTTCCGGTTCACGGTCGAACGCGTACGCAACCACGCGCGAATGGTGCTGCGCGATGGTCCGGCGGCAGTGAAAGCTGCTGGCGTAGACGCGATGCTGGTGGATGAGGCGGATATGGCTGGGAGTGTGGCGGAACATCTGGGGCTGCCGTTTGTTTCGATCGCGTGCTTTCCGCCACTGATGTGGAACGATGCTATGCCGCCCTTCCTGTTTGGGTGGGGATTTGGAACAGGGCCGGTTGCGCGGCTGAGAAATCGGCTGGGATTCCGCCTGCTGTCACGGGTTGCCAGGCCGGTTTTCAAGCTGGTGAATGCGCAGCGGCAGGAGTGGGATCTGAAGCCGTGCGCCCGAAGTACGGATGCATTGTCTCCGCTGGCCCAGATTACGCAACTACCCAAAGCGCTCGAATTTCCGGTTGCCGACTGCCCGGCGTGCCTGCACTATGCAGGGCCGCTAGTGGACGGGGCGGTTCGCCAACCGGTTGCATTTCCCTGGGAGAAGCTCGACGGGCGGCCCCTCGTCTATGGCTCGATGGGCACGATCCAGAACGGGTCAGAGCACATCTTCGAGGCAATCGCCGAGGCGTGTTCGACACTCGATTGCCAGTTGGTGCTGTCGATGGGAGGCAGCCGCGAGCCGTCGGAGCTTGGCACGTTGCCCGGCGATCCCATCGTGGTGCGATATGCGCCACAGTTGGAGATCGTGAAGCGCGCAGCCGCTGTGGTGACACATGCCGGATTGAATACCACGCTGGAATCGCTGGCCGAGGGTGTACCGCTGGTGGCTATTCCACAAGGGAACGATCAGCCGGGAGTTGCCGCGCGCATCGCGCATCACAAGGCAGGAGTTGTTGTGCCATTACGGAAGCTCTCGGCAGGGCGACTGCGCAGTGCGATTCATGCGGTGCTGACCAAACCGGAGTACTGCACAGCTGCCCGAAAGATTCAGGCAGCGATGCGCGACGTGGATGCGGTGGGAGCGGCGGCGGATGTGATCGAGGATGCGCTGGAACTGCGCGCGGGGGCTGAAGCTGTGGGGCGGGCCCGCTTTGCTGAAGTCAATCAGCCAGCTTGAAGATGCGGATCTGAACCAGCTTGGCGATGGTAAGGTTCTCGAAGCCCTTGGCCTTCATTCGCTCGATGAACTCGGGGGTGATTTTGAAGATGCGCATCTGGATCAGCTCGTCGATGGTAGGGTGATAACCCATCCCTTGTACCTGCTTGATCTCGGCGGGATTGACGCCCTGGACACGGAGTGCGATCAGCTTGTCTGCTGAAGGCGACGGATATCCGAGTGCTTGAAGGTTGCGGACGTAGTCGGCGTCAACCTTGAAGACGCGCAGGGCGATCAGATTGTCCGCGGTGATATCGGTGACTCCCGCCTTCTGCAGGGAAACGACCCAATCGCGGGTCACGCGGAAGAGCGCGTAAGCCTCGAGCTTATCGGGGTTGATTCCGGTTATCCCGATCTCGCGCATGCGCTCCACGAAGCCTTTGTCGGGCTCGAAGGTGAAAGCGCCGACCAGTTCAGAGGCGTGGACGCTGCCGGAGCAACGGAGCGTGCCCGCCTCAGCTTTCAGGACGGCGTCGAGGTGCGCGCCCTCGCGGTTAAGGTCGGCGAGCGTGATGCCAGTGAAGGCATCCAAAGGCTCGCTCATATTGGAGTTGTGACAATTGTCGCCGCCTTCGCAATTGCCGCGTTCGAGTCTGAGCTCAAGGCCATTTGCAGTGCCTGTCGCGCTGATACGGCAGGAGCCGGTGAGCTCATCGAGCATCTGATCGGCGCGCAGAGATGCCGCCATGAGCACGAGCAGAGCCGCGCTCAACCATGTGCGTTGATGGTTCATTTATTCTTCTCCGAATCGCCAGGCTCGTCATCGAGGATGCCTGAGATGCGCAGGCGCACCAGCTTATCAATGGTGATGGGTTCAAGCCCGTGCCGCTTGGCGGAGGCGATGAAGGCTCCATTGATATTGAAGATCCGGAGCTGCACCATCTGATCGACCGTGACATCGGGCCACTGCTGCTTTGTGGACTTTGCGAACTCGGGGGTGACGCCCTGGATGCGGAGCTCAACGAGTTTCTTTGAGGGAATGTTGCTGAAGCCAGCCGCCTTCATTCCAGCAACGTACTCCGGTGTGATTTTGAAAATGCGGTAGGTGATCAGGTCCTGGTAGCTGACGGGTTCGATGCCCTGTGCTTTGAGTTCCGCGACTTCACCGGGATCGACTCCATGAATTTTCATTGCAATCAGCTCGTCCGCGGTGGGCTTACCGAAGCCAGTTGTCGCCATCTGGTGTGCATATTCGGGAGTGACGCCCTGGATCTTCATTGCCACATATTTGTCGAGATCCACGCTGTAGCCGGCGGCGCGCATCTGGTCAATGTAATCGCCCTTCGACGTACTCTTATCCGCATCGGATGACTGCAACATTGCGTGAGGCGCCGGTGCTGCGACCACCAGCGTCATGGCAGTCGCGTACTTTTCGGCTGCACGCGCGTATTTTTCGAATTTCGGAGCTACTGCTACGTAGTTCGGTGTCGTAATGACGCGCATGGCAGGGGCAGGATATGGAAGCGATGCGACGGAGGGTACTTGCGGAGTCTGGGTCACGACGAACTTTGTCGCGTAGTTCAGGACTAGGTCGTTATGAGCCGATAGGCTAACGCTGGAACTAGAACTGCTGGCGCTGGAGTTGGAACTGCTATTCCGGGCCGTGCCCACGCCCTTGCCGGAGCCGTTGCCAGTACCAGAGCCCTTGCCGGACTTGGCGTTGCTTCCGTCATCGGACGGATTACCCGCAGCTTTGGAGGCGTGCGGCGCGGCGACGACCGTTGCGGCGGCCATTGGCGTCGAGGCCTGCTCCTTCATTGTGGTGTCGATCGGATATAGATCGGCGAAGAGGCGCGGTGCGGAAAGCAGCACGAGCCCCAGCATGGCGCAGACACCGAGCAGCGAGAACGGTGCAACGTCGCGTCTGCCTTTAGGAGTTTCATCAAGGATACGGGCGATGCGGGCGCGGAGGCTGCCGGTCTCGTGTCCGTCGAGCGCCAGCGCAAGACGAAAACGCGAGCTGCGTTCCTCTTCGAGGCATAGAAGCGCGGTGGCGTAGATGAGGGGATCGGAGCAGCATGCAAGAGCCGCGTCATCGCAGCAAAGTTCACGCTGCTGGCGAAGATTGCGGCTCAGCCACCAGACGGCGGGATGGAAGAAGAAGAGCGTCTCGATCATGGTCTGCAGCATGTTCCACAGATAGTCCGCGCGCCGGATGTGGGCCAGTTCGTGGGCGAGGACGACTTCGAGTTGTTCGGGGCTGAGGGACGTAAGCGCGGACGCAGGCAGTAGAACGACCGAGCGCAGGACCCCCATGGCGAGAGGGCTCGAAATGCGCTCGCTAATGCGGAGATTGATTGGACGCCGAATGCCGAAGCGATGAGTAAGACGCGCAAAGCTTTCGCGAGCATAGGTGGGAACTCCAGGCAGGCTGGTCCGGCGCAGGCGCTGGATCAGCCACCATCCGCCCACGGTTCTAAGCGAGAGGCAGAGAACGCCGAGCAGCCACATCGCGTCCAGCCAGGGAATTGCGCCACGCATTTCTTCCTTCAATGAGGTCAGCGCGGCTTCGCGAGCGGCGACGAGGATCGGAGTGCCGGGGTCATATTGGGTCGCGGCGGGTTCGCCAACGCTGGTCAAGGGAGTTGAGCCTCTGAGCGCCGCAGTATCCTGCGCGTCGTACCAGGCATTCTGAGAGGTGCGACCACCGGCGTTGCGTGAGGTCTCCCAGGCCAGCGTGACGCCTGCGGCAACCAGCATGCTGAGCAGCGCAGCAAGAGCCGCTACGTAACGGATATGGCTGGAAGCCTTACTCAGGGCGGCATCAGCGAGGCGGTAGAGCAGCGCGATGGCGGCCGCCTGCCAGCAGAAATGAATGAGGGTCCACCCAAGGGCTGTGATTGCGTAGCTCATTGCTTCTCCCTTTTTTGCCGGATGATCTTTCGGATTTCCTCTAGTTCTTCTT
>Ga0126381_100008585_pt1 | contig 11428 bp, 8 predicted proteins | sample PanSoiMetPlot_28_FD_96465 | JGI IMG/M metagenome (GOLD analysis project Ga0126381, IMG submission 96465) | Tropical forest soil microbial communities from Panama - MetaG Plot_28 | ecosystem: Environmental > Terrestrial > Soil > Tropical forest > Bulk soil | place: Panama | collected 2016-02-17 | reverse complement strand
GGACGCCGTTACGCCTCGGAAGCCGGGCCCTGGATATTCTGATCGCTCTCGTTGAAGGAGCAGGCGAGATTATCCACAAGGACCGGCTGCTTGCCCGCGCTTGGCCCGATACGGTCGTCGACGAAGGAGCCTTGCGTGTCCATGTCGCTGCATTGCGCAGGGCGCTCGGGGACGGCCGCGAGGGCAATCGCTACATCGCCAATATCCCAGGCCGCGGGTACAGTTTCGTTGCCCCTGTAGTCCGCGAGCCAAAAGCGCCGGAACCCGGCCCGCCGGACAGACCGCCGGGGAACAACAAATTGCCCGTGCCGCTCGCCCGTATTGTCGGCCGCGATGACATTATCGGCGCTCTAGCGAAGCAACTGGATCAGCGTCGCCTTGTGAGCATCGTTGGGCCTGGCGGGATCGGCAAAACCACGGTAGCGATAGCCATCGCCGAGACCGTAAGCGCGTCTTATCCGGACGGCGCATCGTTCGTCGGGCTCGCCTCGCTGTCTGATCCCGAGCTGGTGCCGAGCGCCCTCGGGACCGTGCTGGGGATCTCTCTGTCGGGCGCCAACCCGGTATCGGGGCTGGCCGCTTGGCTGCGCGACAAGCAGATGTTGCTCGTGCTCGACAATTGCGAGCACGTCATTGGCGCAGTAGCGCCGCTGGTCGAGGCAGTCCTGAAGGCGGCGCCGCAAGTCCGCATCCTGGTCACCAGCAGAGAGCCGTTGCGCGCCGAGGGAGAATGGTTGCACCGCTTGCCCTCCCTGGCGCTTCCGCCGGACGCGGTCAACCTGTCGGCTGCCGAGGCGCTGACGTATTCGTCCGTTCAGCTGTTCAACGAGCGCGCCACGGCAGCTGCGGAGGGCTTCACGCTCGACGACCCCAGCGTGCCAGCAGTTCTGGAGATTTGCGGCCGGCTCGACGGTGTGCCGTTGGCTCTCGAATTGGCTGCGGCGCGCGTCGACGTATTCAGCGTACGGGAGTTGGCGGCTCACCTCGGCGAGCGGTTTCGGCTTCTGACGAGCGGCCGGCGCACTGCCCTGCCGCGGCATCAGACGCTCGGCGCGGCACTCGACTGGAGCTATCAGCTGCTTTCGGAAGCGGAGCGCGCGGTGTTGCGTCGCCTAGCGGTGTTCACTGGTGATTTCCCGCTGGAAGCCGCGGTTGCGGTGGCAGCCGATATTGCGCCATCCCAGGTCGTCGAGCACATTGGGAACCTCGTCGCCAAATCGCTGGTCGTCGCCGATCTTCGCAGCGACCTCCCGCGCTACCGTCTGCTCGATACCACCCGCGTATACAGTCGCGAAAAGCTCAAAAGCTCCAGCGAATTTCTGCAGGTCGCCCGTCGCCATGCCGAATACTATAGTGGCTCGTTCGCGCGCGCCGAAGCCGATAGCGAGTTGCTCTCTCCAGCCGAGTGGCTGGCCATCTACGGCTGGCACCTCGACAATGTGCGCGCCGGCCTCGATTGGGCATTTTCTCCGGATGGTGAGCCGCAGATCGGCGTGGCGCTGACCGTCGCCGCTGTGCCGCTTTGGGTCCAACTGTCGCTGATGAGTGAGTGCCGTGAGCGGGTCGAGCGGGCGCTCGCCGTTCTCGAAGGTGATGATGCGGTAAGCGCGCGACGACGCATGCAGCTTTCTGCAGCGCTTGGCTGGTCGCTGATGTACGGCGTGGGCCGTGCCCGGGAGACGGGCGCAGCATGGGCCGCCACGCTCGAATTGGCCGAACGGTTCAACGACAAGCAGTATCAGCAGCGTGCCCTCTGGGGCCTATGCATCGATCAATTCAACATCGGGGAGCTTCGTACCGCGCTCGCATACGCCGAACGTTTTGCCGCGCTGGTGGCAGATTCCATGGATGCGATCGATCTGATGATGGCCGACCGCATGCTCGCTACCGCGCTGCATTACTTTGGCGACCAGAAAAACGCCCGCTGTCATATCGAACGCATGCTCGCAAGCTACGCGGCCTTGGCGCAGCAACCCCGGATTGTCCGATTCCAATTCGATCAGCGCGTGACTGCCCACTACTTTCAGGCGCGCATCTTATGGCTGCAGGGGTCGGCCGACGAAGCGAAGCGCGTGGTCGAGCACAACATCGAGGAAGGACGCGCCGTCGGAAACACCTTGTCCATGTGCAGTGTCCTGGGTCAGGGAGCATGCCCGATTGCCTACTTATCGGGCGATCTCGACGCAGCTGAACGCTATGGCGCGATGCTGCTCGAACACGCGGACCGGTACGGACCGCGCATCTGGCGCATCTGGGCGGGCTGCTTTAACGGGTTGGTGATGACGAAGTGCGGCGACATCGCCGGCGGGGTGCGGGCTGTGCGCGGCGGGCTCGAAGCAGCTGGCGATGCGAGATTCCTGCCGCGTTTCCTGCTTCTCCTTGGCGAGCTGGCAATATGTCTCGGTGCCGCCGATGAGGTCGAGGCGGGGCTGATATTGGTCGAGGAGACGCTCGCACGCTGCGAAGCTCGCGACGAACGCTGGTACCTGGCGGAGTTGCTGCGCATCAAAGGCGAGCTTCTCATATTGCAGGGCCTACCAGATGCCGCCAGTGCGAGCGAGGATCTTTTCGGACAAGCCCTCGACGTGGCGCGCCGGCAAGGCGCTCTGTCATGGGAATTGCGGGCGGCAACAAGTCTTGCACGGCTGCGGAGAGATCAACAGCGAGTCGCCGAGGCGAGAAAACTGCTCGGATCGGTTTACGAACGCTTTACCGAAGGTTTCGCGACGGCAGACCTGCAGTCGGCGAGACGACTGTTGGGGCAATTGTCATAGACCGACCGCAGGCGGGCGCGCAGTTCACGGCTCGACCAGCGCGGCAATCACCGCATTGGTCGTCAGAATAGCGTGCGCGAAGGTTGGCCCGTCGATTTCGTGCGCGGCATGCATCGCCTCGGCGCTGAATGCGGCCGTCGCGTCCCGCACCAATGTCACGTGATAGCCCAGTTCTGCGCCGCAACGGGCGGTCCCCTCGACGCAGGTGTTCGCCAGCACTCCCGCGACGATGATCTTGTCGATGCTGCGTTGCTTGAGCTGGAAGTCTAGATCGGTATTGGCAAATCCGTTCTGACCCCAATGCTGCTGGATCACGACGTCGCTCGGCTGGGGCACGAGCTCGGGATGCCAGTCGCCGCCCCACATGCCTTCGCCAAAGACGGCTTCGCGATCGGTCGAGGTCTGCCAAGGGCCGGGATGACGCCATCCGTCATAATTGCCTTCGCGCCACTGCCGGTGCGGTACATAGAACACGACGACACCTGCGCGGCGTGCCGCCTCGACGAGTGCGCATAGATGCGCCAGCAGGTTGACAGCCTCGGCGACTGCCTTGGCTTGCGGCCACAGCTTGCCTCCGTCGCTCAGCAAGTCGTTGTACGGATCGACGAGCAGCAGACCCGTCCGATTCGCAACATAATCACTCAGCGCCAAGACCTTCTCCCGAGCTTGTGTTTGAGGCCGCAGCCCGTCCCCGAATTCCTACGAGCCGCGGCTGAGGAACACCTCTGCTGGTCCGAGGTTCTTGGAATCGATAAGCGTGCCGTCGTGGTCGCAATGGTGCTCCTGATAGGCTCTTCGGTGCTTGCGGCTCGTGCGGCACCCAACGCGAAATCGCAGACCGAAGGTATCGTTGTCGTTTCGGCTTGGTCCGGCGCGGATGATGCGGCGGTCCCGCGGTCGCCCGCAAATTAAGAGTTGTGAATCTCTGTGACGCGCCTTCAAAGCAGATGCCGGTTGGTCCACGCAGCCGCTGGCATCGGCACCGACCGCGGCGCCGGTCCCGGCCGGCCCTTTCAGCGGGCCGCGCGTAGCATCGGGAAGAGAGGTGGCGACGCTTCCACTTGGCCGGATCGACCCCGATCAACGGCAGGTACCAGTGAGCCTCGGTCGCATGATAGCGTGCCGTTTCTTACGGAAGGGGGCCGAGCTCAGCTTCGCGCCCTTCCGTAAGCTCGGCTCAAACTCCGCGTGATCCGGATCGATACCGGGCGGCAACCGGAGCGCGGCCCCCGCCAAGCTGCTGGCATGGTATGCGGTGCCGTGCCCAAAAGCCGTGTCGCCAAGCGCACGCACGAGGATCGGGAAAGGGTGAGATGCTGCCGTGGGTCTGGGTACGTCCAACGTGCCACCGGATCGGCGCTGAAGGCGAGTACAATGACGGCGACGGCTCGCTCACGATCTGCCGACGCGACGGCGATCACTGCCCGGGGTCGGAGTTGGTTCCACAAGGCCGTTTCCTTTGAGGTTGCCGCGCAAACGGCTGCTAATCAGTCCCGTTCATCGAGGCATCGAGGCCAAAGTGAGCCGCCGTTTCGATGCAACGAGCCTGAACGACGCATTGCCGAGGATCGCGTTGCGAACGGCCTTTCTCTGGCGTCTTTGCAGCGCTATAGTGGCGCATGCGCGGTTCGAGCCAGACGCACCGCTTTCGGGTGAGCCGGGGAGCTTCAATCGGTGAACTGAACTGATATTGCTCAGCGCTCGATCGCCTAAGCCGCTCACCACTCCATTCAGTTACCGACGATCCCAAAGCTGCCACCTTAGCCCCTCGGCTCGAAGACGCACTCCTACCTTGGAAAGAACATAGAGACAGCCATAAGCGAGCTGCAAGCGCCTGAGCGGGGATAGCGGCTTTGGAGTTTCATAGAAGTCCCCCGCCAGAATCGCGAGCAGTCCGTTACGTGTATTGAAAACGTCGAACCTAGACATGAATATGTCGCGCAGCAGAGGCGTATTTGTCCGGTAAATCAGCCAGGACAGAGAGTTCAGTCCGCAGCGGACGCGACGTTCGTATTTGCGCATCAGCCGGCGGCCCAAGCAATTGTCATCGAGCCACGCATGAACCACGTCGGCGCCAACCGCACCACCGCTCATTGCCATCATGACGCCGCTCGAAAACAATGGATCGATAAAGGCAGCGGCATCGCCGATCAAGATATATCCGTCGCCCCCGTAACGTTGTGAAGCATATGAATAGTTGCCTGTTGCGACCAATGGGCCGATCGGTTCGGCATCGACCATCCGCTCCGCAACACTGGAGCTTGCCGCTATGGCGCGTGCAAAGAAGCTGTCGAGATCCTCCGTTCTGCTCTTGAAGAAAGAACGAGTGCCGACCAGGCCGACACTCATGACGTCATCGGGCAATGGGATCATCCAAAACCACCCATGCCGAAACAAATGCATGGTGATCATCCCCTCCGCGCTGCCGTTTCGGCGGGGCACATTGCGAAAGTGTCCGAACACGGCGGTCGTGTTGTTGCGCTTGTCCACCCGTTTGAGCCCGAGGCGTCTGAGGAGCAAGGTGTCTCGGCCCGAAGCGTCGACAAGAAAGCGCGGGAACCAGACGGCAAGCGCGCCATCGGAACCGGTCGCCATTACCCTGGAGCATCCCTCAGCATTGATCCCGATATCGGTCACGCGCGTGCCTTCGAGCACAGTTGCGCCAAGCCGGCGGCTGTTGTCGAGCAGCAGCTTGTCGAAATCGGCACGTCTAACGTGATAACTGTGACCGATGCTGAGATACGGATTCTGGTCAAAGCGGAATGTCGCCGCTCGAGCGTGTTCGTCCGAGATAACCTCCGCACCGGGCTTGTATACGCCGATCCGCTCGACCTCATCGGCAACACCGAGCCGCTCAAATAGAGGGAGATTGAGCGGCAATAGCGATTCCCCGATGTGGAAGCGGGGGAATTGATCCTTTTCAAGCACGACGACGTGCCTGCCCTTCTGCGCCAGCAGCCCGGCGATGGTCGATCCAGCAGGACCGCCGCCGATAACGAGAACATCGCATTCTCGGCGATCTTGCATCTCTAAGTTCGTGACGGCGCCCGAAAGAAGAGTGTCAGCACGGAAAGCGCCACCAGCCCCCCGATCAATAGCCAAGCATCATTGAAGGCGGCGACGAGCCCGGCGCGCTGGACGAGCGGCGCCACGAAGGCGCGCGTCGCCGCATCGACCTCGCCGATCGGCACGCCGGTGAAATGCTCCGTCGGCAGACCGACCAGACGGGCCGCCGACGCATCGCCGGCCAGGAGACGCGCTACGATTGCCGAGACGTGGGCGGGCGTACGCTGTTCGAGAACGGTGTCGATCAGTGCCAGCCCAATCGCCCCGCCGAGATTGCGCATCAGGTTGAACAAACCGCTCGCGTTGGGAATATGGGCTGGGTCGAGCCCGCTCAATGCCAGCGCGGTGGACGGTAACAGGCAGAGCATGATGGCAGAACCGCGGGCCAGCTGCTGCCAGAACAATCCCCAGAAATCCGTCTCGAAGGTCATGAAGCCGTTGCCCACCAGGCCCATGGAGAGCAAGCCATAACCTGCGGCGACGAGCAACCCGGGCGCGACGCGCCTTTCGAGAACGGTTGCGATCGGCGCCACCACGAGCTGGGCCACACCGGTCACCATCATTATCTCGCCGATCGCCAGAGCATCGTAATTGCGGATCAGGCCGAGATACACCGGCAACAGATAGGTTGCCCCGTAGAGGCCGACACCAAGAGCAAAGCTGAAGCAGCACCCGATCGCAAAATTGCGATCGCGGAACACCGACAGCTCGATCAGCGGCGCCGGAAGACGTAACGAGCGCCAGATCAGGCAACCGCCGCAGAAAATGCAAATCCCCGCCAGCAGCAGTGCTTCGCTGCTGACCCAGCCACGGTGCGGCGCTTCCTTCAGAACCAGTTGCAAACTACTGAGAAAGACGGCAAGCAACGGCAGAGCGAGCAGATCGACTGAGCCGAGGCGGCGCCAGTCGGGGCGATCGATGTCCACGGTACACGCAACCAACAGGGCGACGATGATCCCTGGCGGCACGTTGATCAGAAACAGCCAATGCCACGAATAGCGGTCCGTGATGAAGCCGCCGACGGCTGGTCCGAGAGTTGGCGCCAGCATCGCCAACAAACCTGCGACGAGCGTTGCCCGGCTACGACCTAGGTCTTCGAACATCAGAAAAATCGCCGAGAAGACGAGTGGGATCAGAGCACCGCCGCAGAAACCCTGCAGTACCCGTGCCGGGATCAGCGATGAAAAACTGTTGGATGCGGCGCAGGCCAGACTGGCAACAGTGAAGCCGCAGACACAGGCGAGAAAGGCGCCGCGCGTCGACATGACGCGCGTCAGCCAGCCGCTCAGCGGGATTGCCACGATCTCTGCTATCAAATACGCGGTCTGGACCCAGCTCAATTGATTCAGTGCGATGCCGAGGCCGGCTTGAATATCCGGCAGCGAGCTCGCAACGATCTGAATGTCGAGGATCGCCATGAACATCCCGATGCTCATGGCGGTAAACCCAACCCACGCCTTGATCTTGCTGGAGCCTCCCGTTGTAGAAATTGAATTCACAATCGGGATGTTCGCGTTCCGGTTTACGAAAAGCGGCGCGGCGCCAAAACGCGATCCTCGATCCGAATGCGCCGAGCGATCAGAAGCAGGTTGAGCGCGGAGAATGTCGCCGCGATCGCAACAGCACCAAAAGCGAGGGGCAGCACCGCGATTTCTGCAACCACCAGCAAGTAATTTGGGTGCCGGAAATAGCGATATGGCCCGGTTCGCACGAGCGGTGCGTCAGGCAAGGTGACGATGCGCGTTGTCCAATAACCACCCAGGCTCGCGATTACCCAGATGCGGCCCAGCTGGAGCAGAGCAAATACACTTATCAGCGGCCAGTCCGGCGGTGTTGCGGCCGGCACGAATGCCGCAAGGCTCGTGAGCCAACTCGCGTGCAAGAGCACGTAAAAAGGGTAAGCTCCTGCGTCTGCCTCGATAGCGCCCCGCCGGCGCAGCCGGGCAGTATTCCTCGACGCATGGTTCAACTCGACGAGACGCTGCAATGCCACCACAGTGAGTGTCCAGTAGAGCGCGGTCACCGATTGTCGAGAACGAGGAAGCCTGCGGTAAAGCCCGGCCCCAGAGCATTCATCAGGGCGCGCTCCCAACTCGCCCCGGTGGCGCGCGCCTTGCTGAGTATTCGCTCGAGCACGAACATTACCGTCGAAGCCGACATGTTGCCATAGTCGCGCAATACTGCCCGTGCTTCAACCAGAGCGCCTTGCCTCAGCCCGAAGGCGTGCTCGAGCGCCTCGATCACCTTGGCGCCGCCCGGGTGGCACACGAAATGGTCGATCTCGTCGATCGCGAGTCCATCACGAGCGAGGAATTGCGAAGCGGCATCTCGGAGTTGGGTCGTGACAAGAGCTGGAATGTCGCGGGAAAAGATCGCTCTGAGCCCGTCATCTGCGACTTCCCAGCCCATAATGTCGAGACTACCAGGCCATGTATATTCACCGGCAGCGACCATGGCGGGCCCTTCTCCGTCGGTTGATAGTAACGCGGCCGCGGCTCCGTCGCCGAACAGCGCCGTAGCGACGATATTGCTCTTGGACCAATCGTCGCGTCGGAAGGACAAGGCGCACAATTCTACGACGAGGAAAAGCACCATCTTGCCAGGCGCGACCACTGCCTGGCTGGCGGCGCGGGCAAGACCGAGGACGCCGCCGGCACAGCCGAGTCCAAAAATCGGCAGTCGCCGCACCGTTCTCTGGAGACCCATTCGTTCCATCAACAGCGCATCGAGGCTCGGGGTGGCGATCCCTGTGGTCGAAACGACCACAATGCTGTCGATATCATGCTTTTGGCAACCGATTAGATGGAGCACCTGCCGGGTTGCCGCCTCGAGCAGATCAACCGCGGAATCGAGATAAATACGGTTGCGCTCGGGCCAGCCGTGCGCGCGATCATACCATTCGATCGGCACGCAGGAGTATCTCCGGTGGATACCGGTGTTCAGGAATACCGGTAGAAGGCGATCGAGGTCCGGTGAGCGCCCAAACAAGAGCTTGACGCGTTCGACCACGTCATTCTGGTCGAGGGGATATGGTGGCACCGCGGTTGCGACGGCGAGAAGACGCGGGACAGCGCGCATGAACTTACGTCTCCGACTTCCTGAAGGAGATCATTCGAGACATAGCACACGCTCAATCCGACCAGGCAAGCCTGTCCGCGCCGGATTTTGCGAGCCGCGCCGACGCCCAACCCAGCGCAAGCCAACCATCACCTTGTTAGCTTGAACACCAAAGCAATTGTGGCTGCGACAACGCGGGCCACGACGTCCGTGTCGACCGTGTGCGGGCCAGCGCTCCTGTGGCAGGTGGAACAGCAGATTGCTGCGCACCAAGGTGACGCAACGTCCGCCGGCGCGGACGAGTTCAGCCTCGGTCAGCTGGCGCAGATCGTGGCTCGCCGAGCGCAACGAGGGCTTGCCGTCGGCGGCACCGATGTTAGCGCCGAAATGTATCCAGGTCGCACCCCCTTCAGAAATCGGGCGTTCCCATCCAGGTCGGCGGGTCAAGAATCGTCGAGACCGAGATGACCGAGCTCATGACCGCTATCGGCGGTGAAGATCACGTTGCAGGCCGCCGGGGCCGCGATCAGCGCACACAATGATTCGAGCCAGCATACGAGGCCACCGCCCCGCTCGGCGGTCGACCGCCACCACGAGCTGTGCGGCGTCATAATGACGACTGGCCGAAGGGAGCGCCGCGATCCAGTTCCAGCTGTCTCGGCGGTTACTTCGGCACCTAGGCTGGCCGCCCCATGCGCGAGCCAGAGGGCGCCCGCCTCGTGGACGGTTGTCCCGGTACGCTGAACGCCTTGCGAATCCCACGCGGTCAGCCACGAATCGCACGCGCTTTAGCCTCGTCAGAAGCCGGGAGAGACAGTCTCATGCATCCTCCAGAACAGGAGGACCCATCGTTTGTTGCGGTCTGCTGATGATATCAGCAGAAGCCAAAGGTAGGGCACTTCCGCAAGTTCTTCGGGTCAATGGGTTTGGTTTAGCAGATTTGACTTGGCACAACGCGCGCGCGGCAACACATAACAGTCAAAGAATGCCGAGGAGGCGTCGATGCGCAAGGAAACCAAAAGCGCGGCCTCGTCCAGGATCGGCAAAGCGCTGGCCGCACTGTTGCTGACCACGGCTCTCCTCCAGTCGGGTTCCGCTCGCGGAGGATCGCATAGCGGAAATGGATTTCAGGGTGGCGGCGGGTTCCACGGCGGATTTCATGGCGGCGGTAGAGTACAAAACGGCGGGGGGTTTCACGGCAGCGGGTTCCACGGTGGGATTGGCGGATTTCACGGCGGAGGTTTTCACCGCCATGGCTTCCGCGGCCGCGTCGGCGTGGTTATTGCGCCAGCCATCGGTGGCACCTGGTTGGGCGCCGGACTGGGTTGGCCTTATTACTCTTACCCAGACGAGAGCTACTACGGCTACGGACCTTATAGCCAGTACTGGTACTGCGCCAACCCCGAAGGATTTTACCCGTACATACAGCAGTGCAACACCGGTTGGCAAACAGTTCCCGCCAACTAATGTAGCTACCATATTGGTCGGGCTCTGAAGCCAACCCAATGACGCAGGCGGGATATCGTGTGCACAGTATGAGATCGTTCCAGTAGCACCCGCTCTGCCAGCGTGCGCTTGCCCCACATAACGTCACACCTCCGCCGTCGAATATCTCGCGGGCGGGGATAGCGGCTGGCTCGCGACGGCAATGACGCGATCGCTTTTCTACCGATTACGATATGGCTTCCCTCGCTAGATCCGTGCCGACTTCCACTACAGCCTCCTTCGCCAGATCGCTACCAAGCTCCTCAATGGCTTCCCTCGCCAGATCGCCGACACCGCGCGTCATGCTATCGTATAGCTTCGTCGCCTCGCGGTATCCCACGATGCTGGCTTTGACAGCGGCTTTAGCTAGGGGGCGCAGCAACGGAGTCACGAGCGGCAATCCGATTAGCGCCACCGCCCCGATGGCCAATCCGGCGACGACGTTTCCGCCATCCAGAACATGATCGAAGAGCGCCATGGGTTTACCTCCTGTCATCATCAAATAAACCACCTGGCAGGTGTCGCTACCGAGCAAGCAGTCGCGGGCCGGGGAGCGATACTGGTCGAAATGCCGCGCCGTTACCCGCAATGTAACACCCCAATTCGGCCTCGCATTGATCGAGGCTGCGGCGTCGAGCTAATCGGTCGCGCGGCGTCCGACCACGACAGCCGGCCAGGTTTGACAATTTACAGCATACGCCTTTGTGTTGCCGGCAAAACCGGCATTCACATAGCCATATCTATTTGAAAACATGATTTAATTCATATAGGCCTACCGGTTCGTACCAAGATCTGAACCATGTCCGTCGGCGGATGACATACGTGGACATTTTCGCGCCTTGACTGACGAACGCCGCGGCACTAGATGCAGACCCGGCGCCCGCGGCACCTAAAAGACGCTGCGGGGCGCCCCGACTCGGTCGCCAGGTTTTTGGGTTCCTGGCACTCAGTCGATATCGTGAGCCGCGGCAAGGAAAACCCCCCTTCACGGGGAAGGTCTGTGCCGCGAGCCATCTAGCCGTGGCCGGTCATCCCCCAACAGAGGG
>Ga0126381_100008583_pt1 | contig 11430 bp, 8 predicted proteins | sample PanSoiMetPlot_28_FD_96465 | JGI IMG/M metagenome (GOLD analysis project Ga0126381, IMG submission 96465) | Tropical forest soil microbial communities from Panama - MetaG Plot_28 | ecosystem: Environmental > Terrestrial > Soil > Tropical forest > Bulk soil | place: Panama | collected 2016-02-17 | reverse complement strand
GTTCTCTTCCTCCAGGACCTTCAGCACGCCCACGTGCGCAATGCCACGCGCGAATCCGCCTCCCAGCGCAATTCCCAGAGTCAATCGCCGCTGTGGGAAAACTGGCGGCGGCAAAATTGCTTGATGTCGAAGTTCTCTCGAAAAAGCGCGTACCGTGCGGACCAACCGACTTACGTTCACCACGAGCCTCACTTATATTGGACAGCCCCACAACCTCAGGAGATTCAGCCTGCAGCGCAGCTACTCTCCCCCTCACCCGTCTTCCGCGGATCATGACCGATCGCGCCGGCAACGGCAAGTATCATTCCAACCACCGCGATGGGAATTTAATCGCATATTCACCCCACCGTTTAGCGCCGACAACATGGTAAGGCTTCATTCGTCGTTCCGTAGGTCTCCCCAGTATCTTCGATTGACTTCTTATCCATGGGTTCCATCGACGTAGCCCACGGCACACTCTCTATCCCCTACCACTATTTATAATCCCGCCCATGGGTTCCACCTCCGCGCCATCTTTTGACAAGATCCTCCGCATTCACTGCGTGAAGGTCTTCGTCCACGAGCAGGACCAGGCCTTGCGCTTCTATCTCGACCAGCTCGGCTTCCGCCTGGTCGCCGACACCGTTCTGCAATCGGGTGAAAGATGGCTGGCGGTCGCTCCCCCAGACGGTGAAGCCGTCATCGCCCTCATCGCACCGGAACCGGATTCCAAGCAGTACGCGCTGATCGGCCGCCCCACCGAGGTTGTTTTCGTCACCGACGACGTCATCGCCAAATACCGCGAATGGTCGAGTCGCGGCGTGAAGTTCCTGTCCGTCCCCAAGCTCCGCCGCATCAAGTCCGCGAGCAGTGGCCCGATCGTCAAAGGCAACGAATCGCCCGTCTGGGGTGGAGTCTTTACCAGTTTCAAAGACCTCGACGGCAACTCGTTCGCGCTGGTCAGCTTTGACGAGGTCACCCACGCCATCGAGGCACAGCGCCGTGCCATCGCCGAAAAGGCGGAGGCCGAGCGCCGCGGCGCCCAGGAACTTGAGATCGCTAAGAGAGTACAAGCTCGGCTCTTTCCGCAGCATCTGCCTACTCTAAAAACCCTGGATTACGCCGGAAGGTGCTTACAAGCCCTCCAGGTCGGCGGAGACTATTACGATTTCCTCGCTCTCGGCCGCGACCGCTTGGGCCTGGTCATCGGCGACATCTCCGGCAAGGGTATCGCCGCCGCGCTTCTCATGGCGAACCTTCAGGCCAATCTCCGCAGCCAGTGCGCCATGGCCATCGATGAGCCCGAGCGTCTGCTCTGCTCCATCAACCGGCTCTTCTGCGAAAACACGCCCGAGGGCGCCTACGCTACCTTCTTCTTCTCGGAATACGACGACCAGGCGGGCCACCTGCGTTACGCCAACTGCGGACACCTCGCGGCGCTCGTACTACGCAGCGATGACCGTGTCGAACGACTCGATTCCACCGCGACGGTCCTCGGGCTCTTCAAGGAATGGGAATGCTCGGTTGTGGAAACCACCCTCTACGCCGGCGACACTCTGGCGCTATATACCGACGGCGTCACCGAGGCTTCCGACGGCACCGGCGAAGAGTTTGGCGAGGAACGCCTCGTCGACTGCTTGCAACGTCACCGCCATTTGCCGTCGCACCTGCGCGTCGAAGCCGTCATCGAAGACGTCCGCCGTCACAGCCCGCACGCGCAGCAGGACGACATCACCCTCATCGTCGCCAAGTGTCACTCCGGCAAGCCGCAGAACCAGCTCGGCCTGCCGTACGACGCCCGAGCTTAATCGTTTACCAAAACGATTCCGGCTTTGGATTGTGTGAGACTTCTGCTGACTTGGCCGGTTCCACCTCACTACTTGCTGTTGGCGATAGATGTCAGTCGACATCACCGATGATTCACCATGCTAGGAAGCAGACTCGGCCCGTCCAGTCCCACTTCCCCGCAGCGTTCAAAGGCGCAGCAAAGCTAGCACCAATTCCCCATGGCGGAGGGCAAAATGGTCTTCTCGTCAACCAAGATCACACCACCACGCTCGCGACCCGATTCTGCCGCGATCTTAAGCAGCGGCGGAATGTCCTGCGGTCGTCAGTGACCAGCGTCAAACCGAGGCGAGCGGCTTGCAGGTGGAATCGTCTTCGCCAAAGAACCGGCCGTTCTCCCAATTCCGCCATTGCGTGCACGACGAGATAACGCTTGCGCCGGCGCAGACCGTCCAGAAGAGAAGCTTGAACATCTTAGCGTCTGCGCGCCCTGGCAGGGGGAACTCGATCGCCTGCGGCAGCATCCGCCTGTCTAGGTTTACCGCTTCGTTTTGGGCAATGGCGTCGCGAATCTCCTCCGGGAATGCTTGCGCACAAGGGAGAGGTGTCAGGACTTTGGCCCGTGGCCGGCGTAATTGTTCGGCAACCGAAGACGTATCGCCCCGATAGCTGGGAACCAGCAGCATGACCTCCCAGAGGGCAAGCCTACTGCCCAGTACGTACGCTTGTCGTCCAACGGGAGACTCGCGGAAATCGAGAAAGGCAAATTGTGTTCGCCTCAGTCCCTCCTCCACCAGCCACCTAATCCGCATGTGCTTAGGTGTTGCTTTCAATTTCCCCACACCTCCGGTCGGCACGCCTCCCGAGCTCACTCCTGCCGCCGCAGGGCATCCATCGGATCGACCTTCGAAGCCCGGTACGCCGGCAGATAACAAGCTGCGAGCACAATCGCTGCCAGCACCACCGGCGCCAGCACAAGGATTCCCGGGTCTCGTGGTCGAACCTCGTGCAGAACGCTTGCCAGCAACTTGCTCACCGCGAAGGCTGCAATCAACCCAACGGCTAGCCCAATGACCGCAAGGCGCATGCCTTGTTTCAGGGTTATGGCGAGCACGCCGCCACGGGTTGCGCCCAGCGACATGCGAATGCCGATTTCCCGCGAACGTTGGGTCACGAGATAGGACAAGACGCCGTAAATCCCTATGCCTGCAAGAACGATTGCCAGTCCGCCAAAGATCCCTAATAGTCCCGCCAGAAATTGTTGCCCGCTGGCATGCTCAGCGACGATCTCGTTCATAGTGCGCACCCGAAACAATGGCAAGCCGGGATCAACCTGGGCGAGTACCCGGCGGACTTCTGGAGCGACGTTGAAGTTGGTCGAGGGACTATGCGCCACGATCATCAACCAGGGCTGGCCGTTGAAAACATCGTAGGCTTCAGGAACAGGGGCGTGCGTCATGTACTGCTTCACGTCGCCTGCTACTGCGATCACCTGCCGCCATGGCCCGTTTTGTTCGCTGAACGAGAACATTTGGCCGATCGGATCTTGTTTCGGCCAGAAGTACTTGGCCATCGCCAGGTTGATGATGACGGGATACATCATTGCGTTGGTCTGCTCGGGCGGGAGCTTGAGGTGCGCCTCGGAAGCTTCCTGTTGGCGCTGATCGAGCGCAAGAGAAACGGCTGCGTCCTGGGGCGTGAAATCGCGTCCTTGCAGAATAGGGATGCCCATCGCGCGGAAGTAACCCGGCGAAATGTTATGGTTCTCGACCAGCGGACCGCTCATCGCCTGAGAAGGGCGCCCTCGGACCGTCACGAAACTGTTACTGCCACCTTCCAGCGGCACCTTGTCGCTGATGCTTACTGAGTCCACTCCGGGAATGTTCTGCAACTTTGCCAGCACTGACTCGGAGAAGTTGAAACGCTCAGCTTGGTGTGGGTATTTGGCTTCAGGCAAAGCGATGGCGCCGGTCCAGACACCGCCCGCCCGCACCCCTACGCCGGTATTGCGCAGCCGCAGGAAGTCCTTGAGCAGCAGTGTGGCGGAGATCAGGAGCAAAAGCGAGAGTCCGACTTCAGCAATGACCAGTCCGTCGCGCATGAATCCGTGATGCCGCGCCGTAGTGCCGGAGCTGCCGGCGCCGCTCTTCAATGCTTCGTAGAGTTCGGGACGCGCACTCTGCAAAGCGGGAAAAAGTCCGAATGCCAGGCCGGTGAGGACAGCCACCGCGAAGGTAAACGTAAGCACCGGGAGATTGATTTCGATCGCGTTGGCCTGGGGTAGTCCGGCGTGCTTGAGCGTAGTAATGACGTGCACTCCGACCCACGCGAGAAGAAGCCCAAGCGAGCCCCCGGCAACGCCGAGCAGAGAGCTCTCCGCTAGCAACTGTCTGATCAGCCGCCCGCGGCTTGCGCCCAGCGCGCCGCGGATCGCCATCTCCTTCTGGCGCACAACCGCCCGCGACAGCAATAGATTAGCAACGTTGGCGCAGGCAATCAGCAGCACGAGAACGACTGCGCCCAGCATCATCAGCAGCGAAGCCCGCGACTCGCCGACAACGTCTTCGTGCATCCCCACCAACGATGCTCCTACCTTGTGATTCGAGTCCGGATACTGCTTTTCGAGCTGCCCTGCGATCAGCGTCATCTCGGCTTGCGCCTGTTCTAGGGTCACTCCTGGCTTCAGGCGCCCAATGGCATTGAGCCAGTGCGTTCCCCGGCGACCCAGCGACTTGGTGTCCATGTCCTGTGGGCTCCACAGTTGCGAGTCGGATGGGAACTGGAAGCCCGCCGGCATCACGCCGATCACGTCGTATTTGCGGTCGTTGAGCTCGATCTGCTTGCTGACGATCTTAGGGTCACCGTCGAATTTGTTCTGCCACAAACCGTAGCCAAGAATGACCACGCGGTCGCGGCCGGGTTCGTCTTCACCGGCGGCGAAGGTGCGTCCCATAAGAGGGCGCGCACCAAGCAGTGAGAAAAAGTTGGCCTCAACGCGCGTACCGATCACACTTTCGGGCTCGCCCTTGCCACTGAAGTTGACGTCCTGCGCCCAGCCATAGACCGTCATGTCCTGGAAGCTGTGGTTCTGCGTCTTCCAGTCCAAGAAGTCCGGCCCCGGGAACGGATAATTGCCGGGAGCGTCTTCGGTTTCGTAGAGACGAACCAGCTCTCCAGGTTTGGGATACGGGAGGGAACGCAGCAGCACTGCGTCAATGACGCTGAAGATCGCTGTATTCGCTCCGATTCCCAGCGCCAGCGTCAGTATCGCGACAATCGCAAAACCCGGCACACGCCGCAACCCACGCCACGCATACAGGAAGTCTCGACCCCAACTGCCCATGGCGACCCCCATTCGAAGCTTAGACGCGTGACTGGCTGGCACCGTAAGCGGGCTACAAACCTCAGTCCTGCTCGATTCGATTGATTCTGGATATGCGTCCTTAGGTCTGGCAGGACTGGTTCTTATCCGTGCCATCGACGTAAATCCGCGGTCGGCTTTTGCGCTTTGGCAGATCATAGGCGCTTCAGGGCCTTCCTAGTCGCTGGCCACTAGCCACCAGGCACTCTTCTCTGCCAAACTACCCTTTCCTCGCGTATGCCCATGGTGCGTGAATTCTCCGCCGGCGGCCTCGTCTTGCGCAAAATGCGCGGACGCTGGTATTTGGCGGTGATCGAACCGCACTGGGATCGGCCTCGCCGCAACCTCAAGCTCCGCAAATCCAAGCGTACTGCGAGCGACGCTGAACTCGTCGCGCTTCCCAAGGGCGCCATCGACGAGGGCGAGAAGCCCGAGCAGGCTGCGCTGCGCGAAGTTCGCGAAGAGACCGGGGTCCGCGCCGATATGGTCGCCAAGCTGGCCGACATCAAGTACATTTATGTTCGCAACTGGGGAGACCATGCCAGAGTCTTCAAAATCGTTAGTTTTTATCTTCTCATCTACCGCTCCGGCCGGCTGGGTAACATATCACCAGCCATGCGCGTCGAAGTGCAAAACGCCTTCTGGTTGCCGCTCGAGGAGGCCACAGCCAAGCTAAGCTACAAAGGTGAGCGCGAAGTCGCGCAGCGTGCGCTCGCGTACCTGAAAACCCATCCGGAACTGGGGGGTCATGCCGCGAACCCCGCACATTGAGCGTCACTTCACCGCCGGAGATGTCGTCCGCGACGTGGTTATCGGCATGTCCGATGGCCTCACCGTACCGTTTGCCCTCGCCGCCGGAATCTCGGGTGCCGTCGACAACAGCCACCTGGTTGTCGTCGCCGGACTGGCCGAGATCGCCGCCGGATCCATCGCCATGGGCCTCGGCGGCTACCTCGCCGCCCGCAGCGATGCCGAACACTATGAGAGCGAACGCAAGCGTGAGGAACGCGAAGTGAAGGAGATCCCCGACGAGGAGGCGCGCGAAGTCCAGAACGTTTTCACCGATTACGGACTCACTCGCGACGAGGCCGCACCCGTCGTTCAGGCACTGACAAAGAAGCCCAAAGAGTGGGTCGACTTCATGATGCGTTTCGAACTCGGACTCGAAGAACCCAACCCAAAGCGCGCCCTGCAAAGCGCTGCAACGATCGCTGGCTCCTATATCGGCGGCGGCTTCATCCCGCTTGCCCCCTACATGGTTTTGCACAGCGCCCGGACCGCTCTCGTCTGGTCGGCGCTGGTAACCTTGATCGCCTTAGGCGTCTTCGGCTACATCAAAGGGCGCTTTACTGGTTCCAGGCCGGGGCGCTCTGCCTTACAAACCGTTGTGATTGGGGGGCTCGCGGCCGGAGCTGCCTTTATCATTGCCAAAGCCATCTCCTGAGAAACGTCAAAGCCAGGATTGACAGCCGTCTAAGCGGATCGTGCCGAAGCTGTTTAAGCGTTCGCAATCGGAGGAACACGGTGGAGAAAATCAAGGTCAACAAAACCGAGTTGCTTTCTATCTTGGAGTCGAACCGGTCCAAGCACCGCCAGATTTTTGAAGAAGCCTGCGACGGTTATCAGAAAGCTGTAATAAAGGAACTCGAGGCGCAATTGAAACGCGCTAAAGAAGGCATCCGTCGCTCCATGTTCATAAATATTCCAGCTCCCGTCGACCAGACGAAAGAGTACGACCGGGCGGTCGCGATGTTGAAGATGTCTGTGGATGAGGAGGTGTTTCTATCCGAGCAAGACTTTCGCTGCTACGTTCTGGACGACTGGGATTGGAAACAGAAGTTTTTGACCAGCAGCCGCGACTACTCCGCGCGTGCGGCGTCTCTGCTGGACGACATGGAGAGGTTGAGGTGAGCTTGCTGGGCAACCGGCATTCGCCCCTTGGCCATGTGCAGCCGCAACGTGAAGCGCTAAATATTTGTTGTTCAATGCGTTAGGTATAAACCAGAATGGATTGACCTGGCTTCAGTTGTTCCCGCGCCACGGAGGTAGCGAATCCTCCTTGGTGACTCCGAGGATTCATTTGACTGAATGAATCCTCATTCATTAATATAGGGGCAACTTAATACAGCGCGCGCCGTTGCCATCCTCACCCCACATCTTGGCGCGCGCTGATTGTTATTAGGCCGTGTGTGTGTGGTCGGGAGGAGAGACAAAGTGATTCCCATTCCCATTCAACCTCTTCTTCTTCGTGATTATTCCGTGTCGTCTCCCAGAAAATTCTTTCATCCTGAGCACGCCGCACCGTCGAAGTACTTAAAATCTGTGATCAGCGAGTTCGCGTCTTAATGAACCTAGCCGAGTCCGGCCCGCCAATGCGCACGCCGGCACGAGGTTGGAGCGCTCGAGCATACATGCATAAGCAGATCCACAAGGTCGCCGTCCTGGGCGCGGGCACCATGGGAGCCCGCATCTCCGCGCACCTGGCCAACGCCGGTGTTCCCTCTTATCTGTTCGATATCGTTCCGCCCGACGCCGACAGTCCCGCCCGCAATCGCATCGCCGCCGCCGGCAAAGACGCCGCGCTGAAGTCCAAGCCTGCCGCCTTCATGAAGCCGTCACTCGAGTGCCTTGTCACCATCGGCAACTTCGAGGATGACCTCAAGAAGCTGGCAGAAGTCGACTGGATCATCGAAGCCGTCATCGAAGACCTCGATCTCAAGCGTGAGCTTTTGCGCAAGGTCGACGCTGTCCGCAAGCCGGGAACCATCATCACAACTAACACCAGCGGACTCCCCGTCGCCAAGATTGCCGAAGGCTTCTCTGACGACTTCCGCCGCTCCTGGTTCGGCACACACTTCTTCAATCCGCCGCGCTACATGCGCCTGCTGGAGCTCATTCCAACAAATGACTCCGATCCGGCCGCCATGATGGCGGTCGCCGACTTCTGCGATCTTCACCTGGGCAAGAGCATCGTCGGCGCCAAAGACACGCCCAACTTCATCGCCAACCGCATCGGAACGTTCTCCATGCTCAATGTCATGCGCGTCATGCAGGAGATGGACCTCAGCATCGAAGAAGTCGACGCCCTCACCGGCTCCGCCGTCGGCTGGCCCAAGACCGGAACCTTCCGTCTCGGCGATCTCGTCGGTCTCGACGTCCTCGGCCATGTCGTTGGCAACGCCGCCACCCATATCAAGGACGAGCGCAGCGACCTCAGTCTGCCGCCGTTCTTCATGGAAATGCTGAACCGCAAGTGGCTGGGCGACAAAACCAAGGGTGGCTTCTACAAGAAGCAGAAAGGCCCCGACGGCGAGAAGCGCTTCGTCCTCGACTGGAAGACCCTCGAGTATCGCGAGCAGGCCAAGCCAAAGTTCCCTGCTCTCGAAGTGGCGAAGCAGATCGAAGATCTGCCCGAGCGCTTGCGCACGCTGATCGCGCCATCGAAAGACAAGGCCAATCTCTTCCTATGGACCGCCCTTGCCGATCTCTGGACCTACTCCGCCAACCGGGTGCCTGAAATTGCCGATTCCATCGTCGAAGTCGACCGCGCGATGAAGGCGGGCTTCAACTGGGAGATGGGTCCGTTTGAGCTCTGGGACGCCTGCGGTGTCGCCCAGACCGTCGAGCGGATGAAGAAGGAAGGCAAACCCGTTGCCGCCAATGTCGAGAAGCTGTTGGCATCGGGCAAGACCACCTGGTACGCCGACGATCCCAAGACCGCCAGCGGCCGGACGTATTTCGACATCGCCACCGCCGACTATAAGCCGGAAGAAGTTCCCGCCGGAGTCTGGTCGGTCAAGGTCGCCAAAAAAGCCAACGGAGTAGTCAAAAAGAACGCCGGCGCCTCGCTCATCGATCTTGGCGACGGCGTCGGCTCGATCGAATTCCACTCCAAGATGAACGCCCTCGGCGGCGACATTGTCTCGTTCATCACCCAAACCCTGAAGCCGGGCGGAGGAGGCGACCGGTTCGACGCCTTCGTCATCACCAACGACGCCGGAAATTTCTCCGTCGGCGCCAACCTCATGATGTTGCTGATGGCGGTGCAGGAGCAGGAGTGGGACGAAGTTGACTTGGCCATCCGTCAGTTCCAGAACATGACGCAGGCCATCAAGTTCTCGCACAAGCCAGTGGTGGTTGCGCCCTTCGGCATGACCCTCGGCGGCGGGACAGAAATCGCTTTGCACGCGGCCGCTCGCCAGCCCCACGCCGAGCTCTATGCCGGGCTCGTCGAGGTCGGCGTTGGCTTGCTGCCGGGCGGCGGAGGCTGCAAAGAGATGACCATCCGCGCCATTCACAAAGCGACGCACATCCGCCCGCAAGGACGTGGCGAGAACGTCGAACTCATGGAAGCCATGAAGCAGGCCTTCGAAATCGTGGCTATGGCGAAGGTTTCGACCTCGGCGCTGGAGGCAAAAAATTACGGCTTCATCTCCCCGGGCGACCTTATCACCATGAACCGCGAGCGTGTCCTGAGCGACGCCAAGCAGCGCGCCCTCGCTTTGGTACACGAAGGTTATCGGCCACTGACCATGTGCCACGACATTCCGGCGCCGGGCGAGAGCATACTCGCCACCCTGAAGATGGGTGTGCACATCATGCGCCGGGGCGAGTTCATCAGCGATCACGAAGTGAAGATCGCCGGCAAGGTGGCCGAAGTCCTCTGCGGCGGAGACGTCACCCCGGGCACTCCGGTCAGCGAGCAGTACCTGCTCGACCTGGAGCGCGAGGCCTTCAAGTCCCTGTGCGGTGAAAAGAAAACGCAGGAGCGCATACAGTACACGTTGAAGACAGGAAAGACGTTGAGAAACTAGGTCGGCGGGCGAGGTCAATGTTGCAAACGATTCCCATGTTTACGCGTACGTCGCGGGTCAATGAGCCGCTGGCAAAGCGCTTTCAGGGATTTCAGTTGACGACCTTGGTGACTGTCGCCTGGCGCTTCCCGCTAGCATCTGGTGTAGATGTCGAAGTCGCACTCGACGATTTGGCTCAGCCTGATTCCCGACTGAACTCCTGGGCGTACATGCTGGATTCGGTCACAAAACGGTTAGCCCTCTACAGGCATTTGAAATGAAGTATCTCATCGTCTATGAGAAATCGAGTGATGGTGGGGGCGTTTATGCTCCTAATCTCCCCGGACTGGGTGTAGTCGGAGGGACGTTGGAAGAGACAAAGCAGTTGATCCGTGAGGCCATCGAGTTTCATCTCGAAGGCATGCGGCAGCATGGCGATCCAATTCCCGACCCTAGTTCACAAACGGAATACATTACTGTGGCGGGAGCGCGCAGTAGAACTCTGTAACGACCTGAAGCTGACAGCTGGGAGCTAAACATGCGTGAAGTCGTAATCGTCAGTGCCGTTCGCACCCCGGTCGGCAAAGCCTACAAAGGAACCCTCCGCGCCACCCGTCCCGACGACCTTGCTGCCTTTGCCATCAAGGGCGCGCTGGAGCGCGTCCCTCAGCTCGATGCCAAGGAGATCGAGGACGTCATTATCGGCTGCGCGATGCCCGAAGCCGAACAGGGCATGAACGTCGCCCGTATTGCTTCCCTGCGCGCCGGGCTGCCCGTCGAGGCCTCCGCGATCACCATTAATCGCTTCTGCTCCTCCGGCCTGCAGGCAATCGCCCAAGGCGCCGAGCGCATCCTTGCTGGCGGAGCCGAGGTCGTCGTCGCAGGCGGCGTTGAGTCGATGACGATGATCCCGATGGGTGGCAACAAAGTCTCCGCTAACCCCTGGCTGGTTAAGAACTACCCCGACTCGTACCTCTCGATGGGCCTCACCGCCGAGCGCCTCGCGGTGCAGTGCGGCATAACCCGCGAGCAGGCCGACCAGTTCTCCCTCGACAGCCACAGGAAGGCCATCACAGCCATCGAGGCGGGCAAGTTCGATGAGGAGATGGTTCCGGTTTGGGTGAGCTTCACCACTCCGAACGGCAGCAAGCCCAAGCGCACTGAAATCGTTTTCAAGATGGACGAAGGCCCCCGTGCCGACACATCCCTCGAAGCGCTCGCCGCCCTCAAGCCTGCCTTCCATGCGAAAGGCACTGTTACCGCCGGCAACTCGTCGCAGATGTCCGACGGTGCCGCGGCTGCGGTTGTGATGTCCGCCGAGCGCGCGAAAGCGCTTGGCCTGAAGCCGCTGGTGCGCTACGTCGGCTACGCCACTGCGGGCTACAAGCCGGAAGAAATGGGGCTTGGCCCGGTGTTCGCGATTCCCAAGGTTTTGAAGATGGCGGGTCTGAAGCTGACCGACATCGAGGTGATCGAGTTGAACGAAGCCTTCGCGGCGCAGTCGCTGGCCGT
>Ga0126381_100008582_pt1 | contig 11430 bp, 10 predicted proteins | sample PanSoiMetPlot_28_FD_96465 | JGI IMG/M metagenome (GOLD analysis project Ga0126381, IMG submission 96465) | Tropical forest soil microbial communities from Panama - MetaG Plot_28 | ecosystem: Environmental > Terrestrial > Soil > Tropical forest > Bulk soil | place: Panama | collected 2016-02-17 | reverse complement strand
GGAACGTCTCGACTTCAGCCGCGCATACAAATTCGATTCGGTTTCTGGTGCCTAACCGGTGCCTAAGCCAGACCAAACGTGTCCAAAAGCTAGGAAAGCGTCAAGCTGCGTTGGAAGCTAAATGCAAGAGAAGTCAAAAGGAAGGAATGCTGGGCAAAAGGTTTGTTCCTCAGGCGCTCTAACCAACTGAGCTAACCGCCCGCACTTTCTGGGCTTGTTGCGACTGCCGCATTTGCATGGTGCAGGAGGCAATCACCAACAAAAGCGAGTATATGCGAGCCAAGAAAATACGGTCAATCAAGGGCTCTATAACACTCGGGAGACGTTTCTCACTCGTTCAATGTCGGAGAGTCCCATTGCATGTCTCTCGACTCGATGCTGAAACGTTGTGGGCCCGCCCTGCTAGACTCTTCCCGTGCGCCGTCTCATTATCAACGCGGATGACTTCGGGTTAACGCACGGAGTGAACCGTGCCATCGCCGAAAGCCATGCACACGGCGTCGTTACGTCCACAACACTGATGGCGAATTCTCGTGCATTTGACGAGGCAGCGCAGATCGCAATATCGCATAAAGACTGGAGTGTCGGCTGTCATCTGGTGCTGGTCGATGGCGAACCGCTGATCGACCCTGGTCGTATTCCTGGTCTCGTCCCGGGCCGTGACTCGCATAAATTTCGGAACGGCGTCGGCATTCTCGCCTTGCAGTCCCTCGCGGGCATGCTCGATTCTGACCAGGTGGAAGCCGAGAGCGTTGCCCAGATACGCAAACTGCAAGCGAACGGCATCGACGTCTCGCATATCGATACCCACAAGCACACCCACATCTTTCCGGCTGTGCTGAATGGAATCTTGCGCGCCGCGCGTATTTGCGGCGTAACGGCGATCCGCAACCCGTTTGAATCATTTGCCGCCGATTTTGCCCGAACTCGCCAACAACTTTGGAAGCGCTATCTGCAGGTCCGCGTTCTGCGTAGGCTGGCTTCCCCGTTCCGAAAGGCCGTGCAGAAAGCGGGCATGCGTACACCGGATGGCACACTCGGAATCGTCGTCACCGGACATCTCGACCGCCAACTCTTTCAGGGCATCGCCGAAAACATTCCTGAAGGAACCTGGGAGTTCGTTTGCCATCCCGGATATGTGGACGATGATCTTCAAACGATCGCAACTCGATTGCGGGAATCAAGGCGAGATGAGCTCGAACTTCTCACCTCCCCGGAAGCTCGCGAGGTTCTGGCGAGCCGAGATGTAGAGCTCATTACGTATCGCGATCTGTAGAGCCTGCCGCCCATCACAGGACGACAAAAGGCCGTGTCTTAATGTGGGACTGTTTGCTTGGTGGAGAAATTGGACGTAACTTCCGTAACATTCAATTTGCAGCCGGGGCGCTATGATTAAGCACGAAAACCACTTCACAGATTTCTTATGAGTTCTCGTCCAGATCCCCGGTTGACCACCGATCTCCCCGTTCGAGTGTGGGGGATGGCGGCCAACGGTCAAACTTTTAATCAACAAATACAAGCGCGGAATATCAGCATTTCAGGTGCGTTGTTCTCGGGCCTGGAACACCAGTTGAAGGTTGGGGATGTTGTTGGTGTTCAGTACAACAACCAGAAGACGCGGTGCAAAGTGATCTGGGTGATGGACAGCGGCACCATCCAGAAATTTCAGGCGGGCGTTCAAATTGTGACAGGTCAGGACTGTCCGTGGAAAGACCACCTCACGCCTGATCAGATAACTCCGCAACCAGAGCCGAACAATCGCCGAAAATTTGCTCGCCACCGTGTTTCCTTTCCTCTCGAGGTTCGCGACGAGCGAGTGCAAACGCCGATGCGTGTGAATGCGACGGACATTAGCGGAAACGGATGCTATGTCGAGACCATCCTGCCGCTTGCGATCGGCACAACCCTCAGGGTTGACTTCTGGGTCGACACCGAAAAGATTTCCACTTCGGCGGTCGTGCGCACGAGTGACCCCGGCGTTGGCATGGGCATCGAGTTCATCGGTCTGACGCCCGATACGAAACAGCGCATCCAAAATCATCTCGATAAAACAGACCCGCTCACGGTCAATACATTCAAAACCTCCGGATAGGCCTAACGTCCTTCACTGCAAGGAACTCTTCCTTCATTTTTCTCGCGTAGAATCTGAATCGCGCCCGCCGTGCCACAATCGAATGGAAGAGTCGCTCGCGGAGACGTTTGAATGAAGATCGGCATTACCTGCTATCCGACCTACGGCGGCAGTGGCGTTGTGGCAACAGAATTGGGCCTCGAGCTCGCGCAACGCGGCCACGACATCCACTTCATCTCCTATGCGCAGCCGATCCGCCTCACCGAGCCTCAACCGCACATTCACTACCACGAAGTGGAGGTGTCTCGTTATCCGCTGTTCGACTACCCCCCCTACGATCTTGCCCTCGCCACACGCATGGCCGAGGTTGCGGAACTCTACGAACTCGACCTGCTCCATGTGCACTATGCGATCCCGCACTCTGTAAGCGCTCTGCTGGCGCGGCAAATGCTGGCGGCGAGCCCATCTCGTCGGGAACTTCCCTTTGTCACCACCCTGCACGGCACCGACATCACGCTGGTTGGACTTGACCGCTCTTACCTCCCAATCACGCGTTACTCGATCGAAGAAAGTGACGGCGTTACGTCAATCTCTCAGTACTTGAAGGACAAAACGCTGAAGGAATTCGACATCAAGAACCACATCGAAGTTGTCTACAATTTCGTGAACTGTGATGTTTATGTCCGCGACAAAGAGGCGGCGAAACGGCGAGAAGAATATGCCTCACCCGGTGAAAAGGTGCTCGTTCATCTTTCCAACTTCAGACCCGTGAAGCGCATCACAGATGTGGTCGAGATCTTCGATCGCGTTCGCAAAAAGGTACCGGCCAAATTGCTTCTGATCGGCGATGGCCCGGATCGTTCGAAAGCCGAATGGCTGGCAGTACAAAAAGGAATCCACAAGGATGTCATCTTTTTGGGAAAGCAGGATCGCGTACAGGAGAAACTCGCGATCTCCGACGTGATGCTGCTGCCCAGTGAACTCGAGTCATTCGGGCTGGCGGCACTGGAGGCAATGGCTTGCAAGGTGGTCCCGATCACGACCCGCGTCGGCGGACTGCCGGAAGTCATCGAACATGGCAGAACCGGATTCATGGCCGACGTCGGTGACGTCGACACGATGGCCCAATACGCAATCGATCTTCTCGCGGACGAAAAGAAACAGGAAATAATGGCGGTACAGGCACGAGCCATGGCTCAAGCTCGGTTCTGTTCGACGAGGATCATCCCGCAATACGAAGCGTTTTACCGGCGAGTGCTGGACCGTTCCTCGTAAAGTGCAGCCGGAACTCCGCTTCCTTCCTGCAAGATCGGCAGCCTGAGACGCACGAGAGTTCCCTTTCCACTCTGGCTCTCAACCGTCATTTTGGATGTGTCTCCGTAGAGCACCTTCAGCCGCTCAGCGATGTTGGCCATGCCGATTCCGGTGCGACTGAACCCATTCGATTTTTCGATAGATTGTGCACCGCTGATGCCGATCCCATCATCCTCGACTTCGATGATTAGATCCTTGACTCCCAGCCGGCTGCGCAGATGGATGCTGCCGCCTTCAACCTTCGACGAAAGCCCGTGCTTGATCGAGTTCTCCACCAGCGGTTGCAGCAGCATCGCCGGAACCATGCTTTCCAGTGACTCAGGTTCCAGGTCTTTTATGACGCGTAGTTTGTCACGGCCAAAGCGGACAACTTCAATATCGAGGTAATTGTCGATAAAGTCGATTTCCTCGCGCAGCGGAACAAACGACTCGGAGCTGTTCAACAGACGCCGCAGAATAGTCGCCAGCTTGATGATGACCTCCCGGGCGGTATCTGGATCGAATCGCACCAGAGACGAAACCGAATTCAAGGTGTTGAACAGGAAATGAGGATTGATCTGGTTCTGCAGAGCTTCCATGCGAGCTTGTAGCAAGAGCAGATGCTGCTCCTCCAGTTTCATCTGGATGCGCACGCCGTTGAATATCTTAAGTTCCGTGCCAATTACCATGACAGAAGTTGCATAGATCGCGACCTGAACCCAGATGTTTGAGCTCTCCACGCTGAACGTTGCGCGGGAAAACACGCGTGACAGTTCGCTTTGGGTGAAGCGTAGGGCAATGATCGTTGCGAAAAACATGATCTGCCAATCAAAGCGCGGCCTGGGAAGATTACGGCGGATCCATCGATAGATGCTGAGATCGATGAATGGCGAAAACGACCAGACATCTTCTTTGTCTTGCGCGAGAGCACGGAGCTGCCCTGAAGCGAAGCCACATAGCACGTTGAACGGCAGCATGATCCATTCGCCGTGCATCAGCGCGGGAAGCGCAACAAGTGAGCCGCCCACAACACCGCTCAGCCGGCCTCCGATCACCCCCAAAAGGAGCGTCGTCTCAAATGACAGGTCCCCGGCCGAGAAGCTTTTCTGAATGAAGCGAATCCACACGCCCAAGGCGATCGGGATTCCGAACCACAGAGCGAGATAGACCTTTTGACGGGAACTCCGGTGCTCTCGAAAGAGTAGCTTCTTGAATTCCAGCGATCGCACAAGTGCGCTGGAGACGGCGGCCGCGACGCCCAGTTTGACAAGCAGATTTACGAGGATGAGTTTCTGGTCCACTGACGGCTCGCTTTAAGAGAAAGGTAGCACGGCAGACGCGCCAGAGCTAATGGCGGGTATGGACAGTGGCCACTCAAAGCGCGAACATCACGGCCGATTCGATTTACGTGACTGGATTACGCAGGCAGCTTATTTGCCGCCGCTTTCAACGCAGCCTCCAAGCCTGCTGCGTTCGGTGCTCCACCTTGAGCCAGATCCTTGCTGCCACCGCCTCGTCCGCCAAGGCTGGCCAAAGCTTCCTTTAGAAGCGTACCCATGTCGAACGGCATGCCTTTCGATTGCGCGAAAACCAACGACGGTTGTCCGGCAGTGGATGCAAGAAGTGCGACGACGTTTGACTCAAGCCTCGTAAGCTTTTGGGCCAGCAAGCGAATGAACGCGAGATCCCGATCCGCGAACACCCGCGTGATCGTCTTTCGTTCTCGGTCAGAATGCGTTTCTGCAAGCAGTCGAACTGCCTGCAATTCCGCAATTTCCTGCACAAGATGCTCCGACGCTTTTCGTGCCGCTCGTACCTCATCGAGTGTTTTGTGCACCTGCTCGGGAAGGTCCCATAGGTGTGCCGAAAACAATGTGGCGGCCTGGGTCAGTGTCGAAAAATCGCGACGTGCAGTTGCAACCGCGCGCTGTCCGCAAACAAACTCGACCCGCCACCCCTGTCGAACCTTCTCGAACTTGCGGAGCAAGACAGAACCGATCTGCCCAGTTCCGCGAACGTGTGTTCCGCCGCAGGCGGACAGGTCAAAGTCCTGAATATCGATTAGACGAAGTTGTTCCTTGTCAGCGCGTGGTGGCTTACGCAACCCTAAGGTCTGTGCCTCGTCCTGGGTGGCGTACTTGATTTCCACGGGACGGTTCTCCTGCGCAACCTCATTTGCGAGGTGCTCGGCTTGCTCGACCTGAGAGAGCGTGAGGTTTGGAGTGTCGAGATCGATCGAAGAGTAGTCGTCGCCCATGTGGAACGAAACGGTAGGAATATTGAACAATCGAATGAATGCCGCGGATAGCACGTGCTGTCCGGAATGCTGCTGCATGTGATCGCGCCGGCGCGAAGCGTCGATCGTTCCGCGAATCTTCGTTCCGCGCTCCGGCGGCTTATCAGCCTCGATGTAGTGAACGACCCGGCCGTCTTCGGTTTCGACGACTTCAGAGACCTTCAGCCTTTGAGACGACGCATCCGCATCTGGAGTCGACATCCAGCCTGTGTCATAGACCTGGCCGCCGCTGGTCGGATAGAACGCGGTGCGATCGAGAAACACGCCATGCCGTTGGTTAATCTCCGACGCTGGAACAACCTCGGTGATTTCCCCCTCGAACTCATACAAAAAAGGATCGTGATAGTACAAACGTTCCGTCATCGGTGATAGCTCGTATCGATTTTAGATGCTCGTAAACGTTGGTACAAACCTGGCTCGACGACGCGAGAAATAGAGTGCTGTTAGTACGGTCCGATGATTCCTGCGATCGGGCGCGAGGTGGGCAGTTTCTTCTTCTTCGGTTCCACGGCGTCGAATGTGTCCAGGTACTTCAGACCCGATCCTGTGTTGAAAAGCACAACCGTGTCGTCGGTATCGAAGAAGCAGGAGTCGCGGAGCTTGCGGTAGGCCGCGAGCGCAGCCGCGCCTTCTGGAGCCGCGAACACGCCCTCGACACGTGCCCAATGTCGCACGGCATCGGCGATTTCTTCCTCCGAAACTGCAATCGCAACTCCGCCGCTCTTGCGAAGAATATCGAGGATGATGTAATCGCCGTACGGCTTCGGCACCCGTAGACCCGAAGCATGTGTCGCGGCATCCTTCCACATCTCCGAAGATTGTGCGCCGTCGTCCCATGCTTTCACCACCGGAGCGCATCCCGCCGCCTGTACAGAGATCATCTGTGGACGCTCGGAACCGATCCAGCCCAATTGCTGCATCTCTTCGAATGCTTTCCACATCCCGATCATTCCTACGCCGCCACCTGTCGGATAGATGATGCCTTGCGGCATCTTCCACCCAAGCTGCTCGGCAACCTCGTAACCCATTGTCTTCTTGCCTTCGACGCGAAACGGCTCTTTCAAGGTCGTAACGTCGAACCACCCTTCTTTATCTTTGTGCTCGGCAACCATACGAGCACAGTCGCTGATCAATCCATCCACAAGCGTGACGTGCGCTCCGTAGTATTCGGACTCGATGCGGTTGGCCATCGGGACATCTTTTGGCATGAAGATGTGCGCTTCGATCCCGGCGGCTGCCGCGTATGCAGCCAGCGCGCCGGCCGCATTTCCGGCCGATGGGATGGCGAGCTTTTTCAGGCCGTAATGGCGAGCCATCGTTACGGCCGCAGAAAGTCCACGCGCTTTGAAAGATCCAGTCGGGTTCAGGCCTTCATCTTTTATGTAAACGTTCCCCAACTCGCGACCGGGCAACATCGGTGTGAAACCCTCACCCAGAGACACAGGCTCAACTTCGGGCAGCACTTCCGCATACCGCCACATCGTGGCATTTCGGCCTGGCAAACACGAGGGTAAGAACGATTTGCGGAGGCTCACCAGATCGTAACGCGCGTACAGAACTCCGCCGTCTTTCGGGCAAACCGTTTGCGGGACTTCAGCGCTCAGCGATTGACCGCACTTGGTGCATTCAAGGTGCGTGATGCGAGCCATGGAAGGCAAAAGTCTAACACCCGGCTTCGGTTAGCTGCTCGGTATGCGCTTGAGAAGAGCGGACGCTTTACGAAACCAAGGACGCTCGCGGCGCTTCAGATAACCGGGCATGGTGGCCTTCTTGGCAAGAATCTTCTGAGCCCAATCGCGCGCCTCGGCATTTCTCTTTTGCGAAGCAAGAAAGGTGGCGTAATTGTAGTACGTCTCCGACAGAGTAGAGATCTTCGTCGTGTCCTGAAATGCCTCGTCAGCTTTTGCAGGCAGGCCGGTATTGGCGTAGGCATGCGCCAACAAGCCCTTGGCGCGGCGGAAGTCGTACTCCGGGTCTTTCTTGATAACGCGCTCAAGATCAGGCACGGCCGCTACGAAGTCCCCCAGTTCGATCTCGCAGACGCCACGGCGATAGAAAGGGTCGAGTGAATCCGTCCGGGACGAGATGGAGTTGTCAAAGCAGGCGCGTGCCTTATCGAATTTCCCCTCCTCCATGTACAGATCCCCGAGTTCTTCATAGTTCCCTGCCGACGGGTTGTCGAGGACGGCTGCTTCGAGTTCGCGGATTCGCTTCCTGCGCGGAAAGACCTTAAAGGATTGCCGCAGGAGACCGACGTCTGGGAGCGCCTCCACAAGCAGATACACGGTCGCCCCCAAGGGCCCAAGAAACAAGATGATGTAGAGCCAATAGGTCTCCGGCCGGCGCCGGATGAAGTGAATGATCGCCAGCGCCATGACGAGCAAAGTCCATGGACTTCGAAATGCGCCAAAAAGCCCCATGCGATGGTGCTGCAATATAGCATGCGCGCTAAGCGATTGTCGGTGAAGAAGATGGTGCTCGCGACACGTCCGTAACCACGCGGGAGCCGTTCGTTGGAATGGTAAAATCCTATGTGGTCACGCCTTCCATTCAGCTGCTGGCACTCGATATCGATGGGACCCTTTTAAACCCACAATTTCAGATTTCTGCAGCAGACATGTCTGCGCTGCGACGGGCGAATGCCTTGGGGATTGAGGTCGTTCTCGTAACCGGCCGACGTCATGATTTTGCGCTTCCGATCGCTCAGCAGCTTGGGTTTGATCTCTGGCTCATTAGCTCGAATGGAGCGGTGACCCGCTCGCTCACGGGAGAGACCTTTTACCGCGACTTGCTCCCTGCCCGAACCTGCCGCCGTCTCTGCGAGGCGATGATTGAATTCCGTGGCCACACAGTTCTTACCTTCGACAGACGCGGCAAAGGCGCTATCCTGCTCGAGCATCTCAACGCTCTGGAGAGCAGCATCCGTCGCTGGTTGGAAAAGAATCTGGAGTACATCGAATTCGTGATTCCGCTAGAGGATGCCCTTATCACCGACCCGATACAGGCGATGTTTTGCGGCCCGATTGCCAAGATGCACCAGGCACTTTCGGCTCTAGAAACGTGCCCTGTGGCTCGAGAGATTACGGTCTTGAGAACCGAATACGCAGAACGTGACTTGTCGATTGTGGACGTCCTCAACACGGGATGCTCCAAGGGTCACGCTCTTGAGAGATGGGCCGACTTCCGTCGGATACCCCGGGACCGGGTCATGGCCATCGGTGACAATTACAACGACATAGAAATGCTTGCCTTTGCCGGATACCCAGTTATTATGGGAAATGCGTCGGAGGAGCTCCGCGGACGGGGCTGGAAGGTAACCTCGTCCAACGCCCAGAACGGCGTAGCAGTAGCTTTGGAACCTTTTCTGGACGGGCTAGTTACAACGACGTAAAGTCTGCCTGTTTGTCGTAGCTAATCGCGTCACCCCCGAACGCAACGCTTTGACCACCAGCGGCTTCTTATATCGATAAAGTGACGCTAAGGGCCAAAATCGCTGTCGCGCTGCTGTTCGGTGCACTCACCTTGGGCGCCTCCGCCACGGAAGTCGCGATTCTCCGGAACGGATTTACCATCCGGCATGAGCGCCGCGCGCTTGTTGGCACGAACACCCGGCTGTTCCTGAGCGCTACGGACGAAACGAGCTTCATTGACGTACCCACCGCTGAAATCGACCGATTCGAGCCTGATTTGACGCCTCCAGAACCTTCACCGGCGCCCGAAGTCGATAGGTCGCAACCGGGCGTGGTCCCGCCGCCTGCGATTCCGGCCGCAGCGGCCAAACTCCAGGCTCCGCAGTCGTCCGTAAACGTCGAGGACGCTGTCAATGCGGCCAGCGATCGCTATCGACTTGATCCAGATTTTGTGAACAGCGTCATCCGTGCGGAGAGCGGGTTTAATCCGCGAGCTGTTTCCCGCAAGGGTGCCCAGGGACTGATGCAGTTAATGCCGGAAACCGCCTCCCAACTCGGTGTGTCGAACGCATTCGACCCACAGTCGAATGTTGATGGAGGCACGCGCTATCTGCGCGAACTCCTGGAACGGTACAACTACGACATGGTCAAGGCGCTTGCTGCCTACAACGCCGGCACCAAACGGGTTGAGCAATACCACGGCGTTCCGCCCTATCGTGAGACGCGTGCCTACGTGACCAGCATCGTGAAGGACTTCAACAAGAAAAAACTCGCGCAGCAAAAAGCTGTGAAGGGTGCGCAGGCAAGTGCCGTAGCCCAAACAAAACCCGCAACCCAGCCATCCACCCAAGGCAAAAAGCCCCGTACCTCGTCGGCGACTCAAACTGCCGCGAAACGCACGAATCCCCCCTCCGGCAACTAGGTCTCTTCGTTTCATCCCAACCGCTTTCGTTGACCCATGCTTCTAAGTCATTTACCTTGTGTTGTTGCTACACGGCTGCCAGCCATAACACTGCTCGGGGATCTCGCTTCTGATGGACAAAAAACGCGCTCTCCTCACTGGATTCGCGCTCGCAGTGTTGGCTGTTCTGGTGTACGTCCAAGTTCGTACGTGGAAAAATTTCGACTGGGATCTGTTCCTCAGCCAGACGCATAACGTCAGCAAGTTCCACATTCTTCATGGGATCGCGCTGATTTACATCGGGTACGTTCTGCGCGCGGTGCGTTGGAAGATCTTCCTCCGGCCAGTACGTCCGAACGCTTCCACGGTCAAGCTGATCGCCCCTACCATGATTGGCTTCACGGGTCTAGCACTTCTGGGACGCCCCGGTGAACTTATCCGCCCCTACCTGATCGCGAAGCAGGAGAAACTACCCTTTTCCTCTCAGCTTGCGGTATGGGCGGTTGAACGTATCTTTGATATCGGCGCATTCACTTTCCTTTTGGTACTAGCAGCTTTCTTCGCAACCGCTCCGAAGCGACTGGCCTACTACGGAAGTTTCCGAGAAGTGGGATTGATTTTCACCGCACTGGTCGTCGTTCTGACTCTTGCGGCGATCGCGGTGCACCGCAGTGGCGACGCCCTGGCGAGTTGGGTCGAGAAACGCTTGGCACACCTATCCTCGAATATCGGATCCCGCATTGCACTTCGTATTCGCGAGTTTCGGGATGGACTCAACACCATTCATGGAACATCGTCGCTTCTCATGCTGATCGGCGTCTCGGTCTTGATGTGGGCGATCATCGCCGTTGCTTACAAGGAAGTAACTCACGCCTACGGGACCGGTTGCGGCGCCACCCCCACCGCCGATGTATGCAAGCTTGAAATCCCGCAGACCCAGGTTTTGTTGCTCATGGGCTCCAGCATGGTGGGCTCTCTCATCCAGTTGCCCGGCGTGGGGGGAGGATCGCAGCTGGCAACCATCAGCATGCTGAATCATGTATTTGACGTGCCCCCCGAACTCGCTACCAGTTGCGGCATCATGTTGTGGCTGGTCACGTTCGTCGCCGTGATTCCGCTCGGATTGCTCCTCGCCCACCGCGAACGGCTCTCGCTCCGAAAGCTCTCAGAAGAAAGCGCACATGCCGAAGAGGCTGAGGCCAGTTCCGACAGCGGCTCGCTAAATGTCAATCCGCGGCCGACATCCGCAAAGTGACTGGCTGTGCCCGAATCCTGTTTCCGCCCTGCTACAATGCAACGTTAACGAAAATCAAGGTTTACTCTCGATCCCAGCGCCATGAAGTGTCCTTTTTGCGGCCATTTGGAAGATAAAGTTGTGGATTCCCGCGAAAGCAAGGAAGCGGAGTCCATACGACGTCGTCGCGAGTGTTTAAAGTGCGGCAAACGGTTCACCACCTAT
>Ga0126381_100008581_pt1 | contig 11430 bp, 9 predicted proteins | sample PanSoiMetPlot_28_FD_96465 | JGI IMG/M metagenome (GOLD analysis project Ga0126381, IMG submission 96465) | Tropical forest soil microbial communities from Panama - MetaG Plot_28 | ecosystem: Environmental > Terrestrial > Soil > Tropical forest > Bulk soil | place: Panama | collected 2016-02-17 | reverse complement strand
GGCGCCGTCGGCTTCGTCGGCTGGTTCCCGCTCGCGCCGCGGGACCCGCTCATCCCGTGGTGGGGCGTGCGCCCCGCGGTCAACGTCAACGTGACGAACATAACGTACGTCAATCGGACCCAGGTCACCGTCGTTCAGCAGACGACGTTCGTCTCCGGCGCGCCGGTTTCCGCGGCCGTCGTCCGCGATGCGGCGACGGTGCGTCAGGTGGCCGCCGCTCCGGTCGTCGTGGGACGCGTGCCGGTCCTTCCGACCGCGGCCTCGATCCGCGTCGCCGCGCGGCCGGCGACCGCCGCGGCGCCGCCGGCAGCCATCGCTTCTCGAACCGTCGTGACTCGTTCGGCGCCTCCGCCGCCGCCGCCGACGTTCCAGCAGAAGCTGGCCGTCATCGAGCAGAACAAGGCTCCGGTCGTGAACCGGGCCGCCGTGGCGACCGCGTCGACGGCGGCGCGGCCGATCGTCGTCGCCAAGCCGGCGACGTCGGCTTCGGGTTCCGTGCAGCTCGCTCCGCGCGGGGGCGCGTCGACGCAGACCGCCAAACGCGTCGAGCCGGTCAGCTCCGGGCCGGCTCGATCGGCTCCGGTTGCGGCCGAAAAACCCGCCGCCGCGCCTCCGCCTCGTCCGGTTCCGCCTTCGGTCGGCCAGCCGAAGGTCGCCGAGCCTCCTCCGTCAGGACGGCCGCCGGCCGCGAGACCGACCGCCGGCGCTCCTCCGAACGTCGAACGTCCCGAGCGCGCGCCGGCGCCTCACGCGGCGCCGCCTCGAATGCCTCCTCCGACGCGGGCGGCCCCTCCTCCCGAGTCGAAAGAACGCGCCGAGGCGGCTCCTCCGCGTAACGCGGCTCCACCACCGCGTAACGCCGGTCCGCCGCCGAAGCCGACGCCCGTGCCCCACGGAAAGGCGGAGCGCAAGCCACCGGAGCAACATCGACCGACGCCGAGACCCGAGTAGTCGCGCGATAGCGCGGAGGGAACGGCCGGGCGAAAGTCCGGCCGTTTCCTTCTACTGGAAGAACTGCTGGCTGCTCCGCCTCGGATCGGAGTCCGGACCGGGGCGACGAATCTCGCGCTCGGGCCTCGGGATCGACGCTCCGCACTTGGGGCACCGGAGACGGTGAGGCACCCGCTCCTCTTCGGTGTGCCGGCAGCGGGGGCAGTAGAAAATTCGGTTACCGGGCATGACCTCTTCCTCCTCTTGGGCTCCCAGGTTCGGGCGCCTTCACAGCGCGCCCCATCGAATCTCGGTCCGGTTACATCGCGGGCTTCGCGGCCGATCCGTTGATGCGCTCGATCATCTCGAGATGGTTCTCGAGCGTCGGAAGGGTGTCCGAGGCGAACTTCTGGACGGGAGAATTTCCGGCCCTGGCCTGCTTTGCGAAGGCCGCGACGTCCTCTCTGTGATCGCGGAGCATCTCCTTCTTGTAGGCCTCGTCGAACTGGGCGCCCGAGAGCTTCTCGAGCTTCGCGCGCAGCTCCTCGTGCTTCTTGTCGGTCGACGTCGGCAGCGTGATCCCTTCCTGAGCGGCGGCGGACTTGAGAGCGTCGTTCGCCCTCGTGTGGTCATCGACCATCTGCTGACCGAACTTCCGCACGCGGGGGTCAGACGCCTTCTGGACGGCGAGCTGTCCCAGCTCGACTTCGGAGAGTCCGCCGATGGCCGCTTCCTTGGCGAACGAAATGTCGGCGCCCGAGGCGTGCGTCGACGTCATGGGGTCCGCGCCGGTCTGGGCGAACGCGACCGCGCCGCCGAAGATCAGGAGACCGAGAGACCGGGAAAGATACGAGGGTCTGGGGTTCATGGGTTCCTCCGGAGGGCGAAGCGCAGCAACGCACGTGCCACTCCGTGGCCGCCGGGAGCCTGTCATCAGACCGTTGGATGGGTGGAGGCGCGGGCAAACCGCCGGACGCACCCGAGCAGGGCCTCGGCATCGATGGGCTTGCGGAGGAAGTCGGCGACGTCGGAGGCGCCCCGGATGAATCCGAGCCCCGACAACAGCACGACCGGCGTCCCACGGGCATCCGCATTCTCGACCTGCCGGCGCGCGGCGAGAAACTGCCAGCCGTCCATGACCGGCATCATCAGATCGAGGAGGATCAGGCTCGGCGTCTCGCTTCGCGCGAGCACGTCGAGCGCCTGACGGCCGTTCTCGGCGCACCGGACGGAATACCCTTCGCCTTCGAGCAGCGTGACGAGGGCGTCGCGCATCGACGGATCGTCTTCGACGAGGAGGATCGGCGCCGCGGCGTCATCCATGTGCGGGCTCCCCTTCCGAGACCGCGCTCGCGTCGGCCAGTCCGGCGACCTCGAGGAGCAGCTTCTCGCCCGAGCGTTCGATCTCCTGCCTCCGCCGACGGCGGAGCTCCAGTTGCGCGACGACCTGTGACGCCAGGACGCGAAGGAACTGGCACTGCTCGGGCGAAAGCTCGCGAGGTTCGCGGTCGTGGACCGAGAGCGTACCGATCGCCTGCCCGTCCGGCGTCACGAGCGGCGCGCCCGCGTAGAACCGGAGACCCGCCGCAACCGACGGATGGTCGCGAAACCGGGCATCGGCGGTGGCGTCCGGAACGACCATCACGTCGCGGCCGAGCAGCGTGTGGGTCGAGAAGCCCGAGCCGCGCGGGTCGACGAACTCCGCCCCCCCGGGGTTGGCCTTGACCCAGACACGATCGGGCGCCACGAGCGAGATCAAGGCGTACGGCGCGCCGCACATCCGCGCCGCGAGCCAGGCGAGCTCGTCGAACGCCGACTCCGGGGGCGTATCGAGGATCGCGTACTTGTGGAGAGCGCCGACCCGTTCGCTCTCCGCTTCCGGAAGGGAGGTTTCCGACTCGGTCGCGGCGGGCGCGGCCTCCGGGTGGGCCGCGACGAGCGCCGCCAGCACTTCGCGCATCGAAGGGAAGCGCTCCTCGGCGCTCTTGCGCATCGCCTTTTCGACGATCTCGACGAGGGCGATCGGCAGGTGCGGCTCGAGGCGCACGAGCGGCGGATCCGGGTCCTCCTTCACGATCATTTCGAGGAGACGGAAGAGGTTCTCGTTGGCGAACGGCCGCTGGTAGGAGAGCAGCTCGAAGGCGAGAACCCCGAAGGAAAAGATGTCGGTCCGCGCATCGATCGCGTCGCCGCAGACCTGCTCGGGCGCCATGTACGCCGAAGAGCCGAGGGCGATTCCCGTGCCGGTCAGCGGGCTCGGCGAGTCGAGCGCCTTGGCGATGCCGAAGTCCATGATCTTGACGACCCGGTTCTCGAGCACGCGGAGGTTCGCCGGCTTCACGTCGCGGTGCACGACGCCGGCGCGGTGGGCGTACTCGAGCCCGAGCGCGACGCCTACGAGGATCTTGATCTTCTCGGAGAGCTCCATCGGCTCTTTGCGCGCGATCAGGTCCGAGAGATCCTCCCCCTCGAGGAACTCCTGGACGAGGTACGGCGTCTTTCCCTCCATCCCGCACTCGTAGATCGTCGTGATGTTCGGGTGATGGAGGCCTCCCGCGAGCTCCGCCTCGCGCAGGAACCGGGCATGGACGTCCCGGCCCGCGTCGCAGACCTTGATGGCGACGGACCGCTTGATCACCGGATCCCAGCCCCGGAACACGGTGCCGAAGCCTCCGGCCCCGATGCGGGCGACGATCTGGTACTTGCCGATCGAGCCTCCCACGTCGGCGGGAGCGGCGGGGTCGGGGTTCTGGCTCATGCTCCGATCACGCGAGCGCCGGTCGAGGCCCCTCGGCCGCCTGATGGGCGCGCCAGTGCCGGTACGCGACCGTCAGGATCGCCAGCACCGGCACGGAGAGGAAGATGCCGGCGACCCCCGCGATCTCCCCGCCGCAGAGGATCGCCAGGATCACCGCCAGGGGGTGGAGCGGGAGCTCGCGCCCGACGAGCCGGGGATAGATCACGTAGTCCTGAGTGACGCGGACGGCGAACAGGAACACGGCGACGCCCGCGGCCCGCGACAGCGACTCCAGCCCGACGAACACCACCACCATCGTGGCGAGAACGAGCGGTCCGGCCAGGGGAAGGGCTTCGAGCAATCCGGCGCACACGCCGAAGAGGACCGGATAGGGAACGCCCAGCGCGACGAACCCCACCGAGCAGATCGCGGCGACGACGAGACAGGCGGTGACCTGCGCGCGGATGTAGGCGGCGAGCGTCCGGCTCACGTCTTCGAAGAAGACGTCGAACCGCCAGCGCAGCCGTTTCCGCTGAACCATCCGGAGGGCGTATTGCCGGAAGAGCTCGGCGTCCTTGAGAAGGAAAAAGGCGAAGATCGGCACGAGGACTAGCCAGGGCAAGCGCATCAGCCAGCCGCCGACGAGCGGCAGCAGGTCGTGGCGGACGTAGTTCGCGGCCGAGCCGAATGCGTCGTCCACGAGCCCGTTGACGGCCACGCGGAAGTCCCGCGGCAGCATTCGCGTTTGCCCGTCCTTCCAGGCGTGCCAGCCGTTCTGCACGCGCGCCACGTACTCCGGCGCCTGCGCGCGCAGCTCGCCGAACTGATGGTTGAGGACGGGCCAGAGAAGCATTCCTCCCGCCGCGATGACTCCGAAGATGACGAGATACGCCGTCCAGATCGCGACCGGAAGCGGCAGAGTCCGTCCCTTCCAAGCGCGGATCGGGCGCGAGAAGAACGACACGACCGGCGCGACGAGGTAGCCGAAGAGAATCGACAGGGCGAGCAGAAGCAGGACGCCCTGGATCCGGTGGAGCACCCAGAGCGTGCCGACGACCGCCGCCAGAGCGAGCAGGATCTGAGCGCTCAGGCGCAGAGCCGCCGACTTCGTAGACGGCGGCGCGTCGATCAGCGCACTTTCCGATCGACTCTTTGTTTCGGCACTCATCGAGCGTTCAGGGGTGCACTTTCCATGCCGCGGAGGATCCGAATGCGCAACCCTCCCGCCGCCGGACGCGGCGCCGGACAGCGATGAGCAGACAGGGGACTACCGCCCCCGAAGGGGCGGGTCCGGATTGGGGTGGGACGTTGTCGGCGTGATCGGTTCGAGTCTTCCACAGAACCTTGTGCATCGACTAAGCAAGCGGCGTGCCACTCGTCCCGGTCCCGGCTTGCTGACGCCCGGGTGAATTCGACGGCCGCGGTGGCAAGGTCCTTGCTGAGCATTGCCGTCGGGCACCACCGAATCCCCTCTTCAGGGTGCCGCGAAACGCGGCACCTTATTTTTTTGTCTCGCCCAAGCCCGCGCCGAGCCGGGTCTTTCGGGGCAAAGAAAACCCCGCGACCTCGCCGGCCGCGGGGCTCTACATCGCACGTTGGGAGTCAGGCCGCGATCCGTCTCGCTCCTGCAAGGCCGAGAAGAAGGAAGACCACGAAGAGGGCGGCGAATACGAGGGCGAGCACCTTCGCGATGGCGAAGGAAGCCCCCGCGATACCCGTGAAACCGAGAAGCGCAGCAATGAGACCGATGACCAAAAACGTGAGAGCCCATCTCAGCATCGACGTCATACCTCCGCCGGGGGGACTAGCAAGACCGATGCCCGGCTCGTGGCATTGCCTTTGCGAAGAAAGCCTCGTCGCCGCACGGCTGCGGCGGCAACGTCAAGGAGGCCCCATGAGGTTTTCCCGGATTCTCCAGCTCGCCGCTCTCGCGACCCTCGCGGCATCGTGGATCGCGTGTCACAACAGCGATACGACGACCGCGCCCGGATCGCTCGCCAACTTGACCGTGACCGGTCCGGGCTCTTCGACCTCGGGACAGAGCTTTACGGTGAACGTCGCGGCCACCGCGGTCGGCATCAACACCGTTCAGAACGTCGTGGTCACGGTCATGATCCCGCCGCAGTGCACCGTCAACTCTCTCGACGCCTCGAGCGGAACCACCGCCACGACGTCCGGAGCAACCGTGACGTGGACGATCGGCTCGCTCGATTCGAACAGCCAGTCGCAGGTGCACATCAACGTCACGGGAAGTCTGCCGGCGGGCTCCGGCGCGCAGACGGTGACGTTCCAGGCCAGCCTCTCGGGCAACGGAATCACCCCCGGAAGCGCGGTCGCGTCGACGAGCGTTCAGATCAATCCCTGACGCCCGTCTCAACGGGCCCGGGCCCCCTCCGCTGGCGGCACCCTCCTTGCACCATAGGGTCCTGGCGGTCGGCAACGGAGCCGGCTGCCGCACCCAGGAGGGAACCATGCACCGAACCAAACTGGCGATCGTGGGCGCCGTCATGGGCGTCTTTGCCGCCGTCGCCCTCGGACAAAATGCGGACAAGAACACCGCGCCCCCGACCCGGAACGACTACAAGCTCGGCATCGTCGAGCCGACCGACGGCGCGACGATCAACGGGCCGAGCGTGCGCGTCGTGGTCAACACCCAGGTCCGCGAGCAGCTGGGCGACCCTGAGAATCCCCGGCGCGACGTCAACTCCATGCCGCGGCCCGACGTGGACGTGTTTCTCGATGGAACGTTGAGGGGCACGATGCACGACCAGAACAACGTCCTTCAGCTCGACGACGTCACGCCCGGACCGCACAAGCTCACCTTCCTCGCCAAGAACCTCTCCAACGAGATCATCGACCGCGCCGAGATCCACTTCTCGAACGTGGCGTCGGAAAGTGTCGCGACGAACACCACGACGTCGTCGGTGAACACCACGTCGTCGTCCTCGGCCTCGTCCTCGACGACCTCGAACCCACCGCCGCAGCCGGCCTATTCGGCTCCGCCGGCGCCGCCGGCTTCGACGTACTCGCCGCCGCCACCGAGCACGTATTCCTCGTCGAGCGCGAGCCGGCTGCCGGCGACCGCTTCGAATGACGGGGCGCTAGCGATCGGCGGCGTAGCGCTGCTGCTCGCCGCGCTCTGGCTGCGCCGCGCCTCGCGGAACGCCTGAATCGATCTTCCCGACGCGGAGCCCGGAGATTCGCCCGGGCTCCGCGCCCGGGGACACCGGGGACAGCGGTTCCGTGCGCGGGTTCGGCGGCCCCACACTGGCATGCCCATTGCGAACAATGAGTCTGGAGTCCGGGACGGTCCCGCTAGAGCTCCGTTTTTGTCGTTTCCGGAGCGGATCGCCTCTGAAGGAGAACGACGCCAGGAGGACGACGGCGAGACCTTCCCGGATTACCCTGACCTTGCGGGTTGTCCTGGCAGGGAGCCCTGGTACAAAATCCAGACACCTTGGCTGGCGTGCCCTCCCCCTTCCATCGAATCCTCTTCGGCGCAATCGTTCTCCTGGCCGCCGTCGTCTTCTTCGCCGGGGTCGTTGTCCGGAACACCCGAGCCCTCGTCGCGGACGCGCGCGCCGTCGAGCGCACGCGCACGCTGATCGGCGAGCTCGAGGCCACCTTCTCGACGATCAAGGACGCCGAGTCGGGCCAGCGGGGTTATCTCCTCACGGGCGTTCCGGAATACCTGGAGCCGTATGACCGCGCGGTGGCAGCCGTGCGCGGCCACATCGATCGGCTCGAAGCCCTGACGCGCGACAACCCGGCCCAACAGCCGGTCTTGCGGGAGCTCCAGGACCTTTCTCGAAAGAAGCTCGACGAGCTCGCGGAAACGATCCGCCTCCACGACTCCGGAGACGCCGCCGGCGCCCTGAGGCTGGTCGAGTCCGGGACCGGCAAGGCGCTCATGGATCGCATCCGTTCGACTGTGGACTCGATGCAGCGGCAGGAGTCGGTCCTCCTCGCTGAGCGCACACGGCAGGTTCAACAAGCGGCGCGGCAAGCGACGGGGGCCGCGCTCCTCACCGCGGCCTGCTTCGTCGGGCTGCTCGTCGCGTTTCTCCTGATCGTCCGCGAGGACCTGCTCGGACGGGCCCGGGCGGAAGCCGCCGCCCTCGACAGCGAGGAGTGGCTTCGCACGACGCTGCGCAGCATCGGCGACGCGGTCCTCGCCACCGACGGGGAAGGACGGATCGCGTTCCTGAACCCGGTCGCGGAGCGGCTGACCGGCTGGTCGGCCAGAGAGGCCGCCGGCAAGTCCGTCGAGGAAGTCTTCCGCATCATCCACGAGACGACGCGCGCGACCGTCGAGAGCCCGGTCCGGCGGGTCATCCGCGAAGGCGCCGTGGTCGGGCTCGCGAATCACACCGTCCTCATGGCGCGCAACGGCGCCGAGGTCCCGATCGCGGACAGCGGCGCGCCGATCCGCGACGCCGGCGGAAAGATTACCGGGGTGGTTCTCGTTTTCCGGGACATCAGCGAGCTGCGCCGCGCGGAGCGGAGCACGCTGCGGTTGGCGGCGATCGTGGAGTCGGCGAACTACGCGATCATCGGGGAGACCGCCGGCAACGTCATCACCGACTGGAATCCTGGCGCCGAAGCGCTCTTCGGCTTCACCGCGGACGAGATGGTGGGTCTCAGGATGTCCGCGCTCGCCCCGCCCGGAGAGGTCGATCCGACGCCGCGGGCCACCGCGGACCTCCTCGCGGGCCGCACCGTGAGGGAGTTCGAGGTTCGCCTCCGGACGAAGGACGGCCGCTGGCTCGACACGGTCGTGACGCTCTCGCCGATCCGCAACGAGGAGGGCCACGTCGTCGGGATCTCGCGAATGATCCGCGACGTGACCGAGCGGCGCCGGCAGAGCCGGGACCTCGAGGAGGCGCGGCGCCAGGCGGAAGACGCGAACGCTGCGAAAGACCGGTTCCTCGCGACTCTGTCGCACGAGCTCCGAACGCCCCTGACGCCCGTCATGGCGTCGGTCCAGCGCCTCGAGCGGCGCGCCGACCTCGCTCCAGGAATCGCCGAATCGCTCGCGATGATCCGGCGCAACGTCGAGCTCGAGGCCCGCCTGATCGACGACCTGCTCGACCTGACGCGCATCGTGCGCGGGAAAGTGGAGATCGAGCGCACCCCGCTCGACCTGCACCTCGTCCTCTCGACGGTGTCTCAGAACGCGTTGAGCGAGTTCTACGCCCGCGGCGTGCGCCTCCAATCGGACCTCGGAGCGGAAGAGCACTTCTGTCAGGGCGACGGCGCGCGGCTGCAACAGGTGTTCTGGAACCTCCTGAAGAACTCGGCGAAGTTCACGCCGTCCGGCGGGGCGGTATCGCTGCGCACGGCCAACCCGGGGCCCGGACGCATTCGCATCGAGGTCTCCGACACGGGCCAGGGCATTCGACGAGACCTGCTTCCCAAGATCTTCGAGGCCTTCGAGCAGGGAGACGTCACGGCCGTTCGGCGCGCGGGAGGCCTCGGCCTCGGTCTCGCGATCGCGCGCAGCCTCGTGCAGCTGCACGGCGGCGTGATCACGGCGGCGAGCGAAGGCGAGGGCCATGGCGCCACCTTCGCCGTCGAGCTCGCCACGACGAAGGAGCGGCCGCTCCTCGCGCTGCCGCCGGCGCTCGATCGCGACCGGACCGCGGCCCGGCACCGGATGTCCCTGCTCGTGGTCGAAGACGACGTGGATACGGCGGCCGCGCTCGCCGCGCTGCTCGCCGAAAGCGGCTTCGACGTCCGCACCGCGGACGGCGTCGCCGCGGCGAAGCAGACTTTCGCCGAACGGCCCGCCGACGTCCTGATCACCGACGTCGGCCTTCCCGACGGCAGCGGGCTCGACCTGCTGGAAGCTCTGCGGCCGATGCGCGCAGACCTCCACGCGATCGTGTTGAGCGGCTACGGGATGGAGGAGGACCTCCGCCGGAGCCGGTCGCTCGGTTTCGACGAGCATTTCGTCAAGCCGATCAACCCGAACCGGCTCATCGCCGCCCTCGACGCCCTCGGGCAGAGGGCGTGAGCGCCCGTCCGGGACGGCGCGCCGCGGTCCGCGGCTGACAGCGCGGGCACGCGAACATACGGCGCGCGGACTGCGCAAACTCCTCGATCTCGGAGGCGCACCGCCGGCAGACCTCCTGTTGATAGACGTAGAAGGCGTCCCCGGGTCCGCGGCCCGACATCGGGTGGGCGGGCTCGCCGGGGGCCACCGTCCGGACCTTCTCCTGCACGACGCCGCGGCGCATCAGCCTGCGCACCGTCCGCCATAGCTCCTCCCACTCGGAGGGCGTCAGGCTCCCGGACGGCCGCCGCGGATGGATCCCCGACAGGAACAGCGCCTCGGCGCGGTAGATGTTCCCCACGCCGGCCATGAGGCGCTGATCGAGAAGAGCGTCGCCGATCGGTCGGCGTGGGCGCCGGGCCAGGAACGCGAAGGCGCGATCGGGATCGAAGTCGTCGCGCAGGGGATCGGGGCCGAGCCGCGCGATCAGGGACCGCCGCGCGAACTCCGGGATCAGCTCGCACGTCGGCGGTCCGATCAGGTCCGTCGTGACCTCCCTCGTCGAGAGGCGCAATCGCACGCTCGGCCGGGGATCCGGCGCCTCGCCGCGGTAGCGATAGAACCATCCGGCCATCCCGAGGTGGACGTGCACGACGAGGCCTCCGCTCCAGTGATGAAAGAGGTGCTTACCGTACGCCTCGGCGCGCAGGAAAACGCGGCGATCGAGGCGCGAGGCTTCGCCCGCGAACCGCCCCTGCGGGGAAGAGGCCTGTACGCGGCGCCCCGCGAAGTCGCGCGTATGCCGCAGGGCGAGGCGGTGGATCGTGTTTCCTTCGGGCATGGCAGCGGCGTCGGGATGCGCACTATAGCCCGTCGGACAAAAACGCCGCCGATCGACGCGGGCCGATCGGCCTATGGAGCTTGCGGGCCCTGAGGCTGGAACCGCCAGAGGCTGCTGCGGATCGAGAGGCCGACCGCGGCGAGGGATCCGTCGCGCGACCAAACGGGATACTCGACGTCGCCGTCGTAGCCGAGCGGGACGCGCTCGAGCGTGGCCGTTGCGGGATCGAGCAGCGCCACGCTCCTCCAGAGCAGATCGGGCGAAGTCACCGTCACGGCGACCCGCCCATCCGGCCCGACCGCCGCGCCCGCCAGCGGCATCGGGGCGAGGCGCAGCGGTCCCGCGAAGAGGATCGACAGCTCCGAGCCTCCGTCGAGCGGGACGCGGAAGAGCTTGACTCCGTCGGGCTCGTTGACCTGGACGATGAGCGCGGCCGGCTCCCGCGGGTCGAGAGCGACTCCGTTGGCGGCGCGCATCCGCCGCGGCGCTCCCCTTTCGGAGTCGACCGCGTAGAGCGCTCCGGCGTTGACGTAGTAGAGCGTGCGCCCGTCCGGAGCCGCCACGAGACCTTGCGGGGCGATGCCTCGCGTGTCCTCGAGCCGGCGCACGACTCGCCCTTCGGACAACGTCGCGAGCGTGAGAACCGGCGGCTCTCCCACGCGGCCGGAGAGGAACGCGACCAGGTTTCGGCCGACGGCGGTCGCCGGCGGCGTCACCTGCTCGGCGAGGTCGAGCATGGGCTTGAGCGACCCGTCCGCCGAGAATCGGAACAGGCGCCGGCGTCCGAGAAGCTGGCTCGGGATGAGCCACCCTCCGTCGCCGAGCTCGACCGGGCTCGTCGCCAGGCTGCTCGCCATCGCGGCGATGCGATCGGGCGTGCCGCCGGTCGCGGGGAAACGCAGCAGCTCCGCGGGGCCGTCCATCGTG
>Ga0126381_100008580_pt1 | contig 11430 bp, 13 predicted proteins | sample PanSoiMetPlot_28_FD_96465 | JGI IMG/M metagenome (GOLD analysis project Ga0126381, IMG submission 96465) | Tropical forest soil microbial communities from Panama - MetaG Plot_28 | ecosystem: Environmental > Terrestrial > Soil > Tropical forest > Bulk soil | place: Panama | collected 2016-02-17 | reverse complement strand
GGCTTGAGGATCACCTGGAACTGATAATAGTGCTGCAGCCGGTTCGGGTTCTCGCCATAGCGGCCGTCCTTTGGGCGGCGCGAGGGCTGCACATAAGCGGCGTTCCAGGGCTTGGGGCCGAGCGAACGTAAGGTCGTAGCCGGATGAAAGGTACCGGCGCCCACCTCCATGTCGTAGGGCTGCAGGATCACGCAGCCGCAGTCCGCCCAATAGCGCTGCAGCGCCAGGATCAGGCCCTGGAACGAGCGCCGCGGGTCCAAGGAACTCGGTTGCGTCTGACGGGCGGCCATGTCCGGCTTCGCTTTGAAGGAATGGGCGCGGACCCTATCGGGGGTGTCCGGAGGGGTCAAGAAACACGCAAACCATGGCCCAAAAGCTCACGGCGGGCTATTCTACGGCAGAACAAAACGGGAGGAACATGTGGCCCGCACGCGCCTCTTCGCATGCCTTGCCGCCGCAGTGCTGGCCTTGCTGCCAGCTGCGGCGCCGGCGCAGAGCTTTCCAAATCATCCGATCCGCGTGGTGGTCGGCTTCGCGCCCGGCGGCAATACCGATCTCATCGCCCGCATCGTTGCCGACAAGGTGCAGGGCACGCTCGGGCAACGGGTGATCGTCGACAACCGTGGCGGCGCCAACGGGGCGATCGCGGCCGATGCGGTCGCCAAGGCGCCGCCCGACGGCTACACGTTGTTCTTCACGACCGTCGGCGCGGTCGCCATCAACCCGGCCTTCCGCAAGGACCTCACCTACGATCCGCTCAGGGATTTTGCCCCGGTCGGCCTCATCGGGCGTGCCGCACCCGTGCTCGCGGTCGACCCCGCGCTTGGGATCAAATCGGCGGCCGAGCTCGTCGCGCTCGCCAGGCAGAAGCCCAACACCGTCAGCATCGGCATGACCGGCGTCGGCGCCATCTCCCACCTCGCGCTCGAATTGTTCGAGCTGACTGCGGACGCAAAATTCGTGCACGTGCCGTTTCGCGGCTCGGGGCCAGCGCTCGCCGATCTCCTTGGCGGCCATGTCAACGGCATCATGATCGACGTCGCGGTCATGCTCGAGCACATCAAGGCCGGCAAGGTCACGCCGCTCGCCACCACCTCAGCGGTGCGCTCCGATCTGGTGCCACAGATCCCCACTTTGGTTGAGCAGGGCTATGCGGGCGCGGTGGCGGAGAACTGGACCGCGGTGTTTGCGCCGGCCAAGACACCGCCCGAGGTCATCAACAAGCTCAACGCCGCATTCACCTCGACGGTGAACGATCCCGACATGCGCAAGAAGTTCGCCGAGAACGCCATCTCGGCCTCGCCCACCTCGCCGCAGGAGCTGGGGACGCTGCTGCAGGCCGAGATCACCAAATGGGACAAGGTGATTCGCGAGAAGGGAATCGTGATAAAGCCCGAAGAGTGATGGGTCACCAGCTCCGAGTCATGCCCGGCCTTGTGCCGGGCATCTTCGCCCGGGGCCAAGGACTGTGGCCGGAACAAGCCCGGCCATGCCTCCCGCGAGATGATTCGCGTATCAACCTGTTCTAATTCACAGTTAAAGCTGGTCTGACATTACTCAAGCGTAACTTGCCTTCGCAGGCTTGACCCATCACACACTATTTGGTTGGACTTACGAAGGAATTAGCAATGACACAGGTGAGTGCCGTCGATACCGCTTCCGTCCCGACCCAGCCCGCTCGGCTCGTCCGCTATAGCGGCACGGCCATCGCCCTGCATTGGATCATGGCGGCGCTCATTTTTTTCTCAGCCGGCCTCGGCCTGCTGCTCGATGATTGGCCGAAGGACAGCAAGCTGTTCTGGATCAACATTCACGCCCAGGTGGGCCTCGCGGTGCTGGCACTGCTGATCGCGCGCGTCTGGTGGCGCCGCACGCATACGCCGCCGCCGCTCCCGGCGGAGGTGAGCGCGTTCTCCCGCCGCGCCTCGCATCCGGCGCACCTGCTCATCTATGTGCTGATGCTGCTCACGCCGCTCGTCGGCATCGTCGCCTTCGTGTGGCACGCGCGAGTCTTCGACTTCGGATTGTTCACGATCGATTTCGGCGTCAAGTCGAACGGCGCAGTCTTCCATCCGGCCGAGGACATCCACCTATGGCTGACCTATGGGCTGCTCGCGCTCGTCGGCGGACACGCGGTTGCGGCGCTGTGGCACCACTTCGTCAGCCGCGATACGGTCCTGTGGCGCATGCTGCCGCGTTCAGGGGGACAGTAAATCAGTGCATCTGATCAAAATGCTTGGCTGATTACTGGCATCTGATCACTGATCCCTGATTCTCCATTCGCCGGTCGCGGGATCGCGCCGCAACGTCGGCAGCAACTCGCGGCGGAACGGATCGGTTGCGCGGACCCGGACGCGATCGAGCTCCGCGGTCACGCGGCGCGCCTCCCGCACGAGCCAATGCCCGACGGCAACGGCCCCGACGGCGCCCAGCGCAACCTTGACCAGCGGCGGAATGACAAGCGGCGGCATCGGCGATCCCCTCTACCAAGCTGTCTCACGGGCCCGAGTTTTGTTAAAGGCCATAGCGCGCCCACAGGGCGCGCGCCTCCAGGGCCGAAATGATGCCGCCGGCGAGCTCGGCGCCATGCGACATGAAGTCATGGGGCATCACATTATGTGGTGCGATGCCCGGCCGCACGCGGCCGAACAGGCTTCGTTCTGCGGCGATGAGCGGGGTCATCACCTTGTCGCCGAAGCGCTTCCTGAGGGTCGAGCGCAGTTCGCCGATCGCATCCGCGAGGCCGAGCTCGATCGCCTTCGGTCCGGTCCAATATTCGCCGGAGAACAGGGTCGCTTCGGGGCCCTTGAGACGCGCGCCGCGGCTCTGCTTCACCAGATCGATGAAGCCTTGATGGATCTCGTTCTGCAGCGCCTTCAGCCGCTCGACGTCGTCGGGGTTCTCCGGCAGGAATGGATCGAGCATGGCCTTGTGCTCGCCCGCGGTGTAGAGGCGCCGCTCGATGCCCAGCCGCTCCATGAGCCTGGGAAAGCCGAAGGAGCCCCCGACCACCCCGATCGAGCCGACGATTGAGGAGACATCGCAGATGATCTCGTCGGCCGCGCACGCCACCATGTACCCCCCGGAGGCGCCCACATCCTCCACGAAGGCGATCACCGGCTTCTCTTTCTCCTCGGCGAGCTGGCGGATCCGGCGGTAGATCAGGTGCGACTGCACGGGCGAGCCGCCCGGCGAGTTGATGATGAGCGCGACCGCGCGCGAATTGCGCATGCCGAATGCCCGCTCCAGCGGGCGCGCCATGCCGGCGATGGTGACGCCGGGCCGCAGCGGGGTCGAGAAGCCGATGACGCCGGCAAGGCGCACCACCGGCACCAGCGGGATGTCGCTGCGGAAGCGCTTGGGGATCAGCGGCCGCAGCCAGTCGCGGGCGCCGGCGAAAAGGTTGCGTGGCTCGGAGATGCCGGTCTCAGACATGAAAAAGGACATAGGCGTCGCCAGCGCGCCGCTCAAGTCACCCTTTGCTCAAGATTGGAACGCAATTTGCTTGCAAAGTCTGGAAGGTTGGTGGCGTAAGCGCTACGCGGGGCGCGCAAAAGCGGTGAACGGTCCAATGAAAATACTCATTCTAGTGGCTCTCTTCGGGGCGATCGCGGCCGCGTGCTACCGCGCGGAACGGCAAGAAGAGCCCAAGCCGGCCGCCTAACTCCGCAACATTCCTGCACGGCGGGACTGCATCCTGCACAACTTGCGGGCAGGTCAGCGGTGCGCGGCACGCCGCAATAGCTTCAAATGCGAATGAACGGCAGGCTCGCGGGCGAGCGCAGCACCGCCTCGGCTTGCCGGCTGGGCTGGCCTGAGGCGTCGTTGAGCACGAGGCCCGGCAGGAGCGCGATCGGCGCCCGGCTCGCCTTGGTGGCCCGCACCAGGATACGGATCGCCGCCACGTCGGGCTTCGGATGCACCGGCAGGATCGAGACCGCGCCGAAGAGGGGGTCCAGCGCGCGGACGAGATCGGCAAAACCCTCCGCCCGGAAAATGAGGGTCAGCGTCCCGCGCGGGAGCAAGAGGCGCGCCGCGGTCCTGATCCATGCCGAAACCGCTTCGCGCGGCGCCGCATGGGCGAGCCGGCGGCGGCGGTCGGGCGACAATTTCTGCCGCAGCGGGTCATTGAAGGGGGGATTCATCAGCACGTGCGCGGCCGATTCCGGGGGAAGCCCGGCGGCCGCAAAGGCACGCGGCGGCGCCAGCACATCGAGCGTCACGGCCTTTACCCGTGCGGCCAGGCCGTTGAGCTCGGCATTGGCGGCGGCGAGCGCCGCGAGCTCCGGATCGATCTCGACGAGCGTCGCCGTGGCGGCAGGGACGCGGCGCGCCACCGCAAGCCCGGCGGCACCGACACCCGCGCCCAGATCAACAATCGGCTCGTCCGCTTGCGCCGGGCAGGCCGCCGCCAGCAGCACCGCATCATGCCCGACCCGATGCCCGCGCCGTGGCTGGCGCAGCCGCAAGGCGCCGCCCAGGACCGCGTCCTCGGTTAAGGCGCCGAGCCGCTCCTCAACCGGCATCAGTATCGGTGCGCAGCTCATGGCCGAGCCCTGCCGCCTCCAGGAGCCGGCGCGCCGGCGCCACATCCTCCTCCGCAACCAAGAAGCGGCGCGGGAAGGCCCCGATCGACCCCTCCAGGACGCTGATGTTCTGGTCGCACAGGAGGTGCGGGATCCTGGCACCGTCGAGCAGCGCCGCGATAGCGCTGACCAGGACCGCGTCATTGGTGCGTACCAGCTCGCGCAATGCCCCCTCCCCTGTTACGGCCGCCGGTCGGGATCGCCGGGCGCGCGTTGCGCCAGATAAGCGATGCGCTTCATTTCACGCCGCCCGCGCGTCACCGTATCCAGAATGAGGCCTGCGACCGCGAAAAGAAAGGCCAGCAGCATAAGGCCGGTCGAGAGCACCGCCGTGGGCAGGCGCGGCACCACGCCCTGCTCCAGGTAGGTCGCAAAGATCGGGATCGCGAGCCCGATCGAGGCGAGCGCGCAGACGATACCCAGCGCGGCAAAGAAGGCGAGCGGTCGCTCGGCGCGGTAGAGATTGAGGATGGTCAGCGTGATGCGCAGCCCGTCGCGCCAGGTGCTGAGCTTGGAGGCCGAGCCTTGCGGGCGCGCGTAGTAGGGCGTCGGAATCTCGGCCGTCGGCAGCTCGAGCTCGAGCGCGTGGACGGTGAGCTCGGTCTCGATCTCGAAGCCGCGCGAGAGCACCGGGAACGATTTCACGAACCGCCGCGAGAACACCCGGTAGCCGGACAGGATGTCGGTAAAGGTCGCATGGAACACCCATGCGACCGCCGTCGAGAATAATCTGTTGCCGAACTTGTGGCCGGCCCGGAAGGCCGCCTCGTCGCGATGGACGCGGGCCGCCACCACCATGTCGAGGCGCTCCTCGATGAGCTTGGCGATCATGGCGTGGGCGCTCGGCGCATCATAGGTCGCGTCGCCGTCGACCAGCACGACCACGTCGGCGTCCACGTCGGCGAACATCCGCCGCACCACATGGCCCTTGCCCTGATGGGTCTCGCGGCCGACCACCGCGCCGGCGCGGCGGGCGACCTCGACGGTGCGGTCCGTGGAATTGTTATCGTAGACGTAGACGATGGCCTCGGGCAGGACGGCGCGAAATTCCGCCACCACCTGGGCGATGGCGACCTCTTCATTGTAGCAGGGCACCAGGACGGCGATCCGCTGGCCTTGGGCGAGCCCTGCTGCGGCAGCCCCGCGCATCTCCCGCGTGGTCAACATCGGCTCTCGCCTTAGGCGGTTTACCGCGCCTTTACAACAAGGCACTGCGGCCCGGGTATGACATTTTGTATACTTGCCCCCCAACCATACCGTTTCTATTCTCGCGCGTCCCTCCATTTGGAGCGCCGCTTTGGCCGTCATCGTCCCCTTCGAAAGCCACGCCGCACCCTCCATCGCCCAGCTGATCAAGCTCACGGCCGCCGACATGGAGCGGGTCAACACCACCATCCTGTCGCGGACCGGGTCGGAAGTAACCATGATCCCGGAGATCGCCAAGCACCTGATCGAGTCGGGCGGCAAGCGGCTGCGGCCGATGCTGACCTTGGCGATGGCGCAGCTCGCCGGCTACGAGGGTGACGGCCACGTCAAGCTCGCCGCGGCGGTCGAGTTCATGCACACCGCGACCTTGCTGCACGACGATGTGGTCGATGAGAGCGAGATGCGGCGCGGCAGGCTCGCGGCCCGCATGGTCTGGGGCAACGAGGCGAGCGTGCTGGTCGGCGACTTCTTGCTAGGGCAGGCCTTCAAGATGATGGTCGAGGTCGGCTCGCTGCGAGCATTGGAAATCCTGTCGACCGCCGCCGCGATCATCGCCGAGGGCGAGGTGATGCAGCTCGCCGCCGCCAAGAACACCGCCACCACCGAGGACGAATACCTGTCGGTAATCCGCGGCAAGACCGCCGAGCTGTTCGCGGCGGCCTGCGAGGTCGGGCCGACGCTCTGCGGGCGTCCCAAGGCCGAGCAATCGGCGTGCCGCTCCTTCGGGATGAATTTGGGGATCGCCTTCCAGCTCGTCGATGACGCGCTCGATTATGGCGGCAAGGCCGCCAAGCTCGGCAAGAATGTCGGCGACGATTTCCGCGAGGGCAAGATCACACTGCCGGTGGTGCTCTCCTTCCGCCGCGGCTGCGAGGACGAGCGCGCCTTCTGGCGCCGCGCGCTCGAGGACGGCGACGCCGCCGAAGCCGACCTCGAGCACGCCATCGGCCTCATGGCCAAGCACCGTGCGCTCGAGGACACGGTCCAGCGCGCCCGTCATTATGGGGCGATCGCCAAGGACGCGCTCGCTTTGTTCCCGGCCTCGCCCATGAAGGAAGCGCTCGAGGAGACCGTCGAGTTCTGCATCGCGCGCTCGAACTGACACGCTCGTCATGGCCGGGCTTGTTGTCCCGGCCATCCACGCCTTGCTTGCGGCAAAGAAGACGTCGATGCTCGGCACAACCAGCCGGGCATGACTCGGAACTGCGGCAGGACTGAGCAATGATCTTTACCCGCAGCCTCATGGTCATCTTGCTCGCGCTCGGCGCAGCGACCGCGTCGGCGCAGACTTACCCCGCCCGCCCCATCAAGATGATCGTGCCCTATCCCGCGGGCGGGCCGATCGACACCATGGCGCGCCTCCTCGGCCAGCAGCTGTCGCAGCGCTTCGGCCAGCAGGTGATCATCGACAACCATCCGGGCGCGGGCTCCATGCTCGGCACTAAGGCGGCCGCGGGCGCCGAGCCCGACGGCTACACGTTGCTGTTCGGCTCCTCGGGCTCGCTCGCGGTCTCGCCCGCGCTCTACGCCAATTACGATCTCGACATCCGCAAGGCCTTTGTGCCGGTCGGCGCGGTCGCGCTCTTGCCGCATGTGCTGGTGGTCAACCCGTCGGTGCCGGTCAAGACTGTGGCCGAGTTCATCGCCTACGCCAAGGCCAATCCCGGCAAGCTCAATTACGGCGCCTCGATCGGCACGCCGCCGCATCTGCTCTCGACGCTCTTCGGCACCAAGGCCGGGATCGATGTCGTCTATGTGCCCTACAAGGGCTCCGCCGCCTCGGTGACCGATCTGCTCTCCGGCGAGACGCAGTTCACCATCGATGGCCTGACCGGGCTCTATCCGCTGATTGTGGCCGGCAAGGTGCGGGCACTTGCGTTGGCGCGGGCCGAGCGCTGGCCCCAATTACCCGAAGTGCCCACGCTCGTGGAGAGTGGCTTTCCCGATTTCACGGTCGATGCCTGGACCGGCGTGATGGCGCCGGCCGGCACGCCGGTCGCGATCATCAACACCCTCAACGGCGCCATTAATGAGGGCCTCGCCACCACAGAGGCGAAGGCGGGCCTCGCTCGCTTCAACGCCATCGCGCAGACCGGCTCGCCAGAGGACTTCGGCAGATTCGTCGCCGGCGAGTTGCCGAAGTGGGCCGCGATCGTAAAGCTCTCCGGCGCCCGGGTGGAGCAGTGACCGGTGATCGGTTGCTCAGAAAGCGCTGGCCCCGGCGTCGCTTTGCTGATTATTGATTGCTGATGTTCTTCCCCTCGCTGCGCGGCATCTCGGGCGCTGATTTGAGCCGCGATCTCGTGGCCGGGCTTACGCTTGCCGCCATCGCCATTCCGGAGCAGATGGCGACCGCGCGCCTCGGCGGATTTGCGCCGCAGATCGGCTTCTTCGCCTTCATGGCGGGGACGCTTGCGTTCGCGGCCTTCGGATCGAGCCGCCTCGTCTCGATGGGCGCCGACTCGACCATAACACCGATCTTTGCCGGGAGCCTCGCGCTCGTCGCTGCTTCGGGCTCTCCCGAATATTTGGCACTCGCGGCGGCGCTCGCCCTCATGGTGGGCGCGATCCTGATCGTCGGCGGCCTCGCGCGCCTCGGCTGGATCGCGGACCTGCTGTCGTACCCGGTCATCACCGGCTTTCTGGCCGGCATCTCGATTCACATCGCGATCTCGCAGGCGCCGACCGTTCTCGGCGTGCCGAGCGGCAGCGGCAACATGTATGAGCGCCTTGCCGCGCTGGGGGCTGAGCTTGGCCAGACCAAGCCGCTGCCGGTCGCCATCGGGCTCGGCGTGCTCGCGGTGACGCTCATCTGCGAGAAATGGAATCCGCGCATTCCAGGCGCCCTCATAGCGCTGGTCGCAGCAACCGTTGCGGTCATCGCTTTCGACCTGGAGCAGCACGGCGTCGCCGTGCTCGGCGACGTTCCAGCGGGCCTACCGGGCTTCACGTTGCCCGCCATCGATTTCGCCAATGTCTACCGGATCATTCCGCTCGCGATTACCATCAGCCTGGTCGTGATGATGCAGACCGCGGCGACCACGCGTTCCTTCCCGCCATCCGGCGGGCAGCCTGACGTCGACCGCGACTTCATCGGCGCCGGCGCCGGCAGCCTGCTGGGGGGCCTCGCCGGCGCATTTCCAGTCAATGCGAGCCCACCGCGCACCGCCATCGTGGCCGAGGTGGGGGCGCGCTCGCAGGCCGCGGGCCTCTTTGCGATTGCGATCATGCTGGCGCTCGCAACCTTGGGCACGCGCCTCCTCGTGCATGTGCCCGAAGCGGGGCTCGCCGGCATGCTGCTGTTCGTGGCGCAGCGCATCTTCCGTTGGCGGACTTTCGTCGACGTCCACCGCCGTGCCCCCGGAGAATTCGCACTCATCATCGCCACCATGGCGGCCATCGTTGTGTTCCCGATCCAGACCGGTGTGGTGATCGGCGTCTTTCTCTCGCTGCTGCACGGAATCTACATCACCACGCGCACGCAGGCGATCGAGCTCGAGCGCGTGCCCGGCACGACGGTCTGGTGGCCACCGCAAGGGGCTCCGGGCGAGAAGGTCGAGGGCGTCCTGGTGATGGCGTTCCAGGCGCCCCTCTCCTTCCTCAATGCCCAGGATTTTCGCCACGGCATCGAGGACGCACTCGCCCGCAAGCGCGGTACGGTATGGCTGGTGGTGCTCGAGTCCAGCAACATCGTGGAGATCGACTACACCGCCGCCGGGGTGCTCGCCGAGGTCGTCCGCAAATGCCGCGCCGACGGGTTGGACCTCGCGGTGGCACGGCTCGAGTCGATCCGCGCGCAGGCATCGTTCCGGGACTTTGGGCTGATGAACCTCATCGGCGCCGACCACATGTTCCGCAGCGTAGAGGAGGCGCTCAGGGCACTTGGGGGCGGGCGGCTGGCCGACTAGACAGACTGGCTGAAGCCACGCCTGGCGTTAAGTCCAATAGCAATCAAGCCGATCGAATAGTGTCGCGTACGGCCTTGGCCAGATCTTTTTGTTGATCGAACTCGGCGCGGCGACGCCTGATCTCCTCGGCGCCCAGATGCTCGATATTGCAGTAGTCGAGCTTCCAATCGGGGCTATCGCTCCATGGCAACGGGGACTGCACGGTCGTTCGCGGCGCGGGCGCCGCCTCGACCAATCGCAACACGAGGTCGAGGGTCTGCGCCTGTGAGGGGAGGTCGTGCGGGCGGCCAGCCGCGTTTCCGAGCGGGAAATCGGAGAAAAGGAAGCGCGGCACGCCGACATATTCCACGATGTCCTTGGCGCACCCCATCACCACCGTGGCGATGCCGCCCTCCTCCAAGGCCCGGGCGGCGAGGCTCACGCTCTGATGGCACACCGGGCAGTTGGGCACCAGGATCGCCGCATCGACCGCATCGACCTTGCAGCGCGCAACAATTTCTGGACAATCGACCTCCAAGGTCACACGATGGCTGCGATTGGTCGGCAGGCCGTGAAAGCGCGCCGCGAGCGGCCCGATGTCACCGCGCGCCGCCCGCCGCCGCAGCTCGGCCAGCGGAAAGTAGGCCGCCTGATCCTCCGCGAGGGTGTGCTTGCGGTCGATGGCAACATGCGAGATGCGCAAGTCGTGATCGCTCGCCGTGTCACCTGAATAGACGGTGTAGAACTTGGCTGCGGCATTGTAGGGAGCGCGGGGTCCCTGATCGCCCTTGTCCGGCTGAAACTGCGCCGCCGTGGTGATGATGGTGAAGCGGCACGCGGAAAGCGGCTTCTCCAGTCGATGAAAAGGCACGTCCGCGTAATGGGCCCATTCGTAGGGCGGCCCATATCCGAGTGCCTCGTAATATTTTCGCGTGCGCTGCAGGTAGGAGATCGGCACGTCGAGCGCGGCGACGAAGCCAAAATCCCTGGCGCGCTCGGGGATCATTGATCGACTTCTCGTTCAACATCGACGCGCCGAATGAGGGCAGGGATGTTTCCCCACACCGCTTGGAAACCGAAGCCGCCAATCATCATCACGGCGATCGCCGCTTCCTTCCACCATCCTTCATAGAGGATCCGGTTCAGTGCCATTATAAGTCCGGTGCGATCGCCGCCGTGCTCACAATGCACCAGCACAGCGCGTCGGGTGAAGCCTGCCGCACCTGCTTGCGTGCCTTGAGCACATCCCCCGATTCGACATGCCAAGTGCGCATCGGGATACGCGGGGCTAGACGCGAGCTTAGGCCTCGCGCAAATGTTTCATCTGAATGAAAGGCTCTCAGACTGACCACCGTTCGAATGCGAAGCTGATCGTCAAGCGCTGCGAAGGCCTTTTCGTTCGGCTGAGCGCTTCGGTAGAATGCCTTGGTAACGCGATAGAGGTTGAAATTAGTTGCATTCTTGAGCTCAACAGGACGCGCCCAGCCATCTTGTCGGGGAGACACGCACTTCGACCCGGGTTCTGCCGCGGACGCGGGAGCGGTGACGAGCAAGATCGCCAAAGCTATCAGTCCGGCCCGCCTCATCGACTCCCTCCCACCAAGATCGCTAGCTCGGCGCGCAACCCTCGCGCACTCGAAAATATGCAGCAACTGCTGTGAAGGCGAAAGCGATTGCCCGTTGTTGGAGTGACGCTCACCGGCGGGCGTGCTTGGCTGGTATGCCCAGCACCGTCGGCCTTATCCACCAGC
>Ga0126381_100008579_pt1 | contig 11430 bp, 14 predicted proteins | sample PanSoiMetPlot_28_FD_96465 | JGI IMG/M metagenome (GOLD analysis project Ga0126381, IMG submission 96465) | Tropical forest soil microbial communities from Panama - MetaG Plot_28 | ecosystem: Environmental > Terrestrial > Soil > Tropical forest > Bulk soil | place: Panama | collected 2016-02-17 | reverse complement strand
GGCGCCATCCTTTGCCAGCTGTAGGTTAGCGGGGGCCACGCTGCTGCACGCCTACGGAGGGATGCAGACGTGAGCCACGTGGACGGGGTCGCCTTCATCATCGTCGTCGAGTCGTTCGTGATCGTGACGCTGATCGGCCTGGCCGCGGCCCGGTGGCGCCCGGCCGAGGACCCGATGCACCTGAACGAGTGGGGCCTGGGCGGGCGCGGGTTCGGCACGTTCATCAGCTGGTTCCTGCTCGGCGGCGACCTGTACACCGCCTACACGTTCATCGCGGTGCCCGCGCTGGTGTACGCCACCGGCGCCGTGGGGTTCTACGCGCTGTCGTACGTGGTGATGGTGTTCCCGATCGTGTTCGTCTTCGCCCCGCGGCTGTGGTCGGTGGCCCGCGCGCGCGGCTACGTCACCCCTGCCGAGTTCGCCCGGGGCCGGTACGGCTCGCAGGGTCTCATGCTCGCGGTGACGGTGACCGGGATCCTGGCCACCATGCCCTACATCGCGCTGCAGCTCGTCGGCATCGAGGCGGTGCTGACCGTGCTCGGGGTCGGCGGCGGCTCGAGCAACGCGCTCGTCAACGACCTGCCGCTGTTCATCGCGTTCCTGGTCCTGGCCGTGTACACCTACCTGGCCGGGCTGCGCGCGCCCGCCCTGATCGCGTTCGTCAAGGACACCCTGGTCTACGTGACCGTGATCGTCGCGGTCATCTACATCCCGGGCAAGCTGGGCGGCTGGGGGCACATCTTCAGCGCCTCGGCGGCGCACCTGAAGACGGTCAACCCGGCGACCGGCCAGCCCAAGGGCAGCCTCTTCGTGGCGCCGGCCGGGGAATGGGCCTACGCCAGCCTGGCCCTGGGCTCCGCGCTGGCCCTGTTCATGTACCCGCACGCGGTCACCGGGGTGCTCGCCTCCAAGCGGCGCGACGTGATCCGGCGCAGCGCGGCCGCCCTGCCCGCCTACTCGCTGGTGCTCGGCCTGATCGCGCTGTTCGGCTACATGGCGCTGGCCACGCCCGCGGTGAACGCGGGCGTCAGGGCGCACGGCGGCAACACCCAGCTGTCGGTGCCGCTGCTGTTCCGGCAGATGTTCCCGAGCTGGTTCGCGGGGATCGGCTACTCGGCGATCATCATCGGCGCCCTGGTCCCGGCGGCCATCATGTCGATCGCCGCGGCCAACCTGTTCACCCGCAACATCTACAAGGAGTTCTTCCGGCCCAACGCCACCCCGGCCCAGGAGACGCGGGTGGCCCGGCTGGCCTCGCTCCTCATGAAGGTCGGCGCGCTGGGCTTCGTGCTCGCGCTGAACAAGACGTTCTCGATCAACCTGCAGCTGCTCGGCGGGATCTGGATCTTGCAGATCTTCCCGTCGATCGTGATCGGCCTGTACACGCGCTGGTTCCACCGCTTCGCGCTGATCATCGGCTGGGCCGCCGGGATGGCGTACGGCACGATCGAGGCGTACCGGACGCCCGGGGGCGGCCAGCCGCACTTCGGAGCCTCCACGTCCCTGGTGTTCGGGCACGTCACCTACATCGCGGTCACCGCTCTCGCCGTCAACCTGGCCCTCTCGCTCGCGTTCACCCTGATCTTCCGCGCGGTCCAGTTCCCGGACGGGTATGACGAGACCCGGCAGTCGGACTACCTCGCCGACCCCGTGGACGCGGCTCCGCCGCCCCCGCCCGTCCCGCCGCCGAGGCGCCGCGGGACCCACCGGCTCCGCACGTCGGTGAACCAGCGACCGTGACGCGGGCGCGTCTCCCGCGGGACTGCTTGACGGCAGAAACGGTAAGTAGTAACTTACGGTAAGTCATGACTAACCATGTGGACGCGCTCACGGCGCTCGCCGACCCGACCCGGAGAGCGATCTTCGAACGGCTGGCCCGGTCGCCGAGCGCGGTCGGCGAACTGGCGCGCGAGCTGCCGGTGAGCCGCCCCGCAGTCTCGCAGCACCTCAAGGTCCTCAAATCGGCCGGGCTGGTCACCGACCAGGCGGCAGGCACGCGCCGTGTCTACTCGGTCGACCCCGCGGGCATCGCCGCGGTCCGCGATTACTTCGAGCAGTTCTGGCAGCAGTCCCTGGCGCGGTTTCGCGTCGCTGCCAGCCAGCCGATCCAGGAGGAGACATGACCACACAACTCGAAGCCACCTCGGTCAGCACTGAGGTCGAGGTCGAGGCGCCGGCTGAGCACGCCTTCCGCGTGTTCACCGAGGGCATCGGCTCCTGGTGGAATCCCGACCACCACATCCTCGAGGCCGAGCTGGCCGAGATGGTGTTCGAGCCGCGCGTCGGCGGCCACATCATCGATCGCGGCACCGACGGCAGCGAGTGCCGCTGGTCCCGGGTGCTCGCCTACGAGCCGCCGCGCCGGGTCTGCTTCAGCTGGGACATCAACCTGCGCTGGCAGCTCGAGACCGATCCCGCCAAGGCCAGCGAGATCGAGGTCACCTTCACCCCCGACGGGCCCGCGCGCACCCGGGTCGTGCTCACCCACCGCCACCTCGACCGGCACGGCGACGGCTGGGAGGGCATGCGCGATGCCGTCGGCTCGGGCTGGGACCTCACCCGCTACGCCGAAGTCGCCGGACAGCACTGACCGGTTCCGGCCGGCCGGCGGCCCCGGGTCCGGGTCCGCCGGCCGTCGGCGCCCACCTGGCCGGGCTCAGATGCGCTGGTCGGTGGCCGGGTCGGGGTGGCCGTCGAAGTACCGGGCGAGCACCTGGCCGAACACCGGCTGGCCGGGATCGGCTCGCAGGAACAGCGTGGCGCAGGAACGCAGCTTCTGCGCGTCGATGCCGCCGAAGATCTGCTCCGCGGTGCGGTCCTGCGTCTGGGCCACGATCGTCGCGCACTCGACCAGCCGCGGGCCGAGCACGGGATGGGCCAGGTAGGCCCGGGCCTCCTCCAGGGAGGAGATCGCGAACATCCGCGACGTCGGGCTGTACCCCAGGCCAGCGATCTGCGGGAAGACGAACCACATCCAGTGGCTCGTCTTGCGGCCGCGGCGCAGCTCGGCGACGGCCTGCTGGTACGTCCCGCCCGCGTCCTGGGCGGCGACAAAGCGCTTCAGGTGGTACGGGTCATCCATCGCCGTCCGCCCGCTGGGTTTCGGCGAGGCCGCCGGCGTAGAAGTGGCGGGCCGCGTCGAGCAGTTCATCCAGCGGCGGCCACCACGGCCCCTGCGGCAGCGACCTGAGCGCGTCCACCAGGACCGACGCCTGGCCCGGGCGGCCGGCGACGCCGGCCACGGCCACCCGGCGCGGGCGCACGGCGCGCAACGGCCCCAGGTACAGGTCCGGGCTGGCCGCGCTGGGCTGGGCCGACGCCACGACCAGGTAGTAGTCGGGCAGCTCGAAGCGCTTGTCGCGCCAGGCCGCCAGCACGCCCGCGGCGTGCTGCTCGAACCCGGCCGCTCCCCCCGGACCGGCCGGCACCTGCCACATCGCCCGCCATCCCGCGGCCACGTCGGCCAGCGGGTCGTCGGGCACGATCACGTACATGGACCGGCGCCGCGCCGCCTCCCGCAGGGCCAGCGCTCCCGCCTCCCACCCGGGCCGGGCCGCCGCTGGCCCGGAGGCGGGCGGCTCACCGGTCCCGGCCGCGGGGGCCCGGACGACGGAGATGCCGGGCGACCTGGCCAGCGCGGCCAGCAGCCCGTCGCCGATCTCGCCGACCAGGACCACCACCGTGGAAGACTCGCGCCGCATCGACCTGATCCTAGCCAGCGCCGTCCTCCGGGATGGGCCCGCCGTGCACTCTCATCTCATCCCTCGGATGAGTAAAATTTATCCATATATATCCTGATATTTATTGACCATAACGTACCGTCGGGGACGGCTCCGGGCCGCGAAAGGGACGCGCCCGCGGGGTTCTTGTCAGCGCCCAGCCGGGACGAACAGCTGGGCTCGAACGGGAGGAGCGAGATGAAGCTGAACGAGATGGTCGCAAGGCCGTGCCTGGCCGGGATGCGGATGGCCGGCGCCGCGGGCAGGATCCGGCCACGAGCGACGGTCGCGGCCGCGGCCGGCATGGCGTGCTTAGTGGTCCATGCCGCGCCGGCGGACGCGGCGACCACGCACAACTGGATCCAGAACGCGCACACCGAATCCGTGCTCGACAACAGCCACCCGGCCACGGCCAGGTACTTCTTCAACCACGCCGTTTCCTACGGGACGGGCAGCAGCACCAGCGGCAATCCGGTCACCGACGGGCTCAAGACCACCCGGGTCCTGCGGTTCACCAGCTACGCCCAGTTCCGGTCGGACATCACCAAGGGGATCATCCCCGACCAGACCTGGCCCGCGGGCTCCTGGGTCGAGTACGACGACGAGCAGTGGTCCCAGACACCCGCTGCCGAGCAGCGCGACCCCGAGCTTTACCTGCAGGACTTCGGGTCCCTGGCGCACCAGCACGGGTTCAAGGTCTTCATGACCCCGGCCCGTGACCTCGGCAACACCGACACCGCCTGCCCGAAGAAGTCCGGCTGGAGCAACGACCAGTGGTATGAGCAGTGCCACATCGCCAGGTACGCGGTCCTCGACGGCAACGGGGTAGTCATCCAGAGCCAGGCCGACACCACCAGCCTCCCGGCCTTCAAGACCCTGGTCGATGACGGCCTGGCCGACGCCCATGGCGCCAATCACTCGGCCTTTGTCGACGCCGAGCTTTCGAGCACCTACGGCACCCCCGGCCAGGCGTATGCCGCGGGATCTTCCGTGGTGGTGTCCGGCTACTTCATCAACTGCAGCAATACCAAGATGAGCTGGGAGAACTCCCTGCTCGGCGACTTCAAGGCGAACGGCTACTGATCCCCGCGGCCGGGTTCAGCACGCGGGGAGGCCCTGCCCGCCGCGGTAGGCCGGGGCCACGTAAACCTGCGGCAGGTAGCCCGCGGCGCCGTTGGGGAGGATGCACCGGTACCAGAGCGAGGAGGTGAACCGGTTCTGGTTGCGGGCGACCCCGGGACTGGCCAGGTCCTCGTTGGTCATCGTGGCCCCCCCGGACCTGGCAGGTGACCCGCAGGATGGTCCCGCTCCACAGCTGAGTGCGGGGGACCTCGCATCCCTGGGTGGAGCAGGAGGGAACTGGCCTGCTGGACAGGTAGGCCGGGGCCGGATTCTCGGCCAGCCGCACCGGGCCAATGGCGGCCTTGTCCTGGACGACGACGATCACGGTAATCACGTTTCCGGCTTTCCGGAAGCCGTGCAACGTGCTGGTGACGGCGGCGACCAGCAGGACGGCGACCAGCAAGGCGGCAATGACGGCGGCGGTCAGCCAGCGGCGCAACACCGACGCCCGGGGCGGCCTCGGCGTCACCGCCGCGCTGGCCCGAGGTGCTGCTTCGCCGCGCGGGGACCGGGCCGCGTCACGGGCCTGCTCCCAGCGCGCGGCCGGGGGCAAGATCCTGCCCGGGCTGGCGCCCGGCAGGCCGGCAGGCGCCTGGTTCGCGACCACGGAATTCGAGGGCTCCGCCCTGGTCTCGGCACTGTGGAGCCTGGCCCCGCGCGAGCGCGAGGCGCTGGTCCTGCTGTATTACGCCGACCTGCCTGAGGCCCAGATCGCGTCGGTCATGGGAATCAGCAAAGGCGCAGTCAAAAACCACACCGCGCGGGCCATGTCCTCGCTGCGCGCCGAACTGCGCAGGGCCGGCCCATAAGACACCCGGCGGGAATTAGGACGTGCCGGATGACCGCAGCGGGCGAAGCGCCGCTTCGGTGCGCACGAGCTCGTCGAGCATCGCGCCGGCCGCCTGCTCCAGGACCGCATTGGCCTGGAACGTGCCGTCCTGGTCCAGGAAGTAGTTGAACAGTCAAATACTAACGCCGCCGGGCCCGGGTTCGTTCCCGGCCCGGGCTGCGCGCCCCCTCTCACCCGGCCCGGTAGCAGACGGCCCGCCGGCCCCTCACTCGGCCCGGTAGCAGACGGCCGCCGGCCCCTCACTCCGCCTGGTGGCAGACGGCCTCCACGTTGTTGCCGTCGGGGTCGCGGACGAACGCCCCGTAGTAGGTGGCGTGGTACTCCGGCCACAGCCGCGGCTCATACAGGACCTCAGCGCCCTGCGCCACGGCGGCGTCGAAGAAGGCCCGCACCGATGACCGGTCCGGCGCGGTGAAGGCGATGTGCGACTCCCGGAAGCCCTCGCCGGTGGCCTGCGGGCCGATCCAGAAGTCCGGCCGGGGCGGCACACCGTAACCGATTACGTCGCCGAAGTCCATGATGCGCTGGCCGCCGAGCGGGGCGAGCACGGCGTCGTAGAAGGCCGCGCTGGCCGCCACGTCAGCGCACTGGACCGAGAGATGATCGAGCATGAGGCCCTCCTCCTGGCCAACGATCGTTAAGGGCTCAATAGCGGAGATCCGCGAGCAGGCCGTAGTGGTCGGATATCTGCGCCTGGCCCGGCGGGCTGACCCCGAGCAGCGCGCAGCGGACCGGGTGCCCGACGCCACCGCGGCGCGGCCAGGCCGAGAAGATGTAATCGAAGCGGCGGTCCGGGTACAGGCCGATGGCAGCGAGCGGATTACGGTTGGACCAGGTGTAGCCCGCAGAGCCGTCCCCGGCTATTTCCCAGCTGTCATAGAACACCATGCCAGGTCCGGCGGTGGCGGCCCGGCCGGTGAGCATCCTGATCTCGTCGGAGTCCGGGCCCGCGTTGAAGTCGCCGCAGACGATAACCGGATCGCGGCGGGAGGCGACCTCCTGCACGAACTGGACCAGCTGCCGCACCTGGCCCTGGCGGACAGCGCTGGCGTCCAGCCGGTAGTCGAGCATGACCGCGAACAGCTGGATGGGCCCGCGCTCCCCGTCGACGGCGACGTGCACGACCTCGCCGCTGCCAGCGCCGTCTTCGCAGCGCAGCGCGCGACGCTGCGGTTCGTTCATCGGCCACCGGCAGACCAGGCCGAGCCCCGACACCCAGTCTTCCTGAACCCAGTCGCCGGCGAACTGGACGAATTGGTGGTACGGCATTCCCAGCCGGCCGGCGATCCGGCCGGGCTGGCTGGACTCGCCCTGGCGCCAGGCTTCGACCAGGCAGATCACGTCGGGTCCCACCCCGGCAAGCGTGTCTTCCAGGGCCGCCTGCCGCGTCTGCCACTCGGACCCGTAACGGCCCCAGACGTTCCAGGTGACCACCCGCACGACCGACTCGACGACCGGGCCGTACGGAGCATAGGGGTCGAAGCTCACGCGCCAAGTATCCCTGCCGCAGCAACGAGGCTTAGGTGCCTTGGGTGAGCGACAGGATGTTGCCGTCGGGATCGGTGAACCACGCCACCTTGTCGCCGCCCGGCGACGTCCAGACGCCGCTGTCGTCCTGCTCCATGCCGTCGAACCGGCTGAACGCGACGCCCCGGGCAGACAGGCCCGCCGCGACCGCCTCGATGTCGGCCACCCGCCAGCCCAGGACCGTGTAGCCGGCGGGCGAGAACTCCCGCACCGCGGTCACGCGCAGCATGGTGCCGCCGGCGTCGAAGACGCACGCGAAGTCGTTCTGCTCCACCGCCCGCAAGCCCAGGACCCCCTCGTAGAACGCCCGGGCGCGCGGCAGGTCGGTGGACGCGGCGAACGCCACCAGGTCGCTGAATCCGAGCATGTCCCCTCCCCAGTTGCTGCTGGCCTGAGGCGAACCTAGCAAGACCGCACGCGCTACAGGGCCCGCCGCGGGCCACGCGCCGGAGGGCGTCAGCCGGCGGCCCGCGGCACCGGGCGGGCGAGGACCCGGGCCGGCGCGCCGTCGGCGCCCTCGATGTTGATCGCGCCGATGATGATCTCGACGCGCTGGCCGGCCAGCGGGGCCAGCCCGGTGAGGTGCTCGGCGATGAGCACCCCGCGGGAGAGCAGGATCTTGTGCACCGGCCAGCCGAACCCCTCCGCGGGCCGCCGCGGGACCGGCAGGTCCGGGGTGGGCAGGTCCACCCCGAGCAGGCCGACCTGCCGGTCCGCCAGCCAGGTGGCCGCCGCGGACGACAGCCACGGATGGTCGTCGTACGCCGCCGTGCCGAACCAGCGCGACCAGCCGGTGTCCAGCAGCACCATGTCGCCCGGCCGCGCCGGCGGCGACGCGCCGTCCAGGTCTTCCGGCTCGATCGTCTCCCCGGCCCGGCACCGGACGTGCCATACGATGCCCGGCCCGTGCAGCCGGCCGAGGGGGATCTGGTCGATGGCCGGGCCGTCGGGGACGAAATGGCTGGGCGCATCCAGGTGCGTGCCGACGTGAGCGACCATGCGGATCTCGGTCACGCTGAGCGGGTCATCGGGGAGGGACCTGAACTTGCCGAAGCTGGGCGCGGGAAACATCGCGACCCGTGATACGCCCGCGTTCAGCACATGGGACAGGTCCGTCCAGGCCCGGCCGCCCGGTGCGGGAGCGGCCCAGCCCTGCCAGTTCGGATCCTTGTCCACGCGCTCGCACCTCTTCTTCGTGCCCAGGGCCCGTCGCGCCACCGCGCGCCGGCCCCGAACGGCCGAGGTTACCCGGCCGGGCCTGCGTCAGCACGGCGCCGGCCACGATGATGGCCGCGCCGACCGGCTCGTTCCAGGTCAGCCGCTCGCGCAGGATGACGAACCCGGCCAGGACGGAAACCAGCGGGAGCACGTACCCCACGGTCGTCGCGACCGTCGCGCCGGCGGCGGAGATGATGCCGTAGTTCAGCAGGTAGGCCAGGCCGGTGCCCAGGGCGCCCAGCAGCACGACGGACGACACGGCGGTGGCGGACCACCGCCCGGGCGCGCTGGTCAGCTCCGGGGTGATGACCGCCAGGACCACGGTGCCGCAGAGCAGCTGGCCGGCGGCGAGGGACAGGCTGGAGAACCCGGTACCGGTGACGAACCGGCGGGTGTAGGGGAAGCCGATCCCGTAGCAGAGCCCGCCGCCCAGCGCCATCAGCGCTCCGGTCAGGTCGTCGGCGTTCAGGCTGGCCCACGCGCCCAGCACCACGAACACTCCGGCGAACCCGGTCGCCAGCCCGGCGGCCCGGCGGGGGCCCAGCCGCTCATCGGGCAGCATCATGAACGCCACGACCGCGGCGAACAGTGGTGCGCTGGCGTTGCAGATGCCCGCCAGCCCCGAACCGATCCGCTGCTCGGCGTAACCGAACAAGCTGAACGGGATCACGTTGTTGAGCACGGCCGCCGCGCTCAGGTGCGCCCACGTCCGGCCGCCGCGGGGCAGCCGCTCGCGCCGGGCGAGCAGCACCGCCGCCAGGACGACCGCGCCGATCGCGACCCGGCCCAGGGTGATCTGCATCGGCGCGAAGGCGCGCAGGCCTTCCTTGATGAACAAGAAGCTCATGCCCCAGATCAGCGCCAGCGTCAGGTACTGCAGCCGCCAGCCGGGCCGGGTCACGGCACGCGGCGGCGGGAGCTCTACGGACGTCACGACCTCAATCTGCCCGGAGAGTTTGTCGTAGCACAAGTTAATTAATCTGCGTATGACGTCGTAGGATTACTTACATGTTGAGCCTGGAGCGGCTGCGGGTCCTGCAGGCCGTGGCCCGGCACGGGTCGGTGACGGCGGCCGCCGCCGAGCTGCGCGTGACCACCTCGGCGGTGTCTCAGCAGCTGACCAAGCTGGAGCGCGAGTCAGGCACCGCGCTGGTGGAGCGCAGCGGGCGCGGGATCCGGCTCACCGACGCGGCTCAGCTGCTCGCGGGGCACGCCAGCGCTATCTTGTCCATGGCCGAGCAGGCCCAGGCCGACGTGGACGCGCGGGCGGGGGCCGTGGCCGGGCGGCTGGTGCTGGCCAGCCTGCCGACGGCCACGCGCGGGCTGGCCGCGCCGGCGCTGCGCCAGCTGGCCGCCGCGCACCCGGCGCTGCACGTCGAGCTGGCCGAGGCCGACTCCAGCGAGTCAATCCCGGCGCTCGTCCAGGGAGCCGCGGACGTGGTCATCGCGCACGACTGGTCGAACGCGCCGCTGGCCGCGCCGGACGGCCTGGCCACGACCCTGCTGCTGGAGGATCCCGCCGACATCGCCGTGCCGGCCGCCCATCCGCTCGCCCGGCAGGCCGCCGGAGCCCGGGACGGCGCGGTGCCGCTGGCGCAGCTCGGCGCCGGGCCGTGGATCTGCGGCTCGCCCGGCACGTCCTGCCATGACTGGCTCACCTTCACGCTGCGCTCGGCGCGCCTGGAGCCGCGGTTCGCGCACACGGCCGACGAGCATGCCACCCAGCTCTCCCTGGTTGCCGCGGGCCTGGGGATCGCGGTCATGCCCCGGCTCGGCCGCGGCCAGGTGCCCGCGGGGGTGCGCCTGATCGCCGTCCGGCCGGCCCTGCGCCGCAACATCTACGCGCTCTGGCGCACGACCGCCGCGCGCCGGCCCGCCATCGGCGCCGTCGTATCGGCGCTGCGCGAGGCCGCGGCGGGAGAACGCGAACTGGCCGGCTAGGACGCGGTGACTCTGGGCGGGCCGGCTGGTCTGTATTACTGACCGCCTCCGTCAGCGCGTGCGCCTGGGGATCATGATGACAGCCACCGACGAATTCACCACCCTGGCCGACCAGTACCGGGGCGAGCTCCTGGCGCATTGCTACCGGATGCTCGGCTCGGCCGAGGAGGCCGAAGACCTGGTGCAGGAGACCTACCTGCGGGCGTGGCGCTCCTACGGCGCGTTCGAGGGCCGCTCGTCGGTCCGGACCTGGCTATACCGGATCGCCACCAACGCCTGCCTGACCGCGATAGAGCGCCGCGGCCGGCGGCCGCTGCCCTCCGGCCTGGGGGCCCCGTCGGACGACCCGGATACGCCGCTGGTCGCGTCGCCGGACCTGCCGTGGCTGCAGCCGCTGCCGGACGCGTTGCTGGCCGCCAGCGCGCACGATCCGGCCGCGGTGACCGCGTCCCGGGCCGGCATCCGGCTGGCGATGGTCGCGGCGCTGCAGTACCTGCCGGCCCGGCAGCGAGCTCTGCTGATCCTGCGCGACGTGCTGGAATGGCCGGCCGCGCAGGTCGCCGACCTGCTGGGCATCACCACCACAGCGGTCAACAGCGGCCTGCGGCGGGCCCGCGCCCAGCTCGCCCGGGCGCTGCCGGCGGAGGATGAGGTCGCCGAGCCCGCCGAGCCGGGCCGGCGGGCGCTGCTCGACCAGTTCGCCGCGGCGTTCGAGAACGGCGACGTGAGCGCGCTGGCCGAACTGCTGCGGGAGGACGCCGCGGCGGAGATGCCGCCGATGACGACCTGGTTCGCCGGAGGACGGGCCGTAGCGAGCTTCTTCGGCTCGCACGTGCTCACCGAGGCAGGGCGGTACCGCCTGGTGCCGACGGAGGCCAACGGGCAGCCGGCGTTCGCGGCCTACGAGCGCGGCCCCGGCGGGAACTACGAGGCGCATGCGGTGTTCGTGCTGACCCTCGCCGGGACTCAGATCGCGCGGATCGTCATCTTCCTCGACCCCGGCCTGGTCACGCTGTTCGGGATGCCCGGCGAGCTCGGGGAGCCGGCCCCCCG
>Ga0126381_100008578_pt1 | contig 11430 bp, 6 predicted proteins | sample PanSoiMetPlot_28_FD_96465 | JGI IMG/M metagenome (GOLD analysis project Ga0126381, IMG submission 96465) | Tropical forest soil microbial communities from Panama - MetaG Plot_28 | ecosystem: Environmental > Terrestrial > Soil > Tropical forest > Bulk soil | place: Panama | collected 2016-02-17 | reverse complement strand
GAGCGGGTGGGTCAGGGGCAGATACGGTCTGTGTCACGAAGCCGTTATCGATGTCACGGGCAAGTGCAGAGGGGTCACGCTTGGCCGGGTCTCCCCAACCGCCACCGCCGCCTGATTCGAGTACGAGCACGTCGTTTGGGTGGATCGCGAGGCCGACTTCCTTTGTTTTGATTGCCCGCGGCGGCTGCTCCGCCGAATAGAGCGTGTAGCGATGGGGCGCGCCGTCCTCGCCTCCGAGAATGCCGCACGCGCCATACCGCACACCATCGCCCGCGGTGTTGCCGACCGCCGGCTCGGTGGTTTCGACGACCATCTCCACGACCCCGCCCACCCCGCCGCGGTATTTGCCGGTCCCGCCGGAATCGGGGCGGAATTCGTGGCGGCGAAAAAATAGCGGGAAGCGCACCTCGGTGACTTCGAGACTGCCGAATTTGATACCGCCGGCGGCTTGCCATTCGCCAGCTCCAGGCCACCCGTCGCCCGCGGGCGAGGCGCCACCGCCGGGGCGCGCTTGGAAGAAATGCCAGATGAACGGTTTGCCCCCGGGGACATCAGCACGCGGATCTTTGCCTTGGATCGCAATTCGAAAGCGCCGGCCCCAGCCCGCCATCGCACGGTCCGGGCAGGCCGGCGCCAGCGCCTTGACGATCGCCTCGAGGATCTCCTGCGCGCAGTGATTGGTCGCCAGTGTCACCGGCGCACCCGGGTTCGCCCACACCACCGTTCCTGGCTTTGCGATGACCGAGATCGGCCGAAACGTGCCGTCGTTCTTTGGCGTGTCCGGGTCGATCAAATAGGACAGAGCGACGACCACCGCGGAATACATGTTCGGGTAAGACGAGTTGACAAAGCTCGTGACCTGCTCGTGTGAATCTGAGAGATCGATCACGAGATCGCTGTCGCGCTTGGTCACCGTCGCGCGAATGTGGATGTCGTTGTTGCCGCGACCGTCGTCGTCGAGCAAGGCTTCGCCCTGGTAGACCCCGTCCTTCCATTGCGAGATAACCGCGCGGGTCTGGCGTTCGGCACCATCGAGCACCGCCTCGATCGCGGCATGGGTCGTTGGCCAGCCGAATTCGGCGGCCAGTGCGAGCAGACGCCGCTCGCCGACATGGGCCGAACCGATCATCGCCGCGAGGTCGCCGCGGAAATCGCGCGGATGGCGCACATTCGTCGCGATCATCTCGAGGAGGTCGCGGCGTACCTCGCCGCGGTCGTAGAGCCGCAGCGGCGTGATGCGGATGCCCTCCTGCCAGATGTCGGTCGCGGCGGCGTTGTACGCGCCGTGCGTCGCGCCGCCGATGTCGCTCTGATGCGCCCGGTTGATCGACCAAAACCGCGGCCGACTATCCTCGAACACCGGCACAAAGGTAGTCAGATCCGGGAGGTGGTTACCCCCGTGATAGGGATCGTTAAGCAGAAAGACGTCGCCTTTGTGGATGTCGTCACCAAAGAACTCGGTCATCGCCTTTGCCGCAAACGGCAACGCGCCGACATGGATCGGCACGTGCTCGGCCTGTGCGACGAGCCTGCCGTCGAGATCGCAGATCGCCGTCGAGAAATCGCGGCTCGAATTGAGGATTTGCGAATAGGACGTGCGCAACATCGCCTCGCCCATCTCCTCGACAATCGCCAGCAGGCGATGCTGCACCACCGACGTAACGACCGGGTCGAGAGCTTGCGTCACGAATGGGCTACTCCTGCAAAGCGTCGGGGAAGGGAAAACCGAATTCGAACGGCATCGCAAGGCCCTGAAACCATTGCGGCAAAGGCGGAAAGCGGCCGACGGCCGCGACCATTTGCTCGATCCTCTGGTCGATATCGGGATAACCCGAACTCTGGCGTACCCGCATCAGCGCGATTTTGCCGTCGTCGAGAACGACAAATTCGATAATCGTGCGGCCACGTCGACTGCCGAGGATTGTGGAGGTTAGCAAATTGTAGTGCTGCCGGATCAGCGAATGCATATAGGCGAGATATTCGTCACGCGTCGCGGCAGGACCGGGGTACCTTGCCCGGTGCGGAGCCAAATTTGCCGGCTCTTCGACCCGGCGCGGCGGTTGATGCGCCGTCGGGTTCGGTTTCGGCTGTGGTTTGGGAATGGGCTCCGGCTTCGGCGTATCCGGCTTTGCGGGCGGGAGCGGCGGTGGCGCGACCATCGCCGTTTGCTGCGGCTTCTCCGGAGGTTTCGCTTCGGTGGGTGGATTGTCGTCCTGCGAGGGCTTTTCCGCGGCGGCGGCATCGCCCTTTGGCCGGTCGACGTCCTTCGCCGTCGGATCGCCGAGATCCTCGGAAGCGAGGCGGCCGCGCGGCGGCGGTGGGGTGGGCTTGGGCTGCGGCAGGGCGGGTTTCGGTGGGGGCGGCGGCTCAAAGACGAGCTGCACAGGGATGGTTTCGGTCTCGGCGGGTCGCGGCGCCGGCCAATCAATCAACAACAGCAAAGGGAGGAGATGCAACAGCAGCGAGCCGATTGGCCCCCGCAGCTTACCCCACCAGCCACGCTCGTCTTTCTCATCATCCCGGCCCTCGGGTCCGCCCTCCGGGCGGCCCAAGGACAGGCTCCGGCCGGGATCCACCCATCCATGTGCACCGGCCGGCGCCGGTGTGACGACAACTTCCGCCGCCGTGGGAACTGGGAGGAGCCGCCTCTCGACATCGTGGACGAGGACCGGCTCCCGACGCGTTTCGTCAGAGGATTCCGAGAAGCGGACCACCGGCGGGCATTACCCGGCAGCTTCGCGTGAGAGAGCGAGCCATTCGGCTTCGTCGAGCAATTTGACACCGAGAGCGGCCGCCTTGGTCGCCTTGGACCCGGGGTCGGCGCCGGTGACGACATAATCGGTCTTGGCCGAGACCGAACTCGTGACATTGGCGCCGAGCGCCTCGGCGCGGGCTTTCGCCTCGGACCGGCTCATCGCATCGAGCGAGCCGGTGAAGACGATCGTTTTGCCCGCCAGCGGTGAGGCGGCGCGTTGCACCGGTCCTTCATAGTCGAGCACGCTGATTTCACGCGCCAAATCGTCGAGCACGGCACGATTATGGGGCTCCGCGAAGAAACCTATAATATCGGCGGCCATGCTTTCGCCGATACCGCCGATATCCGTAAGTCCCGTCAGCGCCTCGCTCTCCGGATTTTGCGCCGCTTCCATCTTGCGCCGCCATTGAACAAGCGAGCGGTAATGCCGCGCGAGCAGCCTTGCGGTTGCCTGGCCGACCTGCGGGATGCCGAGCGCATTGATAAAACGGTCGAGCGAAATACGGCGGCGCTCGTCGATCGCGGCTTTCAGATTGCGCGCGCTGAGGTCGCCCCAGCCCTCGCGCTCGGCGATCACCTCGGGGTCGAGACGGAAGATGTCGCCAGGCTGGTGGATTAGCCCATCCTGCCAAAAGGCGGTGATGTGTTTTTCGCCGAGACCCTCGACATCGAAGCAATCGCGCGACACGAAGTGCCGTAGCCGCTCCACCGCCTGGGCAGCACAGATAAGACCGCCAGTGCAGCGCCGCGCGACTTGTCCGGGCTCGCGCACCGCGAGGCTGCCGCAGATCGGGCAATGGTCCGGAAACTCATAAGGCACGGCGTCTTTCGGCCGTCGTTCGAGGACGACCGAGACGATCTGCGGGATGACATCGCCCGCCCGCTGCACGACGACAGTGTCGCCGATCCTCACATCCTTGCGCTGGATCTCATCCTCGTTGTGCAACGTAGCGCGTTGCACGACGACGCCACCCACGGTGATCGGCTCGAGCATCGCCACCGGCGTGAGCGATCCCTGACGCCCGACCTGTATTGAGATGTCACGCAAGATTGTCTGGGCCTGCTGCGCCGGGAATTTCTGCGCGACCGCCCAGCGCGGAGCGCGGCTCACCATGCCGAGCCGCTCCTGCAGCGCGAGGTCGTTGACCTTGTAGACAACGCCATCGATGTCGTACGGCAATTCCGCACGCTCGGCCGCTATATCACGATAAAAAGCGAGCGCTTCGTCGACGCCGCGGCACAGGCGCGAGCGCGGATTTACCGTAAATCCCCAAGCCTGAAATTGCTCAAGAGCCTCTTCATGCGTGCGGGCAAACGGCGCGCTCGCTTCGCCCCACGCATAGGCGAAAAATTTGAGCGGCCGCCGCGCGGTGATCGATGAGTCGAGCTGGCGGAGCGAGCCTGCCGCGGCATTGCGTGGATTAGCGAAAATCGACTCGCCTGCCGCCTCGCGCTCCGCGTTCAACGCGAAAAATCCGGCGCGTTCAAGATAGACCTCGCCACGGATCTCGACGCGCTCGGGCCAGCCCTCCCCGGCCAAGGTTTTGGGCACGGTATCGAGCGTCCGCAGGTTCGTGGTGACGTTCTCGCCGGTCGCACCATCGCCGCGTGTCGCCCCCAATGCGAGGCGACCATTCTGATAGGAGAGTGCGATCGACAGCCCATCGATCTTCGGCTCGGCCATGATTTCGACCCGATCCTCGGCGACGAGCGCCTCCGTGGCTGTCCGTCGAAAGAAGTTGCGGATGCCGGCAAAAAAATCGCGGACGTCTTGCTCCTCGAATGCATTCTCGAGCGACAGCATCGGCCGCGTATGGGTCACTTTGGCGAAGCCGGCGGCAGGCGCAGCGCCTACGCGGCGCGCCGGGCTGTCGTCACGGATCAGCTCCGGGAACTTTGCTTCAATCGCGGCATTACGGCGGCGCAACGCGTCGTAGCCCGCGTCGGAAATTTCCGGTGCCGCGTCGGTGTAATAGAGGCGGTCGTGCCGCTTGATCTCCTCGGCCAAGAATGCCAGCTCGGCGCGAGCTTCCTCTTCCGTCAGCGCTTCGATCGGACGCAATACGGGCTCCTCCCGGCGCTGACGGGAGGCAGTTGCGTTCCTCATGTGCGCCCCCCGGCGATCAGACTCGCCGCCGCGGCACGTGCCTCGGCAGTGATGTTGCGGCCGGACAGCATACGGGCGATCTCCTCTTGTCTTGTATCCGCATCGAGCTCCTCGACGCAGGTCACGGTCTCGCGGGCGGAGAGGCTTTTCGCGACCCGCCAGTGATAGGCCCCGCGTGCCGCGACCTGCGGCGAATGTGTTACGACGAGGACCTGCAAACTCGTGCCCAAGCGCTGCAGCCGTTCACCGACGGCCGCCGCGACCGCGCCGCCGATACCGCTGTCGACCTCGTCAAAAATCAACGTCGGCACAAAAGAAGTCCCGGCTAGGACGAGCTTGAGCGCCAGCATGAACCGCGACATCTCGCCGCCCGAGGCGATTCGCGCAAGCGGGCCGAATGGCGCGCCGGGATTGGTGGCGATTTCGAAGTGCACGCGCTCGCAGCCGTGCTCACCCCAATCTGCCTCAGCTAGAGGCGTCAGCACGGTGCGAAAGCAGGCCTTGTCGAGGCGCAACGGGCCAAGTTCGGCGGCGACCGCCTCATCGAGCCTGGTGGCCGCTTGCGCTCGCCCTCGCGATACCGCTTCGGCTGCCGCGATGAAATGTGCGCGCGCCTCCGCCGTCGCCCCGGCCAACAGCTCAGCACCTTCCGAGCCGGCGTCGATCTCGGCAAGGCGGGTCTGCATCCGGTCTCGCAACACTGGCAAATCGGCGATCGCTACATGATGCTTTCGGGCAAGCGCGCGCAGCGCAAAAAGCCGCTCCTCGACTTTCTCGAGTTCTCGCGGATCGAGTTCGAGCTGCCGGGCGGCGGCTTCGAGTGCCGCGGATGCCTCGGCAGTTTCGGCAGCGGCGCGCTCGATCACCGCGAGCGGCGGATCGAGCATGCCTTGGGCTCGGTCGCGCGCACGTTCCAGACGGCGGGCCGCCCGCGCGAGGGCCGCCTGCGCGCCGGCATTGCCGTCAAGTTGACTCATTGCCTCGCTCAACGCTTCGGCGAGACGCTCGGCGCTTTGCAGCAGACTGCGCCGGGCGGAGAGGCGATCTTCCTCGTCGTCTTCCGGTGCGAGCGAATCGAGCTCGACCAAATGGTGCCGCAACAGATCCTCTTCGTCGCGGCTCGCAGCTAGCTGCCGTGCGGCGTCCTCTTCACGCTGGCGGGCTTCCCGCCAGCTCTGCCACGCCTCCGAGAGCGCGTTCGGGGTTACTGTGTGCGCCGCGAAGGCGTCGAGAATCATGCGATGATTGGCTGGGTCAAGCAGGCCTCGCTGCTCAAATTGACCCTGGATTTCGACTAGGCTGTCGCCGATTTCGCGCAACAGCCCAACGCTCGCCGGCTCGTCATTGACAAAGGCGCGGCTACGGCCGTCAGCGCCGACGAGGCGGCGCAGCAGAATGCCCTCTCCATCGCCTTTGAGACCGGCTTCCCGCAACAGAGCATGTGCCGGGTGGTTACGCCCGACAGAGAATTCGGCCGATACCGCCGCCTGTTGCGCCCCTGCCCGCACCAGCCCGGCATCCGCCCGCTTACCGAGCGCCAGTCCCAACGCGTCGAGCAGGATCGATTTGCCAGCACCCGTCTCACCAGTCAAAACGCACAGTCCTGGGCGAAAGGAGAGATCGAGGCGATCGATCAGTACGACATCACGGACAGTCAGGCCGAGCAGCATCGCGAGCCGCAGGTTGTGGCAATTATCAATGATATAGGCGGCTGTCCCGTTAAGCCAGCATCCGCGCCGCGGCAGGCGCAGATGATTTGGGATACTTTGCGAGAAACGGTGTTCACAAAGGGCTGTGAGATGATGTCCGGTAAGTCGGAACTCTATCGTGATCTGAGAGAGAGCCTGGCGGCGCTGCTTGCCGGTGAGGCGAATTTCATCGCGAACACGGCAAATATGGCGGCTCTGATCTATCACGGGCTGCCCGACCTCAACTGGGCCGGCTTTTACTTTGCGGGGGGAGCGGAGCTGGTGCTCGGGCCCTTCCAGGGAAAGCCAGCCTGCGTTCGGATCCCCATCGGGACGGGTGTCTGCGGCGCCGCTGCGGCGCGCGTCGAAACAATAATCGTCCCGGACGTCCACCAATTTCCTGGGCACATCGCCTGCGATCCGGCATCTCGCTCCGAACTCGTTGTGCCGATGATCGAGGCTGGCGCCGTCATAGGCGTGCTCGATCTCGACAGTCCGCTTCAGCACGTTTCGATAATTTCGATCGCGTCGGTTGCGAGAGCTCGTCGAGCTATTTTTGACCCACCAACGTCAGTATCCAAATCATCAATTACTGCGCAATACTGGTGAGCGCGAATATAGGCGACGATAGGATCGCGTCTGTGCCGGAGGTGCACAAATGAAAACTCTACTGGATGACGCCGAACACTGGTGGAGCCGCGCGGAAGAGACGCGAACGATCGCCGAACTGATGAATGATCCCGAAGCAAAGCGGATCATGCTCGATATAGCCGAAGGATACGATCGCCTGGCGGAGCGCGCGACCGACCGAACGGCATCGCGCGTTCGTGATACCATTCAGTAAATTCGCCAAACCGAAAGATTAGGACTCACATGCCGTCCGCGACACCCGCGCCACCCAGTTCACATTTGCCAGTCCGAGAGGCTTGGCTGAGCCAGCGACATGAGGAGATCATCGAGCCCGATCTGCCGATCGTCGATCCGCACCACCACTTGGTGGATCGGCCCGAGACCGGCCGCTACCTGTTGCCGGATTTGATCGCGGATCTGGGCAGCGGGCACAAAATCACCGCAACCGTCTATCTCGAGTGGCTGTCGATGTACCGAGCGGCGGGTCCCATTGAGCTGCGGCCGGTCGGCGAGGTCGAGTTCGCCAATGGCGTCGCGGCGATGAGCGCGAGCGGAACCTATGGCAATGCGAAAGTCTGCGCCGGTATCGTGGGGTATGCTGACTTGACCCTTGGGGCTGCGGTCGAGACCGTGCTGGAGGCGATGATCACGGCCGGCGGCGGGCGCTTTCGCGGCATCCGCTTTATTTCGGCCACGCATCGAAACCAGGCGACGTGGAGCTCGGCGGTCATCCGGCCGGCGGGCCTGTTGATGGATCAGCGCGTGCGCGAGGGTTTCGCCCGCCTCGCGCCGCTTGGGCTCAGCTTCGACGCCTGGATGTACCACACCCAGCTCGGCGAACTCATCGATTTGGCGCGGGCTTTCCCGGGGACTCCGATCGTCATCGACCATGTCGGCGGACCGATCGGCCTCGGGCCCTATGCCGGCAGGCGCGACGAAGTCTTCGCCGAGTGGAGCGGACGCATCCACGAGCTAGCAGCCTGCCCCAATATCCACATCAAGCTCGGCGGGCTCGGCATGCGAATGTTCGGGTTCTCCCTTCACACGGGCGAGTTGCCGCCAAGTTCAGAGGAGTTGGCCGCGGCGTGGCGACCCTATATCGAGACCTGCATCGCTGCTTTCGGCCCCGAACGCGCGATGTTCGAGAGCAACTTCCCGGTCGACAAGGGCAGCTGCAGCTACGCTGCGCTGTGGAACGCCTTCAAACGCATCACCGCCGGCTGCTCCGCCGCCGAAAAACAGGCCCTCTTCGCCGGCACGGCCACCAAATTCTACCGTCTCGATTAGCTAACTATCGATCAGCCGAGATTACTTTTGCTCGACCAGTTCCACCGCTTCGCGGCTCGGGCCTTCGATCATCACGGCGCGGGTGTCGCCCAGAGCATAGACTTCTTCAAGGAACGTGACGCCCTCGCCGCGCAATTTGTCGATCCAGGCGTCGAGGTCGGTGACACTCAACGCAATATGATCCTGCAACTGCCCAAGTGAGCTGACGAGCGGGCGGTCACCTTGGTTCGCATACCACATCATCGAAACATCGCCGAACTCGACGCCGGCCCGCGGGGTGCGGAACATGCCTTCGCGGTTCAGCGCCGGCCAGGTTCGGTCAGTGCCGCGCGCGACTTTGCCGTCGGCGCCGGCGCCGGTCGGCGCGTAGCCCGGCCGCATCGGTGCATTCAGGTGCTCCTGGTACCAGTGGAGCGCACCAATCGGGTCCTCCTGGTAGAGATGCACATGGTTGAAGCGCTCAGCCGGGTGGTTGCCGGCATATTCGACCAGCGCATCGTCAGGGCCGCGCATATAGGCAAACCCACCGCCGCCAGCCGGACGCACGTCTTTTGCTCTTGCTTCGGCGATCTGCGCTTTTGTCAAACCGAGCACATTACCGATGCTCGGCCAGGTGTCGCTGCTGATCAGGACCGAGCCGCCCTCATCTGTCGTGTAGAGCGGCAGGAGTTCGACCTCACGCCGGGTCTTGTAGGTTTCGAGACAACGGCGCGCGTCGGTCACGTGCCAGCCGAAATGCCAGATCCCGCTCTGCGGCTCGCTCGTTGGCGACGTCTCGACCCGGGTGAACAGCACCATGACGTCGTTCGGTGATTTTAGCGCTGGAAACCCGCCCCAACTCGCCTTAGCGGTGCTCGGGAACTGACGCGTGTAGAAATCGATCGCAGCATCGGGATCGACCGAATTCAGATGCAAGTGGTGAAATTTGGGGGCCGGCAGCATGTCGATGCCTCCTTCAAGGGCGCTTGGGTCTACTATGCGCCGAACCGCTCGCAAATCAACGCAAGCTGAGGGGATGCTATGGGTTCTGGGAAACGGGTCTTTAAAGAGGCGGCGTTTGCCATCGCTGCGCTCGCTGTCGGATTTCAGGCCGAACTGCATGCACAGTCAAACCCAGCGCCGACCGTTGAAATCGACAATGATGATATCGGCGGTGTCGTCACGAGCCGTTTTGGGCCGGAAGCCGGCGTCTGGGTCATCGCGCAGACCACCGAACTCGGCACCCGCTTCGCGAAAATCGCGGTCACAGATGAGCGCGGCCGATATGTTGTACCGGATCTACCAAAGGCGCATTACGAGGTCTGGGTGCGCGGCTACGGCCTTGTCGACTCGCCGAAAGTCGCGGCTGAGCCCGGCAAAATCCTCAATCTGATCGCCGAAACCGCCCCAAACCTCGCCGCCGCGGCACAATACTATCCCGCGATTTATTGGGCCGCGATGATCAAAATCCCGGACCAGAGCCGGTTTCCGGGCACCGGCGACAAGGGCAACGGCATCCCTGCGAACTTCAAGACGCAAGATCAGTGGCTGAATTTCATCAAGACGAATGGCTGCGGCAATTGCCACCAGATGGGCAATTATGCGACGCGGACGATCCCTGCATCATTGGGCGAATTTGAATCGCCGCAGGACGCCTGGGCGCGGCGGCTGCAATCAGGGCCGGCCGGCCACAACATGGTGCAATTCATTACCGAGCTGATGACGCCGGATGGCGGGCATCTGAAGGCGCTCGCTGACTGGACCGACCGCATCAAGGCCGGCGAATTGCCGAGCCGCAGTCCGCCTCGGCCGGTCGGGATCGAGCGCAACCTCGTCGTCACGGTGCGCGACTGGTCTGACGCCAAGCATTACCTGCACGATCTCACGCTGACCGACGAGCGCAATCCGACCGTGAACCCATATGGCCTCATTTACGGCGGTACCGAGCTCAGCACCGACGACGAGCCAATCCTCGATCCGGTCCACAATACGAAGACGACAGTGAAAGTGCCGGTTCGCGACCCGGACACGCCGAGTTCGGCGCTGGCCAATCCAGTCGAGGTCGCCTCCCCCTACTGGGGGATGGAGCAAGTTTGGGACAGCCGGGTCAATGCGCACAACCCGATGATGGATCAGGACGGGCGGGTCTATTACACGGCACAACTGCGCTCGCCCAAGCACCCGCCCGCCTATTGCAGTAAAGCTTCGCCGCTGCGATCGGCCCAACTTTACCCGCTCGACAAGACCCCCGACGGGTTTGTCCAGAACTCGCGCCAGGTCACTGTCTGGGACCCGAAAAACCAGAAATTCACCTTCATCGATACCTGTTTTGGCACGCATCACCTCAATTTTGCCGAAGACGCCGACAATACCTTGTGGCTCAGTAACAACAGCCAGAACGACCTGGCGGTCGTTGGCTGGGTCAACACGCGCAAATTCTGGGCGACCGGCGACGCTGCGCAGTCGCAGGGCTGGACGGCATTGATTGTCGACACGAACGCCAACGGCAAACGCGACGAGGGTTATAACGAACCCGGCCACCCCATTGACCCCATCAAGGACACCCGGATCCCATTCGGCATGTACGGGATCGCCTGGTCACCAGCGGATGGTTCGATCTGGGGGTCGAACCTGACCCATCCAGGCTACATCATCCGCCTCGCGCCGGGCTCGAACCCGCCGGACACGGCCTTGGCCGAGCTCTACCGCATCCCGCTGCCGGGTTTCGGTATTCGCGGCATGGGGATCGACCGTAACGGCGTCGTCTGGATGCCGCTCGACAGCGGCCACATCGCCAGCTTCAATCGACGCAAATGCCAGGGGCCACTTAACGGGCCGGGCGCCGAGAAGGGCGACAAATGCCCCGAGGGGTTTGCGTTCTTCGCGATTCCCGGGCCGGGCTTTCAGGGCGATCCCGGCGCCGAAGAGAACCCGTACTACGTCTGGGTCGACCAGCACAATATCCTGGGCCTCGGCGCCAATGT
>Ga0126381_100008576_pt1 | contig 11431 bp, 7 predicted proteins | sample PanSoiMetPlot_28_FD_96465 | JGI IMG/M metagenome (GOLD analysis project Ga0126381, IMG submission 96465) | Tropical forest soil microbial communities from Panama - MetaG Plot_28 | ecosystem: Environmental > Terrestrial > Soil > Tropical forest > Bulk soil | place: Panama | collected 2016-02-17 | reverse complement strand
CCGGCACATTATTGAGCTGGCTCTTGAGCGGCATCACATCCGGCGCAGTGCGCTCAACGTCGTGATGGAGCTCGATTCGACTGAGGCAATCAAATCTGCCGTCGAAGCAGGATTTGGCGTTGGATTTGTCTCCCGTTGGGCGATCGCCAAGGATATGCGGCTTGGACCCTCATTCCGGATTGTCGAGATCAAGGGGATCCGCTTTCGCAGGCATTTCATCTCGGTCTTTCCCAGAGGACCCGATCTCTCGGGGCCAGCCGCCGAGTTCCGCAGTTTCGTGCTTCGAAGCACTGCGCCAAAGGGATTGAACAAATCAACGTCTCCGGTCAGGCCCGCCAAGCGAAGATAAGCCCGACTTATGATGCATCAGTCTTTCTGCTTGGACTCGCGGTATCTCTTAGACACAGACTGAATAGGTGGCGAGGATGCTCTTTATCGCGGGTTTGGTCCTGGCGGCGAGTGGTTGGCTCTCGCCGCCTGTCGCTCTTGCCCTGGGAATTGCATTCGGATTCAGCTTCGTTCATCCTTTTCACGCGAAGGCGCGGAAAGGCTCCAAGCTGCTGCTTCAGCTCTCTGTTGTCGGCCTCGGATTCGGCATGAACCTGCGCCAGGTGCTTGAGGCGGGCCGGGCCGGCTTCCTGTATACAGCATTGAGCATTGCGGCGGCGCTTCTTCTGGGATGGTTGTTCGGCAAACTCTTGCGGGTCAGAGCAACGACCTCATTCCTGATATCGACCGGAACAGCGATCTGTGGTGGGAGCGCCATCGCAGCAATTTCTCCGATTGCAGAAGCGAACGAAGACGAGATCGCCGTATCGCTCGGCACCATCTTCATCCTCAATTCGATCGCCCTCCTGGTGTTTCCGTTCGTCGGGTCGCGGCTACACATGTCGCAAACGCAGTTCGGGCTGTGGTCGGCATTGGCCATTCACGACACAAGTTCCGTTGTCGGCGCGGCAGCCAAGTTCGGAGCTCTCGCACTCGCCGTGGGAACGACGGTCAAGCTGGCTCGCGCGCTATGGATCGTGCCGCTCTCGCTCGGCACCGCGGTAGTGAAGAAGAGCAAGGCGCGCGTCCACTGGCCATGGTTCATCCTGTTCTTCTGCCTGGCTGCCGTTGCCAACACCTACTTCCATGTTCTCGAACCCGCATTTCCCTTCCTGAAGCATCTGGGCGTGCTTGGTCTGACCGTCACTCTCTATCTGATTGGGAGTGGACTTTCGATGAGAACCATCCGCCAGGTGGGACCGCGTCCGCTTCTGCAGGGCGTCTTGCTCTGGATCGCAGTCGCAACCGGTTCGCTGGCTTTGATCCGCGCTGGATTGATTCATCTTTGACGAGCGCGGCTCGATTTGCGGCGCAATCTCATCGAATAGTGGTGGACCGGGCACGCGATTTTCTGCTTATATTGCTGTTACAGGCTCCCCGGAGGATCGTGTGCAAATCATCGCCACATGCGTGAAATCAGTCCTCCTCTGTGTTCCGTTGATCCTGCTTATTCGAGTAGAGGGTTCAGCGCAGCAACCACCGCCAGCTCATGTTTACATCCCGAATCCCACGCCTCGACCTCCCGACCTGCAACAGGAGTTCGATGACAACTCGAAGGATCAGAAGAAGCAGGATTCTCTATCAGTGCAAGGTCAGCTTCGCGCAAGAGAGGTCTGGCTTGAATCCAATCAGATTTTACTGCTGGCACAGCAGCTTGATCAGGAGATCAATTCCAGCAGGAAGACGCCGTCGATGGGAACCAGCGCCGCCAAGGTGGGGCAAGTCGAAAAGCTTGCTCGTAGTATTCAGGAGAAGATGAATTTCGATCAAGGCAAAGCGCGGGCCGACAGTGCACCGCCGGAGGAATTGAGAGAGACTCCGATTGAGGTGGACACGCGAAAGCTTCATCTGCTGGCTGCGGAATTGAGAGTGGAAGTGGGAAAGACATATAAAGAGAGCATCTCTGTCGTTGCGCTCAAAAAGGCGGCCGAGGTGGAGAAGCTCGCAAAGAGTCTCAAACAAGAGATGAAAGAAGCTGCCGCTGCAAAGAATTGAAAGTAAGATCAGAAAGTGATTCCCGCCCAAGGGCAGCTTAGAATGATTCGATCCGGTCTCGCCGTTCTGTTTGTGTTCGCTGGAATCTCTATCGCACTTATCTCTCCCTCGATGTCAGAGCCGCGCCCTGTCGATCGACCCGGTTATGTGGGCGATGCAGCCTGTGCCGACTGCCACAAACATGTCAGCCAGGGCTACCAGAACACTCCTCATCGACTCACGTCGCAAATTCCCACGTCAAGCACTGTGCTGGGATCTTTTCGCAAGGGCGAGAATTCGCTGACGATTGTCGGTGCGGCACAGTCTTCGGAACCCGGTCTCAAGTTCGTGATGGAATCTCGGGAACGGGGGTTCTACGAGACGGCGTTAACGGGCTGGGGCTCAGACGTTGATCAGCGGAGCGAGCGCATTGACCTTGTTACCGGCTCGGGTGTGCGAGGACAGACCTACCTGTACTGGGAGGGGAATCGGCTATTCGAGTTGCCGGTCAGCTACTGGACTGACGGACATCGATGGATTAACAGTCCTGGGTATGTCGACGGAACTGCCGATTTTTCGCGAACCATCAATCCGGCCTGCATGGAGTGTCATGCGACCTACATTCGGCCTCTCTCGAGCGACCCAAACACGAATCGCTACGACCGCTCCAGCCTGATTCCGGGCATCTCCTGCGAGAGTTGTCATGGGCCCGGAGCAGCGCATGTTCAGATCGAGACAAAACATCAGACCAAACGTGGCGAGCCCTCGGGAATCCTGAATCCATCCGCGTTTTCGCGCGATCGGCAGGTAGATCTGTGCGCGGAATGTCACAACGGCATCGCACGGGAGCCGCTTGCCCCAGCCTTCTCCTATGTGCCGGGCCGGCCGCTCAGCGATTACTTCAAGCCGATCCCCGGTCCCGATCTCGACCATCCTGACGTTCATGGGAACCAGGTCGGACTGCTGCAACGCAGTCAATGCTATCGTTCATCCGCGAAGATGAGTTGCTCCGTCTGTCACGATGTCCATACCACCGGACAACCTGCCGCGGCATATTCAGCGAAGTGCCTCGGCTGCCATCAATGGCAAGGCTGCGGTGAGGCCAAAAAGCTGGGCCACAGCATCGTGAACAAGTGTATCGACTGCCACATGCCGGTCCAGCAGACAAATGCCATCGTCTCGCAAACAGCGAACGAGGTAGTGCACGCCAAGATGCGCAATCACTGGATCAAGGTATACGCGGTCGCCGGCGTGTCCAAAAAGTCTTTGGAGACTCCTCGCTAGCTGAGCTGCTCGCAGAGATATCAGGGAGCTTGAGTTTCGATAACTTCCTGAAGAGGGCGATGCGATTGTGAGATCCGGCTTCCCTTCTCGACTTCAGCTTTGGCTTCCTCCGGTTTGCCGGCGGACCTGTAGAGTCTTGCAAGCTGACGATGGGTTTCGACGCTATCCGGGTCCGCGTCGTCCGCCATTTCGAATTCGCGAATCGCGTCGTCCGTCCGGCCAGCGGCGGAATCAATAATGCCGAGGTCGATGTGGACGAGCGGTTCCGATGGATCGGAGGCGGAGAGTTTCTCAAGGTCCGGAAGTGCCTTTGCGTTCTGATTTTGCCGCACCAGGCAGTCGGCAAGGTAGACGCGGGATTTTGTGTGCTGCGGATTGTTCTGGAGTGACAACTGGAACTGGTCGGCGGCATCTGCCCACTTATCCTGCGTCCACAGCAGATAACCCAAAGCGAAGTGCAGCTCCGGGTCGTTTGGGTTCGCTCGCAGTGCGTCGCGTAGGTCGTTGATGGCTTCCTGACCTTGTCCCATCTTCTCCCGGGCTGCAGCAGACAGAAGGTCTGCCTCGGCAGATTCTGCGTTCGATGCGCGCATCGCCTTTTGAGCATCGACCACGCACTCGTATTGCTTGCTACTCATGCAGCTGTGAGCCAGCGTCAGGCGCAGAGTGACGTCCTGCGGACTTCGTTCCACTGCCTTCTCGAGGTACGGAATTGCGACCAGATAATCCTTCATCCCATAGTGAGCCATGCCGAGCAAGATCATAAGGCGCTGATCGCCGGGGTACTTCCTGATTTCGGACGAGAAAGACTGGATGGCATCGGGGAATTGCGCGGCCTTGAACAGCGCCAAGCCAAGGTTCATTTGCAAGCCGGGCCGATCCGGATCGATCGCGGCAGCGCGTCGGTAGTAGCCGATTGCGGTTTCCAGATGTTGCTGCCGGGCCTCGAGAAGACCCATATGTGCAAGCGCCTCGGCATTGCGTGGGTCGGCGCTGAGGATGGCGCTCCAGGCGCTTTCCGCCTCTGCGTTCTGACCACTCTGTTCGAGAGCCATCGCGCTGAGTCGCGCGTGAGCCGAATCATCGCTCTGGCCATGCAGCCCTGGCATCGTCGCAAGAGAAAACGCAAGAATAAGAGCAGGCCAAAATTTTAACTTCAAGGTTGCCCAGCCTTCCATCTTTCAAATCTAAGCGGAAAAAGCAAAGCGCGGCAGTGTTTGCTGCCGCGCTTCGGTCTTTCCCGAGTTTGGTTAGAAGATGAACTTTCCGCCAAACTCGAGTGCGCGTGGATCGTAGAACGAGGTTACCGTTCCGAAGTTCCCATTCCCTAGCGTGTTGCCCACGCCATTCGGTTCGGTGTGGTTGAAGGTGTTGAACGACTCCATGCGGAACTCGAAATGAGCCCGTTCCGTGAACGCGAACGACTTGTAGAGTGAGGTCGTAAAGTTCACACGGTTCGGTCCCGGAATCGCGTCCTTGCCCGCGGTACCGAAGCCGAGGTTGGGGCCGCCATTCCATGACGGAGTCGGGTTGCTGAAGACAGAGGTGTCAAATGCTTTGATAACAGTGGCACCACCGGCGACACTTCTGCCACTCACCTTGTTTGACTTGCCGGACTGGTTCGGACGGTTGGTGTAGCCGCCGTCGAGTCCGACCGTATCGTAGTTGATCGACAAGCGCGGCGGATTTGCGGAAACGCCGGTCTCGCCGATGATGGTGCCCGCAAGCTCCCAGCCACCGAGGATCGAGTGGGTAAGACCCGCGGCCTTGAAAATGGGCAGCTTGTAGATGTAGTTCGCACTGAGGATGTGGCGCCGATCGAAGCCGCCCGATCCCTTCATGTACTTGATGTTGAACGGATTGTCGATGCCGGAGTCGTCGGTGCTGGTGATGTCGATCTCGTGCGAGTAGGTGTAGTCAAGCTCGCCGCTCAGACCCCAACGGCCCTGAACACGGAGTCCGGTCTGGAAGCCGTTGTAGTTGCCGTTGGTATTGTTTTCCTGCTCCGTAATGCCGCTGAATCCGGCGAAGGTACGGTATTGATCGGGAACGGAAAGTTTGCCCGGATCGACGGCCGTATTGCACTTCGTGACGAGAGGGGGGCCCGGCGAAACAACGATGTAATCACCAGGGTAATTGCAATTGCCGTCTCCAGACTGAGCCCGGGTCATCGCCCCTGTGTTGGCTGGGAAATTGTTGATGTTGCGGCGGATGTTCTGGTGCCAGGCGAAATTGCCGACATACTGGGTGACCAGGATGACGGACTGTGAAATTTGGTCCTGCAAGCCGAGGCTGAACTGAGCGACCGCAGGCGCCTTAAAGGTGGTCGCCAAAGTCGTGCTTCCTGCGGGGAAGAGTGGGGTTGCTGCGGCAGCACCCGTGTCGTAACTGGTGTGCGGATCGCTAAGGTACACGTCGTTCGCCGAAGGCGTATTTGCGAACGGTGCCGCCGTGGCCACGTCGTAAATGTCATTGCCCTGCATGCGCTCGTAGAATGTACCGATGCCACCGCGCAGCACCGTCCGGCCATTTCCGAAGATGTCTTCAGAGAAGCCGACGCGGGGTTGCAGCGTGTTGTAGTCGTTCTTGACCATTCCCCTGGGAGTACCGGCAACACCTGCCAGGTGAACGCCGTTCAGATAGAAGGTGCCTCCATTGACGGTCTGTAAATCCTGGCTGCTCGGATCCAATGCTCCGCTTTTCTGGAATATAGGAGCCTGGCTGCTCAGGTAGTCGGCGGGAACAAAGTTGGCGACCTGGTTGTTGCGCTCCCACGCGAACGGCATCGCGTCGTAGCGAAGGCCAAGTTGCAGGCTGAGGCGAGGTGTCACTTTCCAGGTATCCATCGCGTAGACCGATGGTGTCTGGTTGACGTAGTGACGGATCGGAGCGGCCTGCGACTCGGAGTAGTTGGTGGGCAGACCCAGCAGCATGTCCATGAACGGATCGTTTGTGTTTGCACCCCAGGTATAGCTTCCTTCTGCGTTGAGGAAGAGCTTCTGGTTCTTGGTGTAGCGGTTGTAGCTGAAGCCGAACTTCATGGCATGCTTGCCCTTGGTGTAAGAGATATCAACCTTGGGCTCGAAGTCTTCCGCTGCGTTGTGCCACGGAGCCGAACCTGGGTTCTCCTGAACGCCGTAGCCTGCGCCGCTCCAATTCATGCTCGGGTACGACTTTGAGCCATTGTTGAAGAACTTGTTGACCGCAAAGCCGCCGGACGCCGGCAGGTTGCCGGTTGGGCTGTTGATGATGTCGATGATGTTGCCGTCGTAGTTCATGCTGGCTTCGACGAGCAGATCAGGCGAGATTGTCGCGGTCAGCTTGACAGCGGCGCTGTTTGAGGGGTTGTTGAGGGTGCTGGTGATCGTCGGCCAGCTGCCCGTGGACCAACCCACCATCGGCGCCGTGAAGGACTGCGAAACCGAGTCGTGCATGTAGTGGGCAAGGATCTGGTACTTGTCATTGATCCGGTGATCGCCGCGCACGATGTCATCGCGAACGTTGATCGGCAGGCTGGCCTGGCCGAGATACTGGTCGTTGGCCGCGTTCGGCTTGGGAATGATGCCCGACGCGAAGTACTTCAAGGCATTGGGGTCGAACAGGCCTGCCGGAATCTGACCGTTGGGGAACGGCGAGCCTTGCTGACAGGCCGGGCAGGCGGCAGCCAGTTTCAAAGCAAATGCAGGATCGCCGACCGTCGGGACCTTCAGAGAAATGGGAATCTTGGCCCATCCCGGAGAGACGTAGGTCAGGTTTTGACCCGCTGTGGGGAAATCCGCAGCCGGCAAATCGTTCACGAGCTGAGGCGACTGGCCCTGGATCAGCTTGCGCCACTCCTCATTCCAGAAAAAGAAGGTCTTCTTCTTGTCCGTGTTGTAGGCATGGGGAATGAACAGCGGTCCACCAAGGTTGAAGCCGTAGATGTTGTAGTTCAGCTTCGCGCGGTTGGTGGGGGCTGTTGCCTTGTTCTTGTTCTGGAAGCTGTTCGCGTTGAAGGCTGTGTTGCGGTTGAACTCCCAGAGTTCGCCGTGGTAATGCTGCGAGCCGCTCTTGAGGGAGAGGCTGATCGTTGCGCCCGACGAGATGCCATAGTCCGGCGGATAGTTGGAAGAAAGAGTCTCCATCTGAGCGATTGCATCCTGCGAGGGCAGGATGTCGATGCCGCCGGCGCCGCCGCGGTCGTCAGCCTCACCGCCGTCGATGAGCCAGATGTTGTGGCTTTGACGAAGTCCGTTCACGCTGATGTTAGAACTCGCGCCAACGGAGGTTGGGGTGTTGCTGTCAGGCAGCGTCGAGCTGACGCCGAGTCCGAGAGCCACCAGTGCTGCAAAGTTGCGGTTCTCTGTTGCGATTTCCGTGATCTGCTCTTCGCTGACCAGTGTGCTCACAACGTTCGAGTCTGTTTGTACGGTCAGCACATCCGATTGCACCGTTACGGTCTGGTCGACGGCGCCAACTGTCATCGTCGCATCGACGCGAGTCGTTTGCGAAACGTTGACGACGATCCCATTCTCGGCATAGGTATTAAAGCCCTTTGCCGTTGCCTTGAGGTTGTAGGTTCCAACGTTCAGCGCGTTAAACGTAAAGTTCCCGCTGTCGTTGCTGATGGCCTTGCTGACGAAGCCAGTCTCTACCTGGGTAAGCGTAACTTCCGCTCCCGCGATAGCAGCTCCAGCCTTGTCGTAGACCGTTCCGGTGATGGTGGAATTCTGCTGAGCGTGCGCCGCCAAGCAGGCAAAGAGCACCACGAGCGGCAGCAGGAATATCCTGTACCGCACAGATTTCACGTCCATACGTCACTCTCCTAAAAGATTGGTTGTCCATTCAATGGCGTCGAATCGTATGCCTCAGAGACATCCGGTTCCCGCCGCGGTGTGAGCCCCGCTAATTTCTTTGTGCTCATCTTTGCCCCGGTTTGAGCAAATTCAGAGCGATTGGTATCCCGGGTAAAATTGCCCATGTAGATACAAAAGAGCGATCTCGCGCGTTATGCCTGAAGACCTCGCCTGAAAACCTCTCATGAGTGGTCAGCCGAAGCCTTGGGGGGCTGCTCCGGTAACTTGATGCACAGTAACCAACCACCTCAGTTTCAGAGGACCCGGGAAACTGCTGAGTAGGTTGGCAGCAGGCTAAAACGCTTTACTTAGTTCGGTCGGGATCATAGCCATGAGAAATCAGCGCTGTCAATAGAGAAATTTGCTTCCTCCGTTGTACTGTTTTCCGTATGGTCGACAGCACACCTAATGGTTCTCTGGATTCACGGCAACTCCTTGTAGAAGTTGTACTTCAGATTAGTTCGAGGGGGTTTGCAAAATAGGTTACGAAGCTTGGTATTCCATATTTTTGACCGGTAAAATTGATCGGACGCAAAGCTCTCGTAAGGAGTCTTAACCAGAGCAGCAATCCAGCTCTCATCGACAAGTCAAAAATCGGCTAAGTATCTTCGGCAGATCCCATGCATGAAGTAAGTGGAGGTTAAGCTTGGCCAGGCGCAAAGCTCGGCCTCTTTTGATTCATACTTCCCTTCGCGAGGTCCGAATTATGCCCGGTCCGTTCGTCAAGCTGAGTGGCATCCGAATCTTCGGAACTCGAGCAGACAGCCCTGAAGTGCGCCGGTTCATTTTGGCGCTTTTATTCCTTGGGGTTTTGATCGTTCAAACGAAAGCACAGGGCAATTACGAGATCCAGGTTTACGCCTCCGACACCGTTCCGCCGCGCACAACGATGGTGGAGTTGCACTCGAATTTCACCTCGGCTGGACAAAAGTCCGTCATCGACGGCCAGGCTCCAACGAATCATGCGGTACACGAAACCGTCGAGATCACCCAGGGCATTAACAACTGGTCGGAGGTGGGCTTCTACATCTTCACCGACATCCAGAGCGGCATGGGTTGGCAGTGGGTGGGCGACCACATTCGGCCCAGGGTTCGCGCGCCAGAATCGTGGCACTGGCCCGTAGGGGTGAGTGTCTCAACTGAAATCGGCTACCAGCGGGCAGCTTTCTCCAATGACACCTGGACGTGGGAGATTCGGCCGATCGTCGATAAGACCGCCGGCCGCTGGTACTTTGCCGTTAATCCTGCGCTGGAGCGGACATGGCACGGCCCCGATGTGGCACAAGGCGTCGGTTTTTCTCCCGCCGCGAAGATCAGCTACGACTTCACCAAACAAATCACCGGCGGCCTCGAGTACTACGCCGACTACGGCAGCATCACCAATATTTCGAGCCTTCACTACCAGCAGCAGCAATTCTTCCCTGCCATTGACCTGAACGTCTCGCCGAAATGGGAAATCAATTTCGGCGTAGGTGTCGGGGCAACAGCTTCTACCGACCACTGGATCGTCAAGGGCATTCTGGGGCGCCGGTTTGACTGGGGACCGCGGAGGCCGTAAAAGCCGGCCTGGCGGCTTCCAGTAGACCTTGCATGTGACCAACACTCCATGCCGCGGAACTGGTAAAACTCACAGGCGACGAACCCTCTCATAAAGCACACACTGCTTTGGGAGGTAGACCATGAACGTCTGTCAGAAGTTCCGGAGTCCGTTCATCGTGACTTCGTTGTTCATGCTTGTAGTGTTTTCGGGTGTAGTCGCTGCCGCGCAGACGAAGCTCGAGGGCATAATCAAAGGACGGAGCGGCCCGCAGATTTTCCTGCAGACCTCAGATTCGCCAAAGGTTGTTGTCCTGCTCAATGACGACACAGACGTGGCGCAGTTCGAAGGCGTCTTCAAGGCTCGCAAGAAAGAGATGTCGATGGCCGCGCTGATTCCGGGCCTTCCCATCCAGGTCGAAGGTGAGTTTGACTCGCAACAACAACTCGTCGCGAAGAAAATCAGGTTCAAGGGCAATGACCTGGAGCAGGCGCAAGCCATCCAGGCCGGACTGCACGAAACAAGCGCGCAGACTCAGCAGAATTCCGAGGAGTTGGCAAAGCAGAACGCTGAGTTGGAGAAGCAAAACGCGGAGCTCGCAAAGCAGAACGCGGACATTCAGGCTGCGGTGGCGCGATTCGGTCAACTCGACGACTACTACATCCTCGACGAGGTGACCGTTTATTTCGAGAATGGAAAAGTGGTTGTCGACCCAAAATACAACGCTCAGCTGACAGCCCTTGCTGAAAAAGCCAAGAATGTTAACGGCTATATGGTCCAGGTAAAGGGTTACGCATCCACTTCGGGAAGCGCGGAGCTAAACCAGAAGCTGAGCCAGGATCGGGCCAACAATGTGTCCACGATCTTGATTCAGCAGGGCCATGTACCGCTGACGAATATGTTGGCGCCTGGCGCCATGGGCGAGACCGAACAAGTAGAAAGTGATAATGCAACGGACACCGAGGCCGCCAACAGGCGGGTCGTGGTTAGGGTTCTTCAGAACAAGGGCATCGCAGGAGCTAAAAGCGGAACCTAAGCTCTCCCGTGACCGGATCGCCGGGTGATCCGGTCACTAAAGGGGTCGTGGCGACAATCAGTAGCCTGACGACGACTGGAGACTCGCGATCCCTATTGCGGCCTCTTCGCTCGATCACCACACGTGGCAGGCATTCTTCGGCATCATAGCCTGGCCTGATTTGCATCCGAATGCCTGGCCAAATTCGGGCATGTTCTCCACAACACCCTTGATCCGGAAGGGATCCGGCGAATGGGGGTCCGTCTGTACCTGTAAACGGATTTGTTCAGGGCGCAAGGTCGCGCAATAGTTCTGGCCAAATGCGAGAAAGAACTGCTGCACTGGCGTGTACCCGTCCTGTTTTGCGGCAAGGTCGATGTTTTTGCGCTTCGCATCGGCGAGGAAAGCCAACAAAGCGAGACGAAGACCTCCATTATCCGCAGTGTTCTCACCCAGCGTGAGTTTGCCGTTGAGTTTCACATCATCAACAGCTGTGAAGGAGCCATACTCCGTTACTTCGCAATCCGTCAGTGCGTTGAATTTCTTCTCGTCTTCCGGCGTCCACCAGTCTGAGAGATTTCCGTTGCCATCGAATTTGGCGCCCTCATCGTCGAAGCCGTGGGTTAATTCGTGTCCCACGACCGCACCGATGTGCCCGTAGTTCTCTGCATCCGTAGCTGCGGGGTCGTAAAACGGGGCCTGGAGAATGCCTGCCGGGAAATTGATGTCGTTCATGCT
>Ga0126381_100008575_pt1 | contig 11432 bp, 7 predicted proteins | sample PanSoiMetPlot_28_FD_96465 | JGI IMG/M metagenome (GOLD analysis project Ga0126381, IMG submission 96465) | Tropical forest soil microbial communities from Panama - MetaG Plot_28 | ecosystem: Environmental > Terrestrial > Soil > Tropical forest > Bulk soil | place: Panama | collected 2016-02-17 | reverse complement strand
GATTGCCGACAATCTGAAAGTCGAGGGTGACGCAGCAATCCACAATGGGGAGCGGACCGGCGATGGCCGAATCCTGCATCCCGGGCTGGGCCTCAAGGCGCGTCGTTAGTTCTTCTGAAAAAGCGGCCCACTGTTTCGGCGTTGAGTATTGAAATTGCGGAAGAGAAACCATTGCCTTCACGACGTGATTCGGTTCAAAGCCCGGATTCACGGAGGTGAGCTGGGCAAAGCTGCGCATCAGCAATCCCGCGCCTGTAAGCAGAACCAGTGCCAAGGCAATTTCCCCAACAGCCAACAAAGCGCGGGCCCGACGCGGACCTGCCGACTCTCCTGCGCGAGCGCCTTCACCGAGTTCCTTGTGCGGATCAGCCCCAGCCACTGAAAGCACCGGTGCTAGTCCGAACACGAGACTGGTAGCCAATGAAAGTACGAAAGCGAAGACTAGGACCCAGCCATCCACGCGAACCGAGTGAAACTTCGGCAGACTGGGAGGCAGGAGCGGCACGAGCGTGGCTACCCCCCAGTAAGCCACGAGTGTTCCGATAAGGCCGCCAAGCATCCCCAGGATGGCGGACTCCGTGAGCAATTGGCGGGCGATGCGCCCCTTGCCAGCGCCCAGCGCAATTCGAATGCCGAGTTCCTTCGACCGCGAGGTCGCGCGGCTCAAAAGGAGATTCGCGACGTTCGCGCACGCAATCAAAAGCACCAGGCCGACAGCCGCCAGCAGCAGGAGCAGCGGCAATTTCACGTCGCCGGTAATGACTTGTTGCAACGGCTCAATTCTAATTGCCCATCCTTTTTCCGCCGGAAATTCCTTGGCCAGCCGTGCACCGATGGTGTCCAATTCCGCCTGCAGCTGAGTGGAGGAAATGCCGGAGCGCACTCGGGCGATGACCCCCATCCAGTGCTCTTGAGGCGGCTTTGTCATCCAAACGCTATATAGCGGGTCCTGAGCCAGGGGTATCCAAACCTGGTTTGCCTGATTGAGGAAGGGCGTATGAAAACTCGCGGGCATCACGCCGATCACGGTATAGGGACGCATATCGAGGGTAACCGAGCGACCTAGGAGTCCCGCATCGGCTCCAAATCGGTTGCGCCATAGATTCTCGCTGAGGACCACCACCGCGGCAGCCCCGCGCCGGGCCTCCTCGGGGATGAACACTCGGCCGAGCAGGGGCTCGGCCGCGAGGACCGAAAAGAACTCAGACGTCACAACCACGGTGCTCACCTCGGAGGGCTCTCCGTAGCCCGTAAGCACCAGAGCGTGGCCACCCAAGCCGGCGATTGCGCTGAACGCGTGACTACCCTCCCGCAGTTCGGTGAAGGGGGCATATGACATCCCAAGCCCCGAGATTCCCGCCTGCGGCCGGGCCTCGGACACAAGAACGAGCTGGCCCGGATCCGCGTAGGGCAACGGCCGAAGCAACACGGCGTTGACAATGCTGAAAATGGCCGTGTTGGCACCGATGCCGAGGGCCAAAGTGAGCAGCGCAATGGCGGTAAAACCCGGAGACTTGCGCAGCATGCGGAACGCGAAGTGCACATCTTTTGCGAAGACTTCGATGGAAGATATGCCCCTCTGTTCTCGACATTCTTCCGTTGCGCACACGAAGCTGCCGAACTGCAATCGCGCGAGTCGCATCGCTTCCGCCGGATCAAGTTCGCGGTGCCGATTTTTCCATGCCTGCAGCTGGATATGAGACTGTAGTTCTTCCTCTAGCTCTTCATCCATCCGGCGACGAAAGAGCAGGGCCCGAAGTCGTAGGACAACGTCTTTCCACAACATATCAAGCCATCCTTAATACCCTGGCAATGGCCGCGCTCAGCGTGCTCCAGTTCTCCGTCTCGATTTCGAGCTGTTTCCGACCAGCAGCCGTGAGTGCGTAGAAGCGCGCGCGCCGACCCAGTTCCGAGATCCCCCATTCGGCTTTAATCCAGCCACGATGTTCGAGCCGGTGGAGCGCGGGATAGAGTGAGCCCTGATTCACCTGCAAGATATCTTGGGAAATTTGCTGAATGCGCTCAGAAACCGCCCATCCGTGCATCGCTCCCGAGCGGAGTGCCCGGAGGATCAGAAGATCCAGAGTCCCCTGGAGAAGGTCGAGTCGAGATGGATCTGGTGCCATTGGTGTCGAATGCCGACAACAAGATACCCCCCTTGATGTCGAATGTCAACAACAATCGACACGGCCCGTGGCATCGTGTTTCATTCCTGATCGAGCATGCACGCAAATCTAACAAAAGTCGCACGATACTGAGGACCAATGAAACAGCTTTACAACCTCTGACGGACTACCAAGACTTGGCCCGCGACAATGTGGTGTCTCGATTGAATTCATGCGAGTCGCATTCGATGGTCATCGGTTGAACTTCACGCGAATAAAGCGAGTCACCGGCATGTTACAGAAAGCCTAAAATTGTTGTATTCTACACATCGCCAAAAACGTAAGCCTGGAAACGTTCGCTTGGATTCGAAGTGTATGTTCGGCCCGCGATCATTTAGTGTCCTCTCGCTTGGCACAGTCTTTCTCTGCAGCTGCGCAGCCATTGATCCGCTGTGTGCCCAGACTAACGGGATAGTCCAACAAGAAAGCAACACCATCCGCGGCACGGTTTTGAACAAGGTGACTCATGAACCGGTTGCTCGGGCACTGGTATTTTCGCAGGACAACCGATTTGCCACATTGACGGATGATCGCGGCCATTTTGAATTCGTCTTCGCTGGCCGGGAAGGGGAGCCGGCCGGCGACGCAAGAGCCCAAAACGTCGTGACCAATCGTCCCTCGTTGCTGTTTGCCCGAAAAACGGGATTTCTTCGAAACGATTACGGCCAGCAGATACTGCAGGCAGGCGGCACGGAGCAGGAACTCACAATCCAGCTCGAGCCAGAAGCACTCGTTGTCGGCCATGTCTTTCTGCCTGGGTCCGACGGCTCTGACAGAATCCAAGTGGAGCTCTTTCGACGACAAGTGCGCGAAGGCCGGGAGCATTGGGATTCCGCAGGAACGGTGATGTCCAGATCCGACGGAGAATTCCGTTTTGCGGAACTTTCGGCTGGGTCCTACAAGCTCGTGACTCACGAACTGCTCGACCGCGATCCGCTGACCTTTAACCCTTCTGGACAGTTGTATGGCTACCCGCCGGTCTACTATCCCTCGGCGGCGGGCTTCGCAACGGCCTCCCTAATTCGGTTATCGGCGGGCAGCACCTCTCGGGTAAATGTTACGCCGGAGCGGCAAGCGTACTATCCGGTGAGAATGAGAGTTGCAAACGCGCCTACCGGCATATCGATCGGAATTTCGGTGTGGCCACTAGCGAGCCGAGGCCCAGGTTACTCGCTGTCGTATAACATGGCGGAGCAGTTGATCCAGGGCACTCTCCCAGAGGGAAGTTATCTTGTCCGGGGAACGATCTATGGCCGCGACGCGATGACCGGCGTATCAACTCTCACGGTCAAAGGTTCCTCCCTAGGGGGACCGATAATGACGATGTTGCCGAACGGTTCTATCCCCGTGACGGTTCAGGAAGAATTTCAAAACCCGGAAAGCTCGGCTCAGGGATCGATTTCGGTCAACAGCATTCGCCCGAGCTCTGGGAATGAACGACGTCGAAATTACGTAAATGTGTCGTTGATCCCTCTAGAGGACTTTGGATCGGCGCCAGGGGCTTCTTTGCGCCCGCCCAAGGGACCAGATGACGATTCGCCACTGGTGATCGAAGATGTACAACCCGGCCGCTACCGAGTAGTGGCAAACACCACAATCGGATTCGCCTCCTCTATCACCTCTGGCGGCACGAATCTGCTGCGCCAGCCCCTTGTTGTGGGTGAGGGAAGCACAACAGCGCCTATTGAAATCACCGTGCGCGACGACGGCGCAGAGGTCGAAGGCACAATTGAAAGAACGCCAGCGGGGCGTGGAGATAAGACGGGATTCACATCACCGGGCGCGTCCAAAGGCAACGTTTATTTCGTTCCCACGGATGACGATACTGGCCAGTTCCGTGTTGCCTGGCTTTCCGCGGATGGGACATTTCAACTGCACCAGCTGCCGCCAGGTGTTTACCAGATCTTTGCCTTCGATCGCCAACAGCCAGACCTGGAATATGCAAGCGAGGAGGCCATGGCCAAATATGAGCCCAAATCACAGGTCATACGGGTGGTCGCGGGTCAGAAGGTGCGTTTGCAATTGCCGCTGATTACGGAGCGCGAATGAGCATCTCGAGTCCTTTGCGACCGATTCGACTCCGACTTCTCGCGCTAGCGCTTATCCTGCCGCACACTTGCGATACCCGCGGCGCACAGAACCCCATCGCCGACCAAAGTACCGTTCGGGATGCACGGTTCAACATCGCCGGCACGATCGTGAATGCGCTCGACGGTGCGCCCCTTGGGCAAGCCCGCGTTTCGATCTTCGATGCTAGCAACCGGGCCAATGCGATCTGGATGATTACTTCTGAGGATGGGCATTTTGAATTCCTGCAGCTCAAGGTAGGTAAGTTCTCGCTCCAGGGAGCGAGGCGCGGATTTATCTCCGCCGGGTTTGATCAGCATGAACAGTATTCGACCGCAATTGTGACAGGAGCGGGTTTCGACACCGAGCACCTGGTGTTGCGTCTCACGCCCTTGGGGCTGATCGCAGGGAAAATCATCGATGAGTCGGGTGATCCTGTCCGCCACGCAAACGTCACACTCTATCGGGAAAACCACTCGGGCGGGATGAACCGCATTGTCGGGGCTGGCGGAGCTTCGACCGACGACCAGGGTTCCTACGAGTTTCCGTCCCTAACTCCTGGGAATTACTTTGTGTCCGTTAGGGGAAAACCCTGGTATGCCGTGCACCCAGTTGTTTCTTCTGCCGACGGTACAAGAAATGCTACGCCGGGCGTAGCGCCATCTCTGGACGTCGCCTATCCGACGACCTATTACAACGGCGCAACAGACGCCGCTGATGCTACAGCGATCCCGATCAAAGCTGGCGATCGTCTGCAGATCGATGTCCACCTAAGTCCCGTGCCTGCCCTTCATTTACTTTTCCATGTGGCCGACGAGCAGCAAGGGTTCATCTGGCCCAACTTTTATAGGCGCGTCTTTGACTCTGAGGAACACGTGCAAGCGGAAGGGGTGCAACGCGTGGGCCCTGGCGTTTATGAGCTGACCGGCGTTCCAGCGGGCAAATACATCGTCCGCCGACGTGAACGAAGCACCAACCAACTCGTGCAGGCGGCTGAGATGGAACTGGTCAAAGATGGCCAGGAATTGGACGATTCCCGTAATGAACTCGCAGGCCGGGTGAAAGTGTCGGTGAAGCTGCCGCGAGGGGATCAATTCCCGAGGCAGTTTTCCATTGCGTTACAAGATTCGCGGCGGCGCATTGTGGCTTTCAGGCCCGTCGATGCTGCTGGCGAAGTAGTGTTCGAGGGACTGCCGGGGGGCAAATACGCAGTCCTCGTCTCCTCTCCTAACAAGCCGTATTCCGTCGTGCGCACTTCGTCTCAGGGAGTCGAATCCGCCGGCCATGAGCTGAATGCCACACCGGGTGCGTCCTTCGACACAACGGTGTTCTTGGCTGGCGGCGTCGTGACCGTGGAAGGATTCGCGAAGCGCGGAGGGAAGCCCATGGCTGGTGTCATGGTCATTTTGGTGCCCAAAGATCCCGAGTCGCATCAGGAAATGTTCCGCAGGGATCAGAGCGATTTAGATGGAAGCTTCGCGCTCCCAGCCGTGATTCCGGGAGTGTATACGATTGTCGCGGTTGAAGACGCCTGGGGGTTTGAGTGGTTGCAGCCCAGAGTGCTCTCGCGGTACGTGCAGCACGGACAAAACGTGACGATTGGAGAGCTGATGCAGGGTTCCGTGCACCTGCCGGACCCCGTCGAAGTGCAGCCACGTTAGATTCGCCGCTACGCATCGGCGCAATTCATCAGAGATCAAGTCTAATTGTTCTTGAAACCGGACGATGGAGGGGTCTAAGCTTTCCTTAGTCCTGGGGTGAGGACGGCACAGGTTTTTACCGTTTCTCTGTCCTGGGTTTGGCCGAAGGCGAACGGTGTCAGGCCGGACCACGCTCTCACCCCCTCACGATCTTTTACTCCCTTTTTGATTTCAACGAGGCTCACCGCTCCCTTCGTGAAGGAGTAGTGTTGGAAGCCTCTATCCGCGTCCTGACTACAAGCACCTGGTATGCTGTTGGGCTTCGGGCAACGCGGAAGCTCGCGACGGAGGAATTACATGCGGAGGAGGGTATGAATCTCGAACGCAAAGCCGAGCTTTGTATAGTTGTTTGCGTCAGTACTGCATTGTTTCTGCTTCCGATTTCCGCAAGCGCGCAGATCCAACAGGCTGCAGAATCTCTCGACGGGCTATGGCTCACCGACGGATATGGGCAGCTCATTGAATTCCAAGGAGACAACCTGCGAGCCTATGAAATCACCACGCTCAGTTGCATACCGGCGTCCAAGGCTACGCGAAGGACAGAAGCGAGCACGGTTCATGAAATCGTCTTTGCGGGAGAGGACGGTACGGTCCGCATATTTCCGGGGTTATCCCCGGACACTCGCTGGCTCCATGAAGATGGCAGCGTCTCGAACATTCTGATCCGCCGCACAGGTTCGCGGCCGGAGCTTTGCAACCAGCCTCCCGTCGATACGCCGCTCGCGAATTATCAGGTCTTCTGGGAGACTTTCTCAGAGCACTATCCCTTTTTCGTGTTGCGCCAGATGAATTGGCCCGCGGTGGACAAAAAGTTTCGCCCGCAGGTAACCCCAGAAACGAAGCCTGAAGAACTTTTCCGTACTCTCAGCGAAATGATCGAGCCCTTGCACGACGCGCATACAAGCATCCGCGCCAAGTCCATCCAACAGCGATTTCATGGCTACCGTCCGGCGGCGGATCCTATGCAGAAAAAGAATGCCGCTCGCATCACTGAGATTATCGAAACGAAATATGTCCGCGAAGGATGGCGTGACTTCTGCAACAAACAATTGCAGTTTGGCTTATTGCGTTCGTCGCCGGAGGCCTCGTCATCGGATTCCCGGGGCAACCCGCGGACTGGTGCGATCGGCTACCTGCGGATTCACTCCTTCGACGATTATTCCAATGATCGGGAGTTCGTGAAACAGGTCGAGGTACTCGAAACTGCTCTCGACAATATTTTCGTTGACTCGTCCAAGTTAACCGGGCTGGTGATCGATGTCCGCATCAACGGTGGAGGTTCTGACGTCTTCGGCATCTCCATCGCCTCGCGCCTCGCGACACAAGACTACCTGGCGTACTCCAAGGTGACTCGCAACGACATTCGCGATGCGGACCATCGAACACCGCCTCAGCCGGTTATGGTGCATGTCAGCCGGCGGCCCGGCTTTCGTGGTCCGGTCGTTCTGCTCACAAGCGCGGATAGCATCAGCGCGGCCGAAACATTCACCATGGCGCTGCTTGGCCGTCTGCCCCATGTCACCCGCATCGGAGCAAATACCCAGGGTGTGTTTTCCGACGTTCTTGACCGCAAGCTGCCAAACGGATGGACCTTTGGGCTTCCTAATGAAATCTATCTGACGAAAGACGGCAAGGCCTTCGATGGGCCCGGCGTGCCGCCGGATGTCGAGGTTCCCATATTTCCCGCAGAAGACCTTGCTAACGGCCGCGACTCTGCCCTTGCCAAAGCCCTGGAATTCTTGGTTGGCAAGGCCAAGTAGCCAGCCAGAGCTCAGGTTCCAGATCTGTGTAAGGTCTGCACGCTCATGACCTGGTTCGTCGGTCATGCGCTTGCTAGGCAATGCGCAGATACGATATGACGATCACGCAATTGATTGTCCTGCCACACCTCACTGACTTACGCGGCACGAAGTCGAAGGGGTGCGGGAGCCAGGATCAGTTGATTGGGGCGCAGGGAACTTCATCTGTGAAATGTCACGCAAAATCGCAGCGAGTGCTTCACGCACGCGCTGGGCAGAGTTCGCTGCGAACACTTTCGGCTTCAGGTCTCTCAGCGCCTTACCGATCCCATCCACTGATCGTTCTAAGTTTTGTTCGCTCGGTTCTACTGACGCGGCGAGAATCGCGCTTTGCTGCACGAAAGCCGAGGTCTGAAGGAGATCGCACCGCACGTAGAACACTGCAAAGTTCCCTCGTACTGATGGGGCGATTTCGATCGCTGCGGGCGATCCCAGATCCATTGGCCCGCTGATGATAATGAGAACTCGCATAGCGCCGCCATTTGCCGTCTCATCCAACCTCCGAGCTATTTCCTTCCCGAAAAATTCTCCGAACCGCTCTCCTTGCTCAAGATCATGTACATCGACCGCTGTTACAGAGTTTGCCGTCATTGCGTCTTTCAAATTGGCCCACGACACTTGTCCCTGGCTAATATCCTGCTGGTCGAATATCACGCTCCGACGTGTGAAGTCGAGCAGCGACACCCCTAGAGTGCCGTTCTCAACCTGGAGTTGGCTGAATGTTTTCAGGACTGGTAGGAACACACTGAGCCGATCCGTATACAGCTGTGGCTCGCGCCGCTCGCTTGGATATGGCGTTAGGTTTTCCAGAATTTCGATGTGGATTCGCCGGCTCGCCTTAGCAGGGAGGCGCAGGCGCCCCTCAATACTCGGCAGTAGGAATGCGTCCAGGCCCTCTGGCTGTGGGTCGCAGAATTCCACCGCTGGCAGATCCTGCCACGATCCCGGGAGTGGCTCATGCTTCAACGGCGCAACATGCACTCTCCGTGTAGTGAGGCTGTGTCCGTTTCGACCGCTATAGTAGAACGCGATCGTCGCCTGGTACTCGCCGGGCAGCAAGAAGACTTGCCACGATATGTCCACAAGGGACTGGCGAAGGCCTGGTTCGGCATCTTTCAAGTCCTTGGTGCCATAGTTTCGGTAGGTGAGGCCCTGCTGGTCTCGAATTTCTAGGAGTGCTATTGCTTGACCGTCGCAACATCGCTTTACCAATTCTTTCCCGTCCAACTCCACTTCCAGGCCGACCGCAATCCGCTGATGCAAGGTGAGTTTCGGCGAGGTGATTCGTGGGTGCCATCGGAGCTCTGCCTTCGCGCCTTCCTCCGCCCAGAGTTGGAAGGGCACTGCCGCGAACGCTGCCTCCACATTACGGGTTTGGGCATACGTGAGAGGTACAAATCCTAAGCTGCACAGCGCGACCAGAAATCGTCGCTTTGGCATTGTTTCCGCTTCTCTAGTCCCGATGGTCGCGAAGGACCGAAGCTCCACCGAGCAATCGACTAACATGCCTATCGGTGCAGCCCGCCTTCCTCGACCAAGAAGAATATTACCTTCAATTCCTAATCGACGAGCTGACTGGCGAAGTGGATCTGAGTGCAGGGAAGACTTTACACACCACCATGCCGCCGCATCTTGCTCACTTCAAGCTCCGCCGGACGTAGTCCGAGATCTGCTGACCGGTTGCGAACCAAACGCCTGGTTTAGATTTCATGTACGCAATCAGCTTGTCGAGATACACGATTCGTGAACGATGTCCCGATACCATCGGATGCAGCGTCAACATGAACATCGTGCCTTCCCTATACGCACCGTCGAATTCATCCTGATAAACCTTAAAAATGAGTTCGGGCGACGGGAGTGAGCCGCTGGAAACGAAATAGGGATAATCGTCAAGAATCCAATCAACCGGCAATTCGACCATGCCGGTTGGCTGACCGTTTGAAAGCAGCTCGTACGGCTCGTCCATCGCCATTGCGCTGCTGTCATATTGAAAACCGGCTTTGCGAATGAGATCGAGGGTATATTTGCTGAATGCCCATGAAGGAGCTCTGTACCCCACAGGCTTCTTGCCCATAGCGCCGGTCCAAAACTCGATCGATTTGTTCAGGAGCCGCTCTTCTTCCGCCTGGTCGTCGAGGTCAGTGAGCCTCTCGTGAATCCACCCATGTATTCCGATCTCAAGGCGAGGACGCTTTTTGAACTCCTGAATCATTGCCGGATACAGGATGCCGGTTACGGCGGGGATGTAGAACGAACCTGGGATATTGTACTTGTCATACAGCGCCATAATCCTGGGTAGCCCTTCGGCGAAGCCATACTCGCCTTGCGACAGGGCTACCGGCGCGCTGTTTCCTGCAGCGATCTCAAAGGTTTCGTTGTCCATGTCCCAACTCAGGCAAACCGCGACCTTCGCTCCATTGGGCCAGCTCTTCGGTGTTAGCCTTCGTCCTGCGCGCATGGGAGCGACCCACTGTTGGATCTGCTCATCCGTCAGCTTGGTTCCCGGCTGAGGCCTCTTCTCTTGCTGTGCGTCGAACAGCGTGGGGACGGCACCCAGCAGAAAAGGAACAACCACTAACGTCGCTAACTCTCGTTTCATGATCCCCTCCGTGTTGGGTCTACTCTTCGGGCATTAAGAGCAACGTGGCTTCCGCGTTCGCGCTTACTGCGGAATCGCTATACGGCAGCGGAAAGTAGCGTTCGTCGCCCCACAGCTTCGCGAGATCTGAGAAGTGCGGGCTGCCCGGTTGTCCGGACTGGCCAGGTGCGCTGGTTGCCACCGAGCGGTCCCAGTCGCTCACGTCTATCACTTCGCGAAAAGTAGCTCCAACCGTCTGCGAAAACCCTTTGCCGCCGGTTGATAACGGAGTCAAGCCATAGCCATCCCGTGAGATCGGACCGACATTGAGGAGGGAAGCCATCTGGGCATTGACTGCCAAAGGGTGCTGGAACGTGGCGCTGTGCAGTGAGCCCCAGGTCCACCGCGACATGTCATTCCCAGACTTCTGTTTGAGTTCTTTGACCGCGGCTGCCAGTGCCTTAATCAGAAGCGCGTCCCGGTCCTTGGCCGCGTTTTGTCCAAACCAGGGACGGCCCGGGTGGGTCAACGCCGGGACAAGAACATCGCCGCCCCACCGGCCGTACTCGACTGCAAGCGGGCCAGCGATTTTGCTTCCGACGAGCAGCTGCAGGGCCTTCTCCTCCCAAACGAAGTAGATCGTCGCGGCGGTACTGGAACGCAGCATATCCCGATCCCAGGCAACTAGCTGTGTACGCGCGTGCTCGACGTCTCGGTCGTCCGATTTGAGACGAGTCAGTAACGGGACCAGCTGTTCGGCGTTCCATGCCACCGCATCGTGCTGCAACTTCTCAAAATCGGTAACACCGAACTTTTCGCGAGACGTAAGAACTTCGCGGATGCGGTTGATCCGTGCTGGATTGGACCAGTCATAGCCTATGGGCCGTTTCTCGCCCGGCGGGAGCACGTCATTGTTCGCGGTCGCAAGAAATCCGCTATCCGGGTTGAATGCATGCGGCAAGTCATCCACCGAGAACCAGCCCTTCCACTCGTATTCACCAGTCCACCCTGGCACAGGAAGGAGACCTGGCCAGTTTGGTCGAACCGGCGACAACCCGGCAGCTTGGTATCCGATGTTGCCGTCAACGTCCGCATAGACGAAGTTCTCTGCCGGCATCTTGTG
>Ga0126381_100008574_pt1 | contig 11436 bp, 7 predicted proteins | sample PanSoiMetPlot_28_FD_96465 | JGI IMG/M metagenome (GOLD analysis project Ga0126381, IMG submission 96465) | Tropical forest soil microbial communities from Panama - MetaG Plot_28 | ecosystem: Environmental > Terrestrial > Soil > Tropical forest > Bulk soil | place: Panama | collected 2016-02-17 | reverse complement strand
TTCACGAACTGGTCACGAACGCTGTCAAGCACGGCGCATTGTCGATCCCTGGTGGCCGGGTGTCGGTGACCTGGGACCGCAAACTGAACGGAGCTGCGGCAACCAACCTGATCTTGGTATGGCGCGAGATCGGCGGGCCACCAGCGGCGTCTGAAATTCAAGCCGGCTACGGCACCGCGCTGATACGCGAACTCATCCCTCACGAACTCGGTGGTAACGTCGATCTCGTGTTCGCATCCGATGGGGCGTGCTGCAGAATTGAACTTCCTCATGAGGCTCTGAGTCACGAGCCTTTGTGAAACTACTCACCCACTGAACGCTATTTCCGGTCGTCCTGAAGATCGATCGGGCCGTCGCGCAGCGGCGCGTTTAGAACTGCGCGATGGAGAGGCATGCTGCGTGCGGCGACGAGAGCGTGACGCCGCGCAGCAGCGATGAGCCGCGACTTGATCGAGCGCGAAGCGCGCCGGGCCTATGCGCTGACCAATCAGGCGCGCGCTGTGCTCGCGGCGTCGCTGGCGAGGAGCTGGGCACCGGCGCAATGCGGGTCTGCGCGCGGAGGGGTCTGGCGTGGTCGGGAAAACGCCGATCCTGGGACACGACCAAGACCCGAAGCTGCCGTCCGCCCCGAATTTTTGCTGTGACGCACAACACATCCCCCAACACTGCGATGTGATATTCCTCGGTTCTGCGGCAGATGATGTAGAATGGCGTCCCAACCTGGATTCGGAGCGATCCAATGGTGGAACGTGCGCAGAAGGAGCGGCCGGGACGCCGAATCTATCAGGTCGGCGCTATCATGTTCGTCCTCTTGCTCGCCAACGGCCTGTCCGAGATGTGGTTCTCCTATCAGGAGCACAAAGCCGCGCTCATTCGCATCCAGACCGAGCAGGCGGATGCGGCGGCCGCGAGGATCGGACAGTTCATCAACGAGATCGTCAGCCAAGTCGGCTGGACTACCCAATTGCCTTGGTCGGTCGGCACGATGGAGCAGCGCCGGTTCGACGCGCTGCGGCTCCTGCGCCAAGTTCCGGCCGTCACGGAGATCGCCTTCCTGGACGCCGCCGGCACCGAGCAGGTCAAGGTGCCATTAGCGAACCTGGTTTTGAAGAATTCAGACCCAGACCGGTCGCAGGACCCGGCGTTCACAGAGGCAGTGGCCCACAAGGTCTATTTCGGGCCGGTATATTTCCGCCAGGGGTCGGAGCCCTACATGACGCTGTCGCTCGCGGGCACGCGGCGCGAGAGCGGGGTCAGCGTGGCCGAGGTCAATCTCAAGTTCATCTGGGACCTGCTCGCGCAGATCAAGGTCGGCGACAAGGGTAACGCCTATCTGGTCGACGCGCACGGCCGCCTCATTGTGCACCCCGACATTAGCCTCGTGCTGCTGCACTACACCGACATGTCGAAGCTCGCCCAGCTGCGGGCGGCGCAGGGGGCCACCGACGACACCCCGGTCATCGAGGGGGACGTGCTGGGGCGTAAGGTGCTCACCGCCTATGCGCCGGTGCCCCCGATCGGCTGGACTGTTTTCGTCGAGTTGCCGGTGGCGGAGACCTATGGGCCGCTCTATTTTGCGATGGAGCGCTTGTTCGTGCTGCTGACCGTGCTGACGCTCGTGATTTTCGGTGTTGCTTGGTTTTCTTCGCGCGCCCGCCGGGTCTCCCGCAAGATGGCGGCAGCGAGCGAGGCGGTCCAATAAAGTGCTTTGCTGCACTGCGCGAGTTCTGCTTGTGGCCCCAAGAGAACTGTGGTCCGCCGGCTCCGACGTCCGCTATTGAGGGTAAAGCGGAAATGTTATGCTCAATCTGAGGTTTTCTGCTTTTGACCCGAACCGGACATCGGAAATCTTGTGACGACTACGCCCGGTCAACGAAGGCTCGGCGCCGGCTTGATTTAGATCAAGATTCAAGAATCGACCCATGCGCTTTATCGGCGGCCTACCTCACATGGAGGGATGCCCCATGAAGCGCGCAAGTCTGGCTGGTCTATTAGGCGTTGGCTTGTTGGCCGTGTTGGCCGCACCGGCAGGAGCCCAATCGACGATCACGGAGGAAGAGGCACATGCCATCGGCGTCGATGCGTATCTGTATTTTTATCCGCTGATATCAGTGGACATTACTCGACGGCAGGCGACCAATATCGAACCCGGTAGAAAGCCGGGCTTTGGCCCCGCCAACATGTTCAACAGCTTCGCGGCGTTTCCCACCGCCGACTTCAAGACTGTTGTTCGGCCCAATTTCGACACGCTCTATTCCAGTGCTTTTCTCGACATGACCACAGAGCCGGTGATCGTATCCGCGCCCGATACCGGTGGTCGCTATTATCTTCTGCCGATGCTCGATGCTTGGAGCGACGTATTCGCCTCGCCCGGTTGGCGCACAACGGGCACTCAGGCAGGCAACTTCCTCATCACGCCGCCCGGCTGGAATGGGACCGTTCCTGCGGGCATGACGCGGATCGACGCGCCGACGCCCTACGTCTGGATCATCGGCCGAACCAAGACGGATGGACCGGCAGACTACGATGCGGTTCACAAGATACAGGCCGGTTACAAGATCACCCCATTGTCACGGTGGGGGAAGCCCGCGCAGCCCGTAGAAGCGAAGATTGACCCGAGCGTGGATATGAATACGCCGCCAAAGACGCAGGTCGATACGATGCCTGCCGGGAAGTTTTTCGCCTATGCGGCCGAGCTTCTCAAGGTTGATCCACCGCACATCACCGACCAGCCGATCATCGCGCAACTGAAAATGATCGGCATCGAACCAGGCAAGAGCTTTGATTTGGACAAGGCCGGGCCAGCCGTTCGCAAGGCCCTGGAGAGTGCTCCCGGTGAAGCGCAGCAATTGATGGCGTCGGCGCTGCCGACCCTTGCGCGAGTGACGAATGGCTGGTCAATGAACACCAACACAATGGGCGTCTATGGCAATTGGTACTTGAAGCGCGCCATCATCGCGCAGGTCGGCCTCGGTGCGAACCTTCCCGAAGATGCGATCTATCCTCTCAATGTGGCCGATGATACCGGAAGGCCGCTCGACGGGGCGAACAAGTACACGCTTCACTTCGAGAAAGGCGGGACGCCACCAGCTCGCGCATTCTGGTCGGTCACGCTATATGACAACGACGGCTTCCAGATCGCAAACTCTCTCAACCGGTTTGCTGTCAGCAGTTGGATGCCGTTCAAGTACAATGCAGACGGATCGCTTGATCTTTATTTCCAGAACGAAAGTCCTGGCGCAGAGAAGGAAGCCAATTGGCTCCCAGCGCCAAAGGGTCCATTCAATTTGACGATGCGCCTGTATGCGCCGAGGTCGGAGGCACTCACTGGCAAATGGAACCCGCCGCCAATCAAGCTCGTCTCGGGAACCGTTGGGGTGGGCGCTCAATAGTCCATGATCTAACCACCATTGCCGGGCGATGGCATATCAGCGTCGTCGCCCGTCAATGTCTGCTCCTGGCCCTTAGCGGTCAACGTGGTCTGTCGTTCCGGCTTCCGCTTTTGGGGGCAAAGCGGACCAGATATGCTCACCGTGAGGTTTTCCGGTTTTGACCCACAGCGGACCTTGCCGGCCCCGTTTTTGCTGTGACGCACAACACAGCCCCGAGCAGGCGATGTGATAGGGTGTGGTCCTTGACCCAACGGGGCAGCCCAGCCCATGCGGCGGCGAGATTTCATCACCTTGGTCGGCGGCGCGGCAGCCGCATGGCCTCTGGCGGCGCGGGCGCAGCAGGGCGAGCGCGTGCGGCGCGTGGTATTCCTGCATGCGCTTTCCGAGAGCGATCCGGAAGCACAGACGCGCATAGCGGCGTTTCGGCAGGGACTCGAAGCCTTGGGGTGGACGGAGCGCCGCAACATTCAGGTCGACCATCGATTTTCCGCCGGCGATTTCGACCAAATCCAGGCCTACGCAACGGAATTAGTGCGTTCGACACCGGATGTCATGGTCGTCAGCAGCACGCCGGTGCTTGCGGCTCTGAAACAAGCGACCAGCACCATTCCGATCGTATTCAGCTTGGTCAACGATCCCGTCGGACAGGGCTTTGTTGCCAGCCTGGCGCGCCCAGGCGGAAACATCACCGGATTCACCTTTATCGATTTCCCCCTGATTGGAAAATGGCTGGAGCTGCTCAAGGAGCTGGATGCCGGCGTACGGCGGATAACATTCATGTTCAACCCGCTGACCGCGCCCTATTACCCAAACTACCTGCGCGAACTTGGAACGCCCGCGACCTCGCTCGCCGAGCTTTCGGCAGCCCCGGTGCATAACGAAGTCGAGATGGAGTCTTCCGTCACCGCATTTGCGCGCGAGCCGGGAGGTGCCCTGATCGCTGGGCCGGATCCCTTTATGAACACCCACCGCGTATTGATCATGGCATTGGCGTCGCGATACCGGCTCCCCGCAATGTATGCTTTTCGGCAATACGTCACGGAAGGCGGGCTAGTGTCCTACGGACCTGATTCCATCGATATTGTCCGTCGCTCGGCCTCCTACGTCGATCGCATTCTCAAGGGCGATAAGCCGGCCGATCTTCCTGTGCAGGCACCCACCAAATTCGAGTTTGTGATCAATCTCAAGACCGCGATGTCGCTCAGCTTGTCGGTGCCACCCACTCTGCTCGCCCTGGCCGACGAGGTTATCGAATGAGCGCGAGCACGAACGCGGTTCCTCGCCCCTCCTTCTGGCGGCGAAAAGGCAGGGGCGCGGCTCCAGCCAAGGCGGCTGCCGATCCCGCAAATCGTCCGACGCCTACCTCCGAGCCCTCCCAGCGAGCAGAAGGGGAGCAGCCGTCGGCGCCGACGCGCGTGATCGGGGGGCGACTGTTCCGCAAATATGTGGCGCTGTTCGTGGGCGTGGTGTGCGGCGCCCTGCTGGCGAACGGCCTGTTCGAGATGTGGTTCTCCTATCAGGAGCACAAGGCTTCGCTGATCCGCATCCAGCGCGAGCAGGCGGACGCGGCGGCCGCCAAGATCGGGCAGTTCATCAACGAAATCGTGAGCCAGGTCGGATGGACCACGCAGCTCCCCTGGTCGGTGGGCACCATGGAGCAGCGCCGGTTCGACGCGCTGCGGCTCCTGCGCCAGGTTCCCGCCGTCACTGAGCTTGCGTTCCTGGATGCCTCGGGAACCTCGCAGCTCAAGGTCTCTCGACTCGCCATGGATCAGATCCCGGGGCCAGGTCAACCCAAGGAGGACCTGTCGCAGGATCCGAAGTTCAGCGAAGCCGTCGCCCACAAAACCTATTACGGACCGGTCTACTTCCGCCGCGAATCCGAGCCCTATATGACGCTCTCGCTCGCCGGCACCCGGCGCGAGAGCGGCGTGAGCGTCGCCGAGGTCAATCTCAAGCTGATCTGGGAACTGGTCTCGCAAATCAAAGTCGGCGACAAGGGCGACGCCTACCTGGTCGACGCCCAGGGCCGCCTGATCGCCCATCCCGACATCAGCCTGGTGCTGCGCAATACCGATATGTCGAAGCTTGCCCAGGTGCAGGCCGCCCGGCGGACCTCCGAGGAGACTCCGGCGGACCAGGAGGTGCAGGTCGCCCAGGACGTGCAGGGCCGCGAGGTGCTCACCGCCTATGCGCCGGTTCCCCCGCTCGGCTGGATCGTCTTCGTCGAGCTGCCGGCGGCGGAGGCCTACGGGCCGCTCTACGCCTCGATCGAGCGCTCGGGCGTGCTGCTCCTGGGCGCGCTCGGCCTGTCGTTCCTCGCCGGGCTTCTGCTGGCGCGGCGGATGGTCGGGCCAATCCGGGCGCTGCGGGAGGGCGCCGCCCGCATCGGCAGCGGCGACTTCGCCCAGCGCATCTCGATCAAGACCGGGGACGAGCTTGAGGCGCTCGCCGACCAGTTCAACGACATGGGAAGCCGCCTCGAGGAATCCTATGCCGACCTCGAAAAGAAGGTGGAGCAGCGCACCGAGGAGCTCGCCCAATCGGTCGAGGAGCTGCGCGCTCTCGGCGAGGTGAGCCGCGCCGTCAACTCGACGCTCGACCTCGCGGCGGTTCTGGACACCATCGTGTCGAGGGCGGTGGCGCTCTCCGACACCGATGCCGGCGCGATCTACGTCTTTGACGACGACGAGAAACAGTTCCGGCTGCGCGCTACCCACGGGATGTCGGAGGAGCTGATCGCCGCCATCGCGGACCGGCGGGAAGATCTCGGCGGCACCAGCATCGGGCGCGCGGCCGAGACGCGCGCCCCGGTGCAGGTCGCCAATCTGAGCGAGGAGCCGCACCCGCCGACTATGGACCTCGTCCTGCAAGCCGGCTTCCAGGCGCTCCTGGTGGTGCCGCTGCTGCGCCCCGATCGCGTGCTCGGCGCGCTGGTAGTGCGCCGCCGGCAGCCGGGCGAGTTCCCGAAAGCCACGGTCGACCTCCTGCAGACCTTCGCGGCGCAGTCCGTGCTCGCCATTCAGAACGCCAGGCTCTTCACCGAGATCGACGAAAAGGGGCGGCAGCTCGCGGTCGCGAGCCAGCACAAGTCGCAATTCCTCGCTAACATGAGCCACGAGCTGCGCACGCCGCTCAATGCCATCCTGGGCTATACCGAGCTCGTCATCGATCAGATCTATGGCGAGGTTCCCGAAAAGATGCACGGAGTCCTCGAGCGGGTGCAGAGCAATGGCCGCCATCTGCTCGGGCTCATCAACGACGTGCTCGATCTTTCCAAGATAGAGGCCGGGCAGCTCACGCTGAGCGTGGCGAACTATTCGCTCGCCGACGTCATGCACACCGTGGTCAGCGCGGTCGAATCGCTGGCGACCGAGAAGAAGCTCGCCTTGAAGCTCGATGTTCCGCCCAATCTGCCGGCTGCGCGCGGCGACGAGCGGCGCCTCACCCAGGTGCTCCTGAACCTGGTCGGCAATGCGATCAAGTTCACCGACAAGGGCGAGGTCGCGATCGCGGCCTCGGCCATGAACGGTTCGTTCGACATCGCAGTGCGCGATACCGGGCCCGGCATCGCGCCCTCCGATCAGGTGAAGATTTTCGAGGAGTTCCAGCAGGCCGACAATTCCACGACCAAGACCAAGGGTGGCACCGGGCTCGGGCTCGCGATCGCCAAACGCATCATCGAGATGCATGGCGGCAATATCTCGGTCGAATCGAGTCTCGGAGCCGGTTCTACCTTTACAGTCAGATTGCCGGTGAAGACGCAAGCATGATCGGAGCACGCATGAGAAAACGCATACTTGTGGTCGAGGACCAGGAGGACAACCGGCAGATCCTGCGCGACCTGCTCACTAACGGCGGCTACGACATGATCGAGGTCGAGAATGGCCAGGACGCCATCATCGCCGCGGAGGCCAATCGGCCTGACCTGATTCTGATGGACATCCAGTTACCAGTTCTTGATGGATATGAGGCCACCCGGCGCATCAGGGCCAATCCGGACTTGAAGGCGATACCCATCATCGCGGTGACATCCTACGCATTAAGCGCCGACGAGCCAAAAGTCATGGCCGCCGGCTGCAATGCCTATGTGCCAAAGCCGTACAGCCCTCGCGCGCTGCTCAAAAAGATCAGGGAGTTGTTGCCTTAGAGGTCGTCGGGTGTCGGGGCCGGCAGCTTCCAGGCAAGCCGGCCGTCTGGACCGCGCCACCGTAATGGGATCACCGTGCCCGCGACGCTGCTCGCCATCGCCGACGACTTCATCGACTAGTCGCAGGCGCCGGAAATTGCTGCACTGCATGTTTTCCGCTTCTGGCCCCGACCCGGCGTCACCGCTGCCCGGCATCACGGCAGCTTTCGGGGGTGAACCAGACCATCGACAGGGAGCGCCGAGACACCTGAAAATGTCCCGAAAATGCAGGGAGTAATCAGGCGTCAGCGGTCCGCGCCTAGGTTAGCCTCAATTCGCCTTCCTTCGCGCTTCGCTGGTGGGACTCGTGGGAATGTTTGATTCGATATTCGAACTCACCTTTGTCGCCTTGCGGAAGTAGCGCGATGATTACGTAGGCCCCCGGCGGAGCACCTGTACCGCTGGACCTATAAGTCACACTTTGACCAATCCGAAATTTGTGCGCGTCCATTCACCCTACTCCCCAATCCATGTGCGCGGGTGTTGCGCCAAGATTGAAGGACGGCCGCGACCACGGGAACAATGACCATGCGATCGAGGCCGTCCGCCCGTCCATCCACCCCGACGCGTCTTTAAATCACGTTCGCCTCTGGCCGTCTGTTCGCTGGCCGACGCGGTGAACTTGCCGGCGCTGGGTATCAGACAATGCCGCGGAGGAAAATCAGAAGGACACGCGCGCGCGGGGGTTTGTGCGCGACGAAGGGTGCTTAGTCACGCGGCCGACCGGCGCGACGCAGGCTCGGATGTCTGCTGTTGGCCCTGAGCGGTCAACTTGGCCCGCCATTTCCGACTTCCGCTTTCGAGGGCGAAGCGGAAATCTTATGCTCTGCCTGCGCATCCCCGGGAAAGCGGCGATACCTCGCAAAACTGCCCCGCAAGTCTCCCCAGCACGCGAATCCCGAGCAGGCTCAGCCGTGAATTGAAGCGACACAAAGAGTGATATCGCCGGCTTCCACCTACCGTTCGCGAACACCGATGGGGGATAGACTGTCTCAGCTAGGGGCCGCGGGGAGAGGGAAGCGCCATGACAGCTCAACACGACCCTGATGAAGTGCAGCACGTGGTCGGCTTGCCCTGGTCCGAGGCAGAACTGAAGACTATGAGCCGAAGATTCGTTATGGCAATGGCCGCAGCGATTCGATCCGGCGAAGAGCGCCCACCGCGAGTTGGGATCGACCAAACACCGGGCACTAAAAAGCCGCGCTTCGTTTCAGTACGCGCGTGGACGTCTCCTCGTGCATCAGGCTAGATTTGATTAGGTCGCCCCTGGCCTCGGTAGTGCCCACGGAGAACCACCCACCCGGCGTCAGCCAGATGGCGGCGACGCTGGTGTCGCCGGCGATTGCCAATGCGGTCGCCAAGCTCGCCGGCCTGCGGTTGCGTAAGACCCCGATGACGCCAGAGCGGGTAAAGAAGCGCTCGCGTAAGGATGGTGGGGCGCGATGGACCACGCCTGTTGCCGCCACACCCCCTGGTGATTTTCGGGGCAAATTCCAGCGTCTAGTCAACCGCTCTTCTTTCCGTGGAGCGCACCGTTTTCAAGAAGCCATGCCACGACATTGCTTCGCCCCGCTTGCTCCGCGATATCGAGCGGCGTTTGCCCTGACCAGGGGGCTGGCCGGTTGGGGTCGGCACCATGCGCGAGGAGATATTGCGCGGCGGCGAGTTGGCCGCCATGGCAGGCGTTCCAGAACGGCCCGGAGAGATGGCTGCCGCGCAACGACGGGGCGGCCTCGACGCGCCGCGCGATCGCCTCCATCATCCCGAGCGCGGATTCATGCCAGAGCTGGGTTTTCGCGCCGCGCGCGACAAGCCGCCGTGCGCCGGCCCACTGTCCGTAGCCGACAGCCGAGGACAAGGGCGGACCGCCGTCGATCGATGAGCCACCGCGTTCGAGATCGGCACCGGCATCGAGCAGGGCATCAATCAGCGCTACGTCATCGTTGCTGGCCGCCCAGTGCAGCGGCGTCTCGTGATGCCACATGTCGACAGCGGCTGCATCGAGATCGGCGCCATGGCGCTTAAGCACCTGCACGATCGCCGCGGCATTTGGGATTAACCCGGGCCAATCTGCGAAAAGATGCAGCAGCGTGCGTCCGCCGCCCTTCTCATTGTGGACCACGCAACAGGCAAGGTCTGGCTCGGCCGCCACCAGGCTGGAGAGCCGTTCGACATCGCCTTGCTTGAGTGCGGTGGTGAGATCGATGGCGAGCGGGTCGTCGCTTCGCAGGGTGCGGCGGAATGCGGTCATCGCACGGGGAACCTCGGTATGACCTGCAACAGAAAAACGCCATTTCAGCCGATTTCACGGCAGCCAGCCGGACGCTTATCCGACAGCCGCCGTGGACGGCTCCTCCCCCGGCACGAGAGCGGCAAAGAAGCGGGCGCCGCTCGAGGCTCCCACGGATCCGGAGGAGCTACCCATGTAGCTGCTTGCAACGCATGGCCTGAGCGGTCAACCTGGCCCGCCACTTTCGACTTCCGCTTTTGGCCCCCAGCGGAAGTTCGGTCCGCCAATCCTGGTTTCCGCTTCTGGGGGCAAAGCGGACCACATATGCTCACACTGAGATTTTCCGCTCATGACCCACAGCGGAAGTCGGGCGGCCGAATTTGCTGTGATGCGCAACACAGCCCTGATTTGACGATGTGGTAGGCTGTGCCCGGTAGGAGGGCGCTCATGCGACGGCGCGACTTCGTCAGGCTGGTTTGCGGCGCGGCGGCGGCGTGGTCAGTGGCGGCGCACGGCCAGCAGGCCGATCCGATCCGGCGGGTTGGCGTCATCATGAACGGCCTGACGGACGACCCCGTCCAACGTCTTAACGCGGCCGCCTTCGAGCAGGTGCTGCGCAGCCTGGGCTGGCGGCCGGGCCAGAACGTCAGGCTCGACTACCGCTGGACACAGGACGATTCCGAGATCGCCCGCACGGTAGCGGCCCAGCTTGTTGCCGCGAAGCCCGATGTGATCTTTGCCAGTACCACCAGAAGCCTGATCGCCGCGCGGCAGGCAACCCGCGCCATTCCCATAGTGTTCGCTAGCGTGTCGGACCCGGTCGCCCAGGGGTTCGTTGACGGCCTCGCCCATCCGGGCGGTAACATCACCGGCATCGGCCTTTATGAATTCTCCATCGGCGGCAAATGGCTCGACCTGCTCAAGCAGGTGTCTCCAAAGCTTGCGCGTGTCGGCCTGATGTTCAATCCAGCGGGCTCGCCGCAATACAAGTTCTTCCTGGCTTCTATCGAGGCTGCCGCGCCTTCGTTGGCGGTCGAGGTGATAGCATTGCCGGTCCAGGCCGCTTCTGACATCGCGCCGGCGATGGCCAGGCTTGATGATCGGCCGAACAGCGGCTTGATCGTCGGTACCGACAATTTCGTAACGTCCAACCGCGAGCAGGTCGCGGCGCTCGCGATTGCGCATCGTCTCCCGTCGATCTTCGCGTCGCCCCCACTCGTCGATGCTGGCGGGCTCATGTCATACGGTCAGGACGGCGTCGAGTCCTATCGTGGGGCGGCGATCTATGTGGACCGCATCCTCAAAGGGGCCAAGCCCGCTGATCTGCCGGTCCAGCTCGCCAGCAAGTTTAAGCTGAGGATCAATCTCAAGACCGTGCAGGCACTCGGGCTCGAGTTGCCCATGGGCGTAATGCTGAGTGCCGACGAGGTGATCGAGTGATGCGACGGCGCGATATCATCACGCTTCTCGGCGGTGCGGTGGCGGCGTGGCCGCTTGCGGCGCGCGCGCAGCAGCGCCCGGTGGTTGGGTATTTGAGTCCTCGGGCCCAAGGCGAAGGAAGCCGAAATCTTGCAGATTTTCGCGACGGATTGAGAGAAACAGGCTTTGCCGAAGGTGTGAATCTT
>Ga0126381_100008573_pt1 | contig 11436 bp, 7 predicted proteins | sample PanSoiMetPlot_28_FD_96465 | JGI IMG/M metagenome (GOLD analysis project Ga0126381, IMG submission 96465) | Tropical forest soil microbial communities from Panama - MetaG Plot_28 | ecosystem: Environmental > Terrestrial > Soil > Tropical forest > Bulk soil | place: Panama | collected 2016-02-17 | reverse complement strand
ATTCACCTGGTGCACGAAGCACGAAGTCAAGATCTCCACGCGACTCTGGGTTGGCTCATACCACCGCACGAAGTGGCCGCGTCGCACCGCATGCAAGGAAGGCAACCTTGCCTACTTCTATGATCGCCACGGCTACAGCTCCTATGACGTGGTGGCTCAACTCGATTGTGATCACGTCCCGTCGCCAAGCTACCTCGCAGAGATGGTGCGGCCTTTCGCCGATCCGGCGATCGGCTACGTGGCCGCGCCGAGTGTCTGCGATGCGAATGCCGCGAACTCCTGGTCAGCACGAGGCCGGTTGCACAGGGAGGCTACGTTCCACGGCCCGTTCCAGCTTGGTCATAGCGATGGCTTCAGTCCGGTCTGCATTGGCTCGCATTATGCGGTCCGGACCGCCGCGGTACGAGAGATAGGCGGCATAGGGCCAGATCTGGCAGAGGACTTCTCGACTACTTTTCTCCTTAACGCCGCAGGATGGGGTGGGGCTTTTGCTATCAATGCCGAAGCTCATGGAGATGGCCCTAATACCTTTAGTGCAATGCTCGTGCAGGAATACCAATGGGCCCGCAGTCTTATTACTCTCCTGCTAGGACTCGTGCCGCGTAATCTGAACCGACTGTCCTGGAAGCTGCGAATTCGCTTCGTTTACTCGCTGGGCTACTACATGCTTATGGTGGCTATCACCTCTGTTGGCCTGGCACTAGCGCCGATTGCCGCAGTAACTGGCAAGCCTTGGATAAGCGTCAATTACTTCGCGTTCCTGCTCCACTGGTGGTCAATTTCAATTTGGCTTATTCTGATAACTTTGCTTCTGCGCAGACGCAGGTTGCTAAGGCCGCCTAAGGCACCGGTCGTCAGCTGGGAGAGCTGGCTTTACAGCATCGCTCGGTGGCCTTACAACGGCCTAGGAATCTGTGCAGCCCTAAGGAACAGAATTCGCCCGCGGCCCGTCAGCTTCAAAGTCACTCCGAAAGGTTCGGGAGGCCTCGAGCTCTTCCCTGCACGCCTTCTGATTCCCTACGCCGTAGTGAGCCTCATCTCTTCTGCAGCCGGTCTTTTCGGTGAGCGCGGCGGCGGCGCTCCTGGATATGTGTTCCTAAGTATCCTTGCAGCGCTGACATATGCCATTACCACGATCGCTGTGCCGTTTCTTCATGCTCGTGAAGCGGCGAATGCGGTCGGTGTTCGCCTCAGCGGGGCGATTCGAAGCACAATCCGTGTTCCTCTGCTCGTCGCTCTGGTGGTGACGATCCCTGCCGTTACAGCGGCGGGCTTGTATCCGGCTTACGCGATGCATGCATTCGGCTGGTAAGCCGGAAGTCTAGACGATCTGTGAGGGAAACCTAGTTCATGGCCATACTCGTTACCGGTGGAGCAGGTTTCATCGGCAGTCACACATGTGCAGAGCTGCTTACTAACGGCGTCGACGACGTTGTGGTGGTCGACGACTTCTCTAATAGCTCGGCGCGAGCGCTGGAAGCGATCAGCAACGTTGCTGGCCGCGACGTGGTGTTGCATCGGCTCGACCTGCGAGATCACGCCGGGCTCGATCGAGTCTTCGAGTCGCATGACATTGATCGGGTCGTACATTTCGCGGCCAAAAAGGCAGTCAACGAGTCTCTGCAGATACCGCTGGAATATTTCGACACCAACATCGCAGGAACGACTAGCTTGCTTCGATGCATGGTGCGACACGGTGTTCGGAGCCTGGTCTTCTCGTCGTCATGTTCGATTTACGGCGACCAATACCTGGGACCCATTGGTGAAAAGGAAACTCCTGGCCCTACTAATCCATATGCACGGTCTAAGCTTATCTGCGAGCAGATTCTTGCGGATACCTGCGCAAGGTACGATGACTTCGCGGTTATCTCTCTCCGCTATTTCAACCCCGTCGGCGCGCACCCTAGCGGCGCCCTGGGTGAGTCGCCGCTGGGCGTGCCTAGCAACGTGATGCCGTACATCATGCAGGTAGCTGCAGGCCGGCTGGAGCGAATAAGTATCTTCGGTGCGGACTATCCGACACCGGATGGGACTCCGGTTCGGGACTACATACACGTGATGGATGTTGCGGAAGCCCACTGTCTGGCTCTGCGGCGTCTGGCTGACGGGCCGGGGATGCGGGTCCTGAACCTCGGCACTGGGGTCGGAATTTCGGTGCTCGAGCTCGTGCGCGCCGTTGAGGACGTTTGCGGTCTCGTTGTGCCGTACGAGGTGGTCGCTCGGCGGGACGGAGACGCCGCGAGTGCAGTTGCCGACCCGAGCCTGATTGACAAGGAATGGGGCTGGCGAACCAGTCGCGACATTCGAGCAATGTGCAAGGATGCCTGGCGCTTCCAGCAACTACATCCCGGCGGATATCTCGCGTAGCGCCGAAAGCTCGGTCCCGGTCTTCGCCTGTGCGGAGCCGTCGTTTGCGTTTTGCCCGAAAGGAAGTTAAGTGCGCCTGACGGTAATAGGAACTGGTTACCTCGGTGCGGTTCACGCGGCTTGTATGGCTGATATTGGCCACGATGTGCTTGGCGTAGATTCCAACGAAGAACGAGTTAGTTTGCTGTCGAGTGGCCAGGCACCGTTCTTCGAGCCCGGGCTGCAGCTGTTGCTCCGGCGCGGGATCGGGTCTGGGCGGCTCCGTTTCGGGACCTCGATCGAAGAGGCCGCAGACTTTGGTGAGGTGCACTTCATCTGCGTCGGCACGCCGCAGATCGCCGGCTCGCTCGCACTAGACACCAGTGGCGTAGGGACCGCGATTCGTGCACTTGGGCAGAACCTGCGGAACCCATGCCTGGTGGTTGGCAAGTCCACTGTGCCGGTCGGGACCGCGAGCAGGATAGCTGCCGAGCTTGCGGCCATATCACCCGTGGGCGAGGGGGCCGACCTTGCCTGGAACCCCGAGTTCCTTCGGGAGGGGCTGGCTGTCCGGGACACTCTGCAACCTGACCGGCTTGTCGTTGGCGTTTCCTCTACGGGAGCAGCTGAGGTGCTCAGAGAGGTGTATGCGCCACTGATTACCGCAGGTTCGCCGTTTATTTCAACTGACCTTGCGACTGCCGAACTGGTCAAAGTGGCCGCAAATGCGTTCTTGGCGACGAAGATCTCGTTCATTAACGGGATCGCCGACATGTGCGACGCCGTCGGGGCAGACGTGGTGACGCTAGCGCTAGCGCTCGGCCACGACGGCAGAATCGGCCATCGCGGGCTATCCGCGGGGCTGGGGTTTGGTGGTGGATGCCTGCCTAAAGACCTGCGGGGATTGCTGGCAAGGGCGCAAGAGCTCGGCGTCGGGGAGTCGCTGGCGTTCCTCCACCAGGTTGATGCCATAAATGTCGGGCGGAGGGAGCGCGCTGTTCGAGCCGTAGCGGAGTTGGCAGGCGGCTCCCTGGCGGGACGTGTCGTTGCCGTTCTCGGAGCGGCCTTCAAGCCGCAAACCGATGATGTCCGCGATTCACCTGCGTTGGCCGTTGCCGCTTCTCTGCACCTAGAAGGCGCACGAGTGCGAGTCCACGACCCTGCAGCGATCGCTAACGCACGAACGGCGTTCCCCGAGTTGGAATACATCAGTGACGTCCAGGACGCGTGCGCCGACGCGGATGTCGTCCTCCACCTGACCGAGTGGCCCGAGTACCGGGACATCGACCCATTTATGCTCTGCACGGTCGTGCGTCAGCCCCGCCTGCTCGATGCTCGTAACGCCCTGCCCCACGACAAGTGGGAAGCCGCCGGTTGGACGGTCCGCGGTCTTGGAGTACGCGGTGCGATGACCTCCGGCGTTCCTGTGTCCGAGTGAAACCAACAAGGAGCTAATGTGCGTACTCTCGTTACTGGCGGGGCGGGTTTCATCGGCTCGCACCTCTGTGACGCCCTGATAGCTCGAGGCGACGAGGTGGTCTGCGCAGACAATCTGAGCACTGGGCGGATGGAGAACATTGCCCATCTGCTAGATCGGCCAGGGTTCAAGTTTGTTCAAGCGGATGTGTCCGCTGAACTCGAGGTGACCGGCCCCTTTGATGCGGTAGCTCACCTAGCGAGTCCGGCATCGCCCCCGCATTACCTCCGGCTGCCCCTCGAGACGCTAGCGGTCGGCAGCAAGGGAACCGAGAATGCCTTGCGCGTGGCTCATCAGCACGGCGCACGATTCGTCCTTGCTTCGACCAGCGAGGTCTATGGCGACCCAGCGATGCATCCGCAGCAGGAGAGTTACTGGGGCAACGTTAATCCGATCGGCCCGCGGAGCGTCTACGACGAGGCAAAACGGTTCGCTGAGGCCCTGACTTTCGCCTGGCGCCGGTCCCGCGCTGTGAACACCGGGATCATCCGGATCTTCAACACGTACGGGCCCCGTATGAGCGCAGCGGACGGTCGGATCGTCACGAACTTCATAACACAAGCTCTCACCGGCAGGTCCTTGACGGTCTACGGAGACGGAAGCCAGACACGCAGCTTCTGTTACGTCGAAGATCTAGTGGTGGGCATCCTCCGGATGCTGGATGGCACTGAGCCTGGCCCAATCAACCTTGGGAATCCCGAGGAGTTCACCGTCGCCGACTTCGCAACTTTGGTGCTGGAGCTTACTGCGTCCGGATCTGCAATCGAGTTCCGACCGCTTCCGGCTGACGACCCAACCCGCCGCTGCCCCGACATCAGCGCTGCCACGCGCTTGCTCGGCTGGCATCCGACGATCTCAGCCAAGGAGGGTGTCCGGCACACCGTCGATTGGTTTCGGTCAAGGCCGGACGAGATCGCCAGCCTCGGGTGAATCGGAACTGCTATTGGGCGCCAACGTTCGGAGTTAGCGGCGACATGGGCTTGCCCGAGAAGTCGGTCGAGCCAGGATTGATACCGAACAGCCGGGTCAGAGCTAGCCCGGCTCCCCGCATTCGTGAGTCTCGGCGGAGCGCAAATCCGGCTCCGGTCGATGCTGCCTTGCGAGTCAGGCCTAGGACTGGGCCAACAAACTCAGGGTTAACAGCAAATCCGCTGTGCCGTCCGCGGACATTTTCCTGGCCCGTCGCGCTCCGCCAGGCATCAAAGGAAGCGTACGATGTCTTACCCCAGATGAATGGAAAGGCGCTAGCGGGTGCGAAATAGTTGTTGCCCTGCAGCAGCACATGCGACTTGTTGATCGAGTGGATCGAGAGAACTATGGAGTCTTCCTTATCCGCCACAAATATGTTGTTTCTGACAGTAACTGAATGCAGTTGCCGCCCAAGCCAAAGCGACGAATGCCGCAACCTTGAAGGCGCCCCGGCAACTACCGTATTCTGGTAGACGGCAGCTTGGTACTGACCACCGACTTGTATCCCCCCAGCAGAGCCACGAGTCCATGCGTCACCGCTACTGATGTCAAAGCGCACTACATTGCCGGACTGCGCCGTCGGTTGACGCCCGTAAAGCAAGAATCCGGGACCCTTGTTGCCGTAAGCCATGTCGTCTTGCATAACCGAGTCCGAGGTGCCGATATCAAGACCGAAGCCGCCGCCATCCACGTTGGTCGCCGACGTGTTGCCATACGCAAGATCGTGAGCAATGCTTATCTTAGTCGAGTCATATGCCCAAATCCCTTCCGGTCCCTGGCGTGGGGCGCCGCCATTGCCGCCATTATGGTAAGCCACCGACCAGACGATTGCCGCGTGCTTGACACTTCCGAGAACTATACCGCTGCCACTATTATTGGTAGTGTCCGCAGGGTCTCCGAGATTATCGAACGCTATTACCCGGGAGATCTTAATGTCCGCATGCGCGTAGACGGTTGGGCCAGAAAAATTGACACTAGGCCCATATGTCTCGAGCCCTGCGTCCAAGTTTCCATGTACTCTGGAATGGCTCACGCTTACGTGCTCGAACCCAGCTTCGTGGGCCGCGCCAATAGATATGCCGGTGCCAAACCCGCTGACATCCATCGACTTGATCGTAACTCCGTCGAGCCTGCGCTGCCCGAGGCGGGTGGTATAAAGTATGATGCCACAATACCTGGAATTCAGTGCATTGCGACCGATGATGTTTAGGCCGCTGATTCGTATTCCTGCCGTGTTATAGATGACAATCCCAGATTGGCGATGCCCTACGATTGTGGCGCGACCGTGCCCGTAGGTTCCAACTCGCACCGGGTCGCGTGCGTTGCCGGCATCCGCTGAGTCGAGTTTGAGCTCACCGGCGAAATGCGCACCGCCTTGCAGCAGCAGTCGGTCGCCTGGTCGCAGCACTGTTCTAGAGGCCCTGGCAAGCGTGCGCCATGCTGTAGCCGGCGAAGTTCCGGCCGCGGAGTCATTGCCAGATGGACTCAGGTAGTACCTGACATTCCCTGTTGCGCTATGCGCCAAGCCGCAACCGCTTGCCAATCCGGCAGCGGCCATCAGAAAGACGGCAGTCGCCGCGGGGAGAGTGGACCTGTGGTGATTGAACACTGCACTCCCGGCAAGATTCGTTAGTCTGGCATGCTCTGGCTCGTCTAGCTTGGACGGAAGCTGCCAGCAGAGAAGCGTAATGGTACTACTTTGCCTGGGATTAGGATCGCCATCGGCGCGTTGGTACCCGGGAAGATGTGGCTCCAGCAGCGGGCTGCTCTATCGCAGTCAATCTCTCGCCCTCGGGGCAGTAGCAGGTCGATGTCACTGTCGGAGGCGCGCCGTATCGCGGGACTGGGAACACTGGGCCGCTGAGATAGCTCTCAAGCTGGACTGACATGTCACAGGCGGGCCCTCCGCGGTAGCCAGGCGCCAGCGTTATGCCCGTGTACCATCCTGAAGGTCGCTGTTGCTGAGGCGGCATCCGGGAGATCCCCAGATGGAACGCTGGCCTCTCTGGTATTCTGGCAGAAGCGATTAACTAGTACTTTTCTTGCTAAATAGGACGCGCGTGAACTCCTGATCTGGTGCGAGCTCGTCGGCGATCCGTCTCAAGAGGAGGGCTAGCACGACCAGGATGAGCTCGGAGGCCAGACGCTACGTTGCCTTCCCGCGCAGGCGGGGCGACGCAGCGGCGACCGAAGCTATCCAGGCCTTGATGCCACTTGGCGCTCCCGTGGCCGGCAGTCATGCCGCTCCGCCCGCCCCCGCAGCAGCCCGCCCGCTAGCACGAGAGCCGGTGAGAACGCGGGAACGCGGCGGAGTTGACGTTGCGAGGCCTCGGCCGCCGGCTCAGGTAGAGCCAGCGAGCGTTACCCAGGCGCGTGCCCAGTCTGGACACCGGTACAGCGTGGGCGACAGGCTCCGCACGGTACTGGCCGCGACGCGGTGGGAACTCGTCTTCGTGCTGTGTGCACAGGTCGTCCTTTCGGCGCGGCTGTTTGGTATGAATACAGCTTTTGGGGACGAGGCGCTCTACCTTTACGCTGGCCGCCTTGAAATTGCTCACTGGCTGCACGGGGCAGCTATCCCGGCTTTTCCCACATACTTCTCCGGCGCCCCGGTCATCTATCCTCCCATTGCCGCCATGGCCGATTCCCTGGGTGGTCTCGCGGCGGCACGGGCGTTCTCGCTTGTTTGCATGCTGGGCGCAACGATATTCCTGTGGGCAATCACATCGCGCCTGTTCGAAAGGCGCGCCGCCTTCTTTGCGGCGGGGTCATGGGCAGTGCTCGGTCCGACGTTGCACGTGGCGTCCTTTGCCACCTATGACGCTTTCGCGCTGCTCCTGATTGCCGCGGCGACTTGGTGCGTCCTGCACGTGGGCGACGATTATGACGCTGCTAGCTGGATGCTTGCCGGTGGTACTGTGCTTGCGCTGGCCAACGCTGTGCTGTACTCCTCCGTTCTCTATGATCCCGTGGTTGTAGCGCTGGCATTTTTTGGAGCCTTCCCGAGGCCGGGCCTCAAGCGAGCGCTTACCAGGGCGAGCATGGTGGCGGCTCAGGCGGCACTGGTAGGGCTCTTGCTACTGAAACTGGGCGGCCACGAGTACACTACCGGCCTCGGCGTAACGACCTTGTCCCGCGCTCGCGGTGATAACTCGGTCTCTGCCGTTGTGCACTCCTCTTGGATTTGGGTCGGCTTGCTGGCCGCAATGGCATTTGCAGCATGGGCGCTCAGTTTTCTTTACCGACTTAATGGCGGCCGGAGAGCCATGCTGCTGGTCTTCGCGGTCGCGGTATTGCTGGCGCCGTTCGAGCAGGCACGTCTGCACACTCTGGTCTCCTTGAATAAGCACGTCGACTTCGGCGCGTGGTTCGCGGCTGCCGCGGTCGGCTACTTTGCGGGGGGAGTGGCAGCATGGCCTAGGGCGAGGCTGGCGAGGGGCGTGACGTCAGCCGTACTCGTTGGAGCCTTCGGAATACTGGCGATAGCCGGTGCGCGGCAGTCTACGCAGATGACGACCTGGCCAGGTGCCGCCAAACTAGTCGCGGATGTCAGGCCGCATACTACCAAAGGTGCGCACTTTCTTGCCGAGACTGATTCTGTTCTCGAGTACTACCTGCCTGATACCTCCTGGCGGCAATGGTCGAGCACCGCCAGTATTACCCTGCCTACTGGTCGCGTCCAAAATGAGAAGGGCGCGGTTAAACCCTATATCCAGGCCATCGAGCATCACTATTTCTCGATTGTTGTGTTGAGCTTCACATCAACGCCTGCCATAGATGCGCGGATAACTAAAGCTCTCCGTTCAAATAAGAGCTATCGTATTATTGCTAAAGTTCCCTTCAGCGGCGCGAAGCACGGCTACTATACGGTCTGGGCCTTGGAGCATCATGGCACCAGACGGGCGAGGCACTCATGACGGGGAGTGTCACGACAGATGTTGATCCAGATACCGCGAGCTCGGCTCAGAGCCTGTATGCGGAAGTGTCCGAGTGACGGAGTGGAGACAGCCGCGCTCGCGCCCGCCTCAACGCCGCTTGCCAAGGAGCGATTGGGCGGAGGCCGAGCTTGAACCCCTTCCTCGACAGCCTGACGATCATCTTCGTTGGGACAGGGATCTTTACCGGCCTAGTGACCGTGCTCATCAGGTACGGGTGGCGCCGCAAGAAGAAGCTGGAGGACATCTAGCTCACCGGTATGACCTCCCGGAAGTGCGGCTGAAACGGGCGCGCCCGCTCTTGTGGGTTGTGCTCGTCGACGTAGCAGCAGTCGGAGTCTTCCGGCACGGTGACTTCTTCCTGCTGTATAAGGCTGATCGGTTGCTGATGGGCCTGTGGGCGGTCGTGTTCATGCTCACGGTTGCTCAGTGGTTCATGTCCTGGCGGGAGCGGCCGGCCACCGTGTCCCGGCGCGGTATGGCCTACCTGGACACCTTGGTAGTGGCGGTCAACGTACCGGTCTACAACGAAGACCGCGCCGTGCTTGACCGCTGTCTGTACGCGCTGTTCAGCCAGACGCGGCTGCCCGACATCGTCGAGGTGGTGGACGATGGTTCCGCTGTTGACTACTCGGATGTCCGCTCTTACTGGCTGCGCCATTGCCCGCGCGGTACCAGGCTGTATTGGGTGCGCCAGGAGAATCGTGGCAAGAAGCAGGCCCAGGCCCGCACGTTCAGTTCGGTACGTGCCGATATCCTCGTCACGCTCGACTCCGATACCGCACTGGAGCGGCGAGCTATTCAGGAAGGACTCAAGCCCTTCGCTGACCGGCGAGTGCAGAGCGTTGCCGGCCTTGAGCTCGCTTACAACCATCACCGCAACTGGCTAACGCGCCTCAGCGGCACCAGGTCTCTGATCTGGCAACTGCTTTCCTGCAGCGCGCAGTCGATCTTCGGGGACGTGCTGGTCAACCGGGGTACCTTCGCGTTGTATCGCGCTGCGGTGATTCAAGACAACCTGGACGCATACCTGTACGAGACGTTCTTCGGCAACCCCGTGCACCTGGGCGATGATGCTGCCCTGACGCTGTTTGCCAGGGGACGAGGGCGGGCGGTCCAGCAGCCTTCGGCGATACAGCTTGCGATGTATCCCGAGAGTCTCAGCCACCTCTTCCGGCAGTGGACCCGGTGGATGCGTGGCTCCACGGTGCGCACTTTCTGGCGCATCCGCTACCTGCCGATTATGTCCTGGAGCTGGTGGTTCACTGTCATCAGCCTGTGGACCTTTCTGGCTTCCACTGGGGCCGTTGTCGCTGCTGCAGTGGAATGGCACAGCTCACGCGCTTATGTCCTCACTACGCTTCTCGCCACAGGAGTCTGCGCCTTCGCTCAGGCCGTGCGTATCTTCTCCGTGGTACGGAGTGATGAGTCTTGGTTTGGTCGATTTAGATCTTTTCTTCTGTCACCATTCGTCGGCGTATGGGTACTGTTCGTGCTGCGGCCGCTGCGTTTTTATGGCATCTGCACCTGTATGCGGCAGGGATGGGTGACGCGGACAAAGAAGGTGGAGGTAGGGATCGGGTCAGCTGCTGAGACGACTGGGCCCCCGGATGTGGTCAGGAGACTGGAGGGTAGGCCGCGATGAAGATTGGCCGAGTAATCGGTGCCAGCGTGATTGTCGCCATAGCGATTCCGACCGCAGTCGGGATTGCGCTGGCTAGCCATTCGCCTGGAGGCCTATTGGGGTCTGGCTCGCCGGGTTCGAACGCCAACGCGGCGTCGGCTGGATCTGGTCCCTGCGGCGAACCTGCCTCGCCGCCGAAGCACTACATCGGATTCATCACCCAGAAATTTCCGTATAATCTCAAAGAATGGAATAACCTGGGGAGACTAACTGGCGAGCATCCGGACCTCGGGGTTTACTTTACGTCCTTCGGCGCGCCGTTCAATGCTGGCCTGGCATGTCACGTGGAACGGATGGGAGCGCTGCCGTTGCTGCAGATAAATCTGCGGCGGGCATCGGTGCCATCGATCGTTGCTGGCAAGTACCGCTCCTATCTCACTCGCTTTGCCAATGCTGTGAAGGGCATGAAGGCCAGAGTGGCTATTAGCATTGGGCACGAGATGAACGGCAGCTGGTACCCATGGGGCTGGCAACATGTTGCCCCGGCCACCTTCGTACGGGCCTGGCGGACCATACATGACGCTTTTACGCGCGCAGGCGCCAAGAATGTCATATGGGTATGGACAGTGAATCGCCCGTTCGCCCCCCTTTCGGTCAATCCGGATCCCTGGTGGCCAGGCGCGGCGTACGTTAACTGGGTTGGTATCGACGCTCACTACGTGAATCCCACTGACTCATTCGCCAGCGTTTACGGGCACACGATCCGTGAAGTGAGGCGCGTCACAACCGATCCGATCTTGATTGCCGAGACTGCGATCAAGCCAGGTCCGGACCAGCCTCGCCAGCTGGCTAACTTGTACCACAGCACTTTTACCTCTCCTGGCTTGCTCGGCTTCGTCTGGTTCAACAAGAAGTCGCGCTTTGACTGGAAGCTGGAGCGGCAACGGAAGACACTTGCGGAGTTCCGCCGCGAGGCGCGACGGTATCCCACCTGATGAGTCAGGCTACCCGGCGCATGTAGTTGGCCCGTTCGGCTGCACACACCGGAGCTGCATGTGCTCAGTAGCGTTATGCCGAGTCGTCGT
>Ga0126381_100008572_pt1 | contig 11436 bp, 14 predicted proteins | sample PanSoiMetPlot_28_FD_96465 | JGI IMG/M metagenome (GOLD analysis project Ga0126381, IMG submission 96465) | Tropical forest soil microbial communities from Panama - MetaG Plot_28 | ecosystem: Environmental > Terrestrial > Soil > Tropical forest > Bulk soil | place: Panama | collected 2016-02-17 | reverse complement strand
CACGGGTGGCCCGTGGGGGACCTACATTCAGTCATCGGTGATGTACGCGATTGACGGCAACATTCCGCGCTACAACTCCCGGTGGAGCGGCGTCATTATGATCTTCAAGCCGTTGCACTGATCCGGTACACGTGGCATCGATCTGCGATGACAGAATCTTCGATGAACAAGAAGAACGCCCTCGTGACGGGCGCTTCTGGAGCAATTGGCTCGGCCATTGCGTTGGCACTCGGTACTGCCGGATATCGCGTCATCGTCCATTATCGTGAAAATGAGGATGCAGCTTCCCTGTGCGTGGAAAAGATCGTGGCAGGAGGTGGCGAGGCTTTGTCCCTGCAGGCCGATATTTCCCGCCGTGACCAGGCGGAGGGATTATTCAACACAATTGAAGAACGCTTCGGATTTCTTTCCTGCCTGGTGAATAATGCAGGCATCAACCGGGATGGCGTGCTTATGTTGATGTCGGACGAGCATTGGGATGAAGTTCTGAACACCAATCTGCGCGGCACATATCTGTGTTCGCAAATGGCTCTGCGCGGCATGATGCACCTGGGAGGAGGATCCATCGTCAATATCGTTTCTCCCAGCGGAATTCGGGGACAGTTTGGCCAGTGCAATTACGCCGCTTCGAAAGCGGGCATGATCGGACTTACAAAGTCCCTGGCGCGCGAAATGGGCCGATATAAGATTCGCGTGAACGCGGTCTGTCCTGGTATCATCCCGTCTCCAATGTCGAAGCAGTACATCGAGAAAGAGGGAAAACGGCTGCTGACCGATATCCCCTTGGGACGATTTGGCAAGCCGGAGGAGGTTGCGACGCTGATCTCTTTTCTATGTTCCGATGCTGCAAGCTATGTTACGGGCCAGGTAATCGCAGTTGATGGAGGTTTGTTGTAAGGTTTCTTTGCCGCTTATCATGAGCGCCACGAACTGCTGGACAATCGAAAACGGCGAGCTTAAGTCCTGCCCGAATCCGTCCCGGCAATTTCGCTCGGTGGTGGCGATGCACACGCATTCGAATCATTCTGTCGAGAAGATGCGACCGCTCGACAGTGTCATGGGCCAGTGGTTCATGGCGCCATTGCGGGCCATCGTACGCCGCGCGTTCGGACTGCACCGTGTCGCCGATCTCAAATACGCGGATCTCTGGTACAACCCTCCCTATAGCCCGGAAGAAGTGCTCCGCATGGAGACCAAGTCGGTCCAGGCTCTCGGCTTTGAGCAGGTTCAGCTGGCGATCACCGATCACGATGAAATCTCCGGTGCGGTCGATTTACGCCAGCGTCGTCCCGCCGAGGCGCATCGGTTCGCTCTGAGCGAGGAGCTTTCTGTCCGCTACGAAGGCCACCTGTTTCATATGGGCATTACCGGGCTTCCAGAAGATCGTGTTGCCGAGCGCCATGCCGCAATTCAGTCCGCTGCTCAACAACGGAGGCTCGATGATCTGTTCGATCTTCTCAAGGAAGCGAGATGCCTGGTTGTGCTGAACCATCCTCTCATTCCTTGGTCAAAGGGCGACGCCCATGCGACGGCTCTTAGCCTGCTGAAGCGGTACGGCTCGGTCATTGATGCACTCGAATTCAATGGAATGCGGGGCCACAAAGAAAACCAGCGCGTCCTTGAACTCGCGCGCTACCTCAACAAGCCAGTCGTCGGAGGCGGCGACAGTCACCTGCTGCTGCCCAGTTCAGCGCTCTGCGGCTCCGATACCACCGGTTACTCTGATTTTGTTGACGAGGTAAAGAGCGGGCGTGCCGTACCCATCGTGAAGAGCGACTACTTCGCTCCCATGGAGTGGAAGCTTTTTCTCCGGACGCTGCATTTTATGGCGCACTATCGGCAGATCTGCTATTTTCGCGGAGAGCCCGTGGCAACCATGCTGCAACACGAACCCGTGCTGCTCGATCCTGTCGGAAAGATGGCGCGAGGGTTTCTAAACCTCACATTCGCGCTGGGACTGGCACGCTGAATCGCGTTACAATTGTGCTATACTGCGCTGCTTTGCGCAGCGATCAGAAGGGGAGTCCCGGGGCGTGGAGAGTCTCAAAGAACAGCTGAAGTCCGTCATTATCACGAGCCTGAGGCTCACTGACCATCAGGTTGCAGATTTGCGCGACGACCAGCCGCTCGTGGGCGGCGATCTTGAAATTGATTCGATCGACACGATGCAGCTGATCCTCGAAATTGAGCGGCACTTTGGGATAAAACTGGTAGCAGGAAAGTTCGATCCTGCTATCTGGAAGGACGTCAACTCTTTGGCGGCCGCGATCGAAGAGAAAATGAAAGTGAAAGAACCCAAGCCCGTTTAGTGTGCAGCCGTGGGCGCCGCGCTTTGCTTTTCCGCGCAGGTCCCCACTTCTGTTCGTTTGCCGATTCACCCTCCCCCCAGTACACTCAAGTTGAGTTTTTTGCGCATTGGAATCGCCGTTCCGCCCTGGAGCGATCGGCCGCATTGCATGACGATCAATCAGTTCGGCGCAGCAACGCCCACGCGGCTCCAATGACACGCTGGTATCAACACGGCTACCACACGCCCATTTCGCACAGGCTCGTATTCGGAATCATTCCTTGGGTGCCGAAGTTTCTTCATCCTCCAATCGCGCTTCTGACGGCGTTCATCTTCTTCTGTCTTCTGGGGAAGGAAAGACGCGCGCTTCTGAGCAATCTGAAGCGGATCTACTGCGGAACAGTCTTTTCCCGGCTCTGGAAAGCCTACTGGGTCTTTTACTCTTTCTGCGACTTCATGGTGGCGTACTGCTATGTCCCACAGGCTAGCCACGCTGATTTGCTCGGCATGCTCACGCATTCATACGATGGTCAATCGACCATCGACAGCTGTCTTCGTGAGGGAAATGGACTGATTGTCTGGACGGCTCATCTGGGCAATTGGGAATTCGCCTCACGACTGCTCGAGATGCACGATCGGCCGGTCAACGTGGCAAGAGTTGTGGAGCACGGGAACCCCGCAGAGCGAGTCCTTCGCGACTTGATGACCAACCCACTGCTGCGGATTGTGCAACTCAACGATGATCCGATGGCGCCGCTAAAGCTCCTATACGCCCTACGCTCCAACGAGATCGTGGCTATCCAGGGCGACCGCGTATACCAGCCGTTCACGGCTCGTTCCCGGTTCTTCGGCGCTCAGACTCCGTTCCCCATGGGTCCCTTTCTCCTTTCCTATGTTTCGGGAGCACCCATTATGCCCGGCTTTGTGGTGCGCGAGGGCTGGCTGAGATATCGGGTCATCACTGGCAAGCCGATTTATCTTCCGCACACCGGCAATCGAGATCGAGACCTTGAGGCGGGCCTTGAACAGGCTGTCCGGTTATTGGAAGACGCGGTGAGGGAATATCCTGATCAGTGGCTGAACTTCTACGAATTCTGGAAGGAAGACGCTGTGCAGTCGGCCGGCGCCACTGAGGATATGGTGGTTCATGGATAAGAACTCGGGACTGGTCGCTGTCACCGGCATTGGAGTCATCAGCCCATTTGGAGCCGGTTTCGAGGCGATGTGTTCGGGCTTGCTGAAATGCCGCAGCTGTCTGAGACCGCTAACGATTTTCGACTCGGAGTTGGAATCAGCTCCGGTGGTCGCCGAGATCAGGGATCTGCCCGCATTGAACGACCACGCCGGATATAGACTCTCCCGCACCGACCGTCTGGCGGTTCACGCCGCTCTCGATGCCGCAAGAGCCGGCAAAACCGCGACTGACTTTCAAGAAGGCGGAGCTCTGATCGCGACCACCGTTGCCGGTTTTGCGGAAATCCTGCCGTCGATTGCATCGAATCCGGCACGGTATTACCACGCTGGCGGCTTTGCCAGCGTCACGGCCTACCCCGCGTATCATCCCGCAGACGCGGTCGGAGAATGGCTAGGCTTGCATGGCCCGTGCTGGGGTGTAACCGTGGCGTGCGCTTCTGGCGCGGTCGCCATTGCTCTGGCTGCCTCTTCCATACTTGCGGGTGAAGTGCCGATGATGCTGGCGGGAGGCAGCGATGCCCTCGCTCCCTACACACTTAGCGGTTTCAACTCTCTGCAAGCCCTTGATCCCGACCCGTGTCGTCCATTCGATAAGAACCGCAAAGGGTTGAACCTGGGCGAGGGGGCCGCGGTCCTTGTGCTCGAAACCGTGGAGCATGCGAAGGCGCGCAATGCGCCGATCCTTGCCGTTCTTCGTGGTTGGGCAATGACCAATGATGCATTCCATCAAACTGCGCCGGATGAGCACGGGCGCGGTTTGGCTCAGTGCATCACCCAAGCGATGGCGATGGCACACGTTGACCCCGGTGAGATAGGCTACGTCAACTCTCACGGCACGGGCACACCGTTGAACGATGTAGCCGAAGTTAAAGCCTATGAAACGGCTTTTCAGGGAAGGAGCGCTCCGATTCCGGTCTCATCGACGAAGTCATACTTCGGACATTGCCTGGGCGCCGCCGGAGCTCTGGAAGCAGCCGTCACCATTGCGGGTATGCGCAGCGGAGCTCTCTTCCCTACTCTGCGGCTCACGGATCCGATTGAAAGTCCCGCAGTAGATTGGCTCGCGGGAGAGCCGCGCCCTCGGCAGCTTCCACTTGCGATGACCGTATCGGCTGGGTTCGGGGGAAGCAATGCGAGCCTCATCTTCGAATTGCCGGACCGGAGCGTATGAGTCTTGACCAACCATCGATTACCGGGATCGGGAGCGTCAGCCCTTTCGGCCCTTTACGCGGATTGATCAGCAGTAAAGAAATGGAACCGCGCACCGTCACTGCATGGCCAACCGATGGAGTGCGCCGGGCGTTCCTCGTAGAGCCATTCCGTCCAGCCGATATTATCCCTGGGCTGAAGACTCGTCGCCTTGATCGGCTCTCAGTTTGGTGCTTGGTTGCCGCAGGACTCGCCATTCAAGATGCGAAACTCGACTTAGAGGCCGAGGACCGCTCCCGCATCGCAGTGGTTCTGGGCACTGGTTTCGGCTGCATTGAATTGACGGAGTCTTTTTTTCAGAGCATTGCGACGAATGGCTATGCCAAGTCCGATCCCATCATTTTCCCCGAAGGACTGTCTAATGCCCCTGCGAGCCACGTGGCACGGATCTTCGGTCTTCGCGGACCCAATATCACACTGAGCCACAAGGGTGTCTCGGGCGAAGGAGCATTAATGCAGGCAGCCTCGCTGCTGCGTACCGCTCAAGCCGATGTTGTCATCACGCTCGCCGGCGATACGCTGACGCGAACGATGTATGAATGGTTTGAAGCGGCAGGTGTGCTCTCTTCCGCGTGCTTTGGTCAGAGGCCGGTGCCTGTTCCATTCGCCCACGATCGGGATGGCTTTGTGCCGGGCGAAGGCGTAGCTGTGGTTGTGATGGAGTCAGCCGATCGGGCGGCAAAACGCGATGCTCGCGTGTATGCCGGCCTGCGCTCGGGGCATGCCACTTCGAATCAGAAAGCGGCCCCAAATCTTGTCCGTAAAACCATCGCTCCATCTTCACCGCGCGAAGTCAAAACCGTTATCGCGAGTGCGAACGGTTCACACTCCCATGATCAAGTTGAACGGGGCATCTTGCAGGAAGTCTTCGGCGCTGGGGTTGCGGTGGTTGCGCCAAAGGCCATTCTCGGAGAGTTCGACGGCAGCGGCGTCCTCCGCCTCATTACAGCTTTGTCTCAAACCGAAAGCAAGGAACGGTCTCTGTCCGTGTTGTTCGGAACCTGCGCGACGGGAGTATTTGCCGCAGTGTCGTTCGAGTCGCCTTGAAGTCAAGCAACACGACAAACCTGATCGTACTGTCAGGATCCTCGGGGTAGCCGGACTCATCTCCTAGCGCCCGACAGTCATCGCGATATAGATGAACCCAGCAATGGAAATCAACACAAAAATGTAGGGCCACGACTCGAAGGCGCGCTTGAATAGGATCATCGCCGACTTAGGTTCATTTTGAAGAGATTGGGTCATATAGCCTTGCGTCGAGCGCAGGGGCGCCCGCACCACCGAACGATCTGCACCGTGCTGCGTCCTTCAAGCCCTGGTAACCACCAGGTGAGACCTGAGAGACTCTTACACCTGCAGCGCGTGGCGGCGGACGATGAGACAGTTACGAAGCAGTGGCTGCTTGCACCATTTCATTGTGCTCCAAGCTCGCTACCTCCCGTGCGCCCATACTACGAAGTAATTCGAGAGCCCATTTCGCTTTTTCACTCTCGGGACATGAAACGTAGACCAAGGCGCCCGCGTCTTGCAAAGCTCGATGCAATCGCAGCGCTTCATCCGCGGAAAAACCCAAGCCCGCCAGCATTCTTGACCCGCCACCAAGAGTCGGATTTTGCTCCATCATCAAAGCGCGGAGAAACGCTTGTGACCGAATAAAGAAGCCAACCGCAGGAATGACCACGGCACCGAACTGCGAAAACCAGGCGATCATACGCGCACTCTGGCTCGGTTCAGCGCTCGGGAACTTGGCATCTCGGACAACCGACGCCATAGGATGAGAAGGCGACAACACCATGCAAATATCTTGCTTTTCGAAACCCGCATTCCTGAGCCTGCCCATGATTTCGGGTAGTACCGCATTTTGTGGATACATCCCGTAGGCGGCAGACTGAGTGGCCGGCATAACTAAATCTCCCAATCGAGTATTGGCGGGATTGAGGAATCGCTCCCAGAAGCAGTAGTGATAAACATAAAGATAAGGACTTGATTGCCACTCCGCACTAGGGTGAATCGTGTAGAAGACACTAGACATATCGCCAGAAAGACATCGGCAGTCTCGTGATAATAAGGACACACGGGTGCTCAGTGATTTTTCCTAGGAGCAAATTTCCTCTTCGTGGGAACAAATGGGCAATCCGAGTTCTGTGGCCCCGGTGATATCGCTGCTAACGCAACCCGATTAGCGCTGACGCTCTTGGTCCCCGGGTTGCAACGGCAAGTACTGGGTATGGTCGTAGGCAGATGATGGAGCCTACTTTTGGAGGTAGGACAAAAATGAAACGACTTCTATCAGCAGTTGCGATGATACTGGGGCTCGCGGGTTTTGGGCTAAATCTATCGGCTCAGCAGGATCCGGCGCCGAGTAGTCAAACGCAACAACAGACCAACGCAACAAGTCAGCAGTCTGCCCGCAGCTTCGAGGGCCAAATCGAGAAGTCGGGCGGCAAACTGGTTCTGCAGGAATTGTGGACCAACACCGCTTATCAGTTGGACGACCAGAACAAAGCAAAGCAATATCAAGGCAAGAACGTGAAGGTCATGGCGACGCTGGATCCCACCACAAACATGCTCCACGTTGTCGACATCACTCCGTCGGAGAGCCGATAAGCCAAGAAAGCTCGGAGAATTGCGCTCGAAAGCCCGCTGCTGAGGCGGGCTTTTCCTTATCGGCTAGCTCAGAGTAAATCATCGCTTCACGAGAGAATTTCGATCGTGACAATTTCGATGCTGTGGTCTGAAGCGTCGACAGTTCCCCTGATACGCACATTCTTGCCTTCGTACTGTATTGCGTCGTTTCGCTGGCTGAGCGGATAGGCATTACCATCAGAAGTCTCTAAGACAAACTGGTCTCTGCTCCTGGCGATCTTACCGATGAAGACTTGCTTTCTATCTTGGAGGTCTGCATTTCCGTTAGGATTCTGCTCCGCGGGCGGAATATTCTTGCCGGGAAGGGGTAGGGTCTGGGGCAACGGCTGCGGTTGCTGCATCCATGTCCATGCAATGAGTTGCCGGGCTGCCCATGTGTCCTCGCGAAAACCAGGTCGCGATTGGTTCTCCGGCTCTTGGCCCACGAGAAATGGCGATAGAAATAACAGTGCGCCTACAAACGTGCTCGCTGATCGATTCACAAAAAACTCCCGGGACGAGGCGGCGCTAGTAATTTCGCAATTTTCAGTCCACCAGCAGCCATTGCCGAATACCGATCATTTCTCGTTCTGCCAGCCCGCGACGGAAAGTTCTACATCTGTGCAAGGGCGCTCTTAGCTCTGTGGACTTGGCGTCGTTCTGCTTCAATGTCTGTTGGCAAATACTGACGGCTCTTTTGCAGTCTCATGCAGTCTCGGACGTCCATCCCTCATGCGACCGGACTTCGCCCTTGAATAATGCGCACAAGAACGACGATGACAGCAATCACGAGCAAGATGTGAATGAAACCACCCAACGTGTAGGAACTGACCAGCCCAAGTAACCAGAGGATTAACAGTAGCGCAACAATGGTCCAAAGCATCGGATCATCCTTTCCGACAGACGGAGTGAGTGCAGTTCGGAGACTAAGCAATGTTAGTTAGTGGATGAATCGAGTGAAACCCGTAATCGGCGGGAGGATGACCTCTATCGGGGGCCCGCACTATTCAGTTCACTGGGAGGCACACGAATCGGGAGGGCCGGCAGATTTCGTCCGAGAATCTCGCGTATACAGGTCAACTGATTGATTTCAAAATACCTGTACGATCCCATTCCGCACTGCATATCGCGTTAGATCGGCAACGGAATGCAAATCGAGTTTACGCATCAGATTGGTGCGATGAGTTTCTGCAGTCTTTACGCTAAGGTTCAGAGTTACTGCGACTTCCTTGCTGGTCTTGCCCTCGGCGAGAAGTTGGATCACTTCTCGCTCCCGCGCTGTAAGAATATGCTCGTCGACCGCGACCGAGGCGCGATGATCGCGGTTGAGGAAGCCGTTTAAAACCATCTGGCTGACTTTGGTCGTGAAAAAAGTCCGCCGCTGTTGCAATGCTTCCACGGCAGCGATCAAATCGCGGCCTGCATCCGATTTAAGGAGAAATCCACGGGCACCGGCACGCAGCACCTCACGCACGACCTGATCGGTATCGTGCATAGTCAAAACAAGGATCTGCGCCTCCGGCGAGGTCGCCAAAATCTGACGAACGGCCTCGAGGCCATTCAGGTTTGGCATGCCGATGTCGAGCAAGATTAGGTCTGGCGTCAATGTGGCAGCCAATTCAACAGCTTCGCGGCCGTCTTTGGCTTCGCCGCAGACCTGCCAACCCACATGATTTTCCAGCAGAGCGCGAATTCCGCTCCTGGCCACGTCGTGGTCGTCCGCAATCAGGATTCGAAACATTTTCTGCTCCGTTTGCTTCGGGCGGGTTAATAGACGGGTGACCTGCACTATCTTGCTGCACAAAGCGTGCCAAAGAGATATACCTATGTTTTTCAATCACTTAAAAAGAGTGATAGAAACGTGATTCGTGTAGGTTTTTCCCAGAAGACACCAATGGCTGGATCGACAGGAGTCGAGCCTCTCACTGCGGGCTGGTACCGAGCCAAGGTATTAGCCAGAGCATGCGCGCATTGTCTCAGGCCGCCGTTGGACCAGTCGGTGTTTTTGGAGAAGACGGAATATCGATCTGAATCAGATTGTTCTTAATTGCGTAAACCACCAAGTCACGAATAGAGTGAAAACTGAGCTTCCGCATAATGTTGCTGCGATGGGTTTCGACGGTCTTGGTGCTCAGGTTGAGCAGGCAGGCAACTTCCTTGGAACTGTTGCCCTCTGCCAACAACTGAGTAATCTCGCGCTCGCGTGCAGTCAAAGTCGGCAACTTCGGAGCTTCATCTCGGGAAACCGTTTGTCCCTTCTCTAGGAACCCTGCCAAAACCAAATCATTCACTCGTGGAGTAAAGAACATCCGTCTGTTCTGCAGGGCTTCCACTGCCGATACGAGGTCGCGAGCGGCGTCGGACTTCAGAACGAATCCGCGGGCGCCGGCATCCAAAGCCTCTCGGATAACCTGATCCGAGTCAGTAATCGTCAGGACTATGATCTTGAATTGCGGGTCATGCTGCAACAGCTGGCGGGTGGTGTCCAAACCGTTCAAGCTGGGCATGCCGATGTCGACGATGATGACATCGGGCCTAAGTTGCAGGGCTTTCTCGATGGCTTCGCGGCCGTCCGACGCTTCGCCGCACACTTCCCATCCTTCGTGCTTCTCTAATAGCGCCCGCAAACCGCGCCTTACGATTTCGTGATCATCTGCCAGTAAGATTCTCAGTTTCACCATTCACCCCCTGCAAACCAAACGGCGAACTTGACAGCACATACCAAAACTTTGCATCATGCGAAACTCTTTCCGTGTAATGCCGTAAACGCTCGATGCTGACTCACCGCTTCGACCGCTTCCAGCAGATCGCGTGCGGCATTAGACTTCACCACATATCCCCTGGCTCCCGCGTCCAATGCTTCACGCATCATTTGAGGCGAATCGTGTTGCGTGACGAACAGGATTTCAAGCCCGGGCAACTGCCTCCGCAGCACGCGACAAGCCTCAAGTCCGTTCATCGCGGGCATGGTCACATCGAGCACGATCACATCCGGATGGAGGCGTACCGCTTTTTCCACGGCCTCGACTCCGTCGGACGCCTCCCCAACAATTTCCCAATCAATGTGTCCTTCAAGAATGGTTTTTAATCCTTGCCTGACTATGGGATGGTCATCGACAAGTAGTATGCGAGTTGTCATATCCCCTTTAATGCCGCGAGCACAAAAAATCACCCGCCGATCAAACAAGCCCTGGTTCGACCCTCGCGAGAAATCCCCGGACTGCTCCTTGCTAAGACCTCAACCAGATTAACGATGGGTCTAGTACCGCCCAATACAGAGAATCCTGTATTCGGCCGGACCTTCTTTCCTTACTGGACTTACGCCTCGGAGGCAGTTGCGGGAAAGTAAGTCTGCTCGCGCAATAATATCTCGAATGCTTCCACTACGGAACCAATGTCCTGCTTGGCGCAGGCGCCGCGGACACCCGCACTGCGAGCCTGCTCGGCAAGCTGCTTGGAAAGGTGCAGCGTTACCATCAGGATGCAGACCTTGGGGCAGAGCTGCGAAACCTGTCTCGCAACGTCCACGCCATTCACATCCGGCAACTGATAGTCGAGCAGAACCAGGTCGGGAGAGGTTTCACCCACGCTCTTCAGCGTTTCTGCGCCGAAGCGAGCTTCTCCGCACACCTGCCAGGAACTCTGCTGTTCCAAGATCGCCCGCAAGTAACGCCGGACTGACGGGTTGTCGTCGACCACGAGAATGCGGACCACGCGAAGCTGGCCCCCCGCTTGCGGAATGCGCTCCTGAACTCTCGTCGTTTAGCAGCTGAACGCGGTTTAGCCGCTGAACGCTCTCGGGACAGAGACGCTGGGCGTCTTTAATCTGACTGAACTCAATCCGCGTTCATCAAGCTGAAGGAGCTTGGGCTGACACTCTTGCCGATTCGAGCAACCGAACCGCCTGGTTCCCGGCGCGCTTTTTTAGCGCGCCCTTCGGCAGAGATGCCATGGCGTCTTCGGACGAATATTCTGCAGGGCGCCGCAGGAAGATTTTTCGTTTGGGAAAAAGTAAGTTCCGCAACTTCAGTTTTGCTTTGTGCAGTTGTGATTTGGAGTTGCCGATGGAACAGTCGAGCATTTCTGCGATCTCGTGATGCTGATAGCCCTCCACCTCGTGT
>Ga0126381_100008571_pt1 | contig 11436 bp, 9 predicted proteins | sample PanSoiMetPlot_28_FD_96465 | JGI IMG/M metagenome (GOLD analysis project Ga0126381, IMG submission 96465) | Tropical forest soil microbial communities from Panama - MetaG Plot_28 | ecosystem: Environmental > Terrestrial > Soil > Tropical forest > Bulk soil | place: Panama | collected 2016-02-17 | reverse complement strand
CGTGTGCTTCAAGGTAGTGGGTTTGCGTGGACCAAAAAGCCCCTCCGCGCCCCCGAACGTGAAGATCGAGGGCTGGACTGATAACCTCAGGGCACACATACGGGAAGCTTCGGCCATTTTCCGGCCCGTACAGCACGACGGACTTTCTTTCATGGTGCTCGAGTCGATGGCCCAGGGGCGTCATGTCTTGTATAGCTATCCTCTGCCGGGCACGACTCACGTGAAGGACGCGGAAGCTGCAATCCAGGAAGTGCAACGATTGGCTAAGCTGAGCGAAGCACGGAGCCTCGGATGCAACACCGATGGGCTGGAAATCGTCGAACGCGAATACAGTGAGGCGCGGGTCCGCCAGAATTTGCTCACGCGCTGGAAGAAGATCATTTTGGGCTCCGCCACGCCTCTTGCCGGCAGGATAGCCGACAACGAAGAGTCCAAGGCAGCGCAGTCCGTTTCGTTCTGAAGAATCTTTCGGAAATGCCCACTCACCCCTATACCCAGCCACCAGTGCGGCGTGTTCTTGTCCATGGCCTCTTGTATGTCGGCCGGATGTTTGCTGAACTCATGGACGGAGATGGTTGGGAGTTTCGCTACTACCCGGATCAGGGACTTCACAACCTCGCTTCCATGGCACGCGATTTGCGCGAGTGTGATCTGGTTTATCAGATCGGGGGACGCGTGACGATGGGGAAGTTTCTTCATGCCGCGAAACTCATGAAGAAGCAAAAACTGATCATGCACTGGGCAGGCAGCGACGTCTTTGGTCAGCGCCAAATTCTGGAACGCGGTAAGGCAAATCCCTGGCTGCTAGGCAACGTACACCATTGGGCTGTTTCCCAGTGGCTTGCGCAAGAAGTCGCCCAGCTTGGCTTGGTCTGCGAATGGGTGCCGCTGCCACCAGGCAATGTGCCAGACCAGCCGTCACCCCTGCCAAATGAATTTTCAGTGCTCGTCTACATGCCTGACACGCGAAGAAGTGATCTCTACGGCCTGGACCGCATTCTGCAAGTTGCCAGTCAGCTTCCACACATCCGGTTTGAGTTGGTGGGTCTAATGCACGGCAGGATTGACGACGCGCCCCCGAATCTGAGGATTCACGGCAGGATTACCGATCTCGCCCACTTTTACGAACGGACTTCCGTGGTTTGGCGGCCGACGCGCCACGACGGTCTTTCCTTCATGGTGTTGGAAGGGCTCGGTTACGGCAGGCATGTCCTGTGGAGCTACGCCTTTCCCGGGTGTATTCAGGTTACCGATGCGACTGCCGCGCAAGACACAATCGCGCGTCTGCACGCGAAGCACAAAGATGGCCGGCTGGAAATCAACCGGGAGGGGGTTCAGGTGATTGCGGAGCGTGGCTTTCTTCCGAAACAGGTGAAGCAGAAAACCTTGGCCCGCCTGGAGCGGGTCCTGAACCAATGAAGTCGGACCGGGGGTTTCGAGCAGTAGTCTTGATTTGTGGCTGCCTGCTTTTTCTTTCGAGCCTTGCCCGTTCGGGGAGCCCCGCGGAAATACCGCAAAGCCAGGCGCACTCCCCGCTCGGTGACCACTATCTGATGCTCATCAACACAGCGATTGCTTCTCTTATGACGCCCGAAAAATTCGTCCAGTTTGAGAAGTCACCCTATGACGGAATTGCCGTGGCCTTCCTGCATGCCTACGACGTCGCCCCAGTTCCTTCCGTGGCAGAGATGGATGGGCGCATCAAGGAATGGAAGAAGATCACGAAGAAGGATATCTGGCCGTGGGTCTATTTCAATCGCATGCTGGCCGTGGATCCGGCCGACAAAAACCCTTACAGTCGTGATGCCTATTTTCGGAAATTCTCCGGCGCGGATCTGAGCGGCAAATCGGGCGCGCAGAAGGATTTTTTGCAGAATTGGCGGAACGCATTGACGGCGGCAAAGGACACGAAAGCGCCCGGGATCGTGTTTGATCCCGAGTTTTATAACTATCAGAGCGCGTACGACCTGACGCTGCTGGCAAGAGAAACAAACACCAAACCCGAAGAAACTATCGGTATGCTTCGGCAGCTCGGAGCGCGCATGGCCGACATCGCCGCCGAGCAATATCCTGGCGCTATTCTCTGGTTTATGTTCACCGGGCTCGGGTATCCCGAATACAAAGTCGTCGTCGGCCACCCTTATTATCCCTCGCCTGCTTACATTGTGTTCGGTCTGCTTGACGAGATCCGGGTACGCCACCTGCAGCTCACATTGATCAGCGGCGGAGAAGGCAGCCTCGGCTATTGCCACGAGACGCTCGAACAGTTTCAGGACTCCATCCGCAAGCGCGAATCAAAATTTGCCCCACATTTGCAGGAGTATCAGGGAATTCTGGAGCTTGGCGGCACGCTTACGTTGTGGAGCGACCGCACGCAAAAGCAAGGTTGGGTGAAGGAAGGTGCGTGCGGAACCTCCACTGCGGCAACGATCGAGGATCTGCAGCCATATCTTGAACTGCTGTTGAAATCGTTCCGCTACAACTGGATTTACGGTTCGGGCGATGGTGGCTACCAGGCATTTGCTCCTTTGGTTGCCACGCGCTTTGACAACGTAATCAACAAAGCAAAAGCAAAGGCTTACGGTCGGCCACATTGAATTCCGGCCCACATTTGTTAGCCCGCATTTCATGAGCGAGATCCTGGTTCAACCAGTGCATGAAGCCGGCGTCGAGCATTCCTCGCGCGGCGCCACTTTGTACGCGCTGCGGGAATTGTCGCGGCGAGCAGGAGTTCCGCATTCAGAATTCATTCGTTGGCGCATAACTTTCCACGATCGGGATTATGTAGGCGTCTATGTAAGACCTGGTTCCGATCGGCATGTGCGCTTTCCCCGGATTCCCTTGAACTTTCACTGGAACTCGCGGTTAGCGAATACTCAGACGATTACTGCCTCCTGGATGAACCCCGGCGGTCGTCATTTTTCCGGAGTTGCGAACTTTAAAATCCCTTTCTCCCCGGCAGGAGCCCGAGACATCGGTCCCTTATTCAAGCCGGAGAGCCCGGATTCCGTCGTTTGCCGCGCTGATTTGTTGACTTCCTTACTCCTGACGCTTTCCCGATACGAAGAGACGCTCGCTGTTCCTCGGGATGAACACGGAAGATTTGCGGCCTCATCCAGTATGGCCTGGCGCGATGGCTTTCTCGATCGCCCCGTCGTAGACGAATGGGGATTGGCGTTTGCCGAAGCCATCCGCTTCCTTTTCCCCGGTTGGCAGCCCGAGGAGGCAGTCTTCCGCGTGAAAATCGCCCACGACGTAGATGAACTGGGTCGCCCGTTCAAGCCACGCGCCACGTTAGCGCACGTGTTGCGACGGCATTCACCGGCAGCCGCGCTTCGGGACTTCAAAGCGCTCTTCAACGGCAGCCCGACCACCTATCAATTGCTCTTGCATGAAGTCGTGGCGCTGGCGCTAGCGCGAGGGTTAGATACTGCAGTCTATTGGAAATGCTCCGGCTCAGGTCCACACGACACGGGCTACAACCCGCGGCACCGGAAAGTCCGGGACATGATCTTCGCCTTCCGTGATTCTGGGGTCGAGTTGGGCATTCATCCCAGTTATCAATCCTTCGATTCACATGCCGCTTTTCAAAACGAGGTCTCTGCTCTCAAAGAGATTCTCCAACAAGACCTGGTCGGGGGCCGTCAGGATTTTTTGCGTTGGAAACCGGAAACCTGGTCCGTTTGGGAAGCGGAAGGCATCGCTTACGACGCCTCCGTGGGGTTTGCGGATCATATCGGTTTTCGCGCGGGAACGTGCCATCCCTACCGGCCCTGGCTGGTGGACCACGGAAGGGAAGCCGACCTCCTGGAAATTCCCTTGATTGCAATGGATTCCACGCTCCTCAGCTACATGAGAGTGAGTGAAGAAGAAGCTCTCCAGAAAACACGTCAATGCATCGCCCGTTGCCGGGCCGTTGGTGGGGTCTTCACCCTCCTTTGGCACAACACGCGAATCATGAACCCCCGGCACAAGACCCTTTACCAGACCTTGCTCGACGACCTACACGGGAGTCCTTCTTATGATTGGCGCTCGGCGTACCATGAAATCCACTGACAGTTCCTCGCGGATTCCTATCCGGAGGTGGGTAAGCGTTGTGGGGGCACGGCCACAGTTCGTAAAGTTGGCTCCCGTTTGCCGCGCGATCGAAGCTCACAACAACGGCGTCGGCTCACCCTTGATTGAACACTTCATTATCAACACCGGGCAACACTATGACCGGGAAGTTGCGGAACTCCTTTTCGTGCAGATGGGCATTCCCGAGCCTCGCTATAACCTTGCTGTCGGCTCTGGATCGCACGGCACGCAGCTTGCGCGGATGCTCGCCCGGATGGAACCCGTACTCACCGCAAATCACATTGATTGGTTGATTGTGTACGGGGATACAAACTCCACGATTGCCGGCGCTTTGCTTGCCTCCCGTCTGCACCTTCCCGTCGCCCATGTGGAAGCCGGGTGCCGGAGTTGGGATATGAAGATGCCCGAGGAGCAGAATCGCATTACTTCCGATCATCTCAGCCAACTGTTACTGGCGCCGTCGGAAGCCGCTTTGCAGAATCTGCGCCGCGAAGGAATTGCCGTGGAGGATGATCCGCGAAAACGGTGTGCCACGGTTGTCGGCGACGTTATGTACGATGCTTTGCTGCAGAGTCTTCAGGTCGCGGAGAAAAAAGCGGATGCCATGCTGGCGGAGTATGGGCTTGAGAGTGGCGGCTACTACCTGCTCACGATTCATCGCGCCGAAAATACCGGGAATTCCGAAAAGCTCGCCGGGATTTTGGATGCGGCCGCATCGCTCGATCTCCCCGTGCTGTTCCCGGTGCATCCTCGCACGCGCGGCGTTATCGCTGCCGCTGGAATCGCCGCGAAGGGAAAACTGATAGTCGTCCCCCCGCTTGGGTATCTGGAGATGCTCGCGGCCGAAAAACATGCCCGCAAGATCCTCACGGACTCCGGCGGTGTCCAGAAAGAGGCGTTTTATCTGGGTGTGCCCTGCGTCACTCTTAGAGACCAGACTGAGTGGCCGGAGACTGTTGCCTTGGGAGCGAACCGCATAGCGGGCACCTCTCGCGAATCCATACACACCGCTGTCTTGAAACAGGATGCCAACGGATGGAACAAGGCCACTCCCTATGGCGACGGCCGCGCCGCACACAGAATCGTCTCCGAACTGCTGGCGAGGAGTGTTTGAAGTGCCTGCCTCCCCACAAAACGGCAATGGAAATCCGGTTCGCGTGGTGCACATGACTTCCGTGCACTCTGCGCTGGATGGGCGCATTTTCCGCAAAGAGTGCCGCTCGTTGCAGAGGGCGGGTTATGAGGTGACGATTGTCGGTCCTCATCGCGAGGATACCATTGCCGACAACGTCCTCATCCGTTCGGTGCGGCAGGATGAACGAAGGTTTGCGCGCATGACACGCACGGTCTGGCGCGTTTACAGCGAGGCTCGCAAGCAGAATGCCGACGTTTACCATTTTCACGATCCGGAGTTGATTCCCATCGGATTGTTGCTGCGAGCCAAGGGCAAGCGTGTCATCTATGACATTCACGAGGACATGCCCAAGGACATCATGTCCAAGCACTACCTCCCAATGTGGAGCCGTCGTATGGTCGCATGGCTGGCGGAGCGCATCGAAAACACCACTTGCGGCCGATTTTCAGCTCTTGTGGCGGTGACGCCTTCCATTGCCAACCGCTTCCTTCCCATGAATGGGAACACCATTGTCGTCCACAATTATCCGTTTCTGGAAGAGTTGCTCGCGGAAAGCCGCGAGCAATTTCCTTGGGAATCCCGCAAACAGGCTATCGCCTATGTTGGTGGAATTACGGCTCAGCGGGCCATTCGCGAAATGGTCCATTCCATGGCACTACTTCCGGAATCGCTTCCTGCGACGCTGGAGCTGGCGGGAAACGAGATACCCGAGGATGCTCATCCGGAAGAGCTATACCGTCACCCTGGATGGAAGCGTATCAAGCATCATGGCATTCTGGATCAATTCACTACATTTAAGTTGTTGCATAACGCCCGCTGTGGCCTTGTTCTCTTCCATCCCGAACCCAATCACTGCGAGGCCATGCCGCAAAAGATTTTCGAATATATGGGCGCGGGGCTTCCTATCATCGGGTCCGACTTCCCGCTCTGGCGCCGCCTGCTGGGAGACACCGGTTGCGGTCTTCTGGTCAACCCCAGGGATCCCGCTGCGATCGCCCGCGCTATCGAATACGTACTGACGCATCCAAAAGAAGCCGAACAGATGGGACGTCGCGGCCGCGCGCTGGTGTTGGAACAGTACAACTGGAATTCGCAGGCGAAAAAGTTGCTCAACCTCTATTCGGGCCTCACTAATCACAAATGTGCGGTATAGCTGGAATTGTTGCGCTGGATGGATTTCTTCCCCAGCAATTGGTCGCCATGACGCAGCTGGTTCGCTATCGCGGGCCCAGCGGTTTTGGATTTGCCTATATTCAGCCGGGCTCCGCGGCCACTCTCGAAGTGGTTCACAATATGGATAAAGGCGCGTCACAGGTGAAACCCGTGGTCGGCCTTGGCAGCCGGCGGCTGGCGATTCTGGATGTATCCGAGCTTGGCAACCAGCCGATGCAAATTGCGGATGGTAATTTCTGCATCGTCTTTAACGGCGAAATCTACAATTTCAAGGAAATTCGTTGCGAACTCGAAACACTTGGCCATCGGTTCCGCACCGGAACCGACACGGAAGTCATTCTGCATGCTTATCAGCAGTGGGGTGAGGGCTGCGTTCGACATTTCAACGGCATGTGGAGCTTCGCAATTTGGGACCGGCCCCGGCAGCAGCTGTTCTGCTCGCGGGACCGCTTCGGGGTTAAGCCTTTCTATTACGCCATTCATCGCGGGCGTTTCTACTTCGCGTCGGAGATCAAACAGATTCTCCTGGCGTCGGAAATGGAACGCAGCGCCAATTCGGAGGCTGTCTACAACTTCCTGGAATTTGGCCTGCTCGACTATTCCGAAGAGACCTTTTTCACCGGCATTTTCCAGTTACCTGGTGCACACTCGCTCATCCTCAGGCTAAGCGACCCTCTGGTTCCTGAAATCAGGAAATATTGGGAGCTGCAGTCGCAAGCGGATGAAGAGTCCGGAGAGGCCGCGCTAGTAGAGCAATTTCGAACGCTATTCGAGGACTCGGTGAAGTTGCGTCTGCGCAGCGACGTGCCTGTGGGGTTCAGTTTGAGCGGCGGGATCGATTCTTCCGCCATCGTTTGCCAGGCGAGAAAGGTGACGCCCAATTCGGAGTTCCAGACATTTTCTGCCTGCTTCGACGAACAGGAACTTGATGAACGCGAGTACATCTCTGTGGTTGTTTCCGCTCTCTCTGCCGAGGGGCATTCCACTTTCCCGGATGCGAGTTCCTTCTGGACCACCATTGAGCGCATCCTCTTTCATCAGGATGAGCCGCTCGGTAGCACTGGTGTTCTTGCCCAATGGAACGTTATGCAAGAAGCGCGAAAGAATGGAGTGCCCGTCATTCTGGGCGGCCAGGGTTGTGATGAATCGTTCTGCGGCTATCTCAAATACAGGTATTTCTACCTGTGGCATATGGCGCGTCGTGGTGACCCGCGTTTCGTTCGAGAGTCATTGCTTGGCTTCCGCAACAGCCCGCGCGCTTTCTGGGCTTTTGCCGACGTCAGCCGTTATTTTCCTTCCAATCTTAGAAAGCCATTCTCGGTCGTCGAGAAGCTTTGTCCGGAGGAATTCCGCGACGGGCAACGAAGGTCTTCCTGGGTTCTGGGTGCCGGTAAGAGCCTCGGCGAACGCCAGAAGGCGGACCTGACACAAACGAGTTTGCCGATGTTGCTGCATGCGGAAGATCGCAATTCGATGGCGCACTCCGTCGAGTCCCGGTTGCCTTTCATGGACTATCGCTTGGTGCAGCTTGGCGTTTCTTGCCCCCCGTCGCTAAAAATTCGCGACGGCTGGAGCAAGTGGATTGTCCGAAGCGCGCTGAAAGGCGTCCTCCCGGAAAAGATTCGCCTGCGCAAAAGCAAGCTTGGATTCAACACTCCGGAGCCACATTGGGTCCGCTACGGACTCCGGAACGGCCACAGCAGCTTCTGGCTTGACTCGAAATTGCGCATGGAACGCTTCCTCTCGGCCCAAGTGCTGCACGAGGAAAGCCGCAAGTTTGTGAATCGCGAGCGAGGAGCGCTGGCTGCGAATTGGCTCTTCCGCGCCATGGAACTCGAACTGTGGGCCAGAGTGCACGCGGTTTCCTGAACTCATGGATGACCCGGTCGAAACTCAGATGACTACGCTGGATATCTCGCGGTTTGCGGGCGCACAAGGCATGAACGCTGTACAAGGTGAATCGTGCTTGTGGGTGGAGAAACGCAAATTTTTCTTCGAGAGCGTTCCCGGTCATCGCCGGATCCGTCTCGCACCCGGCGAGGCGAAGTGGCTCTTTCGGCGGGGCGCCCTGATTCTTCGTTATACCTGCGATGAGGACGAGGGGTCGCCAAGCTTCGAGTATGTCTGCAGCGACAAAAACTTCAGCCTGGCAACCCTGGCGCCCGACGCGCGCCGAAGAGTGCGCCGTGGGCTGGAAGCCTGCGAGATAAGGCCCGTTAATTTCGGCGTTCTTGCCTCCGAAGGCTGTGCAATCAATCGCAGCGTGTATGGCCGCCAGGAACGTGTGCTGGAGTCTGCTCTGACGGATGAACGCCGCTGGGCGCGCTACATGACCGTGTGTTCAGAACTATCCGGATTGAATGCTCACGGCGCTTTTGTGGACGGGCGTTTGATCGGTTTTTCCATTACCGCCTATGTGGACGAATATTGCTACCTGTTCCACACTCACGCCTACAGCGACTATATGAAATTAAGCCCGATTTATGCGCTCACCTTTAGCGTGATGCAAAAGGCTTTTGCCAGGCCTGGCATCCGGAATGTTTCCCAGGGGCTTGAGTCCTTCCTCGATCTCCCCGAGGTAGAGCGCTTCAAACTGGCGATGGGTTTTAGAAAAAAAGCCCTTGGCCGGCGCATCGAAATCAGCCCATTAGTACGCCCCATTTTCTCGCCGCCAGGGGCCTGGATTGTCGGCAAGCTGCTGAGGAAATTTCGCCCCGGACTTTGGCAGGATTTTTGTACCTTTACGCATGCGCTGCAAGCGCGTCGCACCGCTTGAGCTATGTGAAATTGCCGGCTAGTTGTCGAGCAGGCCGGAAGCAGGGAGACAAGGTGGAAGATAGACTCACGGCGATAGATCAGGTACGCAGCTCTGCGGTCGGATCCTGCTGCAAGATTTGCTTTGCAGAAGATCGCAGCCGCATCCTCGTCGCTAGCCCGGAAAGAGCTTTGCTCCGGTGTCGCTCTTGCGGCGCGGCCTACCTGGATCCCCTGCCGGATCCTGCGCAAATCACCAGCCACCTCACCGAGCACTACATTAAGGACGAGGTTCAGACCGAGCAACACTTCGGCAAGGGCAGGGAAGCTGTTCTCTCCCGGGTGGCAAGGAGTGTTCTGCGGCGCAAATCCTCTGGACGCATTATCGATATCGGTTGTGCCGGAGGATATTTTCTTAACCGCTATTTTGATTCGCCTTCGTGGGAATTGTATGGAATTGAACCATCCAAATACGCCGCCGCTAAGGCGGAAAAGCGAAACATCAAGGTGTTTCAAGGGCAACTATCTTCCATTGCCCTGCCCACGTCTTTCTTTGACGTAATCACTATCTTCGACACGTTTTCCTATTTTCGCGATCCGCAGCATGATTTGAAGACCCTGCATAACGCCTTAAGTCCCAACGGTTTGCTGGTAATTGAGCAGCCTTTAGTGGCTACCACCGTCTGGCGCCACGCCACACGCATAGGGCGTCTGCTCGGCGGTTACACCATGTCCCTTCTCGACGGCGGGCAGAATTTTCTGTACGGTCCACGCGCGATGCGTCTCCTTTTGAAGGAAGCAGGTTTCCGCGAGGTTGCCATAAGCAATTTGCCCGGGAACAAGCAGCGAGACCCCCTGCGGGATCTCTTGTTCGGCGTCTACTATGCGGGTTCCAGTCTTTGTTGGATCGCTTCGGGTAATTCCTGGCTCTGCGGTCCAAACTTCGTTGTGATGGCAACCCCCGCTTAAATCCTGTGAGGAACCACGCGCCACGGAGTGGGATGTCGTGAGGGAAGCATGGCCCTTCTGGAGGACCGTTCCGCGGTTCGACCGTGAGTACACCCTGGAAGACTTGGGGGCGGCATTCCTCACGTTGTTGCGGACTCCGCAAGACGAAACCGACTGGGTGGAAGAGCTCTATTCGCAAAGCTTCCGGCAATTTGCGCGCAGTGGCACGGAATGTCTCTACACCATCCTGAAACTGCTGAAGCTTCCTGAAAGGTCGCGCGTAGGCGTGCCGCTGTACTGTTGCTCTGCAGTGTTCGAAGCCATTGTCGCGGCCGGGCATGTCCCCGTGTTCCTGGATACTGAACCCGAAACCTATGGCTTAGATCGAGAATTTCTCCGGCGAAAGCGAAACGCCCTGGACGCGCTTGTCCTCGTGCATGTCTTCGGTTATCCAAACGATATCTCGGTCATTCATGACGCGTTGGAAGGAACCCATATACCTGTCATTGAAGACTGCGCGCATTCGCTGTTCAGTGAGTACGACAATCGCCCTCTCGGGAGTTGCACGGACGCCTCTTTCCTGACATTCGGCATGCACAAACCGGCTGCCGTCGGCGGTGGAGCTCTTTTGTTGATCAACAACCCGGATCTCGCTAGACAAGCGAAACAATCGCTCCCGAGCTTTGACACGGAAGCCCGGGTGAGCGAATTCCGCCATTCCTTCCTGTGCTTGGCTCGCAGTTTCTCCTATCACCGGGCTACTTACGGAGCTTTGCTGGCTTCACCGATAGGGAACGACCGCGACACCGGGAAATTGACTCCTCGGATCGGCCGAACCGACATACTTGCGCGGTCCTTCTCTCCCGCGCATATTCGAACCGTCGACAGAGTATTGGTGGCTCGGAAGGTACAGGAATTTCGCAGCAAACTCCCCACCCTGGCTCGCAACACGCAAAGAATCTGTGAAGCATTATCAGGTTCCGCGGTTGGTGTCCCTGCTGACCCCAAGTTTGGCAAATGGAACCATTTCCTCTTGCCGGCACGTTTTTCATCTCCCGAGCGGCGTGAATCCGCCCGGCGTTTCCTGATGCAAAGGAGGGTGGATACCGCGCCTCTCTATCAGAATTGCGCGCGCAACGCAGTTCGTTTTGGCTACACGGGGCATTGCCCGCAGGCGGAACGCTTGGCCCGCACCATGGTGACCGTGCCAAATCACGCCTGGTTGACGGGCCAGGAAATTGAATATATCGCGGAATCTCTGCGCCTCTCCACCGGACCAACCTGAATCACCTCACACCGAGTCAGCCGCGCCCCTAATGAGACTCCTTCTCCTCACGCAGTACTTCCCT
>Ga0126381_100008570_pt1 | contig 11437 bp, 11 predicted proteins | sample PanSoiMetPlot_28_FD_96465 | JGI IMG/M metagenome (GOLD analysis project Ga0126381, IMG submission 96465) | Tropical forest soil microbial communities from Panama - MetaG Plot_28 | ecosystem: Environmental > Terrestrial > Soil > Tropical forest > Bulk soil | place: Panama | collected 2016-02-17 | reverse complement strand
GTCGACGGCACGTACACGGTCTCCGTCTCGACGAGCGTCACCGTCAACTCGCTCACGCTCGGCGGCACGACCGGAGTGCAGACGCTCTCGGTCGCCAGCACGTGCGCCGCGTACGCGTTACTCACGGCGACAGCCGAGAGCACGTGCAGCGAATAGCAACGACAAGCAAGAGTGGCAATCTCACAAACGCGGGCACGATCACGCTGAAGAATGCGGACGGCTGCGGCTACAACGCGTCGCTCCTGCTCGCCGGCGGCACACTGACGAACAAAGGCACGCTGGAGGCGCTCGCGGGCGCCGGCGGCCAACGTCTGATCGACGCCAGCATTTCAAACGCGAAAACGATCATCGCCCGCGCGGGGGCAACGCTCCATGTCACCGGCACGTACACGCAGACCGCGCCGGGTACGTTTACTCCGGGATCGACAGCGCGTCGCGGCGTTCATCGGCAGCACCGGGCAGCGAACGTTGACCAGCGCGTCCATGCCGTACGACGACAGGTTGCGGCCGACGATTTTGCAACCGCGTTGGCCGAACTCGAGAACAACGTCATCGCGAAGATTCAGGCGCAGGGCCAGATCGATTCAGATGTGACGCTTCTCAGAAGCGCGCTCGTCAATCTGGCCGGTCGCTGAACTGTCTGTGGTTTGGGAATCCAGAGTGGAGGAGCGATGCGGCAGCGGCACATCGTCGGGTTGATCTGCGGCACGATCGCGGTAGTCTCCGTATGGGCGCATGCGGCGCAGACGCAGACACCGGCGTCCGTCGACTTCGTGCGAGACGTGCAGCCGATTCTGCGCCAGCGCTGCTACGGCTGTCATGGGCCGACGCAGCAAATGAACGGTTTCCGGCTCGATCGCCGCCGTGACGCACTGCGAGGCGGCACCATCGCGGTCATCGGTCCCGGGAACGCGGCCGGATCGCGGTTGTATCAGCGGCTCATCGGCCATCAGTACGGCCAGCAGATGCCGCCGACCGGCGCGCTGCCGCTGGATCAAATCGAGATCATCAAGAGCTGGATCGATCAGGGCGCCATGTGGCCGGACAGCGCGTCGGGCGAAGCCGCGCCGCGCCCGCTCGACGCGCGGTCCGCTCAGTTGATGGACGCCGCGTTCCGCGGCGACACGGCGCGCGTCCAATCACTCCTCGATGCGGGCGCCGACGTGAACATCCGCAACGATGCCGGCGCGTCGCCGCTGATGCGCGCCGTCTATCATGTCGATACCGCCGCGCTTCTCCTCGCCCGCGGCGCGACCGTCGACGCGAAATCAGACGATGGGCGCACGGCGCTGCTCATCGCGTCAGGCCTCCTCGACGGCGAGCCCGTCGTCAAGCTGCTGCTCGATCACGGCGCAGATCCGTCGACTGCGGCGCCCGGCCTGCTCGGACCGACGACGCCGTTGACCGAAGCGGCGTACAGCGGCAACGAAGCCATCATGCGTCTTCTGCTCGATCGCGGGGCGGATGTGAAGCGAGCGGGCCCGGGACCGCTGGGCCTCGCGATGCGCGCGCAATGTCAAGGATGCGTGGCCGCGCTCCTCGGCAGGATGGACGCCGACGCGATCACCGCCACGATGGTCGTCGGCAGTCCGCCTTTCGGACCTGCGCTCGCGACCGGTTTTCTGCTCGACCGCGGCGGCGATCTTCGGGCGCGCGACGCCGAGGACCGCACCTTGCTGATGCTGGCGTCCGCGTCGGACGCGATGCCAGTCGATATCGTGCGGGCACTGCTCGCGAAAGGTGCGGACGTGAACGCGCGGACGCCGAGCGGCGACACGGCGCTCGGACTGGCCACGCGGCACGGCCGGACGCCCGTCGTCGATCTGCTCGTGAAGGCGGGCGCGGCGGATGCCGGATCCCCGGCTAATCCCTCGGGGACGCCGTCGCCAGCCGTATCGCCGCGCGCCGCCGTCGAGCGTGCGCTGCCGCTGCTACAACAGAACGACGTGACGTTTCTGAAGAAAGCCGGCTGCGTCTCGTGCCACAACAACACGCTGACCGCGGTCACGGTGGCGGCCGCGCGCTCGGCCGGGCTCCGTGTCGACGAACCGGTCGCACAGCGCCAACGCACGACGATCGGCACGTATCTCGACACCTGGCGCGAACGCGCGCTGCAGGGCGTTTCGATTCCCGGCGACGCGGACACCGTCAGCTACATCCTGTTGGGACTCGCAGCGGAGCGCTATCCGGCCGATCCGGCCACCGACGCGATGGCGTTTCTCTTGAAGCGACTGCAGGCTTCGGATGGACACTGGCGGATTCTTGCCAGCCGGCCGCCGATCGAGTCGAACGACATCGAGGTCACGGCGCTGTCGATGCGCGCGCTGCAGACGTACGCGCCCGCCGCGGAGCGCGCCGCGTACCAGCCGGCGATCGCGCGCGCTGCAGCGTGGCTGCGTGCGGCGGTCCCTTCGTCGACCGAAGAACACGCGATGCGGCTCCTTGGGCTCGCCTGGGCGGACGGCGACAAGACTACGATCGACGCCGCGGCGCGAGCGTTGATCGCGCAACAGCGGAGCGACGGCGGGTGGGCGCAGATTCCCACCCTCGCGAGCGATGCGTACGCGACGGGCGAAGCACTCGTCGCCCTGAACGCCAGCGCCGCGATTTCAGCGACGAGCGCCGCGTACGCGCGTGGCGCCGCGTTTCTCGTGCGGACGCAGCGAGCGGACGGCAGCTGGTTCGTGCGCAGCAGAGCGGTGCCGCTGCAGCCGCACTTCGAGAGCGGGTTCCCGTACGGTCGAGATCAGTTCATTTCCGCCGCGGCGACGAATTGGGCGGCCCAGGCGTTGATTGCGACGGTGCGCCCGCGATCGTAACGCGTCAGAACATCGTGTAGGAGGCAGTCGCGCACCGGCCGGCGGGGCCGGGGTGGCGTTTCGAACTATTCAGCATTGGCGAGGATGCGCCGGCCCCGTCGATGTCTTCGACGGATCAGCTCGCCGCCCTGCGACGGATCTTGCACTGTCTTCTCGTCGCGTAATCACAGGGAGCCGCGATGAAGAACATCGTGATCCTCGTCCTTGCCGGCTGTCTCGTTGGCGTCGCTGTCGCATCATGGGTGGTGCCGCCGGCGCTGGCGTGGTACACGACGCCCGGTGGTCTTCCGCGTGGCGCCGAAGTTCAGGCGGTCGTTCAGATTTCAGAGGTCATTCGCTACAGCACGTCACGTCTCATCCGGGCGCAACTCGTCGGAGCGGCGATCGGAGGAGCCATCGGTCTCGCGATGGGTGTGGTCATGGACAGGAAAGCTCGCCGAACGTCGACGGTGTCATCGAAATCGTGAGTCCTCGTAGACCTCATCCCAGGCCGGACCGACCGATCGTCGCAGGCGTTGGGATTTCCCACTCGGATCGCATCCTGTTTCCCGCCGTGCCGCTCACAAAGCTGGACCTGGCGCGCTACTACGAAGCTGTCGCACGGTGGATGCTGCCGCACGTGATCGGCCGGCCGCTGACGCTTGTTCACTGTCCGAAGGGCGTCCCGCCGGCCGGTGCTCGCAAAGGAATCGAATGCGTATACATGCGCCACGCGAAAGTGTGGGGGCCGTCGGCCCTCCGCCGCGTGCGCATCCGCGAAAAGACAAAAGTCGGCGAATACCTCGTGGTCGAGAACGTTGCGGGTTTGGTGGCATTGGCCCAGATGGACGTGCTGGAAATTCACACCTGGAACTCGCGGATCGACCACCTCGAACAGCCCGATCGGATCGTCCTCGACCTGGATCCGGGGCGCGACGTGCCGTGGTCGGCGGTCATTGACGCGGCGAAACAGGCACGCGATCTGTTGGCGCTCCTCGGTCTCGTGAGCGCGGCCAAGACGACGGGCGGGCGTGGCATCCACATCGTCGTGCCGCTGAGGCCGCAGGCGAGTTGGTCAGCGTGCCTCGACTTCGCGCGAACCTGTGCCGGGATGCTGACCAGACGTCAGCCCGAGCGGTTTACCAATCGTTTCGCGAAGGGCGTCCGCGACGACAAGATCCTGATCGACTATTTGCGGAACAACCGCACGAACACTTCGATCGCGGCGTTCTCGACACGCGCGCGTCCACACGCGCCCGTTTCAACACCGCTCGCCTGGCAGGAGCTTCGCGCGTCGCAGCCGCCGGAGCGATTCACGCTGCGCGCGGTCGTGAACCGCCTGGCGCACAGACGGGGCGATGCGTGGCGCGCGTACTGGTCTGCAGCGCAAGCGCTGGCGCCCGACGCGGCGCGTGCACTCGAAGAGGTCTAAGGAGCCGAAAAGCTACTGACCAAGGCTCGGGCAAAACTGGCGAAGGCAGCGAGGTCTGAAGCGTTGCGCCACCCGTTCGAACAGCACCTCGAGGAAACGAAAGGGCATGTCGAGCGGCTCGACGACGTGTTCGAGGCGCTCGACGAGAGAGCGCGCGGCAAGCATTGCGACGGCATCCTCGGCAGAGGCGACGGTCACGAACAGGCCGTGGCCCTGTTGCGGCAGAACCTGAAGGAAGAAGGGGCGGCGGACAAGAACTCTCGGCGCTGGCGGAAGGCGGCATTAACCAGCGTGCCGCCGATGCCGCTCATCCGCAGGCCGAAAGCAGGAATGCCCGCCAGCACAACATGCCTGATCTGACGACGCTCGCGAACGAGTTGAACAAGAAGAAGGTGACCTGCCGCGCGATCATCGAGACGCCCAAAGGGTCTCGCAACAAGTTCGCGTACGATCGCGAGACCGGTCTCTTCAAACTGAGCGGCCTTCTGCCGGAAGGGATGCTGTTTCCGTTCGACTTCGGCTTCGTGCCATCGACGCTGAGCGAAGATGGCGATCCGATCGATGTACTCGTGCTGATGGACGCGCCGGCACATGTCGGATGTGTGCTCGACGTACGGATCGTCGGCGTGATCACGGCCGAGCAGACGGAGCGGGGCAAGAAGAGCGAGAAGGAGACGAACGATCGGTTGCTCGGCGCGGCGATCCATTCCTACCAGCACGAAGACATCGATTCGATAGATGAGGTGAGCGAGACGCTGCTGTCGCAAATCGAAGAGTTCTTCGTCTCGTACAACCGGCAGCGGGGTAAGTCTTTTCGGGTAACCGGCACAGGCGGACCGAAGCGAGCGCTGAAAGTCTTGAAGAGCGGGATACGCCAGTATCAGAAGGAGCGCGAGGTGTGACAGGACGTCCCACGTAGAGACGCTGCGACGATGGGTGTTCCGCAATCGTCTCGAGGCTCAGATGTCGCCGAAGCGGTGATGGGCTCTTTGGGCACTCTTCGATAAATTCTCCATCCGACATCCCTCACAATTGTGGTCTCGATCATGCTCCTCGGCGCGCGTGCGATGTTCTTCGCGCCACCAGCGCAGACGCTCCCGTGTCGCCGGTGACACGAATCACGACGTCATTCGTCACGGATGTCAACTCTGGAGGATTTCATGATCGATGAAACTCGCCGTCAGTTACTCTCGAAGGCCGCGCTCGCGCTCCCGATTGGTGCGGCCGGGCTCGCCGCAACCGACGCGGTCACGCTGAAGGCGCAGCGCAACATCACGCAATCGCTTACCTCGGTGATCAACTCGTTCGTGTCGGGCACGGGTGGCTTCGTGGGCACCTTGACGCTCACGGGCGTGAATGTGGTGAACGGCGTGCTGACAGCGACCGGCACCCTTGCAGGCAACGTGTTCGGACCAACCGGCAGCGTCCTTGGCGCCGTCAACCAGACCGTGACCGCTCCAGTGAGTGTGTCAGGCTCCTGTCAGATCCTGGCGCTCACGCTCGGTCCACTGCACCTGGATTTGCTCGGGCTCACCCTGGATTTGAACCAAGTTGTACTGAACATCACGGCGGTCCCTGGCGCCGGAAACCTGCTCGGAAACCTGCTGTGCGACGTCGCGAATCTTTTGAACGGCGGCGGCCCGTTATCGAACCTGCTGAATAGCCTGGCCGGTCTCCTCAACCAGATTATCGGAGCACTGTAGAACCATCGGTGCCCTCGAATTGTTCTAGCAGCAAACCAGAAAAGCACGTCGACGATGATCACGCTCGCCGCGTCGAATTGTTCTAGTAGCAAACCAGAGAAGCGCGGCGACGATGATCACGATTCACACGACGGCCGCATCGAATTGCGCCGCTCATCCACGCGCGGCGATCGCCATGGCGCTCGCGCAACGAATCGGCGAAACGATTGCAGCACCCGGGGCGCATGCCAGACGTTGGCACACGCGCCGGGTGCTTGCCCTGTGGGAGCGTGCCTGTTCCTCGAATTGGATCGCCAGTGGGGGACGGACGTCTCCGATGTCAACCTGCACGGCGGCGTGCTGTTGTGGCCCGTCCGAGTTCGCGCATCAGATGTGCGACAACACAATGGTGCAACGGCAAGAAACTCGGCGACGAAACGAAGGTCAAAGGCTATTAAACCTTGGAACGTCGGCCCATGAAGAGTCCCACGATGAACAAGACAATCGCAGCCCCAAGCAGGACGTGAATCGCGACGCTGACCACGAAATGGGTCACCACCGCGATGATCCAGATGATGAAGAGAATCAGTGCGAGCACGAAGAGCGCAATCATCGCAATTCCTCCTTGCAGAATGCAGCTACCGCTACGCTCCCGTTTGGAACAAATGCAAACGCGGATCCGAGAGGGCGCCGCAGGCCTCGTTGTGCCCGACTGTTTCACACGTCGAGTATGTCCGTGCAGTCCGCGCCAGACGCGTGTGCGACACCGGATGAAGCGCGATCAGATCGCTCGACGGGCGTCGTGAAGAGCTGTCTGCGTTTGGGCGAGCGTTTCGCGTGTGTGGCTGGCAATCGCTTCGGCTTCGCCGAGTGCGTTCTTGATGCGTTGACGTCCAGCCTGAATGCCACGCAGCGTGAACACGACACCGATACCGGCCCCGGCGACGATTGCCGTCCACTTGAGAAAGGTTTTCATATCGATATGGGGATTCATGACGCGTACCCGCCAGCGCTCGACGAAACGAAGGTCAAGGGGTCACTTGCACCGGCGTCGCAAACGCCGACACGCCCCCCCGATTTCCCGCCCTCACTGCGTAGCGATACGTCGTTCCTGGCGTCACACGCTCGTCGATGAACGACGGCGTGTTCGCCGGAGTCGTCGCGAGAAATGTAAACGAGAGGCATCCGTTACCGGTACAGCGCCAGACTTCAAACCGATCCGCATTGCTGGAGGTACCGGTCCACGAGAGCAAGGTGCGAGTACCGACGCCCATCGCCGAGGCCGTCACCTTCACCGGCGCGGCGGGCGGCGCGAGTCGCGCGGCTGTCGAGAGATCGAAGACGTTGACGAGATCGACCGTATTCGTGCGCGAGCTCAGACGCACATAGAGTCGGCGCGCGACACCTGGGACGCCGCTCGGGCGAAAGTATGCGCCGCTGACAGTCATCAGGTGATTGGTTTCGGCCTGGTAGGACGCCTGAATGTCTTGATACTGATAGTCGACGAAGGCCGCTTGCATGTCCGGCGTGGCGAACTGCGCGGCGAGTACGGCGAACGACGTGAAATCGACGTTGACGTCGGTCAGACCCGCGCGCGGCTCGTAGGTGCCGTTCAACGCTGACGCGAGGTCGTCGAGACTGTAGAACCAGGCGGCCGGCACGTAGTGCTCCGCGCGGTTGCCCTTGTCGCCGCCGCGGTGCGCGTATACGTAGGCCTTCGGATTGAGCGCCGGATCGGGCGGAAAGTACTCGCTTTGGAAGTACACCTGCGAAGGCGGCGACGGCTCGATGCCGGCAAAGCTCCGAAAGCCGGTCGGAGATGTAGCCGGACAACCTGATTCGCCGGCATACGGCGTCGTGTCGTCGGCGAATTCGCGCGGGTTGCCGTACCACATCGTGCCGACCGTGTAGTTGCCGAACGAGATGCAACCTTTGACGTCTGCTTCGTCTACGCAGGCCCAGTGACCGGAATTGTCTTCGATTCCCCAGCCGACGAATGGAAATGCGGCGTTGCCGCTTGCAGACGTGAAGATGCCGCGGCCGTACGGCACGTCGCACCACTCGGGCGCTCCGCCGATGGTCTGCGGCGTGTGGCCGACAATCACAGACAGTGGATCGCGGCGTAGCATATCGGAGGTATAGATCGACTTCTTCACCTCGCCGTCGTCGAGTGCGACCTGCGTCTTCTGGGACGGCCAGAACATCAGTTGCTGGCAGAGCAGCGCGCTGTGCGACGGTGTGCTGTCGGTGGGCGCTTCACAGAGGATCTGGTTCGGACCCCACGACCCGTCCTGAAACGTGTTCGAGTCTTTGCCCGCTGCGAGGAACTGCTTATGTCCCGCAGCCACCTGATTCGCCAGGGTGGGCGGCGCCTTGAAGAACTGCGACCACGACCAGTCCTGAAGGAACGCGTTCGTTCCATCGCCCAGGCTCCACGGACCGAGGATGCGCGGCGCGGCACCGGAGACGTCGACCGAGACGAGGGAATCGGTCGTTGTCGGCGTTCCGTAGTAGTCGCCGAAGCTGACGTAGAGACGACTGGCATTGTCGTCCCAGTAGGCGCTGCCGACGTCGTTCTGCGCCGGATCGATCGGGCCTGGCGTCGGATCGGTCGTCGAAAGCACCGTTCCCCAATCCTTGACCAGCGTCGCCGCCGGACACGTGGTTTGATCAGGGATCGGATCGACGGGCCCACCGGGGTACGAGGTGTCGTCGGGCAGATGAATTTCTTTCAGATCGAAGTCCAGACTCCGATTGTCGACCACGAACCATGTGCCGCGTGAAGGCGCGTAGGCGAGCGCGGAGCCCTTTCCGAGCTTGCTCGTCAACTGGTAGCAACCTCGATACGCCAGGTTTGCAATGCTGATTGTGGTTTGAGCGGCATCGGCGTGCAGCCACAGTACGGCGGCGGCAACGATCGCGATGAGGATCGCTCGAGCGGACGTCAGCATGGCGGAGGAGGGCATGCTAAGCAGAACCGGTACCAGCTGCCGGCAAGCAAAAACAACGTTGTGTCGTCGCGAGACGATGGTGTGAATCGAGAGCGAAGGTGCCGTGCAAAGTCCACGGCATCTCGGACAGGACTCCGCCGCTCCGGACTCGCAGACCTAACTCACCGACGGCCTGTCAATGAGCGCAGGTTCTCGTTCGTGTGCAACGCCTCGATATAATGACTCTCTGCTGGCACGTCAGTGACTTGGGGCAAGCCGTCATGACGATTTCAGAACGAGTAGTCGCCGGCGTCACCATCCTCGACATCCACGGCCCGCTGCTCGAAGACGCCTCGGAAGACTTCTGCGACAGCGTCCGGCCGCTCCTCCTCGATGGGCACACGAATGTGGTCATGAACCTCCACGATGTGCCGTACATCGACAGTACTTCTCTCGGGGAGATCATGCGTGCGTACACGACGGCCACACGTCTCGGCGGCACCGTCAAGCTGCTGCAAGTCGGGCCACGCGTACGCGAATTGCTTACGACGACGCGCCTCTCCGGCGTCCTGGTATCGTTCGACTCGGAGGATGACGCCGTTCGGAGCTTTGGGCCGACAGCGACATAAAGGACGCGTGCGAGAGTCGGGGGAGGGGCTGATGACGCGAGCAGAATTGGCCGCGTGGGTCGAACGCCGAACGGCAGCAATGAATCGGCGTGATGTCGCCGCCTTGACGCAGTGCTTTGCGCCTGATTGCGTCGTCGAGAGTCCGACCGCTGGCGGTACGATTCGCGGCTTGAACGCGGTGGACGCGATCCATCGAGCGTGGGTGAGCGGATTCCCGGACGTCACCTTCACGAAGGACGCAATGCTGATCGAAGGCGACCGTATCGTCTGGGTGGGGACAGCGACCGGAACACATCGCGGGGGCTTCATGGGGCTTCCTCCGACGGCAAGGCCGCTCAGCCTGCCGATGGTGCTATCCACCACACTCCGGAACGGTCTTGTTGTGTCTGAGCGTCGCATCTACGATTTCACCGGCTTGCTCGTGCAGATCGGTGTGCTCAGAGCACGGCCGGCGCGGGGCATGCCTTCAGAGATCGTTTCAAACCCCGGCGCGTCCGCTTCGGACTCGCCTGCCGAGACCGCGACGCCAAGCCATGACGAGGTCGTAGCGCTCCTGGCACGCCGACAGTCCGCGTGGGCCGAGCATGACAGCGACGCGCTCGCGGAACAGCATTCGGCGACCGCGGTCATGGACAGTCACCTCGCGGGTCGTGTGGAGGGCCGCTCGCAGATCGCGAAGCTGTACGCCTCTTGGTTTACCGCGTTTCCCGACAGCCAGATTCGCACCGAGGAGGTGACGGTCGACGGATCCCACGCAGCCGAGCTCTCGACAGTGAGCGGGACCGATACTGGAGGCTTTCTCGGCTTGCCTCCAACCCGAAGGCCATTTCGCCTGCGATCGGCGTGGCTCTATACCCTGGACGAGGGACGATTCGCACATGTTCGTCCGATCTACGACTTCACGGGCATGCTGGTCCAGATCGGCGCGATCACGGCGAGACCCACGTGATTAGGCTGTCGCGATTCCGCGCAACTCGCGCTGAGGGTGCAGTTGTCACGCCCCCATGGCGTCTTCGCCACAAACCGCCGGGTGTTCGTTTCGGATAGCGAGTCGCACCGCATCCGAGTGTTGGAATGATGTTCGCGGTTGGCGCTCGGACAAAAGTCTCCTGGCAAGTCGACTAGGACTCCCGCCGTCGCTAAAACGCGCGAAAAATCCGATGCGCTTTTTGGTCTTGCCCTTGCTACGGACGCGATAGACCAGTCCGCCATATGCGACTTCACTTCATCATCGGTCGCACCGCCGCAATGTGTGCGCACCCGTATGCGGCTTGGCGCACGTGCTCCCCCGGATGGCGGCTGGTCGTCTTCGTCGCGTACTCCGCAGTCGGCTATGTCGTCGTGTTGACGGCATTGACGGTGCGCTGACACCCGACCTCTCGCGTCGCGCGACCGTGTCCCGTCGATTCGCGCTATACAATGCTCGCCGTGTCTGCGACGACTGCGGGCGTGCTCGCCGCGCCCACGATACTTGTGCCTCCCCCGAGGTCGCGGTCATCCCGTCTGACGAGCGCGGCCCTTTTCATCCCCACATACCTCATCGCATTCAACCTGAGCACACACGCATACGGCACCTCAGGACTCTCCTCGCCAATCTGGTTCCCCGATTCGGTGCTGCTGAGCGCGCTCCTGTTGGCGCCTCGCGAGCAATGGTGGATCTTCCTCGTAGCGGTCTGGCCCATTCGTCTTCTTTCGGGCGCCAGGCCGGGGACGCCGCTCTGGTTCCAGCTCTTCTCGATTGCGATGGACGCAGGGACGAGCCTCGCATCGGCTTGCCTCATCCAGCGATGGGTCGGGCGGCGGATTCGTCTGGAGACGTTGAACGGATTACTCGTCTTCTTCGGCATTGCCGCCGTTGCAATGCCGCTGGCATTGGTGGCGCTTGCGGCGCCGGCCCGCTACACACTCGGCGATCCAATCTGGCGAGGAGCGTACGGATGGTTTCTCGGCGACGCGCTCGCGCACG
>Ga0126381_100008569_pt1 | contig 11437 bp, 6 predicted proteins | sample PanSoiMetPlot_28_FD_96465 | JGI IMG/M metagenome (GOLD analysis project Ga0126381, IMG submission 96465) | Tropical forest soil microbial communities from Panama - MetaG Plot_28 | ecosystem: Environmental > Terrestrial > Soil > Tropical forest > Bulk soil | place: Panama | collected 2016-02-17 | reverse complement strand
TCCAGAACGATACGTTCGCGAACTTTTGGCCCGGTGGATGCTTTCGGGCAATGAAGTGTGAGCAGTTTGAATGGATTTTCATCTGGATTCTAGGACTTCTTCATCGAGCCTGGGCTATTTCTTAGCCCGTTCCCGAAGTTGGCTTGAACCATGGTCGCCGCGCTTGTTCGCATCGCCTTAAGGCGCCCTTATACGTTCATTGCTCTCGCCATCATGATCGCCCTGTTCGGCACGCTGTCCGCGATCAGCATGGCCACCGATATCTTTCCGGACATTGATATCCCGGTGGTTGCCGTGGCGTGGACCTATACGGGCCTTTCACCCGACGACATGGCCGGTCGGGTGATCTATTATTATGAGCGCACTCTGTCGCTGGCGGTCAGCGACATCGACCATATCGAGAGCCAGTCCCTCAATGGCATTGGCATCGTCAAGATCTTCTTTCATCCCGGCGTGGATATCCGCACCGCAACCGCACAAGTGACCTCGGTCTCGCAGACCGTACTGAAGCAGATGCCGCCCGGCATTACACCGCCGTTGATCGTCAACTATAGCGCCGCCACCGTGCCGATTCTGCAGCTGGGCCTTTCCAGCGATAAGCTCGCGGAAAAGGATATTTTCGATTTTGGCCAGAATTTCATCCGTCCGTCGCTGGCATCGGTGCAGGGGGCGGCCGTCACCTCGCCCTATGGGGGACGCGTGCGCCAGGTACAGATCGACGTCGATCCCCAGGCGTTGCAAGCCGACCACCTCTCGGCCCAAGACCTGGAAAATGCACTAGCGGCGCAGAACCAGATTATTCCAGCGGGCACCATCAAGGTCGGCGGGTTCGAATACAATGTGAAGCTCAACGACACTCCCAGCGTCATTGACGAGCTCAATAATCTGCCCATTAAGCAGGTAACCGGCGGCGCGACCATCTATTTCCGCGACGTCGGCCATGTCTATGATGGTTCGCCGCCGCAGACCAATATCGTGCGCATGAACGGGCGCCGCGGGGTGCTGATGACTATCCTGAAGAGCGGTCAGACCTCGACGCTCGACATTGTCAACAACATCCGAGTGCTGATTCCGCGTCTCTGGCAGACCCTACCGTCCTCGCTCAAGATCCTGCCGCTGGCCGATCAATCCATCTTCGTGCGCGCGGCCATTTCTGGCGTGGTGCGTGAGGGCGTGATCGCCGCGGCTCTCACCGGCCTGATGATCCTGCTTTTCCTGGGAAGCTGGCGTTCTACCCTGATCATCGTGATCTCGATACCGCTGGCGATTCTGTTCTCGCTCTCGTTGCTGTCGGCGACAGGTCAGACCCTCAATCTGATGACGCTGGGCGGACTGGCGCTGTCGGTGGGCATCCTGGTGGACGACGCTACTGTCACTATCGAGAACATCAACTGGCATCTTGAAAAAAATAAAAGCGTGCCACAGGCCATTCTCGACGGTGCCCAGCAAATCGTGGCGCCGGCCTTTGTCTCTCTGCTCTGCATCTGCATCGCCTTCGTGCCGATGTTTTTCCTGCCGGGTGTCGCCGGTTATCTCTTCAAGCCTATGGCGATGGCGGTGGTATTCGCCCTGATGGGCTCTTTTATCCTTTCGCGCACCTTGGTGAATACGCTGGCGAGCTATTTGCTGGTGGAGCATGGCGATGCCAAGGACGCCGCGGTGGCCCGCGCCCATGATGCAAGCAGGGGCCATCATCCAACAAACTCCCTGGTGCGCTTCCAGCACGGGTTCGAGAAGCGCTTCGAGAAAATTCGCTCGGGCTATCACGTTTATCTCACCTTTGTGATGGAAAATCGCGTCCGCTTCGCCGTTGGCTTTGTCGCTTTTGTGCTTCTGTCCTTCCTGCTGGTACCGTTCCTTGGCGAGAATTTCTTTCCACAAGTGGACGCCGGTACCATCGCGCTCCATGTCCGCGCCCCGGTTGGCACTCGCATCGAAGAGACTGCGGCCCTGTTCGATCATGTCGAAGCCAGAATCCGCCAGGTAATCCCACCCGACCAGCTGGGCGCGATCGTAGACAATATCGGCTTACCGAACTCGACCACCGGCACCATCTACCAAAACACCGGTACGCTCGGGCCCGAGGATGGCGACATCCTGATCAGCCTCAATCCGAATCACACGTCCACCGCCGACTATGTGAAAACTCTGCGCTCGGTGCTGCCACGAAGTTTTCCCGGTTCGACCTTCTCTTTCCTTCCCGCCGACATGGTGAGCCAGGTGCTAAATTTTGGTGCGCCCGCGCCGATCGACGTCCAGGTCGTGGGACCTGATCCCGCAAAAACCAAGGCCTATGCCACCGAGCTGCAAAAGGCGATGGTTCGAATTCCCGGCGCGGCTGATGTCCGGCTGCAGCAATCCTCCAGCTATCCCACTTTCGGCGTTGATGTGGACCGCACCCGTGCGGGTCAGGTGGGTATTAGCGAGCGCGACGTCACCAACTCCATGGTGGTGAATCTAGCTGGCAGCATCCAAGTCGCGCCTGCATTCTGGCTCAACCCCAAGACTGGCGTGTCTTATCCGATCGTGATCCAGACGCCGCAATATCGGCTCGACACGCTGCAAGACCTCAAAAATATCCCCATCACCAGTTCGGCCGAAACCACGCCGCAGCTGTTGGGCGGCATTAGCGCCATCCATCGCGAGGATACCGACGCGGTAGTTTCGCACTACGCCATCCAGCCCGCCTTCGATGTCTATGCCACCACCCAGGGGCGCGATCTGGGTGCAGTGGCGGCATCCATCCAGCATGTGGTGAATGACACTGGACATGATCTGCCTGCAGGTTCCACGGTCACAATCCGCGGCCAGGTGCAAACCATGAATCAGGCCTTCTCGGGCCTGTTCTTTGGCCTCGCCGAGGCGGTGGTGCTGATCTATCTCCTGATCGTGGTCAATTTCCATTCCTGGTCCGATCCCTTCGTGATCATCAGCGCGCTTCCGGGGGCGCGCGCCGGCATCGTCTGGACACTTTTCGCCACCCATACAAGCGTGAGCGTGCCCGCGCTTACCGGCGCCATCATGTGCATGGGCGTGGCCACGGCCAACTCGATCCTGGTAGTGAGTTTCGCGCGCGAGCGGATGGAAGTGACGGGAGACGCTGTGAAAGCGGTGATCGAAGCAGGGGTCACCCGCTTCCGCCCAGTCTTGATGACCGCACTCGCCATGGTCATCGGGATGGCGCCCATGGCGCTCGGCCTGGGCGAGGGCGGCGAGCAGAATGCGCCACTCGGCCGCGCGGTGATAGGTGGCCTATTCTTCGCGACGTTCGCCACACTTTTCTTCGTGCCCGTTGTGTTCGCGATGGTTCGCGGCCGCGCCCTCCCCAGAGCGCGTTCGACTGGAGAGATACATGTCCCCGCAGAATGATCCGCATCCCGAGAGGGCCCGGTTGTCGCGCAATCTGAAGCGCGTTGCGCTTGTCGGAGCTTGTGTACTAGCTGTGATCGTGGCGATCGGTTCTTACACCCGCTTCTCGCAGGCGAGCGCTGTGCGAAACTGGACAAGCCAAGAGGACATTCCAACCGTCGCGCTCGTCTCACCCCAAGCATCAGGCAACAACCAGGCGATGGTGTTTCCGGGTACCCTTCAGGCTTATTACGACGCCAATATCTATTCTCGAGTGTCGGGCTACGTGCATGCCTGGTATCAGGATATCGGCGCGCACGTGAAAAAGGACCAGCTTCTGGCGATCATCGATACGCCGGATCTGGACCAGCAGATCGCCAATGCCCGTGCCAACTTGAACGCCTCGATCGCGGCCCAGAAGTTAGCACTCGTCACCGCCGAGCGCTGGGAAGACTTGCTCAAGCAGGGCGCTGTCGCGAGGCAGGACGCCGACACGAAGGGAGAAGCGCTGGAAAGCGCAAATGCGTCGGTCAAGGCAGCGCAAGCTAGCCTTGATCAACTTCTGGCGCAAAAGAACTTTTCCCGCATCGTGGCGCCGTTTGATGGCACCGTTACCAAGCGCACGATTGACGTGGGTGCGCTAGTAAACAATACCTTGCCTACGACGCCCGATCCCCTGTTCACAGTTTCGGATGTTCATCTACTCAGGCTCTATGTAAATGTGCCGCAGAATTATTCCGCGGACATCGTGGCCGGCATGTCGGCCACGATGTCAGTACCGGAATATCCCGGCAAAAGCTTTTCCGCCAAGCTGCTCTCGGACGCCAGCGCTATCAATTCCCAATCGAGCCTCTTGGTGGAATTTGAAGTCGACAATAGCCAGGGCCTGCTCAAGCCCGGCGAATACGCCCAGGTCAATATCGGCTTGCCCGCGGCCCACTCAATGCTCCGTCTTCCATCTTCGGCCCTCATCTTTCGCGCCTCAGGGCTTGAGGTCGCGACGTTATCGGCCGACAATCGCGTAGTGATGAAGCCGATAACGATAACCACCGATCTTGGAACGCAGGTAATCGTGGGTTCGGGTTTGACCGGCGGCGACCGGGTCGTGAACAACCCGCCAGATTCGCTTGCTACCGGCGATCATGTGCGCGTTGCATTCGCCAACGGGCCAGAAAGGTAATACGTGCGCATTCTGATTGTCGAAGACGAAAGGAAGCTCAACGATATTCTGCAACGCAGCCTGAAAGCAGAAGGCTATACCGTGGACGGCGTAATCAGCGCGAGCGAAGGCCTCGAGTCGGTGAGGAATTTTCACTACGACCTTATCATCGTCGATCTGCAACTTCCCGATGGCAGCGGTACCCAACTGCTGAAGCGAATTCGCGATCAGGGCTACACCATGCCCGCTCTCATCCTCACCGCGCGAAGTGATCTCGACAGTAAGCTGGAGAATTTTAGGGCTGGCGCCGATGATTATGTGGTCAAGCCGGTGGCGATGGCGGAATTGGCAATCCGGGTCCAAGCGCTGCTGCGCCGAGGACCGACCATTCAGGAGAACATTATCCGCGCCGCAGATCTCGAGATCAACCGCCTTACGCGCCAAGTGAAGCGTGATGGCAAGCGCATCGAACTCAGCGCCAAGGAATATTCCCTTCTGGAATATCTCCTGCTCAATTCCGGCCGCATCCTGTCACGTAGCATGATCGTAGAAAAAATCTGGGATCAGTCCTTCGAAGGTCTCACCAATATTGTCGACGTTTATATTGGCCATCTGAGGCGCAAAGTCGATGAAGGTCACAATACCAAACTGATCCGCACTGTGCGGGGCTTGGGCTACACGCTCGATTCCCAGCCCTGATCACGATGTTCTTCCACTCCGTCACCGCGCGGCTGGTTTTTCTCTATTGCCTGCTTCTAGCGCTGCTAGGCGGCGCCTTCATGCTCTATACGGTTTTGAGCTTTCGTCATTACACAAGCGACACCGTGACCAGGGGGCTTGCGACCCGCAGCCAGGAAATCTGGAACACAGCGCAAGGCTCGCTCGAAGATACGGCGCGGCTTGGCCAGGTTATGACCACGCGCTTTGCTCCCGAGGTGCAGGACCGTTTCATCCGCATCCGCCAGGGATCTCATATTCTCTTTAGCTCCGGCGATCCGGCCGACCGTTCATTCTCTGCCAGAGATATTCCGCTGCTGCCGCCGGCTCCGGCCCGGCTTCTAGGCAATCTGCTTCTTTCCACTCGTGTTTTTTCCACGTCTGGTGGTGCTCAGATCACCATCGATTCCGGTCAATCCTATGTACTGGTGAAAAGTGTCCAGGACCAGCTGGCCGCGTCTGTTTTCATCGGCCTGCCCGTGCTGCTGCTTCTGGCGGGCATCGCGGGCTACGTTTTGATGCAGGGCGCGCTTAGGCCCGTCGAAGAAATGATCAAGGCAGCGGAAGCCTACAGCTTCAAGGATCCTCAGAAACGCCTACCCCTAATTGGCACTGATCCCAGGCTGGAGGCTCTGGGACTGGCGCTCAACCGCATGCTGGATCGGCTGGACACAGCTTACGCCCATGTCAGCCGTTTTTCCGCTGACGCCGCGCATGAATTGCGCACGCCGCTCACCATTGTTAGGGGCGAGTTGGAACTGGTGATGCCAGAGGCCAAGGCCTCGCCCGAACTCGAGCGCGCCATCAGTAATGCCCTGGAAGAGATGAACCGCCTTTCGGACATGGTAGATAGCCTGATCACGCTGTCTCGGATGGAAAGTCTATGGGGACGGGGTTCCCATCCGCGGATCGCGCTCCTGTCTCTGGCGCGGGAGACGGCCGAGCAGATGAACCTCCTGGCGGTAGAAAAAAACATTACGTTGGAGGAGCCGGATGGTGACCCCACTGTGGCGGTCGCAGGCGACCGCGATCGGCTGAAACAAGTGTTGGTCAATCTCATCCACAATGCCATCAAATACACGCCCGAAGGCGGCAAGGTGCGCGTGAGCGTCGGGGCATCAAGCGGCAAGGCCCAGATCAAGGTGGAGGATACCGGCATCGGCATCGATCCCGCCCATCACGCCCGTGTCTTCGATCGCTTTTACCGTGTCTCGCCCGACCGCGGCGAAGCGGGCGCCGGCTTAGGGCTCGCTATTGTCCGCTCCATCTGTCATGCCCATGGCGGCACCGTGACACTCAACAGCAGCGTGGGCAAAGGCAGTTCATTTTTCGTAGAACTTCCATTGGTCGGTGCGGGGGATACCGCACACAAGTAAATTCACTTGGAGCCGCGTCCCTTACCCGCCCAACCTGCCCAATGATGGCATTTTGAATTTCATGTTAATATTCATTACTGAATATGCGGTCTCCTCAAACGCCAGCAGCGCGCTTCAACGAGAAACGGCGGCAGCAATGTCGCCCCACGCCCTCTGAAAATTCCTCCTTGGTCAAGCCGCAATCGGTCTCGGTCTTGGGTTAATGTGCCTATTGTGCGCCCGCGGACGCCGGCCAACTTCGACCGTGCTCTTTGTCCGGACAGGGGGAAAGGACCGCTCATGAAAGCGCTATGTCAAGCTGGAACAATACTGCTTTATCTTTTGGGTCTGGGATCGCCGCTGGGGGCACAGGCGGCAGAACGTGCGCGTGATTTGGGTGTCCCGTTCGAGGGAACGCCGGGGCCCCTGGATGCGATCACTGATGTGCCTGGGGTCGAGGTTGGCTACACGACTCTGATCTCGGGCGAAGGCAAACTGGTAGTGGGCAAGGGTCCGATTCGAACAGGAGTAACGGCCGTCCTGCCGCGCGGGAAAGACTTTAAGGACCCGGTCTTCGCCGGATTTTTCTCGCAGAACGGCAATGGTGAGATGACGGGTATTCACTGGGTCAAGGAGTCGGGATTTCTGGAGGGGCCAGTGATGATCACCAACACGCACAGTGTTGGAATCGTGCGCGATGCGGTGATCGATTGGGAAATGAAACATGGAGCCACGCAATACCCGTGGTCACTGCCGGTAGTTGCCGAGACGTACGACGGTTTCTTAAACGACATCAATGGCTTTCATGTAACTTCCGCTGATGCGTGGCACGCGATTGACACGGCGGCTTCGGGGCCGATCGCTGAGGGTAACGTCGGCGGCGGCACAGGGATGGCTTGTTTCGGCTTCAAGGGCGGCACGGGTACCGCTTCACGGGTGTTATCCGGCTCCGAGGGCGGGTACGTCGTCGGAGTGCTGGTGCAATGCAACACCGGTTCGGCGCACGAACTACGCATCGGCGGTGTTCCGGTGGGTCAGGCGTTGCACCAAGACCGTCAGGCTGCGCTGCCCTATGGCTCCGACCACGTCGACACGGGTTCGATCATTATCGTAATAGCCACCAACGCTCCCTTGACCCCTACCCAAATGGACCGGCTTTGCAAGCGCGCGACTCTCGGCCTGGGCAGGATGGGAGGCACTTCAGGTGATGGCTCCGGCGATATCTTTATTTCCTTCTCCACGGCGAACCCCGGCGTCGATGTCGCGCCCAGACCATTCACAAGGGGCGCTCCACCGTCCACCACGCCCCCGCCGGTCGCGCAGATTGCCATGCTTCCCAATTGGGCGATGAATCCCCTCTTCGACGCTACGATCCGGGCAACGGAGGAAGCGATCGTCAATGCCATGGTTGGTGCCAACACGATGACTGGGATCAACGGCAATACGATAAACGCGTTGCCGCACGACGACCTGCGTAAGCTGATGGGGCAACAACACAGTCCCACGGCGTGGTAGAACGCACGGCCATTTTCGGGATTAAATCAAATCAGATGGTGCGCCGCTTGTGCTAGCCTGCTCTTTCGGGACAGACCAGGGGAAGATTTCATGATCCGCCTTAGCTTCGCTGTGACGATTTTTTCTATGCTGCTGCTGGCCGCGCCCACCTCTGCCTCGCCGGAGGAGAATCTATCACGCGCGGCAAAGCAATGGTGGGCCGATATCAGCTTTATTGCCAGTGATGCCAATGAAGGCCGGCAAACCGGCTCGGCCGGTTATATGCGCGCCGCGGATTACGTACTCTCGCGAATGAAGGACGAAGGCCTCGAACCTGCCGGTGACAACGGCTTCCTGCAACAGGTAACGTTCGAGCAGCAGGTGGTGGACCAGGATGCATCCCGCGCCATGCTGGTGAATGCGGATGGTTCCCAATCGCCACTCAAAGTCGGCGACGCCCTGCTTATTAGTCCCGGCGGCGAGCCGCGCCCTGCGAGCATAGATGCGCCGCTCGTGTTTATCGGCTATGGCCTTGGTTTGCCAAAACAGGGTTATGATGACTTTGCCGGCCTGGATTTGAAGGGCAAGATTGCTGTTGCGATCAGTGGCGGACCCGACAATATCTCCGCACCGATCAAGTCCGACGCGCGTGCCAACCGTGCTGGCGAATTGGCCAAGCGTGGAGCGCTGGGGATCATCAACCTGACCACACCGCACCAGGTCGAGATCGTGTGGTCGCGCCAGCGCCTGATCGCGCATCAGGCCGGCATGTATTTGGCCAACCCTAAATTCCATACCGTGCCTGACGGCTTCTTCACGGCAAACGCTGACCCCGAACAGACCGAGGCCTTCTTCAAGGATAGCGGGCACACCTTCGCCGAGATGAGTGCCCTGGCGGACGCCTCCAAGGTCGTGCCGCGCTTCGATCTGAAGCCCCGCTTGAGGGTCACGGTTGTGGCCACGCGCACCAAGCTGACCTCACCCAATTTGATTGCCAAGCTGGAAGGCCGGGACCCGAAACTGAAATCGGAATATGTGGTGGTGTCCGCCCATCTGGATCATTTGGGAATCGGCGAACCAATCGATGGAGACCGAATCTATAATGGCGCCATGGACGATGCGTCCGGCGTAGCCGCGGTGCTTGATATCGCCCACCGCATCAGGAATGCCCCCAGGCCGCGCCGCTCGATTCTGTTCGCGATATTTACGGCGGAAGAGAAGGGCCTGTTGGGGTCGCATTATTTCGCCGCCAATCCCACGGTGCCGAAAACCGACATTGTCGCCGATTTCAATTTTGACATGCCGCTACCGCTCTGGCCGCTTAAAATGGTCTATCTACCGGGCGAAACGGAAAGCACGCTTGGCACGGACGCCCGTGCGGTAGCCGCCCAGCAGGGCATCGCGGTGGTACCGGATCCGAATCCCGATCGTAACGTCTTTATCCGGGCCGACCAGTACAGCTTTGTGCGTGAGGGCGTGCCATCGCTATTCTTGAAATTCGGCTTCCTCAAGAACACGCCCGAATACCAGATTGAGCATGACTGGCGCGCCAACCGTTATCATTCGCCGTCCGACGATCTGAATCAGCCTGGCATCTTCAAGGAGGACGCGGTCAAACTGGACGCCTATACTGCGGCACTTGCGCTTCGCGTGGCCAACGCGGACATGCGGCCCCAATGGCTGCAGGACAGCATATTTCGCCGTGACTCACATTAAGCGCGCCCGCTGCGAAAGCCATCAACCTCATACTCGGGCTTTCACACGATCATTTGATGCCGCTTGTGCTTCCTTCCCGATCGGTCGCTCGACTTCTCGGGGGAGTTAAGGTCTCGCGAAGAACCTTGAGTGCTGCCGCCAGGGCCGGATCTCTTCCCGCCTTAAGATCAGCGGGGGCGAAGACTGGCACGCGAATATCCGGCGGGATTCCGACGCCATCGAAGGCTTTGCCGTTTGGCGTGAGAAATACTTCGTTCGGCAGGCCGAAAGTCCAGCCATTCGGAAGATGGCGGGTCAATATGTCGGAAAACACCCCTTGGGTGTTCTCGCCGATGCGTACGACATGAGGCACACGCCCCATCAGAGCTTGGGTAAAGGTTTCGCCAGCGCTGACGGTGCTCACTCCAATCAATTCCACTACCGGTCCCTTAAACCCCGGTCGGTCGCTCGGAACGACCATGCTGGGGTCCTGATCCGTCCATTTGGAGCGGTCGACAGGATCGGCGCGCGCTTTCTTGCTGTACGCGAGATATTGTTTGGTGGCGAGCCGGGAGGAAATTGCCAATCCTAAGGGATCAGCGCCCCCCGTGTTCACGCGCACATCGATGATGAGGGCCCGTATGCCCTTGTTCTGGAAAATCTTGTCCAAGGCAGGCTCGAGGCATGCCAGCTCCGACTCGAAATCCCCCATGGGCGTATAGCCCTCAAACGAGAGAAACCGCAGATAGCCTATCCGCTCATCCACCCAGTTGTATTCGACCTGGTCGTTGCAGAAACGTTCGAATGGTTTTTTGAAATAGATGCGGTCAGTGACTTCGAACGCATTTGGTAAGCTGGGCTTCAGTCCCAGGCGGAATCCCTCGAAGTCTCTGCCAATTTGAGGTGCCCTGATGCGAGTATGCGCATCGCCCAAGGGGGCGATAATGCCCTCAAGTATATCAAATAGCTGGATGGGCGTTGTCTTGGCCGAGATTTTCGGGAGGCTCTCCGCGACGATCGTTTCCCAATTCATATGTCGCAAGTCGAAGGAAATATAATGCTCGGACCAGGTGCGAACGAACACCTCGAAATTATTCTCCGGCGTGTCGGACGTCGTATTGTTGCAAACCGAGGGAAGCGCGGCGATGCGGTCCATCCGCATGTCAGAGGCGGCGCCCTCAAAATGCAGCACCTTGCGGTCATTGGATGACCGGGAACGCACAAAGAATTTGCGCGCGCCACTGGCTTCGAATGTCGCCTCCCGCCCCGGAGCAAGTTCCTGTTCCATCGTCGCGGCGAATCCTGGAACGCACGTGGTAGCGGTGACTTCCAAGGCCTTCCAGCTCGGTCCCTGCACGGCAAAAACATAGCCATAGCCTTCGCTGCGCCAGATTCCATCGAGGGATTGCGCCCAAACTGGCGCAGCCACGACCATGCTTGCTGCCAGGATGGCGAGCCTGACGTATTGTTTTGCCGACGTCATGCGCACTCCGTCCTTGATAAGCAGAATCAATACGCCCACAATGATAGGGGGTAAAGTTGAGGGGAGCGGCGTGACCGCCAAGTCAAATACCCGCAGGAGATTCCTAGGTCTTACCGGCGCGGGTATTGCCGCCGCTATCGGCGGCACCGCGCTTACCGGGCCAGCGCTGGCGGCGACTTCTGATCC